>Ga0302310_10004053_pt1 | contig 11132 bp, 11 predicted proteins | sample III_Palsa_N1_2_FD_200451 | JGI IMG/M metagenome (GOLD analysis project Ga0302310, IMG submission 200451) | Peat permafrost microbial communities from Stordalen Mire near Abisko, Sweden - III_Palsa_N1_2 | ecosystem: Environmental > Terrestrial > Soil > Palsa > Peat permafrost | place: Sweden... | reverse complement strand
TCTAACGGAATATCGAATATCATACCAGCTGCCCAAAATTTTGACTCGTGACCAGCGATTTGGGCGGCTGGTATGAGTCTTTGTTTTGCGCGCGCCGCCCGCCAACCCGCGCGCGATACCAGCGGTCAAGAGATAGGGCCGCTGGTATCAGGTGCCGGTCACACGCAATCCCGCCTCAGCTCTGCCACGAACAATCGCTGTTCGGCCGCAGCCAATCGCGTGCGGCTGCGCTGCCGACTGCCGCCGCCTTCTCGAACCACGCATGTGCCGTCGCGCAGTCCTTGGTCACGCCCAGTCCTCTCGCGTACAGAATGCCGATGTTGTTCAGCGCGACCGGATCCGCCTGCGCGGCCGACATTTGGTACCATTTCATCGCCTGGGCATAATCCGGCGCCACGCCCAGCCCGTGCGCGTAGAGGAACCCGATCTTTTCCTGCGCTTTGGCGTCACCGCTAGCCGCGGCGCGTTGGTACCAGGTCATCGCTTCTAGATATCTGCCGTGGCGGTAAGCAACGTTCCCCCGTGCCATCTCGTGCGAAAGCCCGGCGGTGGCCTCCTCGGGAGCCTCCGCCGCCGCCGCTTCCGCCGCCGCTTTCTGGGCCGCCGCGGCGAGCGCCTGATCGGCCGAGGCCTTATCCGCCGCGGTCTTTTGCGCCGCCGCCAGCTGCGCTGCCGCGGCTTGCGCCGCCGCCGCCTTTTGCGCAGCTGCGGCCCCCGCCTGCTGGACCGCGACCTGATGCTGTCGCATTACCAGTGCCGCCACTCCGCCGAGCGCAACCAGGAACACGACCGCGCCGGCCGCCAACAGCCTGCGCCGCGAACCCGGGTTGGGCGCGCTTAGCTGGGCGATGGTGTGAAGTTCGGGCCGGGCTGGCGGCACCACCGCGGGCAAAACTTCGGAAAAGCGCGCATCGGCGGCGGCCGGCATTGCCGTGGGCGCGCGGATCACCACCGTCGCCTGCTCCTCATCGCCGTCGAGCAACGCCAGCAGTTCGCCCACCGATTGCGGACGATCGGCTGGCGACACCGCGAGTGCGGCGTCGATCGCGGCCAGCAGCGCCGCCGGATAGCGTCCCGCGCCGATCTTGCCGGCGGCCGGCAGCGGGTCGGGCTTGCCGCGCAGCAGCGCCTGCTGCCGGGTGAAGGCGTCGATCGCGGTACCGCCGATCGCGCGATAGCAGGTCATCCCAAGCGCGTAGATATCCGAGCACGGCCCCTGCTCGCCGCCGGAGAATTGCTCGATCGGCGAATAGCTCTCGGAAAAGATCTTGGTGTAGGTAACGGTGTGGTTGGCGGTCGCCCCTCGGGTCGCGCCGAAATCGATCAGCACCGGCCTGCCATCCTCGCGGAGCGAGATGTTCGACGGCTTGACGTCACGGTGGAGCAGCCCGGCGTCGTGAACGCAGCCGAGCGCGTGCAGCAGCCGGCGCATAATGTCGGCCAGACGTTCGGCCGGAATGCCGGACGGGTTCGCCTTGAGCAGCCCCTCCAGGCTCTGCCCGGCAAGATACTCCATCACGATGTAGGCGGTGCCGTGGGCCTCAAAAAAGGTCGCGACCTTGACCACCCCGTCGCCGGCGGCGCCCAGCCGCGACAGCCGGATCAGCGCCTTGGCCTCGCGCAGGAAGCGTTCGAGGCACTCCTGCAGTACATCGGCGTCGCCGGTATCGGTCGGCAGCACCTCGAGCCCCTGGCGCACCGCGAATTGCTTGGGGAAGCACTCCTTGACCGCGAACACCTGGTCGAGCTTGTCGCGGGCGCGGTAGGTGATCCCGAAGCCGCCGCGGCCGAGGATGGTCTCGATCTCGTAGCCGTGCAGATCCGCCCCGCGCGGCAGGGCATCCCGTGGCCAGGATTCGTCGTTTTGCGGCATCAATCCGGCACTCCAGCGCAGGAGGGATCAGCGCGACCCGAGGACGGGGTTTGTTATCCGCAGTTTAGCAGTTCACGCGCCAGACCGCACGCGCTATGCCGCCGAGATCCCGCCGTCGACGATCAGTTCGGTCCCGGTGGTATAGCCGGAGCTGGCGAGGAACAGCACCGCCTCGGCGATTTCGCCGGGATGGCCGGCGCGACCGAGCGGGGTCTTCGCCATCATTTCGCGCACATGCGGCACCGCTTCAGCCGGCACGCCGATGGTGCGACCCGCGAGCGGGGTATCGGTCGGGCCGGGGCTCACCACGTTCACGCGGATGCCGCGCGGCGCCAGCTCGACCGCAAGCGTGCGGCCGAGCGTGGTCGCACCCGCCTTGCTGGCGGCGTAGATCGAGCACCCTGGGATCGGCGCGTGCGGCGCCACCGAAGCATTGATCACCACCGCCGACCCCGGCTTCAGCGCTGTCAACGCGGCCTGGATGGTGAAGAACACGCCCTTGAGGTTGGTCGAATGGATCTTATCCCAATCGGCCTCGGTCACCCGCTCGATCGGGATCATCGAGCTCGCCCCCGCGTTCACGAACAGCGCGTCGATCACGCCGAAGCGTGCCGTGATGGCGGCGAACACCTCCTGGATCGACGCCAGGCTGGAGACGTCGAGCTGATAGGTGGCGACCTCGCCGCCGCTTTCCTGGGAAATCGCAGCGGCGGCATCGGCGAGCGCGGCAGCCCCTCGGCCGGCGATGACCACGGTGGCGCCCTCGGCCGCGAAGGCCTTGGCGGTGGCGAGCCCGATACCGCTGCTGCCTCCGGTGACGACCGCGATCTTATTCTCAAAACGACCAGCCATGGTTTCCCTCGCGAATGGACTTGGCACGATTTACGTCCTTCCCGGTCGGTCGGCAAGTGAACCCCGGCGCCGAAGTCTCGCTCGGACGCGCAACACGAGTTAACGCCAGAATGGAGAGGGTCGTCCCAGTTTGAGCCGTGACCAATAAATCTGAGCATACATGCCGAGGCCGGACAGGCAGACCGTGAGCAGCGCGAGCCCGGTCAAGATATCGAAGCCTCGGCCGGTTAGACCAAGGATGTTGCCGTTGTGCAGATCCTTAAGCAGCTGATGGCGCGTCATGTTGGCGTTGAGCAGCGGCGGCACGTCGGCGCCGAGGGCCGGGTCGGCGGGAGCGCCGGAGGCGGTGTCATAGGCATGGGTGATCCCATGGACATCGGTTGTCACGCCCACCACCTGCCCCGGCAGGGCGCGCAGGCTGATGGTTGTGAGCGCATCCTGCCCGGCGGCAGCCAAAACCTGTGCCAACAGCGCCCTGGCATGGGCCGGGTCGTCGAGCGGCGTGACCAGTCCGCCAGGGGGACCGGGAGCACGGCGGGTGGGTTTCGGCGCGCCCGGGTAGCCGCCGTCATACCAGATTTTTACCGAATCGAGCCCGAGCAGAAAGCCGGTGACCGATACGTAGGCGAGCAGGATCACCGCCAGCGTGGTCACCCAGCGGTGGATACGGCGCAGCAGGGGCATCATGACCAGAAGGCTTCCGGCCGCCCGAGCGCGCGGCGGCGGCCGAGCATAAGGAAGTACAGCACCGTCCCGGTGACGCTGAGCAACGCAAGCAGACTGCCGGTGACAAGATTGATCAGAATGCCTGGCAGTCCGAAGACGTTGCCGCGATGCCAACTCTTCAGAATAATGTGCCAGGTGCCGGCGGTCGAAGGGGGCGGCGGATCCAGCAGCGCGCCGGTGGCGGCATTCACGCGCAGCGCCTGCGCATCCGGGCCGCCCAGGGTGACGGTGCCTTCGACCATGGTGCCCTCCTGCCGCAGGGTGATCGAGGTGACCGGACCGTGCCCGGCGGCTTTCGTTGCGGCTAGAGTATTGGTAAGCAGCCGCGGCAAGTCCGCTTTGGTGAGGGTACCGAGCCCAGGCGCGGCCAGAGCACGGATCGGGCCAGCGCGCAGGGTACCGTCGCCTTCATGGATCGCCGCGACTTCCACCGGGCGTTGATCCGGGTGCGCCAGCGACCATAGGTCGCCGCCAGCCAGCAGCACACCGGTGCAAGCGACATACAGCAGCGGCACAATGGCGGCGAGCATCAACCAGCGATGGAGTGCCCTCATAAAATTCTCCCGGAGTCCGCGATCTTTGTTATAAGCGGCGACTACGAAGTTCACGGGATCGCACGCGTAACGAGAATGGTCTCAAATAATAGGCGGGTCAACCAACCCGCCGCTGGGGAAAATGTGACGAGCGCGGTGCGATTGCGGATCGTAGTCTTGCTTTGGGGGGCCGGATTGGCGGTCTGGCTGTTGCCCGGCGCGGCCTGGGCGGCCACATTCCAGGATTGCCGCGACTGCCCCACCATGGTGGCGATCCCGGCGGGGCATTTCATCATGGGTTCGCCGACCAGCGAGCCAGGACGCCATCAGAGCGAAGCGCCGCACGCCGTCACCATCCCGCACCCGTTCGCGATCGGCGTGACCGATGTCACGGTGGCGCAATTCGCGCAGTTCGCCGCCGCGACCCATTTCACCCCCGCTCCCGGCGGCTGTTTCGGGCTGTCAGGCCTCAAATGGTCGCGGCGCCCCTGGCGCAGCTGGGACGACCCCGGCTACGCGCAAACCCCCAACGATCCGGTGGTCTGCCTCACCTGGTCGGAAACCGAGGCCTACCTCAGCTGGCTAAGCCGCAAGACCGGGAAGGCTTACCGTTTGCCATCATCGGCCGAGTGGGAATACGCCGCGCGCGCCGGTTCCACCACCGCCCGGCCCTGGGGCGACGGCATCAGCCGGTCCGATGCCAATTACGGCAACGATCAGGGTGCTCCCTGGGCCGAGGGTGACGATCACTGGGACTATACTTCACCGGTCGGAAGTTTTCCGCCCAACCGCTTCGGACTTTACGACATGCTCGGCAACGTCTGGGAGTGGATGTCGGATTGCATCGATGCCCCCATCGCCGGGCCGCCCAACTCCGGCGACGTGCTGGAGCCCGGCCCGTGCCCGCAGCATCTTAGACGCGGCGGCGGCTGGGAGGATCCTCCCGACCGAGTAAGTTCGACGTCGACAATTTACATGCCCAACAACCACCGCAGCGCCGACGGCGGTTTTCGCGTCGCGCGAGACCTGCCCTGATGGGTGGGCCGGTTGATTTGGGCTAAGCCGAAAGCAATTCGCTAGATCCGCTCGGACAGCTTGATCGCGACCTTGCAGCCGAGCTTGATCGCGGTCGAGAGCAGCCGGTAACCCGGCGCCTGCTCCGCGCCATGCTCGAGTCCGATGTCGCGATGCTCGAGTTCCTCCTGCCGGAATTCCTCGATCTTGCTGGCGAGTTCGGGCTCGTCGGCGCCCAGTTCGGCGACCTGGGATTGATAATGCTGGTCGATCGCTTCTTCGACCGCGACCGTGCAGGCCATTGCGGCGCTCTCGCCCAGCCGCGCGGTGACGGCGCCGAGCACGAAGCCGGCGACGTGCCAGAACGGCAGCAGCGCGGTCGGTCGCACCCGGCGGCGCACGATCTCCTCGCTGAAACCGGCGAGGTGGCGCTGCTCCTGCTCCGCCATCTGCCGCAGCACCTCGCCTTTTTCGCCCTTTCCCAGCACCGCGAGCTGGCCGGCGTAGATCCGGCCGGCGCCATATTCGCCGGCGTGGTCCACCCGCACCATGCGCGCGACGCGGGCGGCGAGCGTCGGATCGCCGGGGAGGGGGGCCCGCTCGGTCATGACAGCTTCCGGTAAGTCAGCAATTTTGCCAGCACGAAGCTGTCGGTCACGGCGTAGATCAGGTTCATCGCCGCCATCGAGATCTTAAGCCCAGGGATCAGATAGACCGGCGCATCACACGGCGTGACCGGCCGGTCGGGCAGGGCGGCAAGCAAGCTCGCGCCCGAAAGCCCGGCAAGCGAAGGCGCGCTGCACTCGGCGAGCGGACTTTTCCACCAGCCCATTTCCACCCCGATCTGCACCCACGCCACCGCCGAGTCGGCGACGAAACAGAGCAGCCCGAACCACAGCGCCGCGACGGCGTAACGCGGCGGCAAGACCAACGCCACCACCCCCGCGAAGATCGCGATCCGGTACGGCCAGCGCGCCACCAGGCACAGCGCGCAGGGCGAAAGCCCGCCGAAATACTGCGCCGAAAGCGCTACCGCCAGCGCGAACACCGCCGCCAGTGTGATCGCGAGGCCGAGCGCATGGATACGCGATAGCAGGATTTTGTTCATCGCACCCTGGCGACGGTGTAATCGGCGATATCGCACAGACAGTCGCGCAGTTCGCTGGGCGGAAAGATCGCGAGCGACGTTTTGGCGGATCGTGCGAATCCACGGGCGCGGTCGAGGGTGCGCTCGATCGCGTCGTGGCGATCGATCAGCGCCAGCGCGTGATCGAGATCGGCTTCGGTCTGATCGAGCTGTTCGATGGTGCGTTCCCAGAAGGCGCGCTCCTCGGCATCGGCGGCGTCGAGCGCGATCAGCACCGGCAGCGTGATCTTGCCTTCGCGGAAATCGTCGCCGACGGTTTTCCCCAGGATTGCCTGGTCGGCGGCGTAGTCGAGCGCATCGTCGACCAGCTGGAACGCGATCCCGAGGCTCATGCCGTAGGCCGCCAGCGCCGTCTCGGCCTCGGGTTTCCCCGCCACGATCGCGCCGACCTGGCAGCCGGCTTCGAACAGCGCTGCGGTCTTGCCTTTGATCACGTCCAGATAGCGTTCGTAGTCGGTAGTAAGATCGTTCTGGGTCACCAGCTGCAGCACCTCGCCCTCGGCGATGGTGGCGGCGGCGCGTGACAGGATCTCGAGCACCTTGATCGAGCCGTCTTCGACCATGAGCTGAAACGCGCGGGCAAACAGAAAATCGCCCACCAGCACCGAGGCCTTGTTGCCGAACACCGCGTTGGCGCTGGCAAGGCCGCGTCGCAGTTGCGATTCGTCGACCACGTCGTCGTGCAGCAAGGTCGCGGTGTGGATGAACTCGACGCAGGCCGCGAGCTTGATGTGGCGGCCGCCGTCCTGGTAGCCGCACAGCCGCGCGCAGGCCAGCGTGAGCAGCGGCCGCAGCCGCTTGCCGCCGGCCGCGACAATGTGTGCCGCCAGCTGCGGGATCAGCGCCACCGGACTGTCCATCCGGGCGACGATGGTGCGGTTGCAGGCGTCGATGTCGGCTGCCAGCAGGCGGGCCAGCAATGTGAGTACGTCTTCGCCGGAGGCGGGCTCTAAAGCCGGGCAGGCGGTTGCGGGTTCGGCGGAGAAATGAACGCCCAAGCTCGGCTCCTGGTGACAGCCGCTTATCCTACCGGCCGGGCAAAGCCAGGGCAAGGCACGGGGTTACGCCCAGAACGTTACGCCCAGAACGTTACGCCCAGAACGTTACGCCCAGAACGTTACGCCCAGAACCACCCTTTGGCCCCCACCTTCTGGCGGCGGCCGAGCATCTGGAAATACATCACGATGCCGGAAACCGCGAGGTAGAGCAGGCTTAGGCCCGAGAGCACGATGATCCAGCGTCCGCCGCGCCCGAGGATGGCGCCGGTATGCAATTCCTGCAGCAGCGAGTGGTAGCGCATCGAACCGACGTAGGGGCTCTCCGAGGTGATGTACGGATCGGACCGGTTCGACCAGCGCCCGGAAGCGGGATCGAACAGATAGACCGCGGCGCGCGGCGCCCCGGCGGCGATCGCTTGCGCGTCTTGGCCGGCGGTGATGGTGACCGACAGGATGCCGCGGCCGGGTGCCGCCTGGGCCGCCGCGGTGCGCACCCGGACGAACTCGGCCAGCAGAGCGGACCTGGCAATGGGGATTTGCGGCGTGCGGCCGAGCTCGAGCGGTAGCGGTGTGCGGAGCAGATTATAGATCGGTGAGCGGCTGACCGCGATGTCGTCGAGCGATAGCAGGGTGCCGGTGGTGGCAATGTAGGCCAGCAGCAGGGCAGCGAAAAACGAAATGTAGCGGTGCAGCCGGCGCCACAACACCGGCTCGCCGCGCGCGCTCCAGAACAGCCCGGGGCGGCCGAGACTTCGCCGCTGCAGCCACATCTTGGCGTAGACCCAGATCCCGGTGAAGCTGAGCAGCAGCAGGCTGGAGCCGGTGGCGAAGACCAATCCCATGCCGGGTAGCGCAAGGATTCGGCCGGCGTGGAAGGATTTGATGGAATCATGCCAGCTGATGCCGCCGCCCTCGGGCGGCGGTGGGGCGCCGGCAGGGGCGCGCGACAGCGGGATCGTAGCGCCGGTCTGTCCGTTTATCACCAACGGGGCATGATTATCGGCAAAATTGAACGCGAATTGCGGCACTTGCCGGATCGAAGTCCACGCCACCCCAAGAATCGGATCGCCTGGCGCCGCGGCGTCGAGCGTAGCCAGAACCTTCGCCAGCAGTGGCGCAGGATCGGACGCAAGGGCGGTCTGGCTCTCGTCGGGCCACGGAATCCCGGGACCAAGCGAGACGAAACTCGGGTCGAGGAACTGTCTGCCGCCATTGATCGAGCCGAGTTCGGTCTCAGGATGGGCGCTGAAACCATAAAGGACAAATAAATCGACACTCTCGATCGCGAGACCAGTCATACCGATGAATACGATCACGATCGCAAAAATCGTCGTGATCCAGCGGTGGATCGAGCGCACCCGTTTGCTAACTCCAGAACCAGGCAGTGGCGCCCGCTTTCCGGCGGCGCGCGAGCATTTGAAAATACATCACGATGCCGGAGGTGGCGAGATAGAGCAGGCACAGGTCCGACAGCACCAGCACCCAACGGCCATCAACGCCGATAATGTCGCCGCGGTGCAGCCGCTTCAAGATCTGGTGCCAACGCAGCGAGCCGACATAGGGGCTGGGTATGGGAACACCGGCGGTGGTGGGATTAAGCCACGCCCCGCTTATCGGATCGAATTGATAGAGCGCCGGGTGCAGGCCGAGTTTGCTTCTGAACGGGACTATCACCTGGGCGGCTTGGCCGGCGCTGAGCTTGATCGAGAGCGGTGCGAAATTGTGCGCCGCGGCGGCCGCGGCGGCTCGTACGCGGGCAAATTCGCTCGGGATATCGCGGGTCGCGAGTGCCGGCCGCTGAGTTTGCGGCGCCGGCGCCATGCCGCCGGGCCAGCCGGCACGCAGCAGCGATGGCGGGTAGCCGGGAGAATACCGCACCACGATGTCGTCAAGCGCGAGCAGCATGCCGGTGACCGCGATGTAAGCAAGAAAGATCGCGGCGAAGATCGAAATATAGCGATGCAGCCGGCGCCACAGCAATGGCTCGCCGCTGGCGCGCCAGAACAAGCCGCCGCGGCCCAGTTCGCGGCGTTGCAGCCACATTTTGGTGTAGACCCATAGTCCGCTGCAGCTCAGCACCAGTAGGCTGAGGCCGGTACAAAAGATCAGCCAGATGCCGGGCGCCGCCAGCACGGTGCCGTTGTGGAAGGCCTTGACCAGGTCGTGAAAAGATTGGCCGGAACCTGCGGCGGGATCCCGCGGCACCGCGATGCTGGCGCCCGTGATGGCATCAACGTCGAGCGACGGCCGGTTGCCAGCGAAACTGAAGCTAAACACCGGCACGCCGTTCAGCGCTCGCCATTCCACCGCGTTCACCGCAGCGCCTGGCGCCTCGCGTCTAAGGGCGGCGAGCGCCACCGCAACCGGCCCGGTGGAATCGCTCGAGATCGGCGTTTGTGCCTGGTCTGGACGGGGAATTCCCGGCCCCAGCGCGATGTAATTGGGGTCCATCGATTCGGCCCCGCCGTTGATGCCGGCCATTTCGCGATCGGGGTGCGGGCCCAGGCCCGCGATCGCCATCAGATCGTCGACCTGGATCGCAAGACCGGTGAGGGCGAGAAACAACAGCACCACCACGAACAACGTGGTGAGCCAGCGATGGAGAGAACGCATTTCCTACCCGCGGTGGTTGTTATTGGTTGAGCAAGTCGATCGCCAGCGCGTGCGCGGTCGCACCGCGACGGCATCCTATCGGCCGCTTGCGAAATGGGTCAAGCTCGGCGGATGCACGAGGAATTGCCGGAACTGACCGAGGGGCACCTCCTGGGCGGCCGCGTTCGCTACGCGCAGCCGCGCGTGGGCTATCGCACCGGGATCGAGCCGGTCCTGCTCGCCGCTGCGGTGCCGGCGAAACCCGGCGATTGTGTACTGGAGGCAGGCTGCGGCGCCGGTGCGGCCCTGCTGTGCCTGGCCGCGCGGGTTCCCGGCATTGCGGGATTGGGCGTCGAGCGCGATCCCGCCGTGGCGGCGGTCGCCAAGCATAACTTTGCGCTGAACGTCTCCAACGCGCTCACGATCCAGGTAGGAGACGTGTCCGATTTGCCGCGGCGCCCTGCCTTCGATCACGTCTTCGCCAATCCACCCTGGCATGACGAACATTCGACCGCGTCGCCCGATCCCGCCCGCGATCAAGCCAAACGCGCGCGCGCGGGACTGCTCGAAGCCTGGATTACGGTGCTGCTCGCAGCGTTGAAACCGGGCGGTTCGATCACGTTGATCTTGCCGGCGCAACAATTCGCACGGGCGTGCGCCTGCATCATGGCGGCGCGGTCGGGCGCGATCGGCTTGCTGCCGCTCTGGCCGCGCGCGGGCGTGCCGGCGAAGCTGGCGCTGATCACTGCGAGAAAAGACCGCGACGGCGCCGCTCGAATCTTGCCCGGGCTCCCACTGCACCAGGGTAATGGTTACTCGGCGGAAGCAGAGCAAATCCTCCGCGAAGGTGGCGCGATTTCTTGGGAATAAGTGAGAAACAGAGAAGTCTTCTTTTTGTGAACAAAAAGAAGCAAAAAAACTTTGTCAATTGAACTTATACCCGCTCCCCCAGCCACTCGGACTTGCCTAGCTCCGATAAGGTCCGCCGGATCAGATCGTGATATTGATAGTCGTAGCGGTCGAGCATGCGATCGCCGTAAAGCTTCCGCGTCTGCGGCTCCAGCTCCATCTGCGCGAGACCGAGCGAGAGGAATAACTCGCCGAACTCCAACCGGGCGGCCTCAAGATATTCCATCAGCACGACTCTACCCACTGCCTTGGCCATATAATATTCGTGCAGCTCTTCGTGATGGCGAATAAAATTCAGCAATCCGTTCCGGCTGAACGATAGCCGCCTGGGCGCGACGCGACCGAGCCGATCATTGCTCCGGACATTCCAAACATCGGTCACTTGCGCCAACACGCAGGATGAAAAATGCGCCAGCCGGTTTTCGCGCTTAAGGATGATCTTCACCACCGTTGGGTCTCTCAACAAATAGTCGCAAACGGTTTCGTTC
>Ga0302310_10004050_pt1 | contig 11144 bp, 6 predicted proteins | sample III_Palsa_N1_2_FD_200451 | JGI IMG/M metagenome (GOLD analysis project Ga0302310, IMG submission 200451) | Peat permafrost microbial communities from Stordalen Mire near Abisko, Sweden - III_Palsa_N1_2 | ecosystem: Environmental > Terrestrial > Soil > Palsa > Peat permafrost | place: Sweden... | reverse complement strand
CGAGGTCTTGCATGATGGGCATGACGAGATCGCCGAATTCCTGCCAGCCGCTCGCATGGGAAACCTGGATCGCGGGCCAGCCGGTGAAAAACACCAAGATAATGGACTGAGTCTCGACGTGGACTTTAGTCGTCCTGCCGTCGGTTGTCCCGGTACCAGGCACTTTCATCGGTGGTCTTCACGCGTTCGATCAAGCGTCGGCAATCGACCTGCCCCAGAGGGCGTATGGGTGTGTCAATCAGCACGGTGTTTGGCCCGTTTCATGGCGCGATTCATGGCGCGATTCTACGAAATTTGCCGGCGAGTTTCCCATCAGCCGCGCCTCGGCCCCATCCTGCCGCGCAGGGCATCTCGCCATCCCTGCCACACGGCGGCAATTTTGCCGGCCTTGTCCGTCTCGAAGAAGGCGATGCGCTTGGTCAACTTGAATGAGCGCGTAATGCTCTTCCATAGCCAGGGCCCGCGGCCGAAGGTGCCGTACTCGCGAAGCAGGACGGTATTGTTGCGGGCGATGTAGTAGCGGCGTTCCGCCGAATGATTGCTGGTCCAGGTCTTGCTGCCGAACACTGTGTGCAGGGTGGGGGCGCCCACGGTATGCGACATGAGCGGGGCGAGGGTCTCGATGATTCGGAAACCGGCGGCGCGCGCACGGAAGCAGAATTCGGTGTCGACGTAATCGATAAAAAAATCGTCGCGAAAGGGTCCGACGAGGCCATAGGCGCGCAGTGACAAGAGACACCCGGACGTAATGACGGACTCCACTTCTTCCCAGTGTTCTCCCTCGGCGGTCAAGCGGATGGGCTCCGCGGTTCGCCCGCGGGTATCCCGAAACCGTGAGCCGATGGCCGCGACTCTGGCCGTTAGGCACGTGGCCTGAATGGATAGAAGGCGCTCCACCATATCGGTATCGACGAGGGTGTCCTGGTCCAGTAACAGGGCCCAGGAGTGGCCCTGGGCCTGTGCGTGCCGGACGCCGATATTGAGCGCCCGTGCAATACCCAGATTCTCAGAATTGCCGATGAGGGTGGTCGCCGCAGCGGCGCCCACGGCAGCGGTGCCCACCGCGTGCCTCAGCATGCCGAGCTCCAATTCCGAAGATCCATTGTCGACCACGACGGTGGCGCCCACCTGAGAGGCCACTCGGGCTAGGCGGGCGGGAAAATCGGCATCCGGGTGATACGTGACCAGCACGGCGCAGACGGAACGGGCAACCGCAGGTTGGTCCGACGGATAATCACTCATGACTCGTGCACCGGGCGCAGTTTCGGACTCCTCGTTGAGACTCACTATATGATAACCGCGTCGCGGACGGTGGTGCTCGTCCCGGAATATATTCGACGGCTTAGCCGCCACCGAGGGATGCGATGTCAACGTTACCTGAAGACCAAGCCAAGGCCTACATGGTCAAGTTGCTAACCGCCATGACCCGCGCCGGTGGCTCGGACTTGTTCATCTCGAATGACTTTCCGCCGAGCATGAAGACCCATGGCACCATGCAGCCGTTGGCCTCGCAGAAATTGTCCGCGGAGGTCACCAAGCAACTCGCCATGTCGATAATGAATCAGCGCCAGCGCGACGAATTTGCCAAGGAACTCGAGTGTAATTTCGCCATTTCCATACCCGATGTGGCGCGGTTTCGGGTCAACGTGTTCGTGCAGCAGCAGCATACCGGCATGGTGATACGGACCATTCCCAGCGAGATCCCCAGCTTTGAGACGCTGGCACTGCCCGAGATCCTCAAAGATATCGTCATGACCAAGCGCGGTCTGGTCCTGGTGGTCGGTGCCACGGGATCCGGCAAGTCGACCTCGTTGGCCGCCATGATCGACCACCGCAACGCGACCTCGGCGGGCCACATCATCACCGTGGAAGACCCGGTGGAGTTCGTGCACAAATCCCAGCAATCCTTGATTACTCATCGCGAGGTGGGCATCGACACCCACACCTGGCATCACGCGCTCAAGAACACGCTGCGTCAGGCACCGGACGTGATACTTATCGGCGAAATTCGCGATGCTGAAACCATGGAGCATGCCATTGCGTTCGCCGAGACGGGGCATCTATGTCTTGGGACGCTGCACGCGAACAGCGCCAACCAGACCATCGATCGCGTCATTAATTTCTTTTCCGAAGAGCGCCGCAACCAATTGCTCATGGACTTGTCCAGCAACCTGCGCTCCATCGTCTCGCAGCGCCTCATCAAGACCAGTGACGGCAAAGGCCGCCGGGCGGCGATGGAAATTCTCATCAACACGCCCATCATCGCCGAGAAAATCCTCAAGGGAGAGTTTCATGAGCTCAAGGCGCTCATGGGCAAATCCCGTGAATTGGGAATGCGCACTTTCGACTGGTCGTTATTCGAGCTCTACAACAGCGGCGATATTTCCTACGACGAGGCAATTCGCAATGCTGACTCGGCCAACGAGCTGCGCTTGAACATCAAGTTGAATGGCACCCGTCCGCCGCCGGCGCCCGCGCCCCAGGCCGCCATGACGGCCTCCGCCTCCTAGGCGAGAATGCCCTATCGGCCGACTGGCGTCAGGCGCAGTCGGCCAGATCGTCATCCTTGACGGGGTCGGCGAACAGAATGTCCTCGGCCGCGATGTCCCGGCCCATCATCATCACTTTCTTCCAGTCGTCGCCGGACAAGAAGTCGCGGTCTCGGGCGAGCTTTCTCACCACTTCCAGGAAGGCGCGCTGATTCATCGATGCGGCGCTGTAATAGGTTTCCAGCAGCTTCATGCGCAGGTCGCGGCGATGTGGGTCCCGCTCAATGGCCTGCCTGAGCACATCGATGATGTTGGTGCGCCGCTCCGATACCACGACCTGGTCGTTCAGCTCGCTCGGCATTTGGACATGCTGCGCGGTGGCGTCCAGATCCAGCAAGTTGTAGTCGAGCGCGGTGGCCCCGGGAGGTGTGGCGTCGATGGGGATGGGATTATTCCCCGTCAGGCTGACCCTGGGCGGCAGCGGGCGGTCAAGCGGCAGCGAGTGGCCAACCATGTCCTCGTCGTCGTCGTCGAAGGCGTCGGAGTGCGCTTGCAGGTTGTCCAGCACCACGGTGTTGGGATCCGCGTCGCGCAGTTCGGCCTCGAGATCCGAGGTATCGATGGCCACCGTGTCGAGTCCCGTGGCCTCGCGTGTACCGGTGGCCTCGCGCGACAGGGTGTCGAAGGAGGCGGAGCGGTGCAGGGGTGCCGTGTGATGCAGGGACGCCGTGTCGTTGAGCAGGGTCTCGTTGTCCGGCAATTCTTGAGTGCTGTCCGCCATCTCGGAGGAGAGTTCCTCGTCGAGGTGCCCCTGCTCGATGTGCTTTTGGCCGATGCGGTCATCCTTGCCATGCATGTCGATACCCAGCGAGTCCAGGTAGGAACGCTCCAACGCCTCCGTGTCGACGAACATGTTCTGATCGGATTCTTCTCCGAGTTCGCGCTGTTTGATTTCGCTGACAATCGGGGGATCGGGAATCTCGCGCACCGTGATCCTTTGGGACTGCACGGTCTTGGGTTTGGGAGATACGTCGGCCCTGGACGGAATTGCCGCGGCCCCAGCCGTGTTCACCAGCTCGGCGGTCGCCGCGGTAACTCCCTCGGCGAAGTTTGACTTGTTACGTAGCGCTCGGCGGCGTATGAACGCGAACCCGCCGAGCAGCAGCGCCAACGCAGCGGCCATGGTCGCCATCAGGGTGGTATGGCTACCGGAGGCTACGGTCGGCGAGGCCGGTGCCGGGGGGTTGGAGACGGCCGGCGGCACTTCGCGCATGAGCTGAACCTGGGGAGCCGTGGCTGTCGGCTGGGTTGCTTGGGGTGCGGGCGTCGCGGGTGCAGCAGGCGCGGCGGCGTTGTGCCCCGTGAGCTGCGTCAGCTGCTGGCGCATTGTGTCGAGGGCCTGTTCCAGCGAAGCGACGCGACTCTTGAGGGCGTCGGCCGTGGGATCGGAGGCGGGCGCCGTTACGCCGGGCGATGAGGGTAAGGCGGTTCGGGGTACGTCGGCCACGGCGACTGCGGGCGCCGCCACCGCGACTCGGTGCGTTGTCGTCGGTCTGCCGTCCAGACGCCACGCCGTCATTTGCGCGCGCACTTCCTTGCGCGCCTCGGTGCCATCGACGGCCGCGACGGCCTCTGGTCCGGGAATCGTGAGCACGGCGCCCAAGTGCAACAGGTTGATGTTGCCGTCGAAGGCCTCCGGATTGGCACGGAAAATAGCCATCATCAGGCGCTGCGCCTGGGGCTCGGTGCGGGCGCCGGCGCGGCGTGCGATGCCACGCAACGTATCGTGCGCGGTGACGCGGTGCTGTGCGCCGGAGAGGGTATCGACGGACTGCGTGGGATCGGAGGCTCCGCCTAAGCGACGCTTGCTCGTGGACTTGGCCGCGGCAGACGCAGGCGCCTGAGTTGTATGCGCCGTGGTTGCCGGCGCCGACGCCACGGGTGCGCCCGTGGTGATAGCCTGTGCGACGGCAGCCGCCGTGGCGTCCGCGCGCGTCTGGGCAAAGCTCGGGGGATCCAACAGTAAAGAATACTCGCGGATCAGTTCGCCGCTGCCGTAGTGCAAATCGACCAGGAAGCTCACCACCGGGTCGGTGAACGCTTCCGCGGACTTGACGTTGAGTACCGGATGTCCCTGGGCGTTCAGCCCCACCTTGAAAGTGGCGGTGGTGAGAAACGACGGACGATCGGCGCCGTAGCGCTGGAATACTTCGCGATTCGCGATATTGGCCGTGAGTACGGCCAGGTCATCGCGGGTCGCGCCGACAATGTCGATTTGCGCCTGGAGCGGTTCGTTGAGGGCGGAGTCCACATGTATTTCTCCCAGTCCGATCGCCCGGGCGGCGCCGGGCAGGGACATGGCAAGCAGCAATAAGATGGGATATGACCCACGTGACATCGGCAACTCCAGCATTTAGATGGCCTCGACCTGCGGTCGGGGGGGCGCAGCGGCCGGGGCTTCACCCCCATGGCACACCACCTACTTAACCCATGCAAATGCTATGCGACAGAATCCAGCCGTGGATAGCGAAGAGTTACAGGACTTCGACGTAGTTCACGCAGTTTTTGGCGGTCAGATTGCCGGCCCACCAGGCGATTGGCCTACGCCGCCCAACGCTTTGTAGATCGCAACGACGCCCGTGTTAACCGAGCCCTCGGTTTCGGCAACGGCACTCTCGGCGGCCAGCTGTGTACGCTGGGCATCCAGCAAGGTCAAAAAATCTGTGACGCCCTCGCGATATTGCACCCCAGCGAGTTCTGCGGCGCGGCGCGAGGCCTCAGCCTGCTCGACCAGGCTCTTGAGGCGGGCTTGCTGGTCGCGATAATTCACGAAGGCGTTCTCCGTCTCTTCCAGCGCATTGAGCACGGTCTTCTCGTAGCTCACCAGTGCGCCGTCCGCATTCGCGCGGCTGGCGCGCAGGCGCGCATGCACCGAGCCATAGTCGAGAGCGGGCCAGCTTACGCTGGGCGCAAGGGACCACGCGCGGGCATCGGTGCCGCTCGAGGTGCTGAACAAGTGACTGAAGTCCCCGGACAGAAACCCGACGAAGCCGGTGACGGTGACGCGCGGAAACAAATCCGCGGTGGCGATGCCGACGCGCGCGCTGGCCGCCGCCAGCCGCTGCTCGGCTTCGCGCACATCGGGTCGGTTGCGCAACAAGGTGCCCACATCCGTTCCGTCGCTGCCGATGGGGAGCGCCTTGGCGTAGGCCGGCGCGGTCTGCGGCTGCAGCTCAGCGTCCAAGGTGCCGGGACGCTGGCCCAGCAGCACGGCGAGGCGATACAGCTCCGCCGCTTGCTCGGTCTCGAGCTGCGGCAGTAGTGCCTCGGTGGCTTTGAGGCGCGCGCGGCTGCTCTGTACATCCAATTCCGTGCCGCGGCCCGACTCGAAACGCAGCGAGGTCAAATGCACCGCTTCCTGTTGATTCGCGAGATTATCGAGGGCGACTTTGATTTGCTGCTGGGTGCTGCGCAGAGAGAAATAATTCCGCGCAACCTCCGCGGCCACGGCAATGCGCGCGTACTGCAAGTCTTCCCGTTCGGCCGCCAAATCGCCGCGCGCTGCTTCCACCGTACGGCGCACATGTCCGAACAGATCAAGTTCCCATGCCACATCCAGGCCCACGGTATAGCTTTCGGCGTTATAGCGTTGGCTGCCGAAACCGGGTTCTTGTTCCTTGCTGCCGGCGTAGCCCGCTTCCAGCGGTACGTGCGGCGCGTAGTCGTACTCGGTGCCGGAAAATACCGCATGCGCGGCACGCACCCGGTCGCCGGCCAGCTTGAGGTCGAGGTTGGAATCGAGGGCCCGCGTCATGAGGTCGTTCAACGTGGAATCATCGAATTGCTGCCACCACTGCCCCTCCGGAGACCGTGCCGCCAGGGGCGCGAGCTCGGCGGAATGGGCATTGACAAGAGTCGCCGGTGCGTTCACCGGCGCTTTGAAATTTGGCCCGACGGCGCAGGCCGATAGTGCCAATGAGGCAGCGATAGTCAGTAATAGCTTCACAATAGTTCTCACCAGGGGAGGGGTTCGCCCATATGGATGTAAGCGCCGGTCGGTCCTTTGTCATCGATCAACGCCAGCGCGACGCTGGTTTTCGCGCCATCGACGATTTCCATGGGCGCATTGGGGCCACCCATGTCGGTCTTCACGTAACCGGGATGTGCCGCGTTCACCTTGATCTTGGTGTCGCGCAGTTCGTAGGCCAGCTGCACGGTCCAGCCGTTCACCGCGGTCTTCGAGACGTTGTAGGCCGGAAGCTTGAAATCGTAAATCGGCGATTTCGGGTCGGTGTGCAAGGTCATCGACGCCAGGATGCTGGACAGATTGACGATGCGACCGGCGTCGGACTTGTGCAGCAGCGGCAGAAAGGCCTGCGTGACGGCGATCAAGCCGAATAGGTTGGTATCGAATGTCTGGCGCCAGGTGTCGAGCGTTTGCTCGGAGACCTTTTTCTTGAAGTCATCCGCACTGACCCCGGCATTGTTGATGAGGATGTCGAGTTTGCCGAATTTACGGCCGATCTCTTGCGCGGCGGCAGTGATGCCGGCGGCGCTGGTGACATCGAGGCCGATGGCTTCGACATCCAGTCCTTCACCCTGCAACGTCAGTGCGGCGGCGACACCCTTCGCCCGATCGCGGGCGGCCAGAATCACGTGCACGCCGCCGGACTTGGCCAGCTGTCGGGCGGTTTCGAAGCCGATGCCCTTGTTGGCACCGGTGATGAGGGCGATTTTAGTCATGGCGTTCCTTTATCAAATATTAGTGAGTGGCAAGTACCGGTGCGCTCGTGGGGTGTGCCGCGCGTCGGCGGCGACGGCGCACGAGCAAGTAAAACACCGGAGTCAGGATCAAACCAAAGAACGTGACGCCAAGCATGCCGGAAAATACGGCAACGCCCATGGCGTGGCGCATTTCGGCGCCGGCACCGTGGCTCAACACCAGGGGAATGACGCCCATGATGAAGGCGAAGGAGGTCATCAGGATGGGACGCAGACGGAGGCGGGCGGCCCGCAGGATGGCGCGCAGCGTGGAAGCGCCATGCTCCTCGGCTTCGCGTGCGAACTCGACGATCAAAATCGCGTTCTTACTGGCGAGGCCCACCAACACGATCAGACTGATTTGCGTGAAGATGTTGTTGTCTCCGCCCGAGAGCTTCACGCCCAAGATGGCAGACAACAGCACCATGGGCATGATCAGGATGACCGCTATCGGCAGCGCCAAGCTTTCATATTGAGCAGCCAACACCAGGAACACCAGCAGCCCCACCAGGGGGAAGATGTACACCATGGTGTTGCCCGCCAGAATCTGCTGGTAGGTCAGTTCCGTCCATTCGAAGGACATGCCGTTCGGTAGCTCGCGGTGCGCGAGGTCTTCCATCAACTGTTGCGCCTGGCCCGTGCTGAATCCGGGCGCCGCGCCACCGTTGATCTCGGCCGTGGGGAAGCCGTTGTAATGCATGACTCGATCCGGGCCGGAACTGGGCTCGACGGTGACGAAGGAGCTCAAAGGGATCATGTCCCCGGCGGCATTGCGGGTCTTGAGTTTGACGATGTCCTCGGCTTGCAGACGAAATCCCGGCTCAGCCTGCACGTTGACCTGGTAAGTGCGGCCGAAGCGGTTGAAGTCGTTGGCGTACAAGGAACCCAAGTAGATCTGCATGGTGTCGTACACATCGTCCAGGTCGATGCCCTGCGACTTCGCCTTCTCACGATCCACCTCGGCGCGGATCTGCGGGACGTTGATCTGGAAGCTCGAGAACAGGCCCGCGAGGCCGGGCGTGGCGTTGCCCTTGGCGATGAGATTCTGAGTCTGTTTGTACATCTCCTCGAAGCCCACGCTGCCGCGATCCTGCACCTGCAGACGGAAGCCGCCTATGGTGCCCAGACCCTGCACGGGCGGGGGCGGAAAAATGGCGATGTAAGCGTCTTGAATGGCTCCGAACTTCTGATTGAGCGTGGCGGCAATGGCGGCGGCCGACTGGCCGGGTCCGGTGCGCTCATCGAAGGGCTTCAGAGTCGCGAACACGATGCCGGAGTTCGTGCTGTTGGTGAAGCCATTGATGGACAATCCCGGGAAGGACACGGCATGCTCGACGCCCGGCTGCTTCAAGGCGATTTCGCCCATGCGCTCGATGACGTCCTGAGTTCGGTCGAGGGACGCCGCGTCCGGCAGCTGAGCGAAGGCGACCAGATACTGCTTGTCCTGCGGGGGCACGAAGCCCGTGGGCGTCGTGGAGAACCCGAGCCAGGCGAGGCCAATGAGACCGCCATAGACCACCAAGACGATACCGCTGGCGCGCACGAAGCGGCCCACACCGCGCAGATAGGATTCAGAGGCGCGCGAAAAGCTGCGATTGAAGGGCCGGAAGAACCAGCCGAAGCCCGCGTTGATAATGCGTTGCAGGCGGTCCGGCGCGGCACCATGCGGCTTCAACAGGAGGGCCGACAGAGCCGGCGACAGAGTCAGCGAATTGAAGGCCGAGATGACCGTGCTGATGGCAATGGTGAGCGCGAATTGCTTGTAGAACTGGCCGCTCAGGCCGCTGATGAAGGCGGTCGGCACGAACACGGCACAGAGCACCAACGCGGTGGCCACGATGGGGCCCGTGACCTCGCGCATGGCACGTTCGGTCGCCGCCAAGGGCGCCAGGCCTTTCTCGATATTGCGCTCGACGTTTTCGACCACGACGATGGAGTCGTCTACCACAATGCCGATGGCCAGCACCATGCCGAACAGGCTGAGGGCGTTCAAGGAGAAACCGAAGAGATTCATGACGGCAAAGGTACCGACCAGCGATACCGGCACCGCGATCAAGGGGATGACCGACGCGCGCCAGGTTTGAAGAAATACAATGACCACGATGACGACCAGGATGATGGCTTCGAACAGCGTGTGAACCACCGCCTCGATGGAACTGCGTACGAATACCGTGGGGTCGTAGACGATGCGGTAATCCATGTCCGCGGGAAAGCTCTTCTTGAGCTCCGCCATCTTGGCGCGCACTTCGGTTGAAATGGCGATGGCGTTGCTGCCGGGGCGGGCGAAAATGGGAATGGCTATCGCCGGTTGATTGTCCAGCAAGGAGCGCAACGCGTAGCTGTCGGCGCCCAGTTCAATGCGTGCGACGTCGCGCAGCCGCGTAATTTGGCCATCCGCTCCGGCGCGCACCACGATGGCCCCGAAGTCCTCTTCGGTGACCAAACGCCCTTTGGTGTTAATGGCCAGCTGAAAGTCCGCCGCGTTGGGGGTCGGTGGAGCCCCCAGCGCGCCCGCCGCCACTTGCACATTCTGTTCGCGGATGGCCTTGACCACGTCGCCGGCCGTGAGGTTACGGGCAGCGACCTTGTCCGGGTCCAGCCAGACTCGCATGGAGTAGTTGCCGGCGCCGAAAAGCTGCACATCGCCGACACCGTCAAGCCGCGCCAAATCGTCCTTCACGCGCAGCGTCGCGTAGTTCGACAGGTACAACATGTCGTAGCGCTTATGCGGAGAAATGAGGTGCACGACCATGGTGAGATCAGGCGATGCCTTGTTGGTGGTGACGCCCAGGCGCTGCACCTCCACCGGCAATTTCGGCAACGCCTGCGCGACGCGGTTTTGCACCAGGACCTGGGCTTTATCGACGTCAGAGCCCAATTTGAAGGTAATGGTCAGAGTCATCACGCCGTCGGCGGTCGCCTGGGACGACTGATACAACATGTTCTCGACGCCGTTGATGGACTGTTCCAGCGGCGAGGCCACGGTCTCGGCGATGACCTCCGGATTCGCGCCGGGGTAGCTGGCCTTCACCACCACCGTGGGCGGCACCACTTCGGGGTATTCGCTGATGGGCAAGTTCGGCAGAGCGATCAGGCCGGCGAGCAAAATGATGGTCGACAGCACGCCGGCGAAAATCGGACGCGTGATGAAAAATTGCGAAACGTTCATAACCTACTCGTTGAAGCTGACAATGCTCGATTCAAACTGGAGCGACTGACGATCGTGTTGGCCAATGGCACGGAGCTAGCGGGTGGAGAGCTGGGCGACTTGCCGAAGCCCATTGCGGTCGCTGCTCATCGCCACCTTGGTGGCGGCCACGGTGGCGCCGGGGCGCACGCGCTGCAACCCATTGACGACGATGACGTCGCCGGGTTCGAGTCCGCTCTTGACGATGCGCATGCCGTTCACTTCGGACCCCAAGGTCACGCCGCGGTAGTCCACGGTGCTATCCGGTTGCAGCACCATCACGAATTTCTTGCCGAGATCCGTGCCGACGGCGCGATCGTCGATGAGCACCGCCTCGCGAGTGTCATGTCCCACCAGCCGAATGCGCACGAACAACCCTGGCGTGAAAATGCCGTTGGGGTTCGCAAACACCGCGCGGGCGCGAATGGTTCCCGTCTTGCGGTCGATTTGGTTGTCGATGAAGTTCAGCGTGCCGGCATGCGGATAATCTTGTTCATCGGCCAGGCCCAGATACACCGGGTCGCCGCCGCTGCGGTTGGCGGCATTGCGACTGTAATGCAGGAAGGTCTGCTCGTCCGCGTCGAAGCTGGCGTAGATCGGGTCATCCGACACGATGGTGGTCAGCAGACTGTCGCTTCCGACGAGATTGCCCTGAGTGATCAGGGCGCGGGACACGCGGCCATCGATGGGCGCCCGTACCTCGGTGA
>Ga0302310_10004045_pt1 | contig 11147 bp, 8 predicted proteins | sample III_Palsa_N1_2_FD_200451 | JGI IMG/M metagenome (GOLD analysis project Ga0302310, IMG submission 200451) | Peat permafrost microbial communities from Stordalen Mire near Abisko, Sweden - III_Palsa_N1_2 | ecosystem: Environmental > Terrestrial > Soil > Palsa > Peat permafrost | place: Sweden... | reverse complement strand
TCGTTGGTGGTGGCGACGAATTTACGTTGATCGAGACGGTGGGGCGCGTAAGGCAGGCGATTGCGACGCTGCCGGAAAACTATCGCGAAATCGTGGTGCTGTGCGAGCTGGAAGAAATGAGTTACGAAGAAGCTGCGTCCGCGCTGGATTGCCCGGTGGGAACAGTGCGTTCGAGGCTGCATCGTGCGCGAGCGTTGTTGGCGGAAAAACTGCATGACGAACAGCCGTTGCGGAGAGCCTCGGCGGTGGGCCGATGAACGAGGAACGGAATCGAATGGATTGCGCTGAATTCAAGGAAATTTATCACGATCTGGACCGGCCGGGCGCTCTGGCGGCTTGCATTCGAGAGCCGGCGCTGGAGCACGCGGAGTTTTGCAGCCGCTGCGCGGCTCTTTTGACCGAAGCGGAAGCGCTCGATTTCGCTTTGCGAAATGTGGCGCGATACAGCGCGGGGCGGCAGGCCTCTCCGCGGGTGGAAGCGGCGGTGTTGCAGGAATTTCGACGCGAGAAAGTTCGCGCCACGGGCCGCAGAGTTCAGTGGCAAGCGGCGGTGCTGGGCGCTGCGGCAGGGATTGCACTCGTAATCGGGCTGGCGCTGCACCACCGCACCGTGCCGTTGTCGGGAGGCGAGCAGGCGGCGGCCAAGACGGATATCGCAGCTCCCGCGGTTTCGGTGGAGGCGCCGCAAGCGGTTGCGGAAGTGGCCGGAAATGCCGGGGCTTCGAATGTTGCGGGAGCCGCATCACGGGCGAGCGAATCGGGCGATGAGGAATACGCGGGGAATTTCGTGCCGGTGCCTTATGCCGATGATCCGGCTGCGCTCGAAGGCGGCGCGATTGTACGCGTCACACTTCCGCGCTCGGCGCTGGTGTCGTTTGGCTTGCCCATCACCGATGGCGGAGACGCAGAGACGGTCGCGGCAGATCTGGTCGTGGCCGAGGACGGAACGCCGCAAGCGATTCGAGTGGTACCGCAATCGAACGCGAATTCCGATTTTTGAATTAGAACGCTCGAAAATGCACATGCCGGGAGGACACAGGAATGAAGATCACGCGTAAGTATTTCAGCATAGCTCTGGCGGGAGTCGCGCTGCTTTTGGGCGGGAGCCCGAGCCGGGCGCAGTCCGATGCCGCAGCAGCACCGGCTGGGCCACCGCCGGATGGAGGTGTGATCTTTGAGCGGAGGGGACCCGGGCCCATGGGATTCGACGGAATGGGCTTCGTCGGATTCGAAGGCGGCATCGCGGGCAAGACGGTGACCGGCGCGCCTTTCACCGCAAGCTTTTCAACGCAGGAGACGCAAACACTGACGGACGGAAATAAAATCGAGACGAGCACGACGGGCACCATGGCCCGCGATGCGCAGGGGCGCACGCGCCGGGACATGACGCTGCCCGCCATCGGGCCGTGGGCTGCGGCGGGGAAGACTCCTCCGCAGGTGTCGTTCATAAACGATCCGGTGGCGGGAACGGGCTACATCCTGGAAGCGGATACGAAGACGGCGCGCCTGATGCGAGGCGGACATCGCGGAGAGGGCAAGGGCGGACCCGGCGGCGAAGGCAAGGGCGCCGAGGCCAAGAACGAAACTACGACTGAGTCGCTCGGCACGCAAACGATCAGCGGGATTTCGACGCAGGGCACGCGCTACACGCGCACGATTCCGGCAGGCGTGATGGGCAACGAGAAACCGATCGTGATCGTGACCGAGCGTTGGTATTCGCCGGATTTGCAGATTACGGTGATGACCAAGCGCACGGATCCGCGCATGGGCGAGACCGTGTTTCAGCTGACGAATATTCAGAAACAGGTACCGGCGGCGACACTTTTCCAGGTGCCGTCGGATTATACGATGCAGCAGGAGCGTGGCGGTGGGCGCAGGAACGGACCGCCTCCTCCGCCACCGTCGGAGGACTAGGAACTGATTCGCAAGAACGATTTCCCACCCCGAACAGCGCGAAGTACAGCATGAACTTGTGGGCGGAACCCCAAACCACGCTCCGCCCACAAGCCCCCTTCCGAGAAATTTTCCTTCCTGGAGTTAATTCCGATCGAGCAAGCAATGAGTTTTACGATTCGGGCGTGGCGCGGTCGAGGAGTTCGACGACGTGGAGAACTTCCTGACCGGTGCCGTGGATGGCAGCGCCGGCGCGGAGTTGCAGGATGCATCCCGGATTTGCGGTGGCGATTATCTGCGCCTTGGTTCGTCCCGCGCGGTCCATCTTATCCGCGAGCAATTCGAGCGAGGCTTGCGTTTCCGTGACGTTGTAAACGCCCGCTGAGCCGCAGCAGAGATCCGAAAGAGACATTTCGACGAATTCGAGGCCGGGAATCGCGCGGAGGAGTTTGCGCGGGGCTTCGCGGATTTTCTGGCCGTGGACCAGGTGGCAGGAATCCTGGTAGGTGACGCGCACCGGCAACGCGCGCATGGGGGCGACCAGAGTGAGTTCGGCCAGGAACTCGCTTACGTCCCGCATTTTGGCTGAAAACTTTTCGGCGCGGGCGTGATTTGCGGCGTCTGCGGGAAACAGGTGCGCGTATTCCTTGAGCGTCGAGCCGCAGCCGGCGGCGTTGGTGATGATGGCGTCAAAATCGTCGGCAGCGAAGGCGTCGAAATTCGCCGATGCGAGATTTCGGGCGACGTCGCGCACGCCGGCGTGAGCGGCGAGAGCGCCGCAGCAAACCTGCGCGGCGGGCACCACTACCTCGCAGCCATTGGCCTGCAGCACGCGGATGGTAGCGCGGTTCAGTTCGCTGAAAGTTACCTGCGCCACGCAGCCGGCGAAAAAGGCGACGCGGGCGCGCTTCGTCCCTTGCGCGGGAAAAGTCTTGCCCAACTCGGCGAAGAAAAATTCGGAGTCTATCCGCGGCAGGAGGTTTTCGCGCTGCTGCAAGCCGAGAAGGCGTAGAACGCCCGATTTACGCGCGAGGGTCGCCAGGCCGGAGCTTTGATAGAAGCGCAAGAAACGCGCGGCCGCGGCGATTCTTCGAGGGTAGGGGAGCAGGCGGCGGTAAACGAAATCGCGGGCGACGCGCGAGGCGAAGGGGCGCTTGTAATTTTGTTCGATCTGCGCGCGGGCGAGCTCGAGAACTTTTCCGTACTCGACGCCCGAGGGGCAAACCGTTTCGCAATTCCGGCAATTCAGGCAGCGATCGATGTGGGTGACAAACGCGTCGCCGAGCTCGAGGCGGCCTTGGTCCACGAGCGCAATTTGGCGCAGGCGTCCGCGCGGCGAATCGGCTTCGTGTCCCCACAGGCGATAGGTGGGGCAATTATTCGAGCACAGACCGCAATGGACGCAGCGGGAGTAGTCCGCGTATTCCGGCTTGTCCGTGGCCGAGAAGCCGCTGAGGGTAAGAGCGAACTCGCGTTGCGCGTCTTCGTGGGATTGCGGGGGCGATTGCACGGGAGGCTGGGCCATGGATTCAGAGGCCTCCGACGAATCGGCCGCGACAGAGGATGCCGCCGGGATCGAAGACGGTTTTCGTTTTTTGCATTTGCGCGAAATCGGCGCGCGCGAGGCCCCACACTTTGAGTTCGTCCTTCCACTCCGTGGGGCACCAGGGAATTGTGGCGTGGCCGCCGAGAGTGGAGCATGCGGCGAGAATCTGGTTCGACGCTCGCACCACGCGAAGCTTCGAGTCTTCGTTGCGCTCTTCCGGGAGTATCACAAAATAAATCACACCCACACCGCGGGCCATGGCCGCCCATTGCAAACCTGCGGCCTCGGCAGTCTTTGCGGCGCTCACGAGCGCTTCGGCCATGCGGGCCGGAAGGACGCTGAGCTTCATGATCGTGGCGGCAGGCGAAGACGCGAGGGCGATGGGAACGAATTCGCGTTTGCGAGCTAAGGCGGCGGAGACATGCTCTTCGCGCAAAATAGTGGCTTCGAGAGCGCCGCATTGTTCCGCTATCTGGCGGAGGGCGGACTCGTAGCGATCGAGCACATTGTCCGTTCCCGCAAAGCCGGCGGTGAAGGCCCAGCGCGCGTTGGATAAGACACCTGCGGGCAGCGGATGCGGTTCGATGCGCGCGGCCGCAGCGCCGGCAAAAACTGCGGCGGCGCGCGGGCTTAGAATTTCGGTGGTCATGGGCGCGAGAGGCGATTGTGCGACGCGATTTCTCATGTCGCAGGCGCGCTCGGCATTTTCGAAAGCGGCCACGAAGGCGCGGCTGGCTGCGGGCATGGGAAAAGTCTTGAAATTGATGCGGGTGATGACGCCGAGGGTTCCGAGCGCGCCGATCATCAATTTGTGGATGTCGTAGCCGGTGACATTTTTCACCACGCGTCCGCCGCTCTTGCACACCACGCCTTCACCGGTGACGAATTCCATGCCGAGAAGATAATCGCGCGCGGTTCCGTAGAGCTGGCGCAGCGGGCCATCCACGCCGGAAGCGATGGTGCCGCCGATCGTAGCTTGATTAAAATACGGCGCAGCGAGGGGGAGAAATTGGCGATGCTCGGCGAGCGCGGCGGCGAGTTTTCGCAGCGGGATTCCTGCTTCGACGCTCAGCGTCAGGTCGCCGGGATCGTAGGCCACCACGCGATCGAGGCGCGTCATATCGAGGGCAAGATCGTATCGCCGCGGCGGCAGGCCGATGGCAAGTTTCGTTCGCGCGCCGGTGGGAATCAGCGCTAATTTTTCGGCGGCGGCAAATTTCACGACCTCCGCGACTTGCTCCGTGGATGCGGGCCGGACCACGGCCGAGGGTTTGAAGCCGTCGATTTCGAAGGCGGCGAGTTCGGCCGGATTGGTGACGACGTGCGAAGCGCCGACGATATCGGCGAGTCGCGAGCTGGCGGCGGTGCTGGCCATGTTCATGCGCGGGATGCGCCCGCGACGGGCAAAGGCCGCACGTGGATTTCGCCGCATCCCTTCGTGGTGGGGAATATTTTTCCGGGATTCAGCAAGCCGGCGGGATTGAAAGCGTCGCGCACGCGGCTCATCAAATCGAGGTCGGCCGGGGTGAAGAGCAGCGGCATCAAGCGGTCCTTTTCCATGCCGACGCCGTGCTCGCCGGTAATCGAGCCGCCCATTTCGATGCAGAATTGGATGATTTCGTCGGCGGTGGCCACCGCGCGGCGGAATTGTGATTCTTCGCGCGCATCAAAAAGAATGATGGGATGCAGATTGCCGTCTCCGGCGTGAAAAATATTGCCGATTTCAAAGCCGTACTTGGTTCCGATTTCGTTAATGCGGCGCAAGGTGGCGGGCAATTTTGTGCGCGGGATAACGCCGTCCTGGACGTAATAGGTGGGAGAAAGGCGGCCCACGGCGCCAAAAGCGTTCTTGCGGCCCTTCCACAGAAGGTCGCGCTCCTGCGCGTCGCGCGCTACGCGCACTTCGCGGGCGTGATGGGCGCGGCAGACTTCGGCGACGTCCTCGGCGTGGTGTTCGGCGGCTTCGCGCAAGCCGTCCACTTCGAGAAGCAGAACTGCGGCGCAATCGATGGGGAAGCCCGCGTGGACGTACGATTCCACGGCGCGCAAGGTCCAACCGTCGAGCATCTCGCAGGCTGCGGGTGTGATTCCGCGCGCGGTGATATCCACGACAGTTTCGGTGGCGTCATCCACGGTGTCAAAAATCGCGAGCAGAGTTTTCACCGCTTCAGGCAGGCGCGTGAGCTTGACGGTCACTTCGGTTACGAGAGCGAGCGTGCCTTCGGAGCCGACAAAAAGTCCGGGGAGATCGTATCCCGGCGAATCGAGCGCGGGACTGCCGAGTTGCACGAGCTCGCCGGTGGGAAGAACAACTTTGAGGCTCAGCACGTGATTGGTCGTGACGCCGTAGGCGAGCGTGTGCGGGCCGCCGGAATTTTCGGAAACGTTGCCGCCGATGGTGCTGGCCTTCTGGCTGGAAGGGTCGGGGGCGAAGTGAAGTCCGGTAGGCGCGACGGCCACGCTCAAATCGGCATTCACGACGCCGGGTTGGACTGTGGCGCGCTGATTTTCCACATCTATTTCCAGAATTTTATTCATGCGCGAAAAAACGACGAGGATGCCGCCGTGGCGTGCGAGCGCGCCGCCGGAAAGGCCGGTGCCAGCGCCGCGGCCTACGATGGGAGTGTGATGGCGGTTGGCGATTTGTACGATGGCGACGACGTCCGCGGTGGTGCGCGGAAAGACGACGCAGGTCGGGCGCGCGATTTCGACCGAGCCGTCGTATTCGTAGAGCAGCAACTCCTCCGGGCGATGGAGAATCTCGTCCGTGCCGAGGAGTTTTTTCAAATCGTGGAGAAGCTTGGAATCCATGGGCTTGCCGCGAGAAAGTTGTGGCTCGCGGGTTCAAGGCCACTATAGACGGGTGCGTCCGTGGGCGTCAACGTGACCTGCGATTGGGTGCAAAGTGATAATGTGGACGCGGCGAATCCTGCGGCTGGATCCGGAATCTCGGGAGGCGGCCGCGCATCCAAGAATTCAGCCGTACAAGGAGGGATTATGGCAAGCCTAAGTGGACCTGCGACTGCTCCTGCAACCGCAAAGATTGTTCGCTTCCATGAGTGTGGCGGGCCGGAAGTTTTGAAACTAGAGGAGCTTCCCGTGCCGGAACCTGGGCCGGGCGAGGTGCGCCTGCGCGTGCAGGCTTTTGGCTTAAACCGCGCGGAAGTTCTCTTTCGCCAGGGCAAGTACATCGTGCGGCCGCATCCGCCGTGCACTCTCGGCTACGAGGCTGCAGGCGTGGTGGAGGCGGTAGGCGATGGCGTGGACAAAAATTTGCTGGGCAAGCGGGTCAGCACGGTGCCGGCCTTTGCCGCGGATAAATATGGAGTGCACGGCGAGGTGGCCATTGTTCCGGCGTACGCGCTGGCGGTTTACCCGGAGCGATTTTCGGCGGAGCAGGGGACATCTATATGGATGCAGTACCTGACGGCGTACGGCGCGCTGGTGCAGCATGCGAAGATCACGCGCGGCGACGTGGTGGTGATTACGGCGGCGAGCAGCAGCGTGGGCGTGGCCGCGATTGAGATCGCCAAGGTGCAGGGAGCGGTGAGCATCGCCACGACGCGGACCTCGAAGAAGAAGGCGGAATTATTGTCGCTGGGCGCGGACCATGTGATCGTGACGCAGGAAGAGAATCTGGCGAAGCGCGTGCAGGAGATCACCGGCGGCAAGGGCGCGAGAGTGATCTTCGACCCCATCGGAGGCAAGGGCGTGGAATTGCTGGCGCAGGCCGCGGCGCCGGGCGGAACAATTTTTATCTACGGTAGCCTGGCGATGGAGCCGACGCCGTTTCCGCTGTTGATTGCGCTTCCCAAGGGACTATCCTTGCGGGGGTATTCGATATTTGAAGTCGTGTCCGTGCCGGCGCTGCGCGCACAAGCGGAGAAGTACGTTCTGGACCATCTGGAGAGCGGGGAGTTCAAGCCGCGCATTGCGCGGACGTTTCCGTTGAGCGAGGTGGCCGAAGCGCACCGGTATATGGAGTCAAACGAGCAAATCGGCAAAATTGTGGTGAAGGTCTAGAGAGAAATTTTCCGTGGCGCGGCCGCGGGTGTGTGCCTGCGCTGGGACGCCGAGTCGGTGTATGCTACTCACCCTGCACGAAACGATTTTGCGAGGTGCGCGGTGAACAAGCCCAAGGTTCTTTCCACGCGGCCGCTCTTTCCGGCGGCGCGCGCAATCCTTGATCAGCACTGCGAGGTCGATTACTGGACGCCTGCTGAGAGAATTTCACGCGGGGAGCTTCTGAAGCGCGTGGCGGATAAGGACGCGCTGGTTTGCCTGCTGACCGAGAAGGTGGACGGAGAGCTTCTTTCGGCTGCGCCAAAATTGCGGATTGCTTCGACGGTCTCCGTGGGCCACGACAATATTGATGTGGCGGCCTGCACGAAACATAAAGTCGTGGCGACGAACACACCCGGCGTGCTTGACGACACTACCGCCGATTTTGCCTGGACGCTTTTGATGGCGATTGCCCGGCGGCTGCTCGAAGGCGATGCCTGGATGCGTTCGGGGACTTGGCCGGGCTGGGACCTGGATCAACTTGTGGGCGGCGACGTGTGGGGAAAAACGCTGGGGATTGTCGGATTCGGGCGCATCGGCCGCGGGGTGGCCAGGCGGGCGCAGGGATTTCAAATGCGCGTGCTGTATAGCGACGCGGTGAGGGCTTCGGCGGAGGTGGAAAAAGAATTGAACGCCGAGTTTGTGGACCGCGACCAGCTTTTCCGCGAATCGGATTTCATCAGCTTGCATGTTCCGTTGATGCCGGACACGCGCCACCTGATTTCGACGGAAAATCTCGACAAAATGAAGCGCACGGCGTTTCTGGTGAATACTTCGCGCGGGCCGGTGGTGGACGAGGCGGCGCTGGCGGAAGCGCTGGAGAACAAAAAAATTGCGGGGGCGGCGCTGGATGTTTTCGAGCACGAGCCGAAAGTACATCCGGCGCTTCTGGCGCGGAAAGATGTGATTCTGACGCCGCACATGGCCAGCGCTTCCGTGGATACGCGAACGAAAATGGCGGTGATGGCGGCGAACAACGTCGTCGCTTTGTTCGCAGGGCGGCGCCCGCCGAACGCGCTCAATGCCGATGCGCTGGGCCTGAAATAATCGCGTGCGCGGGCGAACGTGAAAGATACAGCGCAACGGATATTTCAGAAGACACTCGAGGCCATCGATATCCCCACGACTCTCGCGCGGAGACTCGCTCGCGAAGGCTCGGTGATTCACGCAGAGCAGGCTACGGTGGACCTCCACAAATTTCGCGAAATCGTGGCCATCGCTTTCGGCAAGGGTGCCTACGCGATGGCCGAAGGGCTGAGCGCGGTTCTCGCGCCGGATTTTCCGCCGGAAGGAATCCTGGTGGGGCCGGCGGGCGCGAGGCGCGCGTTGCCGGGATGGAAGGTGTTTCCGGGCGGCCATCCTTTGCCTACGGCGGAGAGTTTTGCGGCGGGGCGCGAGATCCGCGACCGGCTGGCGAGGTGTGGCGAGGGCACGCTTGTTTTTTTTCTGATTTCCGGCGGCGGATCGGCCATGGTCGAGTTGCCGCTCGATTCCGGCGTGACGCTCGAGGATTTTCGGGCACTGCACGCTGCGCTGGTCACCTGCGGCGCGCCCATTGAAGAAATCAACACGGTGCGAAAGCATCTTTCGGCGACCAAGGGCGGGCGCCTGGCGGAGGCCGCACCGCGCTCGATGAAACTTACGTTCGCGATCAGTGACGTCCCCGAGGGGCAGGAATCCGCGCTGGCTTCCGGCCCAACTCTGCCGGATCCCACGACCATCGAAGATGCCGAGCGCGTGGTGCGCGAGCATGAACTGCTGCCGAAGCTGCCTGCTTCGATTCGCGCGATCTTTGAACGCGGGGCGCTGCGCGAAACTCCCAAACCCGGCGATGCGGCTTTCGCGCGCGCGCATTTCGAGCTTTTGCTGGGCACGCACGAGCTGACGCATGCGGCGCACCACGCTTGCGAATCGGAAGGCTTCGTGTGCCTCTGCGACAATTCGACGGACAATTGGCCGCTGGAGAAGGCCGCCGACTACCTGCTCGCGCAACTTGCCGCGCTCAAGAATGAAAACCCGGGAAGGCACGCCGCGGTGATTGCCGGCGGGGAAGTGAGCAGCCCGGTTACGGGCGACGGAGTCGGCGGGCGCAATTCGGCTTTTGTGCTGACCTGCGTGCCGAAAATCGCGGGGAAAAAGATCGCGGTCTTGAGCGCTGGAACGGACGGAATTGACGGGAACAGCCCGGCGGCGGGCGCGGTGGCGGATGGCGACACGCTGGCGCGGGCGCGCGAAGCCGGACTGGACCCGGCGGAATTTTCGCGCCGCTGCGACGCTTACAATTTCTTCGAGCGCCTTGGCGGCGCGGTGATGACAGCGCCGACCGGCAATAATCTGCGCGACCTGCGGATTCTGCTCGCGGGTTGATCGTCCCCAGCTTTCGCGAGCGGGTTACTTTTTCTTCGGGTTCGCAATCTGCGATTCGATTTTGCCCAGCCGCGCGTTCATTTCATCCATCTGCTGCTGCAACTTCTTCAGCGCTTCGAGCGTGGCGTCAGGTCCGTTCGCCGGCGCTGCTGCCGGCGCCGCTGCGGATGGCGGCGCGGGCGTGGCTTGCGCGCTGGGGCTATTCGCCGGAGCTGAAGCGGCAGCCGCCGGCGCGACGGCATCACCGCCGAGTTGCTTGCCGGCGCCAGCCTGGGCTTTCAGCGCCGAGATTTGCATTTGCACGAATGGCGCCGTGCCGATGGGCAAATCGCCGCTCTGCACCATGGCCTCAAGCGGAGCGATGGCATCCGGATCGCCGCGGCGGCCGAGAGCGAAGAGCGCCGGGAATTTGACGTCGAAATAAGGTTCCTTCAAATAGGAAATCAGCGCCTGCGTGATGGCTTTGTTTTTCTTGTCGAGTCCGGCCAGAGCGCCGATGGCCGCGCCGCGGGCTTCGAAAGGCTTGCCCACGGCGGACCATTCGAGCAGCACCGGCACAGCGCGGTCGTCGCCGAGCGCTCCGAGCCCGCTGAGTGCTGCGTCGCGTAGGGTGTCGTCGGGCGAATCTGATTTCACGGCGGCGATGAAAGTGTCATACGCGTTGGGAGCTTTGATTGCGCCGAGCGCGCCGAGAGCTTTTGCGCGCACGCGATACGCTTTGTCGTTCGCCGCGATTTCCGTGAGCTTGGGGCCGAGCGAGGCATCGTCCTTGAAATTGCCAAGCTGCTCGACGGCCACGTCGCGCACCCAGGGCTTGTCGTCACCGAGCGCCGCGAGAATCTGTTTTTCGGCGTCGGCGCCGCCGATTTTGCCGAGCGTGCGCAAAGCCTCCACGCGGACGCCCCAGAAGGGATCGTGTTGCGCGGCGTCACCGAGAGCGGGCAGCACGCCGGCCTTGTCGCGGATGCCGATTTCACCGAGAGCCACGGCCGCTTCGGCGCGGTCGGGAACCGTTTCGCCGTTTTTCAATTGGTAGATGAGCGCCGGAGCTTCGCGCTTGAAATCGAGGGACTTCAAAACTTTGTCGCCCTGGTCGAAGATGAGCATGAGCGGAGCGGAATCGGCGGCGAGGTTGAACGTCTCTTCGGCTTTGGCCACTTCGATCGAAGTGGTTTTGCGTCCATTGGCGGTGGCGATTTCCACGTCCACGGGCATGTCGAAGAGCCCGACCATGCCTTCCACTTTTTGGGTCTGTTTTACGGTGAGCTTCACTTGGTGC
>Ga0302310_10004039_pt1 | contig 11155 bp, 9 predicted proteins | sample III_Palsa_N1_2_FD_200451 | JGI IMG/M metagenome (GOLD analysis project Ga0302310, IMG submission 200451) | Peat permafrost microbial communities from Stordalen Mire near Abisko, Sweden - III_Palsa_N1_2 | ecosystem: Environmental > Terrestrial > Soil > Palsa > Peat permafrost | place: Sweden... | reverse complement strand
GTCATAGAGGTTCTTGTCTGTCTGCGCCTGCAGCTGTGACTGCTTCTGATCGGCACCTACCGTCGCGGCACCGGCGCGCTGTGTCATCAGGTCGCTCTGCAGCCTGGCCTGCGCGTTCTTGTAATCCGCCTTGGCGGCTTGGAACTGTAGTTGGGCATCCAGCAACTGTTGTTGCAACTCGGGATCAACAAGATCCATGAGCACGGTATCCGGTTCGACGTGGGCACCCGGGAGCACCCGAATCCTCACGACGGTTGCTTCGGTCTCCGCCGGGATGAGTCGAATGCGGTCTTCGCGTGGCACCAGCGATCCCGGTCCGCGGACCTGACGAAGAAACGGGCCGCGCTTGACGGTGTCGGTCCAGACAGCACTATCCACGCTTGGAACCGCCGGCTTCAGTCGAAGCACGAACCAAGCGGCTATGACAACCAGAATCAGTCCAATGGCTGCCAGGGTGAATCGATAGCGCAGCTTTCGCTTTCGTATATCAGGTCGTGAGATATCCATTTTGGCGACTAATCCTCTGAAATTCGCTGGAGTTGAAACATATCGAGTTGGGTCAATCGCGATTACGGTTAATGTCTGTTGACCGGGATGTTCTCAAGGCTGCTTTCATTCGCTGTCCAGTGCATACCGGGTTCAGTGGAGTTTTGGTTCACCCCAAAACGTTGGGTCACTGTTCTCCGTAGTCAGGCTGCACTCACCTTCGAAACATTCGGTCTTTACTGCTTCGCGGTACTCCACACTTCCTTCCTTGAAGCTCTCCTCCCCGTCATAGCTGCCCGAGAGTGTGGCGGAGATCCGCCTTAAAGGAGTGTCTGGAAGGCTGGCTTCGGTGCAGATAACGGTCGCTGGTGCGCGACTCTGGTAAGCGCTCTCCTCATAGCCCGGCGTTTTCAGGTACTTCGCGGGCAGCGTCACCCCTGGTCGCTCATCATCAAGGATGAGGCTGGCGATCCAGAACCTTCCGTGAGCACGCACAATCTGGAACGAATCGATGCCTCGCGAAGAAGGCTGGGCGTCGTCCTTCGCATCCCGGCTTTCCTTCGTACTCCACACCTCGACGAGATTGCCAAACTCCTCGACTCGCTTCACGATGCTGCGCTCGAAGAAACCGTTCGTCTTGAAGTCGGGGTCGTTTCGCTGCATGAACATGTCGGGAGTCAGGAAAACGGCATCACTCTTGCGTGCCGATGCATCCTTTGTGGCCGCAGACTCCGGAACAATCCAGACAAGCCGACCATCGGGTACAAACAGCGCGCGGAAGCGGTCCCAGTCGCGCTGTCCAGCTGGGCCGGAGACCACGTCATAGAGCGAAGCGACCAGGTGGTCCACAGTGTCCACGTCGCCGGGGCTCTTTGCCGCAGGCCAGTCTGGATGCCCTGCGAGTGTCCCCACCGGTGGAGGCGGCGAAGATGCGGCAGGAGTAGACTGCTGTGCGCTCGCATTGAGCGTCAGTCCCACAAGAAAACCACACAATACAAGATCGCGACTACGAATCATAGGATCAGCTCCTTGGTTTATTGATTCAATCGGTGCGGTCATACGGACTGGAGTGTAGTGATCGGATCGAGGCGCATGGCGCGCAGCGCCGGGACGTAACTGGCGGCGATGGCAACGGCGGTGAGCACGGCGGTTACGCCGGCGAAGATGGAGAGATCGTACGGCGAGACACCATAAAGCAGGCCGGCCATGAGGTGAGAAACAATCAGCGCGCTAACCAGGCCTACGCCTGCGCCGGCGGCGGCCAGAGTGAGGCCCTGGCGCAAAACCATCCTGAGGATATTGCTCCTTTGCGCGCCCAGCGCGAGGCGAATGGCGATCTCGCGCGATTGCTCATTGACCAGGAAGGAGATAGTTCCATAGATTCCCAGGGCCGCGAGCAACAGGGCAGTTGCGGCAAACAGCGCCACCATTTCCATGGAGAATCGCCGCACCGAAAGCGAAGAGGAGAGAACATCGTTCAAGGTCTCCGGGTGGAAGACGGGAAGCTCCGGATCGACGGCCTGGATTTGCGTGCGCACCTGCGCGGAGATGGCGGCGGGATCAACCGGTCCACGCAGATAAAACGCAAGAAACTTGGCGGGGCGCTGGTAGATGTCAAGGTAGATCTGTGGAATGCCGGAGTCAGCGAGCGATTCTGTGCGTGCATCGGCAATGACGCCGACGATGGTCGTCGAGTCCGGCCTAGCACGGCCCAAACGGCCTAACAAACGGACGCGCTTACCGACCGGATCTTGGTTGGGCCAGTAGGTGCGGGCCGCGGCCTGGTTGATGACTGCAACCAAAGGCGTAGTTTCAAGGTCCTGGTCGACGAAGAGGCGTCCACGCACGAGAGCCATGCCCAGCACGTGGAAGTATTCCGGTGAGACGATCGATGTATCGATCAACGGAGGTTGGCTGTCTTGCCCTTCCTCGCCTTCGCGAACCAATGGAATCAGTCTGCGATCGTTCTGGCCATGGCCGAGGGGAATGGCCTGCCGGTCACTGACGGCGGTTTCTTGCACGCCCGGCAACGTCCGTATTCGACGGAGAGCTTCCCGCAAAAACACCGATTCCTGCGTGGCGGTGCGGTAAATATCGGTCTTGGGATCGTTAGGATTCGGCAGCGAACTCTCGATTGCCGTGACTTGAGTGGGATTGAAGCCAAGTTGCACGTTGAACAAGTCCCAGAAGCTGCGCAGCAGAAGTCCTGCGGCGACCATCAGGACCAGGGAAAGTGCTAATTCACCAATCACCAGAAGATGGCGCAAGCGCGAGCGCTGCCGGGAACCGCCGGTGCCGCGGCCTTCCTGCCGAAGCGTCGTGTTCAAATCGAGGCGGCTTGTGATCCACGCGGGAGCAAGCCCGAAGATGGTTCCGGCGGCGACCGAGACGACGATGGCAAACGTCAGCACACCCCAGCTGATGGATATGTCATTGAAGCGCGGCAGGCTTTCGGGAACAAATTGCAGCAGGAATTTCTGGGCGCAGAAAAGAACCGCGAAACCGGTGATGCCGCCCAACACGAAGAGCAACAGGCTCTCGGTGAGGAGCTGACGAATGAGGCGCGATCTTGCGGCTCCCAATGCCTGGCGAACCGCCATCTCGCGTCCTCGCGCGCTGGCGCGAGCAAGCAACAGATTGGCGACGTTGACGCAGCTGATCAACAGGACCAGGCCGACCGCGCCAAACAGCAGAATGAGCGTTTGGCGAACGTTGCCGACAAGAGTCTCGGCCAGGGGAGTGATATGGATGGTCCACGCGCCTTGCGACGGATAGTCCGCCGGATATTGTTTCTTCAGCGATGCAACCAGGGCATCGAGCCGCCGCTGCGCGGCCGCAGGCGAGAGACCAGGCTGAAGTCGCGCAATGGTCTGGTAGGGGGTACGGGTGCCGCGCAGCAGCGGCGAGGAGGGGTCGCGGATAAATCCTGTCGCCGCCCACAACTCGGTACCGACCTGCTCGCTCGTTTGGCCCTGGTCGCGAAAGCTGGCGGGCATAACGCCGACAACAAGAGCGGGATCGTTATCAATGCGAAGAGTCTTGCCGACAATGTGCGGGTCGGCGCCAAGTGCACGCTTCCAGAGCCCATCGCTGATGACGACTTCGTTGTTGAAGCCAGGTGTGGCGTCGTGCGGATCGAAGGTTCGGCCCAATTGCGCATCGACACCGAGCACCGCGAAGTAGCTCGGCGAGACCGACTTTCCGGCGAGACGTGTGGGCTGGCCGCTGCCGGTAAGAGTGTCGGTGCCGAAAAAGCAAAGGGACACATATTGGAAGATTCCCGAGCTCTGAAGGTCTCTCAATTCAGGGATGGAGAAGCCGACGTCGTGCGCGCCCACGCCGGGAAGGTTGGCTTCAAGTCGCACCAACTCGCTGGGGTTGGGATAGGGCAAAGCATGCAGCAGGGTTGCGTCGATGACGCTGTAAATGGCGGTGGTGGCTCCGACGCCGAGGGCAATCGTGGCGATGACAATGAGGGAAAATCCAGGAGACCTCAACAGCATGCGGAACGCATAGCGGAGATCCAGGAGAAAATTCTCAGCGAGTGGAAGACCCTGCTCGGCATTGTGGTGCTCGCGAATGGCCTGGGCCGCGCCAAGCTTCAGTGCGGCCTGCCGCCGCGCCTCGGCGAGTGACATGCCGGCACGCAGGTTCTCCTCAGTCTGCAAGGCCACATGTTCGGCCATCTCCTCACGGAGGCGCTGGTCGGCGCGCCTACCGGCGGCGGAATTCGAGAGGCGAGTGAAAAAGCGGCGCAGGAATCTCATGGCAGGTCCTCGGCTTTGACCTCAAAGAAGCGCGCGATGATAGCTGCGGTCTGATTCCAATCGCGGGTCTCCTTCTGCAGCTGCTTTCGGCCGGTCGCAGTCAGGCGATAGAAGCGGGCGCGGCGGTTGTTCTCCGATGCGCCCCACTCCGATGCGACTGAGCCTTCATGCTCGAGCTTGAGCAACGCGGGATATAGCGTGCCTTGGTTGACAGCCAAAAGGTCTTCGCTAATTTGCTCGATGCGCCGTGCAATTCCCCAGCCATGTTGCGGTCCCAGGACATCCAGTGTCTTGAGCACCATCAGCGAGAGCGTTCCTTGTTGTACGTCTGGTTTTTCTTTCACGGCAAGTTCACCTTTTGGTTACCAACAGGAAAAAAATATGGCACGCCGCCTTTGGTAAGCAACAGGAGTGTGCATTTATTGACTACGTTCAGGAAACCCCCGAGGGCGGTAGCGCCGGCCGCACCTCGGTAATGCTTCCAACCGCATCAGGATTCTTACGAAAGCTCGTTGAACCCTTATGCGCAATTCCAATTTGCTGCGCCAGAGGTTTATCGCCGACAACAGCAATTGTTAGCTGAATCGGGACCGGCGGAGGACATCACCTGCAAACTCCATTACCAGTTTGCGATCGGCGGACTCTCGTCCTTCCACCGTTGCTGGCCCAGTTGCTCGGACCATAGGAGGGTCCACTGGTTGTCGTTCAATATCCCCCAGCCATCCCGTGCAACGCCCACGGCGTAGACCTTGCTCGTCTTGCCAGACTTATCCTTAATCTCACCCTCTAGTTTCTCAAGTACGACTACCGCCCAGTCGTTGCCTCTGGGTTCGACCGTAAGCACGGTGGCGTCAAATCGTTTTAAGGTCAACGAGCTCTTCAAGAGTGCATCGATAAACTCCTGCCGTGTTAGTTTTCGGTCGGGGGTTTGAACGTATAAGTCCGGGGCCAGCAACCTCTCGATTGTGTTCTTGTCCATCGCCACACGCGCTTTGTCCCACTCGGCGTAACCGGCTTGAATCGCTTTTCGCGCTTCTGCCGAACTGATGGCAGGAGCACTTTGCCCCCCGGCTGTGGCCGTTACGATTACCGCCAGTGCCGTGGAGACCAGAATGCGCCCCCCCAGATTCATGTAATTTGCCAATCTCGATTTCATTCGCTTCTTCTCCTCTTGTAGCCCCTATCGGCCGTAACGTCATTCCAACGCCAATAGGTTCTTAGTGATGCTCCTGCTTCCGGAACAATATGCCGCGAAGAGCCAGTGTTTGTAGGAAAAGTGATATGCGGCGTCTATCATGAGACAAGCGGTCAGAGTTGGTCGTCAAATACTGTCACCACAGATGCGTTCTACTAGGCCGTTACCGACCGCATCATCTCAAGCCTCAAGGCAGCGTGATTCCGTGGGAAGAGCTGTGGAAGGCTCCGCGCTTCGCAGCCGGGCCATTTCTGCGCAATTTCTATAGTGACAATCCCAACCGCGGAACTAAACGTCCTTTTGCTTTGGTCGAGCGCGTACCTCTCTCCATTTGGCTTACGTTCAAGCAGGCGCAGGCATTGAAAGGCAACGTCCGCAAAGACGAACACGGAACGCCGATTGTCTTTTACAAGCAGCATCCCGAATGTACGAAGAAGGACGAGGAATGCACAGGCGAGGATGAGCGCGTTCCTTTCGTTCTCTGCCACTACACGGCGTTCAATGTGGAGCAGTGCGACGGCCGCACGCTTTCTGAAATCGGACGGTCCACGACCGCACCGGAGATCGACGAAAACGAACTTGGCGAGAGCATAGTCACCCGATGGGAGACCCGCAGAAGCAGGATCTCTATCGGGAGGAGATCTGGGAAATCAAGCCGGGGTTGAAGCAAAGAGGGATGGCTGGTTGTGGGCATTAGTCGCCCACCAAGCCGCGCGAACATTTGGCCGAGCTAAGATCTGAGGAGAGTTTAGGAAGCCGTCGCGCGAAGATTGTAAGTAAGCCCCTGTGGGTCCTGAATGTAGCAACGCGGAAACTCAGGCTCGTCTTTGATGAGCGTACAGCCGTTGGCGAGCAGGCGTTGCGTGGCCTTGGCGACGTTTGGCACCATAACTTCGAGGATTGGGCCAAGCGCGGGGCCACGCTCGATGTAGAGGTTGATGTGAGCGCCTTCCAAGTGCAACATGTTCGGAGATTCGCCGGTAAGCGTAAATCCGAGCTGCTCGATGTAGAAGGCAGCGACGCTGTTTGGGTCTTCCGCTTGAAGGAGGATGTCAGTTCCAAACCTGTTTGCCATGAGTTCTCCTGATGCGGCTCAAGTCCGCATTTTGTGCAGTCAGGTCGTTCATCCGGTCTGGTGTGGGCTGGAGATCCCCACGCTCGATCTGGTGTACAAGGCCTGTAATTGTAGCGTTCAAGTGTACCGGCACGCGGGACGCGTGACCTAATGTCACCACATAGCCGTTGATAAAGTCGATCTCAGTTTTATGGCCGCGCTCGAAGTCCTGGAGCATGGAGGGCTTGGTATCACCGTAGTTTTCTAGTATCTGTTGAAACCAACCGTCATACGCTTGAGATGTGTCTCCGCTCTCGGTCCGAGACGGAGGGATCGGCTCTACCAGCATCGTTTCTGGTTGTTCTCCAAGAGCCAGCGCGACATTGAGTGCTTCCGAGTAGGTCTTCTCGAATACGTCTTGTCCCAGTGGAAGCTGGACGTATTCGCGCATCGTGCAGCCAAGGATGGCACCAATGGTGGTTACGGAACAATTGAGCAGCAATTTCGACCACATGGAGCCACGAAGATTGCAGCTTGTTCGGACATCAATCCCTTGAGCAAGCCATTGCTGCACCGCAGTGGTACGCTCGCTATTTCCTCCACGAAGTTCGCCTATAAGAATGTGCCCCGCATTTCGTTGTTCATACACTCCATGAGCAATCATGGTGGCGCCGAGATTCGAAAGTCCTCCCAGGACGTATTCCTCTCCCACCTGGTCTGCTAAGAGTTGAGGAACACAGCCATTTTGAATGGGCAACAACGTTCCGTTCGGTGCAAGTAGCGGGATCAGCTTCGGAGCAAGTTCGATGGCCGCCTGAGCTTTGGTGGCCAGGAGGACGAGATCGAAGGACTGTCCCGTGTAGTCCGACAATGGTGCGACGCGGTTCACGTCAACCATGACGTCACCCCCTACTCCGGTGATCCGTACTCCACCCGTCCGCACTCGATCAGCAGAACTACGGTCTCGTGTCGCGAGCGCAACCTCCACGCCAGCATCCAGCAAGCGTCCCGTAATCACTCCCCCTAGCGCTCCTGGCCCAACAACCAACGTGTTCATCAAACCTGGTCCTCCGCCGGCAAGGTTGCTGCAATCCAGTAGCTGTGAGCGTTATTTGTGCACGGTAGCCATTGCCGCCTTGGCTGAAGCCACGAGAAGTAGGTCCTGCGTCCAATCTGGATACTTCTTCTTCATCATTGCAACCAGTTCATCGGCAGTCGAGGAGGTCTTGATGCCTGCATCGAAGTCGTTCAGATACTTCTCCATAGTCGTCACCGCCTGTAACGAGTCAGGGAAGCTCCTATCTTTCTTATGCCCGGCGATGACCACCTGCGGACGCAGCGCTGCGATGAGCTGCAATGACTCGTGCCAAGCACGGCGAGTTTCCACCGTCGAGGCCGTTAGCCAGGCATAGACGCCATTGAAAACAATATCTCCCGCGATGACCGCACGGAGCGAAGGTATCCAGACAAATGTGTTGGTCGTCTTCAGTACGTCTCCCTGAACATCCTTGATCACATCTACGGCCTCGCCATCAACAGCAAAAATAGTTGTCGGTAGCACTTCTGGAGTCGGCACACTGTCGGGCGTCTCTGTCGGCGCCTTAGCCTTTATCGCCGCAAGGTATCTAGCAGACGTGCGATGAAATTCGTCCAGTGCCGCCGCAGTCATGTAAATCGGAGTATCTGGGAACCGCTGATGCAGGATCGCAGTTCCGAAGTAGTGGTCCTCGTCTGGATGCGTAATGATGATGGCTTTCAGATGCGTTCCCGTCGCGGCAATTTGGTCCGCCAGCTTGGTCGCCTCGCTTATCCGGAACTGACCATCTACGAGGATCGATTCTGTCTTGCCATAGATCAACGTGGAAGTCACATCGTAGCTATCAACCTCGCCGATGAACACCTGTAGACGAAGCGGCTCCGGCGCGGATGCAGAGGCCTTCTGTGTGGAGCTGGCAATCATCGCCACACAGCAGCCGGTGATCGCAATGCAACGGCGCAGTAACGACTTCATACTTCCTCCTTTGGTGTGACACGAGTTGCTTTGTGTGATCAGCGATTTGCTTTCTGTAATACCAAGTGTCATGACGGCCTCCACGATCGGCGTCACATGTCCACCCGCGTAGATCCCGTCGGCGCCACCCGTTCCACAAATCTCAACATGCAGCAAACTGCGCCGCCCCATCTTGGTTCCTTGTTCACTAATGAAGCGAGTGCCTGCGGTGTTAGAGATGAGGTTGTGACGCATCATGAAAATCGCAAGCGGTCCAATCGAGCTTCCTGTTGCGGGGTCCTCGGCAATCCCATATTCAGGCGCGAACATGCGGGAATAAGCCCCGTCGGCTGTCGGTGTAAACAAGTAAACGCAGAAGGGCTCCTCGGCCGTGTCGTTCAACGATCTCAATCCCGCCAGATCGATCCAAGCACGATCCACTGTCTCCTCATCTTTTACGCCTATCACAAGCGTCGGATTGCCGGCGCTCAACAGTTTCGGCCGGACCGGAAGAAGATCTTGCAACTCCAGTCCCAGTGCCTTTGCGCACAGAGCGGGATCGAAGTGCCTTCCTTCGTTAATCAGAGGCATGCGGAGCCAAATGAGCGGACGCTCGCCTGGGTCCATGCGAAGCGGGATTGGACCGACCGCTTCTTCCAGAAGAAACGTTCTGCCATCGCGCGGCAGCCTGTTCCTTTGCTGCAGCACAAACGCAGTGCCAATCGTAGGGTGGCCGGCAAAGACCATTTCCTTGGCCGGCGTAAATATCCGCACACGTGCCGCGCAGTTGTCACGCCTTGCCGGGAGCACAAATGCAGTCTCCGCGAGATTGAGTTCTCTGGCGATTTTCTGCATGGTCACTTCGTCAATATCGGACGCGTCTGGAAATACCGCCAGGGGATTTCCCTCCAGCGCATCAGATGTGAAGACATCAACTACGGAGTAGTGGTAAGACTTTGTTTTAGCCATCACAAATCAACCTCTTGCGCTTCATATACTTCTCCTCCTGATCGTCAGATTGCGCAGTTGTGTGTAACCGACGGCGGAACCTCTGCTCTCACAGCAAGCGGTCTGGTCTCTTGAGCTTGCTTCCCTTACGGAAGATATTCCTTGGGCAGGGGCTCAGCGACCGACTCGGCCTGCACCGTGATGCCCGTAACTCGCCAGCCGTCGGCTTCTCTGATTGCTTGAATGTTGTTGATGCCGCGCGCGACTTGCTTGCCGTCGCTAAACAGCGCATAACTGCTCCATAAGTGCGTGATGTTGCCGTAGCGCTCAATGTGAAATTTCAGCTCCTTTTCTTCCAGCATGGCGTGGCCGCGGGCTTTGACGCGGGCGATCCAATCGTCTAAGGTCTCGAGCCTGTAGGTTGGCGCTCCGTCCGTGCCGAGTGAAACGAACATCAAGCGTGCTTCGGGTATCAACAGGGCCTTCATGCAGGCTCGATCCTGGTCCGCGGGCCCGGTGATTGCCCTATCGAGCGCGGCGGGGATGTCCTTGGGGTCCGAAGGCAACGCACAGGCGGCATCCGGCGCTTGTGCCATCGCGGTTCCGGCGAGTAGGCCGGCCAGAATCGTCGTTAAAAATAGTGTTCGCAGCATTGTTTCTCCCTCGTAAATTGCGGGCGATCTGCCCATGCACTTCCAAACGCACCATACCCTGTTTTCAAAGTCTGAGCGAAGGCACATACTCTCGATCAAAATCACAGTAACTGACCTGTTTACGGAACCGGCGCGCTCCGCTTGTCTAGATGCCGATCGAAGTACACATCCGCCGCGTTGAACAACATCATCCACGACGAGTAGCGTGCGAGGTCATGCATCTCGTTCGGAATCATGATTACGTCATGGTCGATGTTGTGTGACCTCAAGCCTTCGATGAGTTCGGCGGCCTGCTGAGACGGTACAACCCCGTCAGCATCCGCCTGCACAAGCAGCACGGGTGAGCGCCACTGGTCCATGGTTGCGATGGGGGAAGATTCCACCGCCCGGCGGTTTGCATCGCCTCCGTCGATTGGGTCACCCACCGAGGACAGGAACGTCGACCAGTTATGTATGCCTGCGTAATCGACACCGGCCACGATTGCATCTGAAGCGCGTGCGAGACCGAGGGCCGTCATGAGTCCCCCATAGCTTGGCCCCCAGATGCCTAATCTATGGGAGTCGACTTCCTTTCGGCCTCGCAGATAAGTGATAGCGCCCAAGAGGTCATTGAGCTCGCTGCTGCCGCCGGGGCCGAGGTTGTCCGCTTCTCTGTAGTCAAGACCATAGCCGGTACCACCGCGATAATTGACTGACAGCACGATGTAGCCCTCGGCGACGAGGTACTGATTAAATCCGTATATCCAGCTATACGAACGGTTGGTATTGAACCCCAAAAACATCTGTCTTTGAGGACCGCCGTGGAAGAACAGAATCGCCGGGTGCGGTTTGGAGGTGGTTTCGCGTGGTAAAAACAGTTGCGCGTGCGTTTCCTGGCCATCCTTCGCCGTAAAGATGACGGCCTGGGGCATGACGAGCTTGGAACTCGGGAAGGACGACGGGATGGCTTCCGGAGCGAGGAGCCGCCATTGGCCCCCCTCACTCAACGCGACGGGATGCAGCGGTTGGTTGCCGTCGCTCTGCAATGCGAAAAGAGCGCCGTCGGCGCCGATCTGCGGATAG
>Ga0302310_10004035_pt1 | contig 11159 bp, 8 predicted proteins | sample III_Palsa_N1_2_FD_200451 | JGI IMG/M metagenome (GOLD analysis project Ga0302310, IMG submission 200451) | Peat permafrost microbial communities from Stordalen Mire near Abisko, Sweden - III_Palsa_N1_2 | ecosystem: Environmental > Terrestrial > Soil > Palsa > Peat permafrost | place: Sweden... | reverse complement strand
CGCGGCGTCGAGCAACCCGCAGATCTCCTGATCGAAGGTCCCGTTCGCGAGCAGGTCGTCGGGGCGCAGCGGGTCGCGCCGGAACTTTCGTATCGATACGACCGGCCCGTCGAGCGACAGCGGTTCGATCACCACGTTGACCCGGCCGCCGTCGGGCAGGCGAGCATCGACCATGGGATTGGATTCGTCCAGGCGGCGCCCGATCGGAGCGAGAATCCGCCGCACGATCCGCAGCAAATGCGCGTTGTCTGCGAAGCGCACCGGGATCTTTACCAGCATGCCGTGGCGGGAGACGTAGACGTCGTCGAAGCCGTTGATGAGGATGTCCTCCACGGCAGGATCCGCAAGCAGATCCTCGATCGGCCCGAAGCCCGCCAACTCCTTCGTCAGGGCCTCCGCGACCAACCGCACTTCGCTCTCGTTCAGCGGAATGCGCCGCATCCGGACGAAGCCGTCGATCTCCAGGTCAACGAACTGCTGGATCGCCTGGCGCGACCAGCGTCCGAACTCGGCGCCCAGCTCTTCAATCCGCGTAAGCAGATGCTCATGCGCCGCGTTCTTGATGTCCTGGAACTGCTGCGTATGCCCGAACGAAGTGGCGTCGTCGGCGAACTCAATGTCTTTTTCCATCGTCTATGACCGCTTGGTGAAAGTGGGAAAGAGCCGCTTGAGGAATTGTTTTGAGCCGCTCGGCGCGTCGGCGGAGTCCGCCGTCTTCTGGTTCTGTGCATCGGAGTCCATACCGTCCGGCAACGGCCCGGATGTGGGCGTGGTGCTGTCGGCCGCCGCGATTCCTTGACCGCCGAGCCGCGCGACCAGCGGGTCCAACGCGCGCACATAAGCATCGCGTTCAGCGATCTCCGCCAGCAGGCGTCCCTGGTTCACCGCGCGTCCAAGCGCCTGTGCGCGTGCGGGCAGTACCGCAAGCAACGGCAGCCCGAGCCGCTCCGCGATTTGCTCGGCGCCAAATTGCAGCGTCGGGTCGAACTTGTTCACGATCAGATGCAGCTTCTGCGGCGCATCGGCGGCTTCGCGGTCCTTGGGCAAGCGTGCGTCGACATCGTGGACACGCATGCCTTCCAGCAACTCCATGGCGGACACGACCGACGCCACGTTCGGATCGCAGACCAGCCACACGTTATCCGCGGCGCGCACCATCTGCGCGACAAACTCGAGGTTCGTAAAACCACCGAGATCGACGATCTGGTGATCGAAGAAAGTCCGCAGCCGATTCACCAGATTCACCGCCGACGCGTACGACACCTCGCGCATCGCCGTGAGATCCGGTGGCAATGTGGTCACCGCCAGGCCGCTGGCATGGCGTCCGAAGGCCGTATGAACGAAGGTCTGGTCGAAGCGGCGCAGGTTGCGCACGGCATCGACGAAATTGAATTCGCTTTGAGTGTCGAGCAGCACTGAACTGTCTGCTGCGGGGATGCCCAGGTCCAGCAACGCGGAGGTCTTTGATGCCGCCGCGCCCCGTTTCTGCAACCTGACCGCCAGGTTCGCGGCCAGCGTGCTCACCCCCATGCCGACGCGCGCACCAAGCAGCACCGTAATGTGGCCGTGGCGGTTGGCGACGTGCTCCGTCTTCGCAGACTGGCTGGCCTGCTCAATCAATTGCTTCGCTATCCGAAGTGCTTCGTCAGGTTCGCCTTCAACATCGATAAAATCGCGCACGCCTGCGCGCAATGCAGCAATCGCGCTGGCCGACTGCTGCAGGGAACCCAGTGCGACGATCGCAAGGCCCGGGAAGGCATCGTGCACCGCGGTTGCCATAGCCGTCGCGCTGGCGATGCTGGCTTCAGGCGCTTCAAGCGGTGCACGGGCGAAGTCGATGAACACCATCGTGGCGCCCAGCGTCGATATCTTCGGCATCAACGCAACAGCGTCGAACGGCACGTGCTCGAGCGCGCCGAGCGTGCCCAGGGCGCGCGCGAGCCAGGCCCGGCGCCCCGCATCCGAGCAGACGCACAGGAACCGGACGCCCGGCGCGCGCGCTTCCACGTCAGCCAAAGATAGAACTCTTGCGTTCATCGCCGCTTTCTCCTGCCACATCGGCGCGGGCAACGCTGCCAGCACACCTCGCCGCACTCATCGTCCAGGACGGACTTGCACGCGTCTTCACCCCCTGCCCACAGCCCTCTTCGTCAAATCGGACGTCCATCATTTCGAGAATCCCGGCACCGCTTCACGCGATGCAAAACCACCAATGAAGGAGCGCCACACAGGTCCGTCGCGGCGCTCGGACTGCTCGCCAGGCGTGGCGGGAAGCACCGCACCCTTCGCAATCGGCGAGACCAGATGCGGCGTCACGATGATCACCAGCTCGCGATCGTTTTGCGAGTACTGCAGGGTCTTGAAGAACGCGCCGATGACCGGCAAATCACCAAGCATGGGCACCTTGTCAACGTTCGACGACGTCTCGCGATCGATCAACCCGCCAATCACGAAGCTTTCGCCATCACCGAGTTCAACCGTCGTATCAGCCCGCCGCGTAGTGATCGCCGGCACCGAAATGCCGTTGATGGTCAACGCGTGCTGGAAGTCGAGCTGGCTTGCTTCCGGTGCGACTTTCAGCGCGATCCGGTTCGCTCCGAGCACGGTCGGTGTAACTGTCAGCCCGATACCGTAGGGCTTGTAGACAATGCTGATCGTGCCGAGCGATTGCGGCACGGGTATCGGAATCTCGCCGCCGGCGAGGAAACTCGCGCTCTGCCCCGACAACGCAACGAGCGTCGGTTCGGCCAGCACACGTGCGAGGTTGTTCGATTGAAGCAGGCTGAGGTTCGCGAAGATACCGCGAGAACCCAGGTTCACGATCAGGTTGAAGGCGCTGCTGATGGGCGACGTTGCCGCCACCTGTAAATTCGTGGTCGCGCCCCCCGTATACGATGTCAGCGCTGAAGGCGCGAAGGTGCCGAACGCAAACGCATTGTTCTGTTTGAAAAGATTGAAGCCCGCTTCCTTCAGCACGGACTTGCTGAACTCGACCACCTTCACATCGACCTGGACAACGGGACTGGTTGCTATCGTCGATGCATCGAGGACGGAGCCGTCCTTCGCATCGGCGGAGCTTCCGCTTTGCCCTCCCGAATCCTTGCCAGCCGATGGGGGCGATGCGTCGGACGAACCTGCAGTCTTCGCAACCGAGTCCCTTGCTACCGCCAATGCGCGCTGATGTGACTCCATGCTCACGGCCGACCCCGTGACCACCGCTGTGCCGCCCAACACGTTAACCGCGGGCGTATCGCTGCCGAGCAGCTCACGAGCGGCTAGCGTGCTGACATTGATCGTATAGGTCTGCGGAGCGCTCTGACCGCGCTCCCAGATCATCATCTCAGTGCGTCCTGCGCTTTTCCCTACCAGCAGCAAACCGCCGTTTGCGCCGCCATTGCTCTTGAGCCAAAGCACATCGGCGACGGAGGGATCTCCAACGGCTACGCGCTGCAACGCGCGTCCCATCGCAATCTGCTTCTGGCCGCCAACCACGATGTCGATGACCCGCGACACCGAAGATTCAGTCGCGCCTGCGGCAGGCTTGGCGGTCTTTGCACTGGCGAGCGGACCGGACGCGCACGCGCACACCAGCACGGCGAGCGCTACCCGCCGAGCGCCAGAGACGCTTCGTCCTCGATAAGACACCTTGACTCTCATGATTTTTATAGTCTGACTGCGTACTGCGTTGTCGCCATACGGCGGCGTGGCCCCGAACTTTTCTTTGATGCTGGCTGCTGTTACTCGTCCTTCTACCTACCCTCTACATTTGTTTACGGCACGGCCATCATTTTCAGTACGCCACCTTTTCCCTACGGGCACCGCGAATCAACTCAAGATCATTCGACACCGCCTGGACACGCGGCGCACGCGTCGCTGGCAGGGAGGGCATGGCGGGCAACGGCGGCATGACTGGCGTGCGCGCCGACCGCTCGCCATGAGCACCCGCCAGCGCCTCCAGCGACAGGCCCGCGGCAGCACGCGACGCACCATCGTTCGACATCCTTATCGATGAAAGAAGGGGCGCCATTGCAAGCGGCTCGGCTGTGTCCGTATCGACGGGATTGCGCAGCGCCAACACCAGGCGGCCGGCTCCTTCCGCGAGCGTGAGTGCATCGATATCGGCTGTGCGCACGGCCAGCACCGCCGTACGCGCACCCGCATTGCGCGGGGCATTGGCCGCGTTAGCCGCGGCGTCCGTTGCATCGGATGTGCCGGGAAGGGTCGCATCGCCGAAACTGAGCACACGGACCCTCGATAACAACAACCGCACTTGAGTCGCGTCCACTTCCGCATTCGTGCCCGGGCCGGCCGACATATCGCGCTTGAGCATGAAAAACACATCGACGAAATTGCCAGGCCGCACCCGGTTGCCCACCGCGTTACCCTCATCGACCCGCACCGCGATGGCCCGTTCGCCGGGCGCGATGGCATCGGCGAGTCCGGTGGTGAGGTTGGCCTCGGAGAGCGGCGTATTGGCAGTAATCGCGACAAGGGGCACGCGCCCGACCAGCCCGGTGGCATCGGCGAACTCGCCGACTCCGCGCGATGGAACCATCCGCATGGTCAGGGCATCGGCGTTGATCGGGTTGCCGGCAGGCAGGTCGCGTGTGGCGACGACCACCGGAAAACTTGCCTGACCTTGCACGATTTGCGGTATCGGAACCGGAGGACGACGCGAGAGCGACCACGCGAAAATGCCAAGCAGCACGGCGAGTACGATCAGGGAAACAGCGAGGATGCGGGTAACGTTAGCCATGATCGTCTTAGTTGTTTGAAGCGTGAACAACGCTCAAAACAGGTTCTCCGGGTTCAGTTGCACCATCGCACTTGCAGTGAGACTTGCTGGCACCGGCAGCCCGATCAACGGCAGTGGAGGCACCAGTGGCCGGCTTGCGTAGTTGTAGTTAAGCGCCACGCTCACGCATTGCATCGTGGCGTCGAAGCTGCACCCCGCATACGTCGCGGTGCACGGAGCGCTGCCCGCGAGCCAGTTCACGAGACCCGTCGCCGTCGCGCAAGCCGCGCTCGCGCGCAGCGCGAGTGCGCTGGCTGCGCTGGTGGCACCTGGCTGGTAACGCAGCGCCGCCCGTGCGCCCTCGGATGCAGCCATCGTGAGCGATTGCTGCGCGACAAAGATCATGCTGTACGTGACGATCGCGTAGAACACGAGAAAAAAAAGTGGAAACACAATGGCGAATTCCACCGCCATGGTGCCCCGTTGCGTCCGGCGTCGAGCGTTGAGCGCCTCGGTATGAGCGAGGGAATGTGCATGATCGTGCTGGCAGGCGTCGTGCGAGACGGGTCGCGCGGAATTGAGTGGGGTCATCGGGCGGCCTCGAAGACGTGCAGCGTCAGGCTTCCTATTGCGGACACGGCGAGCAACGCGGCGTAAGGTGTTGCGCGGCGGCCTCCGACAATAAAGGTGTACCGGGATGGTCGTTCAACGCCGGTCCCGGTGAGGTCGTGAGGACTGTTCAGGTAACCAGCAGGATTTGGTGAGGACTCCAATGAGCTTGCAGCGCTCTTGCGTCTCCCCTCAGTCACCGCTGACGCCAGCAAATACAGCGCATGAATGCCAGCGGCAATACTGGCCACGATCCACAGCGCGGGTAACGCGTGAAAGCCGCACCATGCGCCGAGCGTGGCGAACACCTTGACGTCGGCGGCGCCCATCAGGCCAATCAGATAGAACGGCAAGAGCGCAAGCAGCCCGACCGTGAGACCGAGCGCGGCATCGGACAGGTCGATGTGAAATGGCGAGCGGCCGCTGACAACAAGCGCACCGGCCACCCCCAGTCCCGCGATAACGAGCCAGTTAGGTATGCGGCGCGACCGGCAATCGAATAGAACGACCGCGAGTGCCCAGCTAACGAATAACACGGCGTTAATCATGGTATGAACTCGCCTCGACCAGGCAAACTAATCCCGTCGGCCGCCCTTTCAAGCAGTCAATTAGAAAAGCCCGGCGTCACGCTCGCGCAGCAGATCCCCTGCGTGTGATTCGCATTAATGCAATCAACACGAAGTCATTCCGCTATACCGGCGAATAAGCCGGCATAGTCAGTTAATTGCTAACGAGAAGATGTGACGCCTGATGCCCGGGGGTGCGAAGCCCCGTTCCGCTAGAGCGCGGTCACAATAGCCGTGAACACGGTCTGCAGCTTCGTGACAACGTTACCTACCGACACCGCGAGTGCAACCGCGATTAGTCCGGCAATGATGGCGTATTCAATGGCAGTCACACCGCGTTCGTCTGTGACGAAGCGCTTGATGAAATTAGACATGATGCTTTCCCTCGGATATTTTTAATGGCCATGTGGCAAATGATCCGGCATTTTTCTGGGTCGCCGCCAGCGGGTTCTCTCTTCCCCGCGGGCGTGGCTCCGCATGCCTGGATGCGCGTCTTTGCGCGCAACTTCATTTGCCGCTTCTCTCAGGTTCTAGACGTGTAATCGATGGTGCCTCCATCAGTCAGGATGTTAAATGATGCATCCCTGAAACGATTTATAGCCGAACGCTATCTCGAAATCAACGGGTAACACGCAATAATTTCATCGGTTGTTACCCTTGATCGGTAAGGTTTGTGCCCCAACAACGGTTTGTACTCAAACACTTACCAGCACCTGTCAATTTTTGTCTAATTAGCCAAACGATCTAACGGCTAACCATCTAGTTAACGGAAAATCTCTGATTAACTTTATGAATCTTTAATCTAGTGTGTACCCTCTAGTTCATGCGCATTATTCGCCGGCTCAATAACGAGCTTCATATTAGCAATCGTTCGCACTACCGCTAAAAGTAATTTCTGGTAGTGCACGTGAACGACATGCGGTGTGATCGTGCATGACCACTCGTGTATTAAGCATCGAGTGCGTACGTGGACATGTAACGCGCGTTACGGCTTGAGGCGTAACGACCTTAACCGCGCGTTACGTTACGTGACACATCGGCGCGGCGCCGCCCCATTTTCCCGAGACCTTCAGACCACCGGCAAAGCCATGACAGGCTTTATACCGTCTGGTTAACCCGTTGTGCATCCAAAACGTTCGTCCTCCTCCGGACAAAATGGCACGCGTCCTGCAATAAGACGATGGCAGTTCTAAAAGCAAAAACTAAATACCATTCGAGGGCGTTATGAAGACCATCCAAATTCAAAGCGGCGCTTTGCGCGTCACCTTTCTCACCGCGGCTATCGCGACCATGCTGACGCTTGGTGCCTGCGGCGGCTCGGGCTCAACCAGCAAACCATTAGGCAGTTCGGGATCCGGAGCGATCCCCACCGTCGGCGGCACCGGCGGCGGTACAGGGAGTGGATCAGGCGGCGCCGGTGACGGCAGTGGCGGCGGTAGCACCACGGCCGGCGGCGGAACCGATGGCGGCGGCTCCGGCACAGGTGCAGGTGGTGGAGTGGGCACCGGCGGTGGAGGCACAGGTTCTGGCGGAGGGACGGTCGCTGGTGGCGGCACGGGTGGAGGAACCGGTGGCACTGGCGGCGGTACGGGTGGTGGAACAGGCGGTGGTTCAGGTGGTGGCACTGGCGGCGGTACGGGTGGTGGTACTGGAGGCGGCACAGGCGGCGGCACATCAGTCACGACTCCGGTTGCAGCCGTAGCCGGCGGAGCGGGCAACGTTGTATCGGCAGTGGGCAATGCAGTGACGGGCGTAGGCACAATAGTAGGCAATGCAAACATTCCCGGCGTCAGCCCCGGCACGACACAGGCGGCAGGCGGTGTCGTCTCGCATCTCGGCGATGCAGTGGACGCGCTGGGGAACGGTGTCTCGCAAGGGCTCGGTCAGATCGGTTCGAGCGCCAACCCCGTGGGCACGACGCTCGCCAGCACCGGCAACGTGGTTCAACAAGCGGGCGCTGCCGTCAGCAGTGCCGGTGACCTCGTGACGAGCGTCGGCAGCGGCGCGCTCTCCCCGCTCGCACCCGTGACGACGCCCGTGGGCGACGTGGTGAGCACGCTCGGCGATGCGGTCACGCAAGCCGGCGGCGCGCTCGGCACGACGCTTTCGACGGGTGCAGTCAGCCAGATCACGCAGCAGGTCAGCACGGCAATCACGCCGATCACGGCGTTGGCTGGCTCGCTCACGCAAACTGTCGGTTCCGCAACCGGCCTCGGCGCACCCGCCGATAACCTGCTCGCCATGCTCGGTGGCGTCTTGAAGTCCACGGGAAGCACGGTCGCATCGACGGGCAACAATCCGCTCGCAACCGGTCTTGGCGGCGTGGTATCCGCTACCGGAAGCACGCTCGAGTCAGCCGGCGGTCTTGTGAATGGCACACCCGGCACGAATCCGTTATCACCGATCAGCGGCATTCTCTCCGGTCTGACAGGTGGCGTGGGCGGCGCGGGTGGCACAGGCGGTCCCCTCGCCCCGGTGACGGGTCTCGTTAGCGGCCTGACGGGTGGTTTGACAGGCATTGGCGGCGCAGGAGGCCCGCTGGCTCCGATCACAGGTCTGGTTGGCGGCTTGACTAGCACGGTCGCCGGCCTTGGCGCGGCGCCGGGCGCGGCCGGTCCCTTGGCGCCTGTTGCAGGCCTGGTCGGTGGCTTGACGGGCGCCATTGGCGGCGCAGGCTCGACATCCGGCGCAGGCCCGCTTGCGCCGGTGGCAGGCTTGCTCGGTGGCTTGACGAACACGGTGGGCACGGTCGCCACCGGCGTAGTGACCCCCGTGGCTGGCGTGGTGGGCGGTCTCACGGGTGCGTTGACCAACGCGACATCGGGTGGCGCAGCTGGATCGGCGGGCAATCCGCTGGCATCGGTCACCGGGCTTGTAGGTGGCCTGACGGGTGCTGCATCGGGCACGGGTACGGGTTCAGCGAACCCGATTGGCGGGCTGCTCGCTTCAGTAACCGGATCGGTCGTAGGTGCAGGCGTAGGCGCGGGGACCACGACGACGAAATCGCCGTCGACCGGTGCAACGACGACCACCTCCGGCGTGGGCGTTGGGGTGGGCCTCTCGAGCACCACAGGCAGCGGCGCGGGCAGCAGCTCGCCGGGCAACCCGCTGGGCGGCGTGACCTCGCTGCTGGGCGGCCTGCTCGGTGCGCATAACAAGTAGTTCGAGGTGACATAAACGGCTGCCGCAACGCTTGGGCCTCGACACTTTTCGCCTGGAGCGATTACTCGAGGCTACCGGGTCCGTGACCCGGACCGCCCCAGGTTCGGGTCACGGTTTGAAGCATCCTTCGTTACGTCCTCGCGACGAGGAGGGTCGGGTACCCAACCCCTCAATGATCCCTTTCAGTGTCCGGTAACACCTCGTCTTCACCGGCGCCGCTATCGGCGCCGGTTTCTCATCCGGCCTGATATTTCAAATACCGCAAGGACAACCGATAAAAATAGCAACGACACGCAGGGATAATCGAGAATAGATTGAAGCAGGAACAAATAAGCCAAAGGTTATGGCCGCAAAGAGCCGTAATACAGAGGTAGGCGGTAAAAGCAGCACCCAGCATCAAACGATGACGAACGCAGCAGGACCTCGGGTCATGTCGATCCGGCCTCCTCCGCAGTTCGCACGAAAAAAGCCAACGAGGGCCGTACCGTGAATATCAAAGAATGGAAATGGACGCTGCTGCTTGCGGCGATGGCGGCGCATGCCGCCGAAGCGCAGACCAGCGGACAGGTCGCGCGGCCCGCACTGGCGGGCAATCCTCTGGACGCGTTGCCGCAAGTGAACGCGCCGCAAAAACCACCGGCCGTTACCGTCGATGTCCAGCCGCAAACCCCGCACATCCAGGAATTGCTTGCCCGTCATCTGACGCCGCAAAAGATCCAGGTGGAAGGTGTAAAAGCCATTCCCTTCGATGAAGTCGCGCAACGCTTCAACCCGCTTGTGGGCAAGGACGTCACCATCGGCGAACTGATGGAGACGGCGAACGGCGTGACCGCGCTCTACAAGGAACGCGGCTACGCGCTCTCCTTTGCGTTCGTGCCCGCTCAGACCTTCGAAAACGGCGTGGTGCGCATTACGGTGGTGGAAGGTTACGTAGCCGATATCAAGATCAAGGGTGACCCCGGCACCGCTGAAAAACGCATTCGCGCGATCGCCGAGCGGATTCGCGCCGACCGGCCGTTGCGGCAAGAAACCTTCGAACGTTACGTCAATGTGCTCGGCCTCACGCCCGGCGTGAAGATCGCGGCGACCGTTGCGCCACCGCAGACCACCGACGGCGCGACCACGCTCGATCTGGACGTCCAGCGCAAGCCGTTCAATATCGCGACCGGCATCGACATGAATCATCCCGGCGTGCAGGGCATTGTCACCGCGACGGAGAATGGCCTCCTGGGTCAAGGCGAGACGCTGGGTGTCTCCGCGCTGCTGCCGAAGGGCCGCGACGATCAAACCTATTTCGACGTCAATGGCTCATTGCCGATAGGTACCGATGGCTTCACCGTCAAGGCCGATGCATCGCACTACTACGGACATCCTGTCGATAACCCTGGCCTGCCCTCTTACATCGAGCGCACCGTCATCAACGACAAAGCAGGCTTGTCCGCGTCGTATCCGTTCGTGTTGAGCAACACGCGCAGCCTGATCGGCACGGTGGGCGCATACGCGTCGCACGACGAGGACCGCTACAAGAACACCATCACGGGCGCAGAACTTGGCCAGCGTTCGCAAGTGCGGGTGACGACGTTGCAACTCGACTACACCGGCGTGGATACGGGAACGGTCCGGCATGCGAGTTTGAACGTGGCGAAAGCGTTCGATGTGCTTGGCGCGTCGAAGTCAGCGGACACCAACATTCCCGGAGTTGTCACAACCAACCCTGCCTCCCTCACGTTCGTGCGCACGGGTGCTACGGTGTCGCAGACCAATGAATGGCCGTTCAAGATCGGCACCTCGATTGCAGCGACCGGGCAGTACAGCGCGGACTCCTTGCCGACGTCGGAGCAGATCGCGTTTGGCGGACAGCGCTTCGCGCTCGGTTACCAGCCGGGAGAAGTATCGGGCGATTCGGGCTGGGCCGCATCGGCGGAAATCAACCGGCCGTTTGCGATCGGACTGGCGTTCATGAAGACCTTCACACCCTACGTTTCCGTCGATACCGCCCACACGTATCTTCACGCCGCCGGTTCGAAACCGAGCCGCCTGGCATCGATAGGCGTGGGCTTCCGGATCTCCGATGCCAAGAACTACAG
>Ga0302310_10004032_pt1 | contig 11166 bp, 6 predicted proteins | sample III_Palsa_N1_2_FD_200451 | JGI IMG/M metagenome (GOLD analysis project Ga0302310, IMG submission 200451) | Peat permafrost microbial communities from Stordalen Mire near Abisko, Sweden - III_Palsa_N1_2 | ecosystem: Environmental > Terrestrial > Soil > Palsa > Peat permafrost | place: Sweden... | reverse complement strand
CGGTGCTCAGGACGAGGCCACTCTCGACGTCGATCGCGTCATCGGCACGGCGCCCGGTGTCATAGCCGATCTAATCATCAGCACTGCAAGCAGCGGTGGTATCGGTATCGGTCTTGACTACAACGTCAATGTCCTGCTCGATCCCATCCAGACTGTCTCCTTTGGGGCCTGTGAATCCCAGGCCGGTAAGGCCGCCGTGCAGCAGGACGATCAATTCTTCCAGCAGGCTGCCGCCGAGGGCATCACCACCTTTATCTCCTCTGACGACTCCGGCGCCAATGGCTGCGCTGCCTCCTTCACGCCGGTAACAGCGGGCCAGACCTACACCGCCAGCATCAACTATCTCTGTTCTTCCAGCTACGTCACCTGCGTCGGCGGCACGGAGTTCAACGATACCGCCAACCCGTCGCTTTATTGGACCACCCAAAACGGCACCGGCCTGGAGTCCGTCCTCTCGTACATCCCGGAAGGAGCCTGGAACGAACCCACAGGCTCATGCAATACAGGAACCTACTGTCCTGCAGCGTCCGGAGGCGGTGCGAGTCTCTACATTGCCAAGCCAAGCTGGCAAAACGTGACGGGTGTCCCCAGCGACGGAGCTCGCGATGTGCCCGACGTGGCATTCTCGGCGGCCGCTCACGATGGCTACTACGCCTGCCTGGACTACGCTCTGGTTGGCGCGAAAGGCATCCCCGCCGGTGCCAATTGCACCACAGCGGGCGGCGGCTATTTCTCTGATTTCTCCGGCACCTCGGCCGCCGCTCCAGGCATGGCCGGCATCGCAGCTCTTCTTAACACGAAGACAGGCAACGCCCACGGCAATCTGAATCCCTTGCTCTACTCGGTCTATGTCAAAGCGCCTGTCGCCTTCCACGATGTCACCGTCGCGTCCTCCGGCGTTACAGGTTGCACTGCCTCCACGCCGTCCATGTGCAACAACAGCACCCCCGGCGCCTCCACCCTCACCGGAGGCCTCGCCGGCTTTCTCGTCACCACGGGCTATGATGAAGTCACCGGCCTCGGCTCTCTGGACGTAGGCCAGTTTCTCACCGCCGCTGTCTCGACAGCCACCCCCGTTACCACCTCCCTCTCCGCAGCGGCCACCCCCAATCCCGCAGTCATCAATCAAACCGTCACCCTCACCGCGACCCTCACCCCCGGAACCTCGACCTTCGCCCCCACCGGTACGGTGCAGTTCTACTCCAACGGCACCGCCATTGGTTCTCCGGCAACCCTCACTGCCAACGTCGCCTCCACCACCTACACCTTCGCCACCGCCGGCACGTACGCCATCACCGCCACTTACTCCGGCGACACCAACTTCGCCGGCTCTACCGCATCCGCCGTCTCGCTCGTCATTAACACCCCCAGCTTCACCATCACCCCGGCCACCACCAGCTACAACCTCATCTCGGGCGCAGCAACCGGCAACACGGACACCATCACAGTCACCTCCACCGGCAGCTTCGCCGGCGTCGTCGGCCTCACCTGCGTCGTCTCGAGCGTCAGCGGAACAGCCGCCGGCACCTGCACCCTCACGCCGCCCTCCGCGACCCTAACCACCGGCAGCAGCGCCAACAGCACCCTCCTCATCAACACCACTCCGGGAACCTCCGGAGTCCTCGACATCCGCATCACCGGAACCAGCGGCAGCACAACAGTCACCTCGGCAGTGATCGCCGTAAATCTCACGGCCTCGTCCTTCACCATGTCGTCTTCTCCGGCAACCGTAAGTCTCATCTCCGGCAAAAGCGCGACCAGCACAGTCACCCTCACCTCTACAAACGGCTTCACCGGCACGGTCGCTCTCACATGCACGACGGCCAGCTCATCGGGCACGGCCGCTGGCGCCTGCTCCGTCCTGCCCACCTCCGTCGCCCTGGTCTCCGGTGGAACTATCACAACTGGCGTAACGATCACCACCACCCCAGGCACCTCAGGCACACTGACGGCGACAATCTCCGGTACAGGCACAACCACTGGCGCAACCCTCGCCGCTACCGCTTCCACGACAGTCGTCGCGACTCTCACGGCCCCCACCTTCACCCTCGCGGCAGCCCCCTCGACCCTCAGCTTCACCTCCGGGGCCACCTCAGGAAACACAGATACGATCACTGTCTCCTCTGTAAACGGCTTCACCGGCTCAGTCAGCTTCTCCACCTGCTCGATCTCCACCAGTTCGGCCTTCTACCAACCCAGCTGCACCATCTCGCCCGCGACGGTCACCGTCCCTGCATCCGGAACCATGCCGACAGCCGTAGTCACCGTAAATTCCACCGTGCAGACCGCAGCCCTCGACCGCACTTTCCCCCTCAAAACCACCTTCTTAGCCCTCCTGTTCTTCGTCCCCGCCCTGCGCCGCCGCCGCAAATTCCTCGCATTATTGCTGCTTTTCTGCGGCATTTCCGCAATCTCTGGCTGCAGCAGCAGCTCCGCTCCCACCCCCAAAAGCAGCGCCGGCACCTACACAGTAACAATCTCCGCCACCGGCACCACCACTGGCAGCTCCATCGCAACTAACGCCAGTACAAGCTTTTCACTAACAATCAACTAAAACAGCAAGCTAGCCCGTAAGGGGCCCATTCCTGGCTGCACTTTCACCAAGTTCGAGTAGACTAATCCGTACAGTTTCCCTGACCGCGAACCCTCTGTCGCAGGGAGGTTTTCAGTGATGGCTTCACTAGAAATTAGGACCACCAAAGCGTGAGATCGCCAATAAAGACTTTTTTTTCTGCTATTTGCAATCGATCCTCGGGACAGAGTACGTTCCGGCGCAGGCTCGTAACCGTTTTAGCCACGCTCTTGCTGGTCTCCGGCCCCAGCGTCGCTCAGATGCAGGGCGGCGGCACCGGCACTTCCGGTACGTTCTCCGGAGTCGGAACGGGCATAGCATCGGGTTCAATCGGGAGTCAGAACGGCATATCGCCTGGCAATAGCAACCCACGGACGACGAGCGAGCAACCCCGTGCTCGCGATGCCCAGCCAACCGACAACCGTTCCACTGTTCCGGCTAGGCTCACCGAGTTTCAGCAGTTGGTTGCCTCCACCACAGGCCAGAACCTTCCTATCTTCGGTGCCTCGATCTTCTCAGGCGTCCCATCCACCTTTGCTCCCATCGACGACGTTCCCGTTGGCCCCGGCTACATTCTCGGCCCCGGCGACGAACTGCGGCTACAGCTTTCCGGCCAAGTGAACCAGGAACTCGATATTACGGTCGACCGTACTGGGGCGATCTCTGTTCCCGGCCTTGGCGCGGTGCACGTCGCGGGTCTCGCGTATTCGCAACTGCCTGCGTTCCTTAATAGCCAGTTGGGCAAACTCTACCGCAACTTCACACTCAATGTGAACTTGGGAGCCCTGCGCACCATCCAGGTCTTCGTCACAGGAGCGGCCTCCCGTCCGGGAAGTTTTTCCGTCAGTTCCATGAGCACCCTCACCAACGCTATCTTCGCGTCCGGCGGCCCGCTTCCGCAGGGCTCCCTCCGTGACATCCAGGTGAGGCGCAACAACGTCGTCATCGATCACTTCGATCTTTACGACCTGCTGCTAAGCGGCGACAAGTCGCACGATATTCCCCTTGCCACCGGCGATGTCATCTTTATCCCCTTCGCTGGACCTCAGGTCGCCGTCCTCGGCAGCGTCAATAATCCTGCTATCTATGAGCTCAAGGGCAATACGACCATTGACGAGCTCCTCAAGATAGCTGGCGGAGAGACAACCATCGCTACCGGTTCCACCGTTCGTCTTGAGCGCATCTTCGAGCACAGCGCCTTGACGATTCAGGACGCCAACGTCGACAGGCGCAGTACGGAGCTGGCACAGGCTGGGGACATCGTTTCGGTGGCCTCCATCGTCGACCGCTTCCGCGATGCCGTAACGCTGCGCGGCAACGTCGCCAACCCTGGCCGTTACGTCTGGCATGCAGGCATGCGTCTCAGCGATCTCATCCCAAACAAAGACTCCGTTATTACCCGCAACTACTGGCAAAAGCGCAACCAGCTTGGCCGGTTGGTGCAGGACTACCGTACGGAAAGTTCCGGAGACCAGGGTGAAGGCGCGCTACAACTCAAAAACAACAGCTCCGACAGGACCGCCAGCAGCGCGCAGACTGCCGGCGCCGCGAGCAACAGCAACGGCAGTGGCAACTCGGTTGCCAATGCGCTGACCACCCAAAATAGCGTCTTTCCTGCCAGGAACGATGTCATCCTCAGCGCTCCCGATATCGACTGGAGCTATGCCGTTATCGAACGCCAGAGTTCTGTCGATCTAAAGACCTCTCTGATCCCGTTCAATCTCGGCAAGCTGGTGCTGGACGGCGATGCCTCCCAGAATCTCGAACTGTTGCCCGGCGATGTCGTCACGATCTTCTCCAATGCCGACGTGGTTGTTCCCATCTCTCAGCAGACCCGCTATGTACGGCTTGAGGGTGAGTTCGTAGCCTCCGGCGTCTACAGCGTGTTGCCTGGCGAAACCCTGCGTAGCCTGCTACGCCGCGTCGGCGGCTTTACGCCCGACGCCTATCTCTACGCCTCCGAGTTCACCCGCGAGTCCACGCGGCGGGTGCAGGAGCAGCGTCTGCATGAGTATGCCGATGAGTTGGAAGCCCAGGTCTCGGCGGTTACCGCTTCTAACCAGGCGCGCGCCGTTACACCCAACGATCAGTCTGCCGCGGTGGCTTCCGCTGTCGATGCGCAGTCCGCCATCGCACGCCTGCGCAGAATGCAACCCATCGGACGCATCGTGCTGGATCTCAAACCCGACAGCATGGGGATCGATAGCCTGCCGGATCTCGCTCTCGAGGATGGCGACCGCTTCGTCGTCCCGCGCGTTCCGCCCAACGTCAGCGTCCAGGGCCAGGTCTACAGCGCCAACGCGTTTGTCTACGCCCCGGGCCAGCACGTCATCGACTACCTGAAGCGCGCCGGTGGCCCCGACCGCCAGGCCGACAAGAAGCGCATGTTTATCCTCCGCGCTGACGGGTCCGTTATCAGCCGCCAGTACGCGGACGTTGAGAAAGCTCCAATCTATCCTGGCGACACCATCGCCGTCCCCCCAATCATCGACAAGCGCAGCGGTTGGCAGCGCTTTGCAGACGTTGCTTCTGTTATCGGAAACTTCGGTGTCGGTATAGCCACGCTCGCCATCCTGGCCAACCAATGAACCCAATAATCTCTCAGCCATCGCCGTCCACTGAGCCAGTTCAAGGCAAGGTCTCCGCGTCCGCGCGCGTGTCTGCCTCGCCGCCGCGGGAGCTCGATCTCTTCGCATTCGTCCTGATGCTCTTGCGCCATCTGCCGTTTATTCTGGGCTGCGGGGCTGTGGCCTTGCTCTTCATGACGGTCGATATGGTGCGCGCGAAGCCGCGTTATGCGTCCACCGCAGTGATGATCGTGCCGCAAAACAGCTTTGACAGGAAGGTCAGCGCGGAGCTATCCATGGGAGCGGCAGGGCTGCTCAGCGGCGGCGCTACCGGAAGCAACCTGGAGCTATACGTCGATATGGTCAAGAGTCGCACGGTAGCCGACCGGATCATCGACGACTATGACCTGAAGACTGTTTATAGCAATTCAAATATCGAACAGGACGAACTCACCCTGGCTTCGCGAACCAAGATTGAAAGCGAACGCGAAGGGCTGATCCGTGTCACCGTGGAGGACACCTCGCGGGAGCGTGCCGCCGCGCTCGCTAACGATTATTTTCACCAGCTCGACCTGCTGAACTCTCACCTGGTCCTCAGCTCTGTCGGAGAAGAACGTGCCTACCTTGAGCGCGAACTGCTCAAAGAAAAGGACGCCCTGGCTGACGCCGAGGTAGCCCTGAAGCAGATCCAGGAGACCACCAGCGGCGTTCCGCCGGAGGCGGTAGCCTCAGCCCAGCTCACCGCCCTGGAACTGACGCGCGTGCAGCTTCGTGGCGACCAGGTAAAACTGGATGCCCTGCTGACCGGTGAAACCGAGGAAAACCCGGAGGTCATTCGCCTTCGTGGCGAGATAAACGGCCTCACCAGACAGCTTGGCGATCTCCAGAGCGGCTCCGCTTCCGCCTCCAACGGGACGCCCACATCCCAGGTGCCGGAGCAGACGCTGCTCTATGCGCGCCGTCTTCGCGATGTGAAGTTTCATGAAGAACTCTACGGATTGCTCGAAAAGGAGTTTGAAGAGGCCAAGCAACAGGAGGCGAAGACGCCCAGCATCGTGCAGGTGCTCGATCCGGCCGTTCCTTCGCTACATAAGGCGTGGCCTCCACGCACCTATTACTGCATCCTCGCGGCCATCTTCGGTACGATAGTCGGCGTTGTCCTGGTCGCCCTCTGGGCTTTGATCGGCGCCTACATGCGTCATCCGGAGAACACCGAAAAGCTGCGTCAGCTTAAGGCCCTGTACCGCAGGTAACAGAGCGGGCATTCCTGGTCTGCCCTTGGTGTTTCCCAGGTGCAATCTACAGTCTGCGGAGAAAGGAGGAAGCTGTCGATGAAGCTCATGCACTGGATATTCGCGGTGTGTCTCTTCACGGCTTCCTGCGACCTTATCCTCAACTTCGACGTAGGCGGTTCCGTCCGTCTCTGCCAGATTCTGCTGGTCTTCATCTGCCTGGGCGCCGCCGCCCGCATCGTTCAGGACGGCCGAATCCTCTGGCCGCGTGGTGCGACAGCCTTGTCCCTTTGGATTCTCTCTCAGTTCATCTTTCTTCCCCTCTGCAGCAACTGGACCCTCGGTCTCATGTTCTTCGGTCTGCTTCTGTTCACCAGCATCGGCGTTCTTGCCGTGGTTCAGCTTTACGGCCAAAGCAATATGGTGGAACGGCTGATGAAGGTCTACCTCGGCTCTTATGTCTTCATCGGAATCTACGGCATGGTGCAGTTCCTTCTTCCCCTGGTTGGCCTCAGTCTTCCACTCACCCAGCAGTGGTATATCAGCGGGCACCTCGCTCGCGTCAACGGCTTCAGCCAGGAGCCTTCTTACTTTGCCACCTACATGGTTATGGGCTGGATCACCTTACTGGAGCTTCGCATCTCAAAGGCAGATATCGTGCAGGGGCGTTTCTGGAAAGTTGCGACCATCATTCTCACGGTGGTCATGTTGTGTTCCACCAGCAAGCTGGCCTGGGGAATCATGATCGTCGAGTTAGTGTCTCGTGCCGCTCCTCCTCTTTGGCATGCCTTAAAGCGTCTGTTCCGTCACGGAAAACTGGTGATCTATCTGCCAGGCGTTCGGGTTCTCGGCGTGCTCGCCATTGTCGCCATCTTCTCCGTCGCGTCCTTCCGGTTTCTCACTCAGCACAACTTCGATCCCCTGAACCTCCTCGGCGGGTCCGGCATCGGCGGCACAGCCGCCCATTCATTGGATACCCGCGTGGGCGACGGGGTCGATACCTTTGAGGCCTTCAAAGACTCCCCCTTCATCGGCCGCACTCTTGGCGGCACGGCCGTCTACCGCGGTCTGCGCAAAGGCATCGTCATCACCAACATGGAGCAGGCTCGCCTGGAATGGGGCTTTCCGGTCATCCTTGATGTCCTGCTCGCCAGCGGGATCATCGGCTTTATCCCGTTCCTCGTCTTTCTCTATGCCACAACCTTCGGAGCCATGCGCCTGGCCACGCGCTACTGGCCGGAGGAGCGCGCAAAGTGGCTCCGCGCCCTTGGCCGCGCTATGATCTTCGAGTGGCTCATGCTATCCGCTGACCAGAATCTGTTCCGCGTCTATCTTTGGTTCCACGTCACCATGGTCCTTGTCGTCGCCTACCATCTCGAGTTCGCTCCCGCACTCGCGTCACCTGTTCTGGAAAACTCCGAAGTCTCCTTCTACCCAGCATTTGAGGCACCTGCCACCCTATGACACAGACCCCCCTGCCAGCCGTAGCCGCGCCAATCCTTGTCACCGGAGGCTGCGGTTTCATCGGCTCCAACTTCGTCCTTGACTGGCTGGAAAACGTCGGCTCACCCGTCGTCAATCTTGACGCCCTCACCTACGCCGGCAACCCTGAAAATCTCGCCTCCATCGCCAGCAATCCGGCTTACACCTTCGTTCACGGCGACATCAACAACTCCGAGCTTCTCGCCACCGTCTTTCGTGAGCATTGCCCCCGGGCCGTCGTTCATTTTGCCGCGGAAAGCCACGTAGACCGCTCCATCCTCGGCCCTGACGCCTTCCTCCGCGCCAACATCGACGGCACCTTCCGCCTGCTCCAACAGGCCCGCGCCTTTCATCAATCCCTCGAAGGATTCGACCGCGAGCACTTCCGCTTCCTCCACGTCTCCACCGACGAGGTTTACGGAACGCTCTCGCCCACCGACCCACCCTTCGCCGAAACCACAGCCTACGCCCCCAACAGCCCCTACGCGGCCTCCAAAGCGGCCAGCGACATGCTCGTCCGCGCCTGGCACCACACCTACAACCTGCCCACGCTCATCACCAACTGCTCCAACAACTACGGCCCATTCCAGTTTCCCGAGAAGCTCATCCCGCTGACCATCGCCAACGCTCTCGCTGGCAAGCCGCTGCCCGTCTATGGCGACGGCCAACAAATTCGCGACTGGCTCTACGTCCGCGACCACTGCAGCGCTATCCGCGCCGTGCTCTCGTTCGGCTGCCTCGGCGAAACCTACAACATCGGTGGCAACAACCAGCGCGCCAACCTCGACGTCGTTCACACCCTCTGCGCGCTCCTGGACGAACTCAGCCCCGGCGCCGCGCCTTACGCCAAGCAGATCACCTTCGTGCAGGATCGCCCCGGTCACGACCGCCGCTACGCCATAGACGCCCGCAAGATCCAGTCCGAACTCAACTGGTTCCCCGCGGAGACCTTCGAAACCGGCCTCCGCAGCACCGTGCAGTGGTATCTCTCCAACGCCGATTGGGTCCAAAATGTCACCACCGGCGCCTACCAGCACTGGGTTCAGCAGAACTACGCCGGTCGTGGCGATGCCAGCTCCGAGGTGTCCGCATGAAAGGCATCATCCTCGCCGGCGGCTCCGGCACACGCCTTTATCCCGTCACGCAGTCCATCAGCAAACAGTTGCTCCCGGTCTACGACAAGCCGATGATCTACTATCCGCTCTCAGCCCTGCTGCTGGCGGGCATTCGTGACATCCTCATCATCTCCACGCCGCAGGATACCCCCCGCTTCGAGGCGCTCCTCGGCGACGGCAGCCAGTGGGGCATCCACCTGCAGTATGCCGTTCAGCCCTCGCCCGACGGCCTCGCCCAGGCCTTCCTCATCGGCAAAGACTTCCTTGCCGGCGACGGCTGCTGCCTCGTCCTCGGTGACAACCTCTTCTTCGGCCACGACTTCGTAACCTTCCTTCAAAACGCCGCCGCCCACACCTCGGGCGCCACCGTCTTCGCCTACGCCGTCACCGATCCCGAGCGCTACGGTGTCGTCGAATTCGATGCCAACCGCAAGGTTCTCTCGCTCGAAGAAAAACCCGATAATCCCAAGTCTCGCTACGCTGTCACCGGCATCTACTTCTACGACTCCCAGGTCGTCTCCATCGCCGAGCAGCTCAAGCCCAGCCCCCGTGGCGAGCTTGAAATCACCGACGTCAACCGCTGGTACCTCGAGCACGGCCAGCTCCGCACTGAGGTCATGGGCCGCGGCATGGCATGGCTCGATACCGGCACCCACGACTCTCTGCTCCAGGCCTCCAACTTCATCCAAACCATTGAGCACCGGCAGGGATTGAAGGTCGCCTGCCCCGAAGAGATTGTCTACCGCCTCGGCTACATCTCGTCCGAACAACTCCGGGCACTCGCCGTAAAGCTCGGCAAGAGCACCTACGCCAGCTACCTGCACCGTATCCTCGAGGAGAAAGTCTATTGATGTCTCCCACCACGCTTGAGCAAAAGACCGTCTCCGGCCCGCTGGACACCCCGCTGTACGCGGCCGAAACCGGCCTCACCCTCGAACTCGACCACCTCGGCCTCATCGTCCCCGACCTCACCACCGGTCGCACCTTCCTCGAAACCGCCCTCGGCATCACCCAGTGGACCCCAATCACCGACGATCCCACTCTCGGCGTCTCCGTGCAGTTTGGCGCAACCCCCGGCCATCAACTCACCTACGAGCTCATTGCGCCCTTCGGCGAAACCTCGCCCATCGCCAACGCGCTGCGTACCGGCAAACACATCCTCAACCACCTCGCCTATCTCACGCCCGACCTCGAGGCCTCCGGCGAACGCCTTCGCTCCGCCGGCTGCCACCCCACCGGCGCCTCACTCCCCGCGCTCGCCTATGAAGGCCGCCACATCCAGTTCTGGATGTCCCCCCTACGCTTCGTCATCGAACTCATCGAAAAGCCCGGCCACTGCCACAATTTCTCCCAGCCGGACTCCAAAGCAGGGAAGTAGCCGATGCCGCGTCTTTTGCTGGTCAAGCTCGGTGCTATTGGCGATGTCGTCATGGCAATCCCCGCTGCCTACGCCATGCACCAGGCTGGCTATGAGATCCATTGGGTCTGCAGCCGGAATCAAGCGCCCATCCTCGCCCTCTACCCGTGGATCAACGTCATTCCAGTCGACGAATCCGCCCTCCTGCACGGCGGTAAACTCAGCTCTCTCCGCACCCTGCTGGCTCTCTGGCCCAGGCTTCCCAGGGGACGCTTCGACCTCTGCGCCACGCTCTACTACGACTCACGCTACAAACTCCTCACCCTGCCCGTTCGCGCAAGTCGCAAGATATTCCTCTCGTATGACGATCGCGCGACGCAGCTTATCCCCGGCCGCCACCACACCGACGAATACGCCCGCATCCTCACTAACCGGCCCGATGGCGAAACCCCGCACCAGCTCTCTCCCATCACACCGCCGACGCTTCCGCCCAACCCTGTCCCTCTCGTCACGGGCAAGCCTCGCATCGTGCTGGTCCCCGCAGGCGCCAGAAACATTCTCCGCGACGACGCCCTCCGCCGCTGGCCCCTCGAAAACTACGTCACCCTCGCCTCCGCGCTGCTCAAGTCCGGCCACGAGGTTCTCCTCGCCGGCGGCCCCGACGACCAGTGGGCCAGCCCAGCCTTCGCACATCTAGACGTCACCAACCTGATCGGCAAGCATTCTCTGCCGCAGACCCTAGGCCTCCTCAACTCCGCCGCCGTCACCGTCACGCACGATACTGGCCCACTCCACCTCGCCGGACTCACCCAAACGGCCATCGTGGCCATCTTCGGCCCCA
>Ga0302310_10004030_pt1 | contig 11167 bp, 9 predicted proteins | sample III_Palsa_N1_2_FD_200451 | JGI IMG/M metagenome (GOLD analysis project Ga0302310, IMG submission 200451) | Peat permafrost microbial communities from Stordalen Mire near Abisko, Sweden - III_Palsa_N1_2 | ecosystem: Environmental > Terrestrial > Soil > Palsa > Peat permafrost | place: Sweden... | reverse complement strand
ATCGTTTTTGCACTTATGCTTGCGGGTGGGGTGGCTTATATCATCGCCCAACTTTGGGGAGACCTTTCGGTCGTCCACAATGTGAGCCTAGTTCCGTATCTGATGCTTGGATTGGCGCTGGTGATTGCGCTTGGGTTCGAGTTCGTGAATGGGTTTCACGATACGGCCAACGCGGTGGCGACCGTGATCTACACCAACTCCCTGGACCCGCATGTTGCCGTGGTGTATTCCGGGATTCTGAATTTTGTCGGCGTGCTGCTTAGCTCAGGGACGGTGGCGTTTGCGATCATCTCGCTGCTGCCAGTCGAATTGATCCTGAAGGCGGACCGGGGTTCTGGGTTCGCGATGATCTTTGCGCTGCTGGTGGCGGCGATTTTGTGGAACCTGGCGACGTGGTATCGGGGACTGCCGGCTTCGAGTTCGCATACGATGATTGGATCGATCCTGGGTGTGGGCGTGACGTTCCAGTTGATGCAGGGGAAATCGGGCACGGCCGGGGTGGATTGGGAGCAGGTTGAAAAGGTATTCAAGGCGCTGCTGATCTCGCCGCTGGTGGGGTTTATTGCGGCGGCGGTGGTGTTTCTGCTGTTCAAGCTGGTGGCGCGTGATCCGCGGCTGTTTGAGGCTCCGAAAGGGACGGCTCCGCCGCCGTTGTATATTCGCGCGCTGCTAATTTTGACATGCGGTGGAGTGAGCTATGCGCATGGCTCGAACGACGGGCAAAAAGGCATGGGGTTGATCATGCTGATCCTGGTGGGGACGGTGCCGACGGCATATGCGCTGAACCACGCGATGGGCGCGGGCCAGGTGCAGACGTTTGCGATCGCTTCGACCAAGGCGGCGGGTGTGCTGGACCACTATGTGGATGCGGGCGTCGGTCCGCAGGATGTGGGCGCGGAACTGGAGAAGTTTGTCAGCACGAAGCAGTATGAGCCGGGTGTGACGGTGGCATTGCGTGAGATGGTGATCGACATCCGCAATGAGGCGGTCGAGTATGGGACGCTGGCGGGCGTGCCGCAGGGGATGCACGCGAATGTGCGCAACCAGATGTACCTGACCAGCGAGACGATGCGGCTGATGGGGAAGAGCGGCGGCCCGTCGATGTCGGCGGCGGACGTTGCGGTGTTGACCGAGTACCAGGGATATCTGACGAAGTCGACGAAGTTCATCCCAACCTGGGTGAAGGTAGCGGTGGCGCTGGCGCTGGGGATGGGGACGATGATCGGGTGGCGGCGGATTGTAGTAACGGTGGGCGAGCGGATTGGCAAGACGCGCATGACGTATGCGCAGGGAGCTTCGGCGCAACTGGTGGCGATGGCGACGATTCTCGGGGCGGGGACGTATGGGTTGCCGGTGTCGACGACGCATGTGCTGAGTTCGAGCGTGGCCGGGACGATGGCTGCGAACCGCAGCGGCTTGCAGCGGGGGACGCTGCGGAATATCGGGATGGCGTGGGTGTTTACGCTGCCGGTGGCGGCGCTGCTGTCCGGCGGGCTGTTCTGGGTGTTCAACTCGCTGGCGCGGTAAAGAAAAGATTTGGCGCCGATTTCCACCGACAACCGACAAGCGCCGATCCACGCCATTCGAATAGATTTCCTGGGCTCTCCGCGGGGAGCGCTTGGTTGGTATGCTTAGGACTGACATTTATGAGCCTGAAAGCAAAGATTGAAGCGGTTATTTATGCGTCGGAAGAGCCGGTAACGCTGGCCCAACTGGTGGGCCTGTTGGGTGTAGAGGCGCAAGCGGAGCTGGACCGTGAGGCGGAGGCGCAGCGGACGCTGGCGCTGAGCGATGCGGAGGCTGCGGCGGAGGATCTCACGTCTGAAAACCCTGAGGCAGCTGAGGCGATTGAACCCACCCCTGGCGAAGAAGCTGCCATGGATGGCGCGCCCGGTTTGGTGGCAGACGACCCCACTCATGGCGAAGAGACTGCCATGAATGGGGCACCCGACTCCGGGGCGGCGGAGGCGGCGGCAACTCGTGCGGAGAAGGCTCGTGCGGCGAAGCTGCGGGGGTATTTTCGCGCGGTGCTGGACAAGCTGATTGGGGAGTATGCGGCGCCCGAATCGGACCGCGGGCTGGAGATTCGCGAGGTTGCGGGCGGGTTCAAATTTGCGACCAAGCCCGAGTATCACGACGCGGTCCGCGGGTTTGTGAAGTCGCTGAAGCCGCCGCTGAAGCTGACATTGCAGGCGCTGGAGACGCTGGCGGTGGTGGCGTACAAACAGCCGGTGACGTCGCCCGAGATATCGGAGATTCGCGGGGTGGACTCAAGCGGCGTGCTGGGTTCGCTGATTGCGCGCAAGCTGATTACGACGGCCGGACGGAAGCAGGTGATCGGGCGCCCGATTCTGTACAAGACGACGCGGGAGTTTCTGCTGAAGTTCGGGCTGAAGGATGTGGCCGAGCTGCCGAGCATCGAGGAGTTCGAGAAGATGGCCGGGCAGATGGCGGAGCAGGAGGAGATGGCGATGGAAGGCGAGCGAGAAGAGACGCCCCAGACTCCTGAAACTGCTTCAGCAATCGAAGAGCGGCTGGAGTCGGATCAAGAGGCGCCTGTGCCTGAGCCGGTGGCGGATGAGGTAGTCGTGGATGGGAGGCTTTCGGGGCTGCCTCCGCGGTATGACGATGCGGCGGACGATCCTTCGGCGGCTGAGGCGGGGATCCAGAGCGGGGAATAGCCGAGGTTCGCGGTGCGAGGTTTGAGTGTGACGGACGCGGAGATGCTTGAGGTTGCGCTGGCGGAGGCGCGGGCGGGCCTGGCTGAGGGCGGGATTCCGATTGGGGCGGCGGTGTGTGGGGCGGACGGGCAGCTGATTGGGTCGGGTCACAACCGGCGCGTGCAGGAGGACGATCCGAGCGCACATGGGGAGACGGATGCATTTCGCGCGGCGGGGCGGCAGAAGAGCTATCGCGAGATGACCATGGTGACGACGCTGGCGCCGTGCTGGTACTGCTCGGGGCTGGTGCGGCAGTTCGGGTTTAAGCGGCTGATTGTCGGCGAGAGTATGACGTTTCAGGGGGGAGTGGCCTGGCTGCGGGAGAACGGGGTGGAGGTGGTGGACCTGAAGTCGGAGGCGTGCCGGGAGCTGCTGGCGGGGTATATTGCCGAGCATCCTGAGATTTGGAATGAGGATATTGGGGAATAGGTATCAGGTACCCGGTTCAAGGTTGGAGGGCGGCGGTGGGGATGGATGCGCGAAGACTAACCCCACGATAGGCTCGGCTTCGCTCGGCCGATCATGGGGCACCCTGTTGTTTGGCGCGGTTTAGGTGGGACCAGGTCAGGCCCAGGGCCAGGTAGGCGAGGTAGATGTAGGGAAGGTAGTTGTAGGGTGCGGCGGGAATGGGGTAGAGGGTCCCAGCCATGGCGAGGATCATGGCGAGCGCGGCGACGATAGAGAGGATCAGCGAGCCGGGGGTGAGCTGGGCGTTGCGGCGCAGGTAGAAGGGCAGCGCGGCGGCGACCAGGCCGTAGACGGTGACGAATCCATAGACAGAGAGTGAGCCCATATAGCCGTAGATGTCGGCTCCGCTGACTCCGCGGGCGGTGAGGCCGACGGAGAGGATGAGGATGACGCAACCGACGGCGAGGACGGCGATGTGGGGGGTCTCGTTCCTGGGGTGGGCCGATCCCAGTTTGGCGGGTACGAGGCCGTCATGGGACATCTTGAGCAGGACGCGGGCGGCGGGGGTGATGCAGGCGAGGGTGCAGGCGAACATGCTGACGAAGGCGCCGATGTCGATAAGCGGGCCGAAGACGGGGAGATGGGCAAGGGTGGCGAGGGCCCGGAAGGGAGCTTGCGAGGCGCCGAGGTCCTGGTGAAGTTGGCGGAAGCCGAGGGTTTCGGTGTAGCAGCAGACGAGGAAGAAGAGGCCGGCGAGGACGGCGGACTGAATGACCGCGCGGGGGATGGTGCGGAGGGGATTCTTTGCTTCGTGGCCGAGCGAGGTGGCGCTCTCGAAGCCGACGAAGCTGAAGAGTGCGAGGATTACGCCGAGGCGGATGCCGGAGGGGGTTACGCCGTGGAGTTCGGCCTGGGGGACGTCGATTTTGAAGCCGCTGCGGAAGATGAGGGCCAGGATGACGAGGGCGATCATGGAGACTGAGGCGGCCTCGATCCAGAGCATGAGCCGGGCAGAGGCCTGGACGTCGCGATAGGCGAAGTAAGTGGCGGCGGCGATGGGAATGAGGGCGATCAAGGGTGTAGGGACGACGCGGGCGGCGGGGACCAGGACGAGCGCGTAGTTGATGAAGCCTCCGACGACCGAGACCCCGGCGGCGGTGTAGGCGAGCAGAAGGGCCCAGCCGGCGGTGCGTCCGCCGATGGCGGGGAGCGAGTCGGTGGCGTACTTGTAGAGCGAGCCGGGAGAGGCTGAAGTTCGGGCGAAGCGGGCGATGCAGAGGGCGATGAGGAGGGTGGCTCCGCAGGCCAGGAGGTAGGCGAGCCAGGTTCCATTGCCGGCGAGGGCGAAGACGAGCGGGACGGTGAGAGCGGGCGAGGTGGTGGGCGCGATGGCGGAGATGGACTGCGAGAGCGTTTCGAGCGGGGAAAGGATGTTATGGCGCAGGCCGGAGTCGCGGGTTGGGGCTTCGTCGGGTGCTTCTTCGGGGGTAATGACCTCGAGAGGCATGAGCGGCTCCGGTGTGGGGTGCGGCGGCTGAATTGGGGTACGAGTATCGGTAGGGTATCGCAGAAACAGTGGAAAGCGAACCACGGAGAACACAGAGTAAAAGAGAGATCGCAGAGTTTGGACAGTTCAAAGACGTGGGCTGGGTCAACAGGAGATAATGGAGGTAGACCGCGATGAGCTCGTCCGCGGACAGAAAGTTGGAAATGGATGGCGAAGGCTATTAAGGGTGGCGCGGCAGCGCCAAAAGCAGAAAAGCAGATTCCCTTGGGGAATGACAACGAGCAAAAGCTGGAGCGGCTGCAGAAGATATTGGCGGCGGCGGGGATTGCAAGCCGGCGGAAGGCGGAGGAGATCATCCTCGCCGGACGGGTGCAGGTGAATGGCACCACGATCAGCGAGCTGGGGACGAAGCATGACCCGAGCCGGGACCATATCCGGGTTGATGGGAAGCTGCTGAAGGGGCCGGAGCAGCAACGCTATTACATGCTGAACAAACCGCGTGGGTACGTGACGACGCTGGACGATCCGCAGAAGCGGCCTACTGTGATGCAGCTGATGGAGAGGCCGAAGGCAGGGCCGCACGGGGATCGGGTGCGGTTGTATCCGGTGGGGCGGCTGGATTATCTGTCCGAAGGCTTGCTGCTGATGACCAACGATGGTGAATTGGCGAATTCGCTGTCGAAGGCGGCGGCGGGGGTGGAGAAGACGTACCTGGTGAAGACGAGCGGGGTGCCTCCAGATGCGGGACTGGATCAGATTCGGCGAGGGATTGTCATCGACCGCGGCCGGCTGGACGAGGTGCGGGCCGGGCGGCGAGATCGGATTGTGACGGCTCCGGCGAAGGTGGAACTGGTGCGGGGTGGGGATAATCCCTGGTACGAAGTGACACTGACCGAGGGGCGGAATCGGCAGCTCAGGAAGATGTTTGAGGAGATTGGGCACCATGTGGAGAAGATCCGGCGTATCGGGTACGGCGCGCTGCGACTGGATGTGCCTCCGGGTGAGTTTCGCGAGCTGCTTCCGGGTGAGGTGATGGCTCTGGAGCGCGCGGCGAAGGGCAGGAAGGTGGTTCCGAAGAAGAAGCTGCCGGAGTTTGCGCAGTTGAAGGCTCCGGTGAAGAAGAAAGCGACGTTTGGGCGGCGGGTGGGGAGATAAGCCGGACGGCGACATAGGTGGCTGCAGCGGTAGAGGCAACTACGGAGATTCTGGAGCGCCGGGCATTTGGGAGTTGGCGCGCGGGGATACGTCGGGTGGGTGGCCGATGGTACCCAGGTGAGTTGGCTCTTTGGTAAGTGACCCAAATTGGGGTTTGACGAAGGTTGGTTAATGAGCCTAGAAATACTCCCGGTTTTAATATGCTGGTGCAGACGAAATGGGGTCCGGTGCATCCAAATAGAGTCAGCCTATGGAACTCCCATTCGGGGCGCGAATCCGGGGAGTAATTGAGCCGATGTATTAGCAGGAGATGAAATTGCGGGAGATTTGCAAGACCATTGAAAGTAGCAAAGGAGCAGTGCAACGTGGCAATTGAGAAAGCAACATTTGGAGCTGGATGTTTTTGGGGCGTAGAAGCCCGATTTGCAGAGATGCCTGGAGTGATCGATACAGCAGCCGGATACGAGGGCGGAGACCTGGAACATCCGACATACAAGGAAGTCTGTACGGACCGCACTGGCCATGCGGAGGTAGTAGATGTGACCTTCGATCCGTCGCGAGTGTCGTTTGACACGCTGCTGGATACGTTCTTCGCGCTGCACGATCCGACGCAACTGAACCGGCAGGGTCCGGACTGGGGTTCGCAATACCGCAGCGTGATCTATACGCATTCGGGCGAGCAGATGCAGCAGGCGCGGGCGAAGATCGACGAGCTGAACGCGGCTGGGGCGTATCACAAGCCGATTGCGACGAAGGTAGAGCCGGCGACGACTTTCTGGAGAGCTGAGGAGTACCACCAGCGGTATCTGGAGAAGCGTGGCATGGTGCACTGCCACATCTAGACGGCAGGGGCCAGGCGCAAGGTACCAGGGAAAGCAAGCGGCGGTCGCGGTGCAAGCGGCCGCCGTTGCTGCGTTTGGGTGGGGCTAGAGCATTTTCCCTATTCCTGTGAACCGGATGATGTATGCGAGTGCCGTTTTTCTTGGGGAAAAACGGCGTATGGACTCGAGGTTTCGGTCTACACCTATAGGGAAAATGCTCTAGATGGCGGTGGCGAGGGTGACGGCGAAGTGGTTGTGCGCGTCGGTGAAGTTGCGGGTGGGTGTGAAGCCAGAGGCAGCGAGCAGGGCGGCGATGGCGGCCGGGGTGAATTTGTAGCTGTTTTCAGTGTGGATGGTTTCGCTGACGGAAAAGTGCAGGGAGAGCTGATAGCCGGCCGGGTTGGCCGGGATGGTGACGCGCTGCGACTCGAGCGATTGGAGGTGCATCTCAATGCGCGAGTGGGTGTGGTTCCAGAGGGCGCGGTGGGCGAACTTTTCGGGGCGGAAATTGGCGCCGAGCTCGCGGTTGAGGCGAGTGAGGATGTTGCGGTTGAAGGCGGCGGTGACGCCGGCGGCGTCGTTGTAGGCGGCCAGCAGGGTGGAGATGGATTTGGATGGGCTTAGGTCGGCGAGGCAAGGGGCGAGGTCGGTGCCGAGCAGCAGGGCGTCGCCGGGCTGGAGCTCGGAGCGGAGCCGGGTGAGGATCTGGAGGGCTTCGGCGGGGGAGAAATTGCCGATGCTGGAGCCGATATAGAGGGCGAGGATGCGGGTATGGAGCGGTCGCTCGATGCGGACGGTTTCGGTGACATAGTTGGCGGTACGGGGACGGACGGTGAGGCCGGGGATAGTGAGCTCGAGTTGGGCGCGGGCTTCGTCGAGGGCGGTGGGGCTGATATCGATGGGCTGATAGAGGACGTGGGGCTGGCGGCGGATGAGGGCGCGGAGGAGGATGCCGGTTTTGGAGGCGGTGCCGGCTCCAAGTTCGGCGATGGTGAGGTTGGGTCCGAGCAGGGTGAAGATTTCGTTGGCGTGCGCGTGGAAGAGGTCGCGTTCAATACGGGTGGGGTAGTACTCGGGGAGGGCGGTGATGCGCTCGAAAAGACGCGAGCCGGCCTCGTCATAGAAGAGCCATGGGGCGAGCGATTTAGGCGCGGAGGTGAGGCCGCGGCGGACTTCGTCGGCGACGGGGTTGGTGACTGCGATCTGGGGCGCTTCCAAAACTGCGGCAGTGGGCGGCACGGTACCTCTCGGGCTCGGACGTAGATGGGTTTCGTGGTTGGATGCGGGCCGGGGGTTTGAAGACGGATTAATACTGAGATTCGCCGTCGCGGGCGAGACGGAGGCCGGAGAACTGCCAGCGGGTGGCGGGGGCGAAGAAGTTGCGGTAAGTGGGTCGGATGTGGGTGGCGGGGGTCACGCAGGAGCCGCCGCGCAGGACCATCTGCGAGGACATGAACTTGCCGTTGTATTCGCCGAGGGCGCCGGGGAGTGGCTGGTAGCCGGGGTAGCCGGTGTAGGCGGAGGCGGTCCACTCCCATACGTCGCCGTAGATTTGCTGGAGGCCGGGAATGGATGAGGCTGGGATGGGGTGGAGGTTTCCTGTTTCGAGGAGGTTGGAACCCACCCTATCCAATGAAGCCGGGTAGGATGGGGCACCCGGATTGGTGGCCGTTTTGTTGGCGGCGTATTCCCATTCAAATTCAGTAGGGAGTCGACAACCTGGCGTGTGGCGAGAGGCCCACTGGGCGTAGGCTGCGGCTTCGAAAAGGCTGATGTGACAGACGGGGGTCTCGGATAAGTCGTCGAGGGGCTGCCAGCCATGGAGGGTGAAAATGCGCCAGCCGGAGCCGGTTTCAGGGGCGGGCTGCCAGTAGAGCGGAGCCTGCCAGCCGGCTTCGCGGATGGCAGTCCAGCCCTCGGAGAGCCAGAGTTCGGGGCGGGTGTAGCCGCCGTCGTCCATGAAAGCGAGGTATTCGGCGCAGGTGACGGGGCGGGTGGCCAGGAAGAACGGCGCGATGTAGACGGAGTGGCGCGGGGTTTCGTTGTCGAAACAGAAGTCGGTGGGATTGTCGGCGTTGGGGGCGAAGCCGATTTGGGTTAGGCCGGGCGAGAAGGCGAGCCAGTCGAGGGGTGGGGCGATGTTTTCGTTGGCGGCCGGCGGTGGAGATTCGAGATAGGCGGGGTGGAGAGGGTTGGTGAAGAGGGCGTGCTTAATGTCGGTAGCGATGAGCTCCTGGTGCTGCTGCTCGTGCTCGAGGCCGAGGGTAATGCGTCGGGCGGCCTCGGCTTGGGCGACGGCGTCGGATTCAAGAAAGCGCGCGATGGCAGCGTCGACGTGGGTGCGGTAGGCGAGGATGTCGGCCAGCGGAGGGCGGGAGAAACTGGAGCGCAGAGATTTGGCCGGCATGTCGCCCAGCGAGTTGTAGTAGGAGTTGAAGAGCCAGTGGAAGTCGGGGTGGAAGTCCTGGTAGCCGGGGAGGAATTCGCGGAGGACGAAGGTCTCGAAGAACCATGAGGTGTGGGCGAGGTGCCACTTGGCGGGGCTGGCCTCAGCGCAGGACTGGACCATGAGGTCTTCCGGCGAGAGCGGCGCGGTGAGGGCGAGCGAGGCGGCGCGGACGGCGCGGTAGCGGGCTAACAGCGCGGAAGAAACGGGTAAGGCGGAGGAAGTGCGGGTGGGGCTGGGGCGCAGGGCTGGGGTGGACATGCTCCGGATCCTCCTGGGAATAGCATTTCGATGCGAACTGCTCGAAGGGCGGTTGGCCGTTGATCAGTATGCACCAGATGACGAGTGGGCGCACGATCTGGATTGGATTGGATTCAGGGTTCGAGCGACTCATTTACGTCGCGGACCAGGTTGCGGAGGTAGCTGCGGCGGTTGAGCAGGGCGACCATGGCGTCGCGGGCGGCGGCTTTGGCAGCATCGCTGGCGGCTGGATTCTCGATGCTAAGGGCGGCGTCCCATTGGTCGTGGAGGCGGGCGAGGTCGGCGTCGGTGGCGGTTAGTTTGGCGTCGAAGTCCGATTTGACGGCCTCAAGATCCTTGCGGAGCTGGGGATCGTCTTCGCCGAACTTTTTGGCGGCGCGCATCTCTTCGAGCTGCATGTTGAGCTCGAAGGCCTCTTCGAGAAGGTCTTCGGGGACGATCTGCTTTTTGGCGGTGCCGGTTGCGCGAGCTGCCGCGGTTGCTGTGGAGGACTGCTCTTCGAGGTCGATGCCTTCGAGCTTGAGGAGGTATTCGGTGCGGGCGATGGGGTCCTTCAGGGTGCGGTAGGCGTCGTTGAGGTTGGACGATTCGGCGAGCGCGGCTTCCTGCTCGGCGGCGGGACGCGAGGCGAAGCGGTCGGGGTGGAGCTTGCGGGAGAGAGCGTAAAAGGATTTTTCGAGCGCGGCGGTGTCGATGTTGAGGTGGGGCGGGAGGGAGAAGATCTCGAAGTAATCCATGCTTCCATTTTAGGGGAATCGGTTTTATGGCTTCACGATTATGCCAAAGCCACGTATTTCCGCCCTGCGACCTGAGGCCTCAAACCGCCATCATTCTCCGCATCAGATGAAACTGACTCACCGACCACTGAGTCTGGCCCGCAACCTTTCGAAGAACGAATGCTTCTTCTGGTGAGCCAGTTCTAGCGTTCCATTTGCCGGAAGCCACACCTCTTCTCCATTTGAGCTGACATCAAAAAAGCCCACCTTGTGCAGTTTCGCAAGTCTCTCCGCTTCGCTAGCAGCGGCGACGGCTTTCGACCATGCGAATCCGGCGTACACAAACTGCCGGCCAATGGTGTAATCCGCAAGCACGCCCTCGTCATCTTGCAAGTGAATCTCCGCCTCCGGCGTGTTCATGTCCAGAAACGAGCGTTGCATCTCTTGAACCCAGGCCTGCAATCGGTTGGAAGTCCGCGCCGGATCGTCATAAGGCCCATCGGTCCATTTCGTCAGCGTAAAGTACCATTGCATGAAGGCGCCATGATCCTTCGGAGCAGCCTCCGGTTCAAACACCATCAAGTCATAACTCATACCCCGCATCCTAGACTACGCAGACGACCTTCGGTATTGACTTCTTGGCAACGGGTGATTGTTTCCATCAGTCGGGTGCCCGCATCGAAGGAGGTATGGTGCGGATTGGGACGGCGGGGTGGGTGATTCCGCGGCAGAATGCGGAGATGGCGGCGGGTGAGGGGAGTCATCTGGAGCGGCATGCGCGGGTGTTTCGGTGCGTGGAGATCAATTCGAGCTTCCATCGGTCGCACCGGCCGGCGACGTGGGCGCGGTGGGCGGAGGCGGTGCCCGAGGACTTCCGGTTTTCGGTGAAGTTTCCGAAGGCGGTGACGCACCAGGCGAAGCTGGCGGTGCCGGCGGCGGCGCTCGATGGCTTTTTTGCGGAGACGGCGGGTTTGGGGAAGAAGCTGGGCGTGGTGCTCGTCCAATTACCCCCAAGTCTGGAATTTGAGGGTTGCCCGGCGGCGGAGTTCTTCGAGGCGCTGCGGGATCGCTGGCAGGGTGCGGTGGCGCTGGAGCCGCGGCATGCGTCGTGGTTCGGGGCGGATGCGGAGGAA
>Ga0302310_10004028_pt1 | contig 11169 bp, 6 predicted proteins | sample III_Palsa_N1_2_FD_200451 | JGI IMG/M metagenome (GOLD analysis project Ga0302310, IMG submission 200451) | Peat permafrost microbial communities from Stordalen Mire near Abisko, Sweden - III_Palsa_N1_2 | ecosystem: Environmental > Terrestrial > Soil > Palsa > Peat permafrost | place: Sweden... | reverse complement strand
ATCGCTCCTGAATCGGATGTGTTGCTGGACATTGCCTGGTACTCTCCGACCACGAACACGGTATTTGTCCCGGTGCTGACTGTGATCGCGTATGGACCTGCGATCGCGCCATGATCGGATGCGATGGTGCTATAGGTCTTGGTGGAGGTGCTGTAGGTGGATTTCTCAAAGTATGCATTCTGCGTGCCGGTGACCGCGTTCGTGTTGGATTCAGTGAAGTACATGAAGTTAGGGTCTACTGTTCCTGCGAAGGTTATGGCGTAGGGTTCCTCGGCCCCCCCGTCGGTGGGGGAGGTGGTCGTGCCCGCGATCGTTTGCAAGTACGCAGGGGAGGCGTTGCTCGCGCCTTCCGTGAAGACAAAGACACTGTTCGTGCCGCTATCTGCCACGGCAACGTTGCTGTAGCCCTGGGATGTGGTGGTATACCTGTCGATGGCGATGCCCGCCGGCGAGGTGAGCGTTACCGCGGGGGAGCCAAAAGAGCCCGTAAAGGTGTTGAGCACGCTGCCGGTTGGGCTGAATTCCGTGACCTGGCCGCCCGAGGTGGAATTGGCGCTGGAGACCCACACATTGCCTATAGGATCGATGGCCAGACGATGCCCTGCGGTCATACCTGTCGCTGTGTAGTTCACTCCGATGGTCCAATCGGTTGGCGCGGTGGACAGCGCAGGCGCGAATGGAGGTTGGCTGGAAGAGAAACCGAATACGGTTGAGATAGAGGAAGCTGAGTTTGTGGGGTTCTGGCACAGATAGTAGGCGGCCTCGAAGGTGTTCGTCGCCGCTGTGCCGGTGGCCGGCGATACGTCGGTAAATAAGGTAGAACATTGGGTTCCACCGCCAGTAGGATCACTGTTCACGCAATAGGCGAGGATATCGGCCAATGTATTGATTTTGGCGGAGTCGACCGTACCGTTGGTTGTGGTTCCGGGAGAAGTTCCGGTAGTGATATTTGCAAGAACTCCGGCGTTACCCACCGCATTGTTCAGGCCGGTGATATTGTTGTTTTTCGCCGCGTACGTCGGGCTACTGCTGTAAGTTGTGCCGATCGAATCGCCGGCGGCTGTCGTGGCGGAAAGTCCGAAGTTCGCCGGCGCGATGAAACCTGACATGGCATAGGCGGCAGCGACGGTGGTGACCTCGTTGACATTTATGAAGGTGCCTGGGAGCGCACTGCACGAGCCTAAAATTGCGACAAGAAGGATATTGGAATTGGCATTGCCGCTTGAATTGCCTGGATTACCGCCGGTGGCGGTGAGGTAGAGAGGGGTCGTGCTTGGAGTCGTCGGGCAGGTAAACGCGCCGGAGGCAAACTGGAATCCACCGGAGGGATTGGTGCTGGTGGTTGCCAGCAGGGTCGCCTGACTGCCGTAGCCGCTGACGCCCGCTGACCAAATCTGAACGGAGGCAGAGCTAACGGGCTGTTGGCCGCCAAACGCGGTTCCAGAAAAGGCTGCGCTGGTCTGGTCGCTGAGGGAAGCAGGGTTCCCGAAGCCGCAGCCGATCAGTGTTGCTGCGAGGCTCGCGAGAAGTATGGCACGCGCCGTTTGGCACACAGAAATGTGGGAGAAACACATAAGTTTGCGCACGACAACTCCTTAGAAAGGAAACGGTGAAAACGTTTGCAACGAAAATTTACCTAGGCAATCACTTAGTTGTCAAGCCTCCCCTGTGGTGATAGGAAGAATATCTCTGAATGAGGGTTTGACCACATTTTCGGGGGGAAATATTATGTGCCTGGGCGGAAAGGGAGGGCTTCGGGACGCAGCGTCGTCGGCTTCGGCTTCTGCGACTGAGGCGGCGCCAGCCGCTGTAATATGGTGTGTTGGAACGCAATTTCATGAGTCGGTGTGGTACCCCATGCCGACGCTTCGGGAGCAAGGAAGGCCCTCAGTTCTCTCAAACCGACGCGTTGTCGAACTTTTGCTCCTCATCCTGTTTGGAGGTTGGGAGCCAGCCCATGCGATGCCTGCATTTCCCTTGCACACACAGGGTGCGTTCATCGTCGACAGCGAGGGACATCGGGTTCGATTGAACGGATTTTCGTGGTATGGCGCTGATTCGACTGATTATGTGGTTGGTGGACTTCAGGCCCAGCGACTCTCTACGCTAGTGCGGGAGATAAAGGGTCTTGGTTTCAACATTGTCAGGCTTCCGTGGTCTAACGAGTTATATGAGCACAACCCAGTGGTAGGGAAGTATGCGCTCACGGCGAATCCCGACATGGAAGGCGAGAGGGCGCTGGAGGTCATGGATGAGGTCGTGGCCGCTTTGAGGGAGGCCGGTATTATGGTGATTCTCGATAATCACACGAGCGACGCGGAGTGGTGCTGCAAGAATGATGGCAACAACCTTTGGTACAACGACCGGTATCCGGAATCGAGTTGGATCCGCGACTGGAAGGGCATGGCCAAACGGTATGCCAACAATCCCATGGTGATCGGTGCTGATGTACGCAACGAGCCAAGGATCTCAGCAACATGGGGAGGGAACTCGGCCACGGACTGGCATGCTGCCGCGGAGAGAGCCGGAAACGCCGTCCTATCGGCCAACCCGTCAATGTTAATTTTCGTCGAGGGTATCGACTACGCGCTTGATCTTTCGAGAGTGACCGCTCTTCCGGTTCGGTTAAAGAAAGCGAATCGAGTAGTGTACGAAGCGCACGATTACAGTTTCGACCATCATGGTCTGACCGACTACACTAGCTACGTGAAGGACATCACGCCGAAATGGGGATACTTGGCGACGGGACCCAATCCGACGCCGCTGTGGATCGGCGAATTTGGAACCTGCAACACCGCTAAGACTTGTATTACCAGCACTTTGCCGAGCGATAACGGGTTCTGGTTCAACTTCCTGGCGATGTATGTGAAGCAGCAACATCTGGATTGGGCGTACTGGTCGATCAATGGCACGGAGGCGACGGGAGCTGGAAGGAGCTACGGCAAGGCGGAGTCTTACGGTGTTCTGGATAGTGCGTGGAGCGGCCCATCCTCGTCCGAACTGACGCAGCGCTTGAAGAGTCTGATGAGCAATGTGAAACGCTCTCAGAGGCCGGCCACTGACCGTGGCAGCAAGCCCCGCAAGAGGTGGATTGACTTGGCGCGGCTCCGGGAAGCGCTCTTTTTTGACAAAGCAACCAGCCCTTGCTTACCATAACCAAGCCTTGCCGGTAGGGAATGCGTCATGGTTACGCTAACATTCTGCAAACGTTTACCAATGTGTCGCCGTAAATTCAAGTAAAAGGCTGGGTTCGGATGCGCCTTGAGGATGTCGCTAAACGCGCCAATGTGTCGATCGCCACAGTATCGCGGGTGGTCAATGAAACAGATGTTGTCTCCCATACCACGCGGAAGCGGGTTCTCGCTGCGCTGGAGGAGCTGAACTACACACCGAATTTGCAGGCGCGGCTGCTGGTTTCGGGGCAGTCGAACATTCTCGGGATCATTGTGTCGAATCTCGAGAACCCATTCTTTGTGGATTTGTTCCACCGGCTTGAGATGTATGTGGCCAGGGCGGGCTACGAGTTAATCGTCGCCAATACCAACTATGAGCCAGCGCGGCTTGCCGAGGCCCTGAGGATCATGCGGGGCCGCTGTGTGAGGGGCATTGCCATTGCCGCTTCAGAAACCCTGCCGCGCGAGGTCTCGGAGCTATTGGCAGCCAAGATACCTGTCATCTGTGTCAACACCAATGAGGCGCTCCAAGGCTTGTCCCACATCCGAGTCGATGCCCGGTCCGGTATGCGTAAGCTGGTTGGTCACCTGGCGTCGCTCGGACACCGCAGGCTGGCTTATTTGCACCATGAGCGAATCTACACCGGTGGAACAGACCAACGTCGCCTGGCGTTTGAAGAAACCTGCGAAGCGCACGGCGTTGAGTTCGTCCACGTGCCCATGCCTTCACGCGAGAGTTGGGAGGATGGACTCAACGCGATCCGCAAGCTTAGTTCCATGGGCTTTGATGCCAGCGGGATCGTTTGCGTGAACGACATGACAGCACTGAGCGTGCTGCGGGCATTGCGGGATGAAGGGATCCGATGCCCTGAAGAGGTTTCCGTTACCGGCTTCGATAACATACCCATTGCGCATTTGTGTTGTCCGTCGCTGACCACGGCCTCGATCGCCAGCGACAGTATCGCGGCCATGATCTTCAAGACATTGGTGGCTGGAGCCGGGTCGGCGGCTACGGATTCGACGTTCCAACCGGAGTTGATCGTCCGGGAATCTAGCGGCCCCTATCGCGGAGTTGGTTTGCTTTCGGCGAAAACGAATCAGGCCACAGGCAAGAGTTCTCGACGGCAAGCTGGCGGCCTGCCTCCAGAGACGAAGCCAGCGACCGAGGAGTAAGAATGAACAAGACGTCTCGTCGAAACTTTCTTCGCAATGCAGCGCTCGCCTCCACGGCGGTAGCCACGGGTAGGGGAGAAAGTTCTACAGCAGAGCCGCTGGTTATACGGCCCAACGTGCTGATGATCTGCTCGGATCAATTTCGTGCCGACTTTGTCGGGATCAACCGGCAGAACCCGTCGGTGATCACGCCAAACATCGATGCGCTGGCGGCCCGCGGTACCAACTTCCAGTTTGCGGTCTGCAATCAGCCGCTGTGCTCGCCCTCGCGCGCATCCTTCCTCACGAGCCGCTATGCGACTGAGACGAAAGTATGGGCCTTGGAGATTGAACTCGATCACTCGTTGCCCACCATTGCGACCGAGTTTCGCAAGGCGGGGTACAGCGCGAACTTTATGGGCAAGTGGCAGTATGGGTGGCTGCCTCCAGGACCAACGCGTGGCGGCTTCGACGATCTGTGGGAAGGCGCAAACATTACCGAGCTGGTCTCCCATCCGGATGAAGGGAATTACTACGCCGACGATGGAACCGACCTGCACTACCACAACGAGTATCGCGTGGACTTTACCGCCGATCGTGCCTGCGCATTCATTGAAAAGAAGCACGAGAAACCATGGTTTCTGTTTCTTTCTCAGTTGGAGCCGCACCAGCAAAATGACATGAATGCGTTTGTACCGCCGGAGCGTTATGCGAAGGACTACCAGGACGCTTTTGTTCCGCGCGATCTGCGGAATCTGCCGGGCGACTGGCGGTCTCATCTACAGGGCTACTACGGATGTGTGCAGGCGATCGATGACTCCGTTGGCCAGCTAGTTGCTTCTCTGCAACGCTCGGGTCAACTGGAGAACACTGTCATTTGCTTCTTCTCCGATCACGGATGTACGTTTCGGACGCGCATCGGTGAATACAAGCGTTCTCCGCATGATTCGTCAATCCGGATACCGCTGATTTTCGCGGGCCCAGGCTTCGATCGTGGGTCTACTGTTTCAGAAGTAGTATCTCTCCTTGATCTGACCCCTACATTGCTGGATGCAGCTGGTATCTCAGTGCCTGCCAGTATGAAAGGACGTCCCCTGAAGCCAATGCTGGAGTTGCTGGAAGTTCGGCGCAATTGGCAAAATGCAGCCTATATCCAAATAAGTCAATCCGTCTGCGGCCGTGCCATACGCACTGCCGACTGGACCTATGCGTGCTACGACCCGACAGTAGTGCATGGCGAGGCGCCGTGGAGCAAGACTTACACTGACTTTGCCTTATATTCCAATGCTGCTGATCCCTACCAACAGGTTAATTTGGTGGGACGGCCGGATTTTAAGGCAACGGGGAACAGGCTGCGCGAACAGCTGCGCCAGATGATCATTGCCAATGGCGAGCCAGAGCCCACGATAACTCCCGCGCAATTCTATGCCTAACTCAAATTCCGGAGAAAATGCAATGAAGACGGTCGCCGCTACCTTGTTGTTCTGCGTGGCCAGTTTGACAACCTGTGCTCAAGAAAAGGTTGAGCCGGTCGGCGATCAACAAGTTTACAAAACTGTCGATGGACAGGCGTTGCACCTTTGGGTTGCAAAGCCTTCGAGCGACCCCACCCACACCGCGATCGTTTTCTTTCATGGCGGGGGATGGACAGGCGGTGCAGTTACGCAATTCAATGCACAGACGAAGGAACTGGCGCAGCGCGGCATGGTGGTCGTGAATGTGCAATACCGGTTGATCGCAAAAGCGCCGAACACTGAGAGCCCTGAGATTTGCCTGGAAGATGCTAAGTCCGCGATGCGTTGGGTTCGGTCGCGCGCCAAGGACCTACAGATCGATCCCGACAGGATTGTTGCCAGTGGCGGCTCGGCTGGTGGCTATCTGGCTGCGGCGACAGCGCTGGTTCCAGGTTGGGATGATCCTCACGACAATCTGGATGTCTCTCCGAGGCCCGACGCGCTGGTGTTATTTTTTCCCGTGATTAACGTGGGCCCGGAGGGCTACAACCAGAAGAGGTTTGGCGACAATCCTCGCAAGTACTCGCCAGAAGCCTATCTCAGCAAGAATTCCCCGCCCACAATTATTGAAGGCGGAGCTGACGATAAGTTGGTGCAGCCGGAGATATTGAAAGACTACAAAGCCAAGTGCGACGCCGCCGGTGCGCGTTGCATTCTCGACTTTTATCCGGGACAGGGACACGGTTTCGCGAACAAGGAACCTTATACAAGCATCACCCTCAATGCAGTCATGCATTTTCTCGAATCTATCGGTTATTTACCGAAAGACACTCTGGACGTCACTGTTCCTGCACAAAACTAAACGGCGAGTGCGTGTTGGGAGTAGCATGCCGAAGGACTGTTCCGGTGATCCGCTGGCATGAAAGTAGTCTTCATCCAATACGTTGGCGTTGCGATCCTGCTGGTCTACTTCGCGGTCACGGTCCTTATCGGATGGTTGTCGCGACGCACCAAGACATCGGCGAACTCATTTCTGAACGCAACGCACTCGATCTCGTTGCCTGTGGTCACCCTCTCTTATCTTGCAGCGAACTGCGGGGCCCTGGAGATCCTGGGGCTTAACGCGGCTGCGGCACAGTATGGCGTCCAGGCATTTCACTTTTACTGGATCGGCGCAATTCCAGCGCTAGTTGTGCTGTCGCTTTGGGTGATGCCTGTCTACCGGCGGAGCGGGATCCGCAGCGTTCCAGAGTATTTCGAAAGGCGCTTCGGGCCAGATGTTCGCTTGCTGAATGCTTGCATCAGCGCGATCACACGACTGCTTCTCGGGGGTATCAACCTCTACGCCATGGCGCAGGTACTGGAAGCGATACTTGGATTGCCGTTTCTAAGCGGCATCCTGCTTTCTGCCGGAGTCGTCCTGGCTTCGGTGCTGGCAGGGGGAATTCGCGCCGCCATGTACAACTCGATCCTTCAGCTTACTTTGATGGTAGTCGGTCTACTGCCGCTGGTGCTGCATTACGGGCAGGGAAGAGGCGCCCTAACCTATGTGCATAGTGGCCTGCGAACGCATCTGTGGACCGCGATGCCCATCTACTCATCGCACTCGACTTTCGACACTGTCGGCGTAGTCATTGGGCTGGGTTTCGTGCTGGGTTTCGGATACTGGTGCACCGACTTTGTGTTGATGCAGAGGGCGTTTACAGCGCGAACCAATAGTGGTGCCCGAGTGGTTCCATTGCTGTCGGGGTTCGGCGTACTGCCGGGGCTGGCTGCCGTGAAGCTAATTCCCGGACTTGGTACTTCCGTTCGATATGACCAGGCGCTGCCACTGCTGATGCGGATGACCTATAGTCCCGTCATGCTGGGGCTTGGTCTCACGGCGCTTGTGGCAGGACTTATGTCGGGCTTTGCGGCGAATATCTCGGCATTTTCTGCACTCTGGACTGAAGACATCTATCGCCGTTCGATACGCACGGAAGCCAGTGAGGCTCACTATCTCTGGATGGGAAGGTCAGCGTATGTCTTCGCAGCCCTCGTCGGTGCTTGCGCTTCCTACCTAACGGTCTTGTTTGGGAATCTGATGGAGCACGTGCAGTTGCTGTTTTCCATCTTTGCGTCGCCATTCTGGGCGGTCTTCCTGCTAGGACTATGCGCGCGGAAGGTGAACGCGCGAGGAGCGGTTGCCGGATTCATCAGCGGCGCGAGCATAGGCGTCGCAAATCTGGCAGCGTTCGCGCTTGGCTTCATTCGGTATGGTTCAGTGATGAACATGACCTTCCACGGGGCGATCTACTCCTTTTCGACGGCACTGGCCGTCGGGCTATTTGCCAGCCGCGGCCGGGCTAGTGCAACGCAACAGAGAATTCTTGTGCTCGACCCGTCTATTGCCTTTGGTCCAGGGACTTTACCCATCTGGTGCCTGTCACTCGTGCTTTTGGGGGTCACGGTCCTGCTCAACTTCTATTGGCGCTGAGCTGGAGTGTCGCTTTTTGTCGGAAAGCACTGCAACACCGTACTTGGATAAGGTTACGACGGTCACGCTGCCACCACGCAGGACATCAGTCATCGCATGGGTGGGGTGAACGTCACATGCGGCGCCGGACATGTTCACCAGGACGAAGACCGTATGATCGGCAGCAACGCGCGGATCGACCTCGACACCGGCGGGAACTGCACCGAAGGGCGCGCGAACGCCGCTCATTGTGACCAGTTTTTGCGCGAGCGCTTTCATAGCCGCTTCCGGCATCCACACTCCCACGTAGGTGATGGTGCCCTTGCCGACCTTACGGGAGACAATTGCGGGCTGGCCATCGAGCCATCCATTGCTCTTTCCGTAGCGCGCCCAGACGGTTGTATCAGGGGCGTCGACGGCCAGTTGTTCTGCCCACAGTTTGCTTTCGGTGGTGCCGAAGCTTCCTTCTACTGGAACTGGGTTCATCAACGCGTAGAACTGCAGCACGTGAGCACCCAGCAGATCGGTCAGGGGACCGGGTTGCTCTTGGGGTTGCAGCGCATTGTCGTCATCCTTCATCGCCGTGCGCTGACCGAGTACCAAGTTGCCACCGGCGCGAACATACGCTATCAAGCTCTGCGCCGCAGCATCGCTCAGAACATTAAGTCCCGGCGCGACTACCAACTTGTATCGGCTCAGGTCATCGGTCGGTGTCACGATGTCAATGGACTGCGCCAACTCCTTGAGAGGGCGATAATAAGTCACCAGCTCATCGACCGGGTCGTAGTCCTTGTTGTGCCGTTGTAGGTTGATGGCCCAGAAGCTGTCATAGGTATGGAGCAGTGCAACTTCAGAACTCGGCGTGGTGCCAGCGAGAGCCGGTCCAGCCTTGGCGAATTCCGCTCCCAGTTCCGCAATTTCGTCGTAGACAGGTACCGGCTTGCCATTGGCTCCAACCAACGTGCCATGGTATTCCTCCTGCCCATTGCGGGCGCTACGCCATTGCCAGTAGGCAACCGCATCGGCGCCATGGCCCACGTTATGCCAGGCGACGGCCCGCACTTCTCCCTTTTCAAGCGTCTCGTTGACTCCACCCCAATTCACAAATCCCGGTTGCGTTTCCATTACCCAGAAATTACGGTTTTTGAATCCACGTTGCAGGTCGTCATCGGCACCATTGCGCGCCAGATCCACTTCCCCTTGCGGAAAGTAATCGTCAAAAGATATGAAGTCCATCGGCTGTGCGATTGCCTTGTGGTCATAGGTCTGCTGTCCCCATCCGAGGACGTTGGTCGTCACGAATTGACGCGGGTCGGTGTAGCGACGCAGCGCTTCGATCTCGCTTTTCGCATAGCTGACCCACATGTCCGTGTCGAAGCGGCGCCAACTTAGCAATAAACCGGGATTACCCTTGCCCGGCTCTAAGGGGATCTGTGACCACTCCGAATAGGTCTGGCTCCAGTATGCGGTCATCCAACGGAAGTTGAGGGCGTCTAGCGTCTTGTAACGCGCTTGGAGCCATTCCTGGAAATCCTTTTTAGCTACCGGATCGTAGGACTCCGTGGTCAGTTCGTTATCGATCTGCCAGCCGATTACGGCCGGGTTGTGTCCGTATCGCTTACCCATCGCAGCCGCAATGCCGGCGCATAGCTCGCGGTATTTTGGGCTGGCAAAGCTGAACTGCTGCCGGTTGCCGTGCTGTTCGAGCGTGCCATCGGCGTTCATGCGCAACACGGATGGATATTTTTCCGTCAGCCAGGCGGGTGGGGCAGCCGTCGGCGTCCCCAACACCACATAGATGTTGTGGTGTGCCGCTGCTGCAATCGCATGATCGAGCCACTCCCAGCGATACTCGCCTTCGGCCGGCTCCATGCTGCTCCAGGCAAATTCGCCCATGCGCACAAAGCGCACACCGCCTTTTTGCATGAGCGTCAGATCGGCGTCCCACTGCGATTCGGGCCACTGCTCCGGATACCATGACACGCCCAGCCACAGCGGTGGCTGAGGCTGGTTTACCGTTTGTGCGGCGCAACGCGAGCTGGCTAACGGCATGCCTACCGCGATCAGTGCGGTGGCAACCCAACGGATTGTTTGAGTCAAGCGAACGTTCCTCACCTTTGCCACACGGCATCCATTACGCCGTACGGGGGCACCACCAACGTATCCTGGAACACGGCGGAAACGATCTTCACCTCATCCTGTTTCGTTGGCATGTTCTGCGCGTCCGGGTTGGCTGAGCTCGTGCTACGCGTATGGAACGTTGTTTGTACCGTTTTCCCGTCCACGATGACTTGCACCCTTTGCGGTGTGCCACTCTTATTCGTCAGTAAAAGATGATTGGCGTTCCCGGCGCTTCGATAGGCCTGTGCATAGATCGCATTGATGCTCGACGTTCCGGTCGACACACTTACTCCGCCCTTCACGCTGGTCGTAAACACAGCGTTGCTGGTGCCGATAACTGGATCGATTAGCTGCATCTCCAGTCCATAGGGCGTGTAATAAAACCCAAAATCCAGGGCCTTAGTGTCGACGGTTTTACCAGCTTTAGCGGCGGCAACCAGTTCCTGAGTGTGATCGTCCGTCACGCCTATGGCATTATCGCCGTTGCCCTGTCTGCCGACGAGGATATGCATGCCTGCCTGGGTCACATGCGGATCGGAGGACAATCGCAACATGAACTCCGCCAGGAATACGGCGGCGTACTGACTTCCGCGCATGGCGCCGACGCCGTACTCACTGACCTCCATCATCATGCCTGGTCCGAACAGAGCCACAAGATCCTGGTCCACCCAGTGGTTGGTAGTATCGGCGAGGAACTCATTGTAGAAAGCCATCTTGACATTTACGTCGCCTGCATCTTTCGCGCCGGGATAGGGATGCCAGTACAGCTCATCCCAGTAGCGATCCTTAAAGCCTGCCATACTCTGAAGCCAAG
>Ga0302310_10004025_pt1 | contig 11175 bp, 9 predicted proteins | sample III_Palsa_N1_2_FD_200451 | JGI IMG/M metagenome (GOLD analysis project Ga0302310, IMG submission 200451) | Peat permafrost microbial communities from Stordalen Mire near Abisko, Sweden - III_Palsa_N1_2 | ecosystem: Environmental > Terrestrial > Soil > Palsa > Peat permafrost | place: Sweden... | reverse complement strand
GCGCCGCTCGATTTCCTGATCAAGCTGCGCCGCCAGTTCGGCGCTGGCTTCCACCATCGGCAGGCGGAGTTCGGCGCGCGCGATCAGGCCGGTGAGCGCCAGCCAATATTTCGCGGCCGCCGGGCTCGGCTCTGCGAACAAAAGCTTGGTCAGATCGGTAACGCTCTGCCAGCGCGCGTGGGCGGCATCGACGTCACCTTGCTTCATGAGCGAGTACACGGAAGCGAAAGTATCAGTCTCGAAGTGCGCCGACAGCAGGATGGCGCCATCGGCGCCGTCGGTCAGCGCGTCGTAATAGTGCGCGTCCTCGCCGGTCAGAACCCGAAACCCGGCCGGCCGCCGGCGCAACAGGTCGATGGTCTGCGCGCGGTCGGCGCCGCAATCCTTCAGGCCGACGATGTTGGGATGTCCGGCAAGCCCAAGCAGCGTGTCGTTGGTCAGGTTGACCCCGGTGCGGTAGGGAATGTTGTAGAGCACGATCGGCCATGCGGTGTGGTCTGCCAACACGCTGAAATGTTGCGTGAGGCCGCGCTGCGACGGTCGCGAATAATACGGGCTCGAGATCAGGTAGCCGTCGATCGGCCAGGCCGCCGTCTCATCCAGCGTGTCGCGCATCCCAGCTGTATCGCTGCCGGATAATCCCAGAACGATCGGCAAATAGCGCATGCGCCCGGCACTCTCGGCCCGTGCCAGGGTCACGATCCGCTCGAGTTCGGTGAGACTCAGCGTCAGGCCTTCACCCGAGGTCGCAGCGAGGATCAGCCCGTCGACGGGCCCGGCCGCGTAGTGCCGCACCAGCCGCCGCAGCGACGCCTCGTCGAGCGCGCCGTCGCGAAACGGCGTCACCAGCGGCAGCCAGAGGCCGTGCAGCAACGACCTGAGGCCACTGGATCTGATGTTGGTCATGGTTCCATCTCCTTGGGGTAAGCCGGAGACGGAGCAACAAAAAACCCCGTCCAGACGGCGGGGTTTGGCAGGTCGGATTGGACGAGAAATCTATCGCGCGCGCCGATCTGAAGCCCCCGGATGGGGGGCTTTTTTCGACAGCGCTGCGGTGCACGAATTCGTGATCATGGCTCGACGATGATGATCGGCGATGCGGATTCTGTCAACGGACGGCAATGGTTTCGCAGCGCAATTGCACTGCAGCACACTGCAATATCAAAGGCCTACAGCGCGAAAAAAAGCCGGACTCGTGAGAGCCCGGCTTAAGGTATTGGCCACGTGAGGCCGACACAATCACCTTCCAAGAGGGATTACTGAACACCCGCGCCACTGGAGGAGGGGGACAAATGCGCAACGTGAATGCTCAGCGTACAGACAGTATGATCCGTGTTGGTGCCGTGCGGCAACCGTTCGCTCCGCATGTCAGACATGCGGGGATCGCGGGCTTATCGAGCGATAATTAAGACGGCCAGCGCTGCGCCTTGCTGACCACGAAGTCGCGGAACACCTGCACCCGCGCCACCGTCTTCAACTCTTCGGGATAGACGAAATAGGTATCGAGCTGGATCGAATCGGATTCGCCGAACAGCTGCACCAGGCGGTTGTTTTCCTCGACCAGATAGTCCGGCAGTGCCGCGATCCCCAGTCCCTGCTGGCACGCGCGCACCAGGCCGAGGATGTTGTTGACCTTGAAATAGGCCTCGCGCGGACCGGAGCCGTTGCGGCCGGCCTCGATCAGCCAGTTGCGGTTCTGCAGATGCGGCGCGACCTGTCCATCACTCAGCGTGATGATGCGATGGGCGTCGAGTTCGTCGAGGGTGCGCGGGGTGCCGAAGCGCTTGATGTATTCCGGCGAGCAATAGGCATGGAAGCCCATCGCGAACAGCTTGCGCTGGATCAGGTCGGGCTGGGTCGGCTTGCGGGTGCGGATCGCGACGTCGGCCTCGCGCATCGACAGGTCAAGCTCCTCGTCGGTGACGATCAGCGAAATCCTGATCTCCGGATAAAGTGCTGTGAACTCGCCCAGTCGCGGGATCAGCCAGTTGATGCCGACGCCGGGCGTGGTCGTGATCTTGAGGTCGCCGCTCGGCCGCTCGCGGCTGTCGGTGAGTTTGGCGCGCGCGGCCTGCAACTGCATGAACACGTCATGCGCGGTGCGAAACAACAGGTCGCCCTGCTCGGTGAGAATGAGACCGCGGGCATGGCGGTGAAACAGCGACACCGAGAGCTCCTGCTCGAGCGCGCTGACCTGGCGGGAAACCGCCGATTGCGACAGGCCGAGCTGCTCGCCGGCATGCGTGAAGCTGCCCGCTTCGGCCGCTGCGTGAAACACCTTCAGCTTGTCCCAGTCCATATCGGTAAATCCGTCGCGGGTTCGAGGCATGATTATTCCGCCGCCGCGCGGTCGCTGGCGCGAAGTGCGAGAAAGCGTTCGGCTTCGAGCGCGGCCATGCAGCCAAGGCCCGCGGCGGTGACGGCCTGCCGGTAGGTTTCGTCGGCGACATCGCCGGCGGCGAACACGCCGGGCACCGAGGTCGCGGTCGAGTTCGGCGCCACCTCGACATAGCCCGACGGCTTCAGCTTGATCTGGCCCAGCACCAGCTCGGTCGCCGGCGCGTGACCGATCGCGATGAAGACGCCGTCCGCCGGCAGTTCGGTCAGGGTGCCGGTTTTGACGTTCTTCAACCGGACATGGGTGACCTTGCCGGGATTTTCGGTGCCGCAGATTTCGTCGATCGCGCTGTCCCACACCACCTTGATCTTGGGATGCTTGAACAGGCGTTCCTGCAGGATGCGCTCGGCGCGGAAATGATCGCGGCGGTGCACGATGGTCACCTGCGAGGCGAAGTTGGTGAGAAACAGCGCCTCCTCGACCGCGGTGTTGCCGCCGCCGACCACCATCACTTCCTTGCCGCGATAGAAAAATCCGTCGCAGGTGGCGCAGGCCGAGACGCCAAAGCCCTTGAATTTTTCTTCCGACGCCGTGCCGAGCCAGCGCGCCTGCGCGCCGGTGGCGAGAATGACGGTTTCGGCGAGATAGACGTCGCCGCTGTCGCAGCTCAGCCGGAACGGCCGCTGCGAAAGATCGAGTTTGGTGACGAGATCGACGACGATTTTGGTGCCGACATGGGCGGCCTGCTTCTCCATCTGCTCCATCAGCCACGGGCCCTGGATCACGTCGGCGAAGCCCGGATAGTTCTCGACGTCGGTGGTGATGGTGAGCTGGCCGCCGGGCTGGATGCCCTGAATCAGGACCGGCTCCAGCATCGCGCGCGCGGCGTAGATCGCGGCGGTATAACCTGCCGGCCCGGAACCGATGATAACGACCTTCGCGTGAATGGGGGCAGGCATGGGGTAGATCCCTTTCTGAAGGGAATTTGATCAGCGCTTGAGCGGGAGGCGCCCGGAAAGGCAGCGCGGCGGCGCCGAAAGTGTCAATTGCAAGTCTAAGGCATCTGGCGAGCTATGCAAGAATTGCAATCCAAATCAGCAAAATTTCCCGTGAGCGGGATATGAGCGGGATAAATGGCGCAGCGCACGCGCAATAAAATTGCGCAACTCGCCTCAGCTGGGCTAAGAGTGTTGCCGGTATTGCCCGCCAGCCTTCTCAGCCCAGGAAATTGATAGGATCTGGACCCGCGTGTCGAAGAATCTTGACGAGATCGACCTTAGAATTCTCAGCGAAATCCAGGCCGATGGCCGAATCACCAATGTGGAGCTGGCCAAACGCGTCGGTATTTCCCCGCCGCCCTGCCTGCGCCGGGTTCGGACGCTGGAAGAGGCCGGCTATATCCAGGGGTATCGAGGTCTACTGGATCCGCGGCGGCTCGGGTTTGACGTCACGGTGTTCGCCTCGGTGCATCTGTCCAGCCAGGCCGACGCCGATTTGCGCGCTTTCGAGGATTTCGTGCGCGGCGAGCCCTTGGTGCGCGAATGCTGGATGCTGTCGGGCGAGGTCGACTTCATTCTGAAATGCGTGGCGCCCGACATGGCGACGTTTCAGGATTTCGTCACCCATCTGACCGCGGCGCCGCATGTCCGCAATGTCAGGACGTCGCTGGTGCTGCACAATTCCAAATACGAGGCCGCGGTGCCGCTGGAATTGAAAGTGCCGGGCTAGCGCTTTTCGTCATTCCGGGTTCGATGCTTCGCATCGCCCCGGAATGACGAATTGAACTTCAGTCCTTCTTCCCCATCATCGCATCAACGCTGTACGGTCCGCCGCCCGAGGTCGCCAGGTAGAGGCAGGCGAAGCAGAACAGGATCGCCGCGGTGCCGTTGTTGAGCAGCGGAAAAAAGCCGCGCGGAAAATGTCCGATGAAATAGGCGAACGCCATTTCGCCCGCCAGAATGAAGGCCACGATCCGCGAAAACAGTCCGATCATCAGCAATCCGCCGAGCACCAGTTCGATCGTTCCCGCCGCGCCGATCAGCGAGAACAGCTCGACTTTTTCGAACTGCGGCACGACCGGGAATTTCAATATCTTGGCGACGCCGTACTGAAACAGCAGCAACCCGGTGATGAAACGAAACAGGCTCAAGGCTATCGGCTGAAATCTGGCTAAGGTCTGGTCCACGTCGTCCCCCTGTTTGATAGATCAATCCCTGCATCTTCGCAGCGCCGGCGACGTTGTCGAGCAACCAAACACGACGCCGTGAAAAATATTCCGCGGTGGAAAACCGTCGCATGCGTTCGCGGCGCAGCAAAAAGCCGCGCCATCGGCGCGGCTTTTTGAATGTCATGAGTTTAATGTCATGGGTTTCAGTTCGCAGGCACTTTTCGCCGCGATCAGCGAAACTCGACCTTGGTGATCTCATAGGCCTTGGCGCCGCCGGGAGCGACGACCTCGACGGAGGTGCCCTTTTTCTTGCCGATCAGCGCGCGCGCCAGCGGCGAGGTGATGGAGATGCGGCCCTTCTTGGCATCGGCCTCCGGCTCGCCGACGATCTGCCACACCGCTTTCTTGTCGGTATCCTCGTCGACCAGCGTCACGGTGGCGCCGAACATCACGGTGTCGCCGGACAGCTTGCTGATGTCGATAATGTCGGCGCGCGCCAGCTTGTCTTCCAGCTCGGCGATGCGGCCTTCATTGTGCGACTGTTCTTCCTTGGCGGCGTGATACTCCGCGTTCTCCGAAAGGTCGCCATGCGAGCGCGCCTCGGCAATATGCTCAATGATGCGCGGACGGTCCTCGGACTGGCGCTTCTTCAACTCGACCTCCAGGGCGGCATAGCCGCCAGCGGTCATCGGAACCTTTTCCATCATCGCTTTTCGTCCTTCAACTTCGTGCGGACCAATCCGCGGCACGCACAAACGCCGAAACAGAATGCCCTCATGACTGGCAAGTTCCGGTCACGAGGGCTTCATTGCCGATCGATTGCCGGGCATGGCGCCCGGCCCAGGGATCAGGTTTCGGAAAAATAACTCTGCAGGGTGCGGACCTCAAGGTCCCCGCCCAGATAGGCGCGGATGCCCTGCGCGGCCGCCACGGCCCCTGAAAGAGTGGTGTAATATGGCACTTTATGCAAGAGGGCAGCGCGGCGCAATGAGCGGCTGTCGGCCATCGCCTGCGGGCCTTCGGTGGTGTTGAAGACCAGCTGAATGTCGCCGTTCATGATGGCGTCGACAATATGCGGCCGTCCTTCCAGCACCTTGTTCACTTTTTCGGTGGGCACCCCGTGATCGGTGAGGAAGCGCTGCGTGCCCGACGTCGCCATCACCTTGAAGCCAAGCGAGAATAGCAGCCGTACCGCATCGACGATGCGGGTCTTGTCGGTGTCGCGGACCGAGACGAATACCGTGCCCTTGCGCGGCACGCGGGTGCCGCCGCCGAGCTGGCTCTTGGCAAAGGCGACTTCGAAGGAGCGGTCGATCCCCATCACCTCGCCGGTCGATCGCATCTCCGGGCCGAGCACGGTGTCGACGCCGGGGAAGCGGGCGAACGGAAATACCGATTCCTTGACGCCGACATGGTCGAGCTTGCGCTTCTTCAGCTTGAAATCCGCCAGCTTCTCGCCGGCCATCAGCCGGGCGGCGATCTTCGCCACCGGAATGCCCATCACCTTGGCGACGAACGGCACCGTGCGCGACGCCCGCGGATTGACTTCGAGCACGTAGATGTCGCCGTCCTTGATGGCGTATTGCACGTTCATCAATCCGACCACGTCGAGGCCGAGCGCGAGTTCGCGGGTTTGCCGCTCGAGCTCGGCGATCATCGCGGCGTCGAGCGAATGCGGCGGCAGCGAGCAGGCCGAGTCGCCGGAGTGGATGCCGGCTTCCTCGATATGTTCCATGATGCCGACGATAAAGGTGTCCTTGCCGTCGCACAGGCAGTCGACGTCGATCTCGATGGCGTCGGACAGATAGCGGTCGAACAACAAGGGATTGGTGCCGAGCACGGTGTTGATCTGCCCGGTCTTGTCGTTGGGATAGCGCGCCTTGACGTCGCCCGGCACCAGCTCGGGCAAGGTGCCGAGCAAATAATCGCCGAGCTGGTTGTCCTCGCGGATGATCTGCATCGCGCGGCCGCCGAGCACATAGGACGGGCGCACCACCAGCGGCAGTCCGAGGTCGGCGGCCACCAGCCGCGCCTGCTCGACCGAATAGGCGATGCCGTTCTTGGGCTGCTTCAGCCGCAGCTTGTCGAGCACGCGCTTGAAGCGGTCGCGGTCTTCGGCCAGATCGATCGCATCGGGCGAGGTGCCGAGGATCGGCACGTCGGCGGCTTCGAGCGCATGGGCGAGCTTGAGCGGGGTCTGGCCGCCGAACTGCACGATCACGCCGTGCAGCGTGCCGTTCTTGCGTTCGGTGGCGATGATTTCGAGCACGTCCTCGGCCGTCAGCGGCTCGAAGTACAACCGGTCGGCGGTGTCGTAATCGGTCGACACCGTTTCGGGATTGCAGTTGATCATGATGGTCTCATAGCCGGCATCGTGCAGCGCGAAGCAGGCATGGCAGCAGCAATAGTCGAACTCGATACCCTGGCCGATCCGGTTGGGACCGCCGCCGAGAATGATGACCTTGTTCTTGTCCGACGGCGCGCTTTCGTCCGCGACGACACCCGCGAATGGTGCTTCGTAGGTCGAATACATGTAGGCGGTGGGCGAGGCGAATTCGGCCGCGCAGGTGTCGATGCGCTTGAACGCCGGGCGAACCCCGAGCGCATGGCGCTGTGCGGTCACCTCGGTGGTCTGCGCCAGTACCGCGAGGCGCGCGTCGGAAAAGCCCATCGCCTTCAGCGTCCGCATTCCGAACGCGTTGGCCGGCAGGCCGTTATGCTTGATCTTGTGCTCCATCTCGACGATGCCGCGCATTTCCGCCAGGAACCACGGATCGATCTTGCAGGAGGTGAAGATCTCGTCATTGCTCCAGCCGAGCCGCATCGCCTGCGCCACCTGCAGCAGGCGGTCCGGCGTCGGTGTGCCCAGGGCGGCGCGGATCGCGTTCTTGTCGTCGCTGCGGCCGAGGCCCTCGATCTCGATTTCGTCGAGCCCGGTCAGCCCGGTTTCGAGGCCGCGCAATGCCTTCTGCAGGCTCTCCTGAAAGGTGCGGCCGATCGCCATCACTTCGCCGACCGACTTCATCGACGTGGTCAGGGTGGAGGAGGCGCCGGGAAACTTCTCGAACGCGAAGCGCGGAATCTTGGTGACGACATAATCGATGGTCGGCTCGAACGAGGCCGGGGTCGCGCCGCCGGTAATGTCGTTGGCGATTTCATCCAGCGTGTAGCCGACCGCGAGCTTGGCGGCGACCTTGGCGATCGGAAAGCCGGTGGCCTTGGACGCCAGTGCCGAGGAGCGCGACACCCGCGGATTCATCTCGATCACGACCATGCGCCCGTCGGCCGGATTGACGCCGAACTGCACGTTGGAGCCGCCGGTCTCGACGCCGATCTCGCGCAGCACCGCCAGCGAGGCGTCGCGCATGATCTGGTATTCCTTGTCGGTCAGCGTCAGCGCCGGCGCCACCGTGATCGAATCGCCGGTGTGCACGCCCATCGGATCGAGGTTCTCGATCGAGCAGATGATGATGCAATTGTCGTGTCTGTCGCGCACCACCTCCATCTCGAACTCTTTCCACCCCAGCACCGATTCCTCGATCAGCACTTCGTCGGTGGGAGAGGCGTCGATGCCGCGCTCGACGATCTCGATGAATTCCGCCTTGGTATAGGCGATGCCGCCGCCGGTGCCGCCCATGGTGAAGGAGGGGCGGATGATCGCGGGCAGGCCGATGTCGTCGAGCGCGCGCAGCGCGTCCGGCAGGTTCTTGGTCTGGATCGAGCGCGGCGTTTCCAGCCCGATCCGGGTCATGGCCTGGCGGAAGCGGCCGCGGTCCTCGGCCTTGTCGATGGCGTCGGCGGTGGCGCCGATCATCTCGACGTCGAATTTGGCGAGCGTGCCCTGCTTGCGCAGCGACAGCGCGCAGTTCAAGGCCGTCTGTCCGCCCATGGTGGGCAAGAGGGCAAAACCGCCCGGGAGAATGTAGCGTTCCTTCTCGATGATCTTGGCGACGATCTCCGGCGTGATCGGCTCGATATAGGTCGCATCCGCCAGTTCCGGATCGGTCATGATGGTGGCCGGATTGGAATTGACGAGGACGATGCGATAGCCCTCGTCCTTCAGCGTCTTGACCGCCTGGGTGCCGGAATAGTCGAATTCGCAGGCCTGGCCGATCACGATCGGGCCGGCGCCAATGATCAGGATGGTGGAGATGTCGGTTCTTTTGGGCATCAAGTCTCACGGAGAGGAAATTGGGCACAAAAAAAGGGCGCGCCTACCGCGCGTCCCCTGAGCCATAGCGCCAGGTTGCCCTTGCGCGCGGGTGGTCTTTAGACCAGATTCCGCAACCGCGAAAGGGGCTTAAAGGCCCCATCAACCGGCATTTTGTCAAGGAATCGGCCGCCCCGTCCCAGTTCAGCTACGGTGCGGTTCAGTCCGTCTACGCTTTCGCTTTGCTCAAGCTACGCCGGACACGCTTTGCCTCGCCGGTCCGGCGTGGCTGCGCCACGCGTAGCCCGTCAGGGCGAAGCGTGGAGGCCCGGCCTGGATTTGAACCAGGATAAAGAGCAATGCATTGCTCCCGCGTCGACGCTTTCCGCCACCGGGCCGATCCGATCATCGCCGATCCCGCGCCGGGGGGCCATGGTTGACCTGCGTTAACGCTAATGGGCCCAATGGGTCAGACTAGAACGCGTGCCGCGCGACGAAGGTCATCCGCCATGGATTGTGCCCGATATTGAAATGGGCGCGCGAGGCGGTAAATCCGGCGCCTGCGAGTTTGGCGATCATTTCGGCTTCGCCGTAGCGCTGCAGGCCGACGCGCGCGCGCAATTGCCGGTAATCCGACAGCGCGGTGGAGACCAGCCCGATCAGCGCGTCGCGCAGAAAACCGTGGGTCAGCGCGAAGCGTAACAGCGCCGCGACGTCCCTGATCATGCCGACTTCCGGACGCAGGATATCGCCCACGATCAGCCGGCCGCCGGGCTTCAACAGCCGCCGGATCACCACGAAGGCGGAATCCAGTTCGGCCGGCGTCATATATTGGGCCACCGAATTCATCACCGCGAGATCGACCGATTTCTCGGCCATTTTCCGCAGATCTTCCAGCGAGCGCACCCTGATCCTGGTGTTCGGGGCAAAGCGCGCGATCAGCCGGCCGCGCACGCCCGGCGCGGGCTCCGCCAGATACAGTGTGCCGCAGGCCTCCGCCACCTTGGTCGCGGACAGCGCTTCGCCGCAGGCATAATCGAGCACCACCGCGTCGGGTGCGGAAATGTAGCCGATGATATCCCTGGCGATCAGCTGGAAATGCAGGTCGCGATGCAGCCGGCTCGCGTAAATGGTGTGGGTGGAATCGTAATAGTCGATCCAGTCGTCCATGATCTCAGGCGTCCGGTAAAACGGGGTTCCGGGGGGTGGAACCGGTGCGCGCATGATGCGTTAGATGGTCCGGCGAGCCGTGTCCATTGCCGTCAACGTCTGGTTTCCTAACAGGAAGGTGCATCGTGAGCAAAGCCAAGTCCGACAAAGTCTCCCCCGACCTCGATACCCCGACCGACATGCCGCCGGCGGCGGTGGAAAAGATTTCAACGTCGCTCAACACGCTGTTGGCCGACGCCTTCGCGCTTTATGTGAAGACCAAGAATTTTCACTGGCATGTCAGCGGCCGGCACTTCCGCGACTATCATCTGATGCTCGACCAGCAGTCCGAGGCGATTTTCGCGACCACCGATCAACTGGCCGAACGCGTGCGCAAGCTCGGCGGCAACACGCTGCGCTCGATCGGGCAGATCGGGAAACTGCAGACCATTCAGGACAATAACGAGAGCTACGTCCCGCCGCGCGAAATGCTGCGCGAGTTGATGGAAGACAACAAGCACATGGCGGCCGCGATGCGAAAAGCCCACAAGCTCGCCGACGACCACGAGGATTCCGGCACCGCCGGCCTGCTCGAAACCTTCATCGACGAAACCGAGCGCCGCACCTGGTTCCTGTTCGAGGCCAGCCGTCAGGAAGGCGGCAACGAGGCCTAGCGGTACATTGTAGGGTGGGCAAAGCGTAAGCGTGCCCACCATTTTACTTCACTGGAAAGACGGTGGGCACGGCGCGAAGAGCGCCTTTGCCCACCCGTTTCCTTCACGCTTGCTTCGGAAGTTCGAATACCAGGCAGGTCGTGGTGGCGTGCGCCAGCAGGCGGCCTTTGGCGTCGGTGATGCGCCCTTCGGCGGTGGCGGCGCGGCGGCCGACATTGAGGGTGCGGCCTTCGGATCGCACCGGACCGGTATCCTCGGTCATGCCGCGGATGAAACTGATCTTGAATTCGAGCGTGGTGTAGCCGGTTCCGGCCGGCAGCATCGAATGCACCGCGAGCCCCATCGCGGAATCCAGCAATGCCGCGGCATAGCTGCCGTGCACCGAGCCGATCGGATTGTAATGCCGGAAGCCGGGAATGCTGTGGAACGTGATCACGCCGGGCTCGGCTGTGGAATCAAATGGCTCGACGGTCTGCAGGATCGGCGGCGTCGGCAATTGGCCCGCGAAGATGGCGCGGACGAAATCGATGCCCGGCATCGATGCCATGATGTGCGTGGGCGTCACGCCATATTCGACCTTGGGGGCGGAGGTGTCGTGCATGGAGTGATGTCCTGCAGCATAGGTTTATAATGATATGCATCATACTAAGCGGTTTGTTCAAGCCCCCTCAGCGTCATGGCATGTCCCGGCCATCCA
>Ga0302310_10004016_pt1 | contig 11195 bp, 9 predicted proteins | sample III_Palsa_N1_2_FD_200451 | JGI IMG/M metagenome (GOLD analysis project Ga0302310, IMG submission 200451) | Peat permafrost microbial communities from Stordalen Mire near Abisko, Sweden - III_Palsa_N1_2 | ecosystem: Environmental > Terrestrial > Soil > Palsa > Peat permafrost | place: Sweden... | reverse complement strand
GTCGAGCGGATTAACCAGCACTTCGCCCGAGCGAATCTTGAGGGTGGTCGAGATATTATCGAGCGGGATGGATTTGTTCTCGAAATGCGCGCCGCGATAGCGCACGTCGAAATCCGCGGCGCGAATTTTGGGCAGGTTAAGCGGAATGTCGGGAAATAGATTGCTGCTTCTGGCTTCCTCGACGTGTTCGGCCCGAACCGTGCTGGATTCGCTTGCGCTAACTCCGGTCCCCGGCGCACCGCCGATGAAGCCGGCGAGGTCGCTCATCACCACCAGACGGGACGACAGATCAGCAGTAATCAGCGGACGCTCGGCGCCGGGCTTGACGCTGAGATTTCCCTCAAGATCGCTCTGTCCCACGGTCCCGGCGAAGTTGTCGAAGCGGAACGCGCCGGCGCCGTAATCGAGATGCCCACGCAACGTGTAGGGCGGCGTCTGAGCCAGTGGCAGGCCGAGAATGGGATAGAGGTCGGCAAGATCGCCGCCGCGCAGAACCAACTCCAGATTGGCGCCGGCGAATTTCATCGGATCGCGCACCGTGCCGACCAGGCTGATCCGGGTCGCGCCATTCACAGCGTGGAAATCGATCGGATAAGGCTCGCCACGATCACGCAGCGCCATGATCGCGCCGCCGACAAATTCGGCGCTAATCGGCTGGCCGGCATAGACGCCCCGGGCACTCGCGACCAAACTGCCACGGTTGCCCTGGGTCGGCTGCACGGTGTGAACCAGCACCCTGAAATTGGCCTTGAGGCGCGGATCGTTGATCTGGAAATCACCGTCGTTGATGATCAGCTCATCGATCTCGGGGGGCGGCCCGCTACTTCTTTGGGGCAGGACAAAGCTCCAGTTTGGACTGCCGCTGGGCCCGGCGCGAAGATCGCCGACCGGGCGATCGATCGCGATCTCGGGCACCACCAGATCCTTGCCCCAACTGCCGATCAGCGGCATCAGACGCACGCGAACCGTAAGCCGATCGATCGAACCGAATTGACTGCCGGTGGGAAAGTCAGGTGGATTTCCAATCTTGATGCCGTCGGCCACCACCGCGGGCGTGCCGCCCAGAATATCCTTGACGTCGAAATGCGACATCGTGACCGTGCGGCCTAATTCGGCGGAAGCCTTGCGCTCCACCATCGGGCGGAACCAGTTCCAATCCCAGATCAGGATCAGAATAAGCAAAGCTGCCGCCAGGGTACCGACCAGGAAAGACACGCGCAGCAGCGGCGTCGCGCCTGGTATCAGACTGGTTGCAGGCGTGTCCTTAGGCATGGATGTAGAACTCCGTGCACGCTTCCCGGTTCCTTACCTCTTATGATCCGAATCATAGCAAAATAATCGGGCCTGGCTGCTTTTTTTTAAGAATGTGAACAAGTCTTAAGGTCTTCTTTTTGTGAACAAAAAGAAGCAAAAATACTCTGTCAATCGGGCACTTACGGGCGCGGCGGAATTTCCACGCCGCGCTTGACGGCAGGACGGGACAGGCCGCGCTCCAGCCACGCTGGGACATGCTTCAACTTGTCGAACTCGACCAGTTCGCGAGCGCCGTAGAAGCCAACCAGATTGCGCACCCAACCGAACATCGAAATATCAGCAATGCTGTACTCGTCGTCCATGATCCACTGCCGCCCATCGAGATGAGTCTCGAGTACGCCCAGCAATCGCTTCGATTCGTCGCGATACCGCTCAAGCGGACGCTTGTCGGGGATCTCCTTGCCGGCGAATTTGTAGAAAAACCCAACCTGGCCGAACATTGGTCCGATCGCCGACATCTGGAAGAACACCCACTGGATCGCCTGATAGCGCCGAGCCGGATCAGCGGGCAGCAGCCTTCCAGTCTTCTCAGCCAAATAAAGCAGTATCGCGCCGGATTCCCATAATGCCAGCGGCGCCCCGCCGGGTCCGTCGGGATCGATGATCGCGGGGATCTTTCCGTTCGGGTTCAACGCCAGATATTCTGGAATCCAGGTCTCGTTCTTACCGATATTGATCGCGTGCACCTCGTAAGGCAGCCCGATCTCCTCCAGCATGATCGAAACCTTGACGCCGTTCGGCGTCGGCACCGAGTAGAGTTGCAACCGGTCGGGATGCTCCGCCGGCCAGCGCCGGGTGATCGGAAAGCCGGAGAGATCTGCCATCTGAGGCTCCTGGATAGGGAAGGAGGAAGAATAAGTCTTCTTTTTCTTGAAAGAAAAAGAAGCAAAAAGAACTTTAAACGTTTTGGGCGGGAGGAATGACGGTGAGGTCTTTGCCCTTGAAGAGTGCGAGCCGGGGAGACCTGGCAGGTCTCATCGCCTGCACTCGCTGGGATGTCCCAGGGGCGCCGCAGTAGGTAAGCCCGATCTCTCCGCCCGTTCCCTTCAAGGCCAAGTCCTCACCGCTATCCCACGGCCCAAAAGGGTTTAAAGGTCTTTTGCTTCTTTTCTTTCAAGAAAAGAAGACTTTTCCTTCCCTATCTTCCCCTTCCCTGCCGCCGCGGCGCCTGATTGCCGCCGCCCATGACGGGGGGCTTCATGGTGGAAAGCCGCGCCGCCTCGGAATGGTAGGGGTGATCGAGCTGCACCGGCACTTGCTGACCGATGGTGCGCTCGATCGCGTGCAGCCAGGCGCGGTGCGACGGCTCGCACAGCGAGATCGCCAGGCCCTCGCGGCCGGCGCGCGCGGTACGGCCGATGCGATGGACGTAGCTCTCCGCCACATTCGGCAGGTCGTAGTTGAACACGTGGCTGACGTCGTCGACATCGATGCCGCGCGACGCGATGTCGGTAGCGACCAGCACGCGGACAGCACCGGATTTAAAGCCCGCGAGCGCCCGCTCGCGCTGCCCCTGGGACTTGTTGCCGTGGATCGCTTCGGCCGGTGAACCCCCGGCGGTGAGCGCCTCGGCGACCTTGTTGGCGGTGTGCTTGGTCAGCGTAAAGACGATCGCGCGGCTGACATCGGCCGGTTTCACCAGCATTTTCAACAGCGGAAGCTTGTTGGCTGCGTCGGTGAACATCACCGTCTGCCCGATCCGTGCCACCATCTTAGTGGGCGGCGTCACCTCGACTCGGGCCGGATTGCGCAGCAGGCTTGCGGCCAGGCTCGCGATCGCGTCGGGCATGGTCGCGGAGAATAGCAGCGTTTGGCGCTCGGCCGGCAGCATCGCGACGGTCTGGCGGATCGGCTTGATAAAGCCCATGTCGAGCATGTGGTCGGCTTCGTCCAACACCAGAATTTCGGTCCGGCTGATGTCGATATGGCCCTGTCCGATCAGATCCAGCAGCCTTCCGGGGGTCGCCGTGAGGAAATCAACCCCGCGGCGCATCGCCGCGACTTGATGGAACTGGCTCACCCCGCCGAACACCACGGTGTGGGTCATGCCGAGATTGCGACCATAGGCGGCAACGCTCTGGTCGATCTGCGAGGCCAGCTCGCGGGTCGGCGCCAAGATCAGCACGTTGGCGCAGCGCGGCGCGGCCGCACGGCGGCGCAGCGCGAGGCGATGGAGGATCGGCAGCAAGAACGCGGCGGTCTTGCCGGTGCCGGTCTGGGCCAGGCCGAGCAGATCCCGACCGGCGAGCAGATGCGGGATCGCCTGCGCCTGGATCGGTGTCGGGGCGGTATAGCCTTCCTGCGCAAGCGCCTGAAGAAGCTTTGGATTCAGGCCCAGGTTGGAAAACGAAGGCGCGATGGGAGCAACATGGCTCATATAGTACGTGCGCCTCCTGGGCGCGATGGTAAAAGGACTGAGAGGAATGGAAGGCGTGGCAGGTCTTGAGAGCTGCGCCCGATCTCGCGCAGTGGTTGGCCGAGGGAAAAGCGCCCACGGTCGTTATCACCACGCGCGCACGCGCGCCGGAGTTGGCCCCGGTGCTCGTTCGAGAGGGCGTATAGAACGAGATCAAAGCAAAAGATAGAGCCGACAATGGGGGGCTGCTGACAGAAAAAGGAATGGCCGGGAGGCTTCCTTGAAGGCAAGAATCTTCTTTTTGTGAACAAAAAGAAGCAAAAAAACTTTAAACGTTATTGTTGTTTTCACATATCTGATAAACGACGTTGCGCTTTTTGGCGATAATTCGATCCGCAATGAACGCCGGGCTCGATGCCGCGGGGCGGCCAACCGGCCAAAAATTAGTTGGGCGTTTTGCCCTCCACTTGTTCACAAGAAGCAGAATAGAACTTATCTGTTCTACCAAGAGCAAGAAACTTTAGTGGAATTTGTCCGTCAGCTACTCTCAATTATTTCACCTTTCGGAGGAAACCTTCGCATGACCGCCAATGGATCTAAACCCACCGCGCTGATTATCGGCGCCTCCCGCGGGCTGGGCCTCGGCTTGGTGGAAGAATATCTGCGCCGCGGCTGGAATGTCGTCGGCACGATCCGCGCGCCGGGGCAAACCCGGCTTCATGCGGTCGCCGAGCGCTCGGGCGGGAGCGTGGAAATCGAGCGTCTTGATACCACCATCCCAGATCAGATCGCTGTCTTGGCCGGCCGACTTCAGGGTCGCGTGTTCGATCTCCTGTTCGTGAACGCCGGGGTCGCGAATAATCCCAAACAGACCATCGGAGACACCTCCACCGAGGAGTTCGTGCGGATCATGCTGACCAATACGCTTGGTCCGATGCGGGTCATCGAGGCATTGGCGGACCTGGTCGCCCCCACCGGAATCATCGGCGTGATGTCTTCGGGGCTCGGCAGCGTCGCCGATAATGAAAGCGGCGCCTATGAAACCTATCGCGCGAGCAAAGCCGCGCTCAACACCCTGATGCGCAGCTTCGCCGCCCGCAACCCCGCACGCTCGATGGTGATAATCGCCCCGGGATGGGTGCGCACCGATATGGGCGGTCCCAACGCCGATCTTGCGATCGAAGACAGCATTCCACGCGTGGTCGATACCATCACGGCGCAGACCGGAAAGAGCGGCGTGAGGTTTCTGGATTATCGAGGTGAGACGGTGCGTTGGTGAACAGCCCGGGATGAGGCTGACGGAGCAAGCGGCGCAACATGGTTTAGAGCTAGCGAACGCTGGTCGTAGGCCTTCCGACGTAAATCCGGTGATTGACGGGAAAGTGACTGTTCGGTAATTTTCGAGAAGTCATAACCCGTGAGCAGTACTCATCACTCGTTAGATGGGCGTAGGAGAATATGCCATGGCGGAGCTAGATCAAAATAAATTACACGAATTCGTCGGCAAAATGCTGGGGGATCTCGGAGGCGCGTTCAGCGTACCCACCGTTCGCATCGGCGTACGCCTGGGCCTATTCGAAGCACTCGGTAAGGCCGGCGCTTCGACCGCGGACGAGCTGGCAAAGCGTGCAGGCGGCCTGACCACGCGCTATGTCCGCGAGTGGGCACTCGCGCAGGCAGCGAACGGATACGTGGATTATGACGCGGCCGCCGATAGATTCAGCCTAGCGCCGCATCAAGCGATGGTTTTTGCCGAGAAAAATAGCCCGGTTTACCTGGGTGGGGCGTTTGACCTCGCAGCGGCCATGATCGAAGGTGAGCCTAAGGTCGAGCATGCATTTCGCACCGGGTCCGGCGTTCGGTGGGGAGACACCGGAGGATGCCTATTCTGCGCGGTCGGTTCGTTCTTCCGACCGGGCTACGTGAACAACATCGTGCAGAGTTGGTTGCCGGCGCTCGACGGCGTGGTAGAAAAACTGAATTCGGGCGCCAAAGTTGCCGATGTCGGTTGCGGTGTCGGGTTCTCGACCCTGCTCATGGCCGAGGCTTTCCCGAACACAAATTTCGTGGGGTTCGATTTCCACGAACCATCAGTGGAGCAGGCGCGCCGGCACGCTCACGAACACGGCGTGGGGAACCGCGTACGATTTGAAGTGTCGACTGCAAAGGATATCGAGGAACGCGGCTTCGACCTCATCACTTTCTTCGACTGCCTGCATGACATGGGCGATCCCAGGGGCTGCTCAGCGCACATGAGACAGATCCTGAAGGAAGATGGAACGTGGATGATCGTCGAACCGATCGCGGGCAGCCGGCCGAGCGAGAACATGAATCCCGTAGGACGACTCTACTACAATGCGTCAACCATGATCTGCGTGCCGACATCGCTTGATCAGGAGGTGGGCGAAGGACTTGGCGCTCAGGCAGGCGAGGCCAAGCTCGCGGAAGTCATTCGCGGCGGCGGCTTCACCCGGGTGCGCCGCGCGACCGAAGGGCCGTTCAATATGATCCTCGAAGCCCGCGCCTAGGCCGTTCGTTCCAGCGGCGCGGGTGCAATTTCATTCGTGATCTTTCGCCGCGATCCGGTCGATTACCGCGAGCAGCAGGGCTGACACCACGAAGGTGAGCTGCATCAGGATCAGCCACAACAGTTTCGTACTGTCATAGGCGTCGATGTTGAGGAAGGCTTCGAGCAGATGGATGGCGGAGATCGCAACGATTGAGCTGGCGACCTTGATTTTGAGGCTGCCGACGTCGAGTTTGCCGAGCCAGGCGAGGTCGACGTCGGAGTTGACGATCCTGCTTACGTAATTCTCGAAGCTTGAGATCATCACCATCAGGATCAGTCCGGCAACCAGGGCCGCGTCAACCAGGTTCAGCATCGCGAGCACGATCTGGGATTCCGCCATGGTATGGAGCGCGAAGCCAAGTTTGATCAAGCTTTCGAAGAAGCTTACGGCGTACAGCAGCAGTGCGACGATCAGTCCGAAGCTGAACGCCACCAGGATCCAGCGTGCTCCTAGGATGATATTTTCGATCAAGTTTGCCGCAGATTTCATTGTCTTCCCGTGTAAAGTTTTTTTGCTTCCTTTTGTTCTCAAAAAGAAGACTTTCCTTGCTCTAGTTTCCCGTTGCCAGTCCCGACCCCGCTCGCGGATCGTTCGCGCCAAGCCATCGGTTGTTGATTGATCCGATCGCCTCCGCCGCGCCAAACGGCGGTACGTCCTTGATGTGGTAGCCCATCGTTTTCAACTGCGCGATCGTGCTCGCAGGCAGCGCCTCTGGTTCAATGTAGAGCACATCGGGGAGATACTGCTCGTGCACGCGCGGTGCTGATACTGCCTGGTCAACCCTCATCCCGTAGTCGATTACGTTGACGATCGTTTGCAGCACCACCGAGATGATCCGCGAACCGCCAGGGCTGCCCAAGATCAACACCAGCTTGCCGTCGCGGGTAATGATGGTCGGCGACATCGAGGAGAGCGGGCGCTTGCCGGGAGCGATTTCGTTGCGCACCCCTTGCAGCAGGGAGAACATGTTGGGCTGGCCCAGGTCGGTGGTGAAATCGTCCATTTCGTCGTTCATCACCACGCCGGTACCGGGTGCCATGACCTCGGCGCCGAAGCGACCGTTCAGAGTGTAGGTGACCGAGACGGCGTTGCCGTCGCGATCGACGACCGAATATTGGGTGGTCTCGTATTTCTCGTGGGGCGGCGTGCCGGACGGCAGACTGGCGGACGGCGTGGCGCGGTCGGGCGCTATGGTGGCTCGGATCGCGGCGGCGTAAGCGGGATCGGTCAGGCGCGCCACCGGGTCGGTGATGAAGTCGGGGTCGCCGAGCGCGTTGTTGCGATCCAGAAAGGCGTGGCGCTCGGCCTCGGCGATGCGCTGGATCGACGCGGCGCTGTGCCAGCCAAGCGATTTCATGTCGTAGCCGGAGAGGATATTGAGTGCCTCGCACACCGCGACGCCGCCGGAACTGGGCGGTGCGGCTGTGGTGATGTCATAGCCGCGATAACGGCAGGTGACCGGCGTGCGCCAGACCGCACGGTAGCGGGCGAAGTCCTGCGCGGCGAGCAACCCGCCGCCGGCGCGGGAGGCCGCGGCGATTTGTTGCGGCAGGCTGCCCTGGTAGAACGCCGCGGTTCCATGGGCCGAAATGCGCGCAAGGGTGCGAGCAAGATCGGGCTGGGTCAGGCGATCGCCGGCCCTGAAGCTGCCGCCGAAGATCGCCGCGGTGGCGGGATCGGCGTCGCGCCGACGCACGCCGTTGATCAGGTCGGCATCGTGCGTGGTGAGCACGAAACCATCCCGCGCGAGCGCGATCGCCGGCGCGATCAGCGCAGCGCGGGAAAGCCGGCCGAAGCGTTGGCGGGCTACCTCGAGCCCCATCACGGTGCCGGGAACACCGACGGCGCGCCAACCGGTGCGGCTCGATCCCGGAATCTCGTGCCCCGAACCGTCGAGATACATCCCGGCGGTGGCAGCCAACGGCGCGGTTTCGCGGAAATCGAGGAAGAAATCCTGGCCGCTGGCGCGGTGGATCAGCATGAAACCACCGCCGCCGAGGTTCCCGCAGCAGGGATAGACCACGGCCTCGGCGTAACCGATCGCTACTGCGGCGTCGATCGCGTTGCCGCCCTGCTGCAGGATCCGCAGGCCCACCTCGCTCGCAAGATGCTGCTCGGCCACGACCATGTCGTGCGGTGCGGTCGCGGTCTGCACCACGCCGGCTGTCGGTACCGCGAACGACGGCGTCAACATCGCGCAGCCCGCCAGCATGCAGCATCGAACGGCGAATCTCATCGGTCAGACATCGCACAAAATCCGGCGGGACGCTATTCGAGCAGGCTCAGGCGCGACAAATCCGCGATGGTGCGGCCGGCCTCGTCGATCGAAACCGCCTCGGCGTAGCGACGGTTGAACACCACCTGATCGTGCTGCAGCGCGCCGATGTCTTGCACCAGCGAACCCAGCGTGACGTCGCGAGCCTCGACCGTGATGAAAAATCGCGCCTCGCGCTCCTTAAGATCCTCGGCAGTCAAGCCGGTGATCGGGCTCGATTCATCGATCACATGCATCAGCGTCCAGGTGAGCGGAAAAATCGGCAGCTCGTCGCGCTCAAGCCGAAGGTCGATCACTCGGCGAAATGCATGGCCCTCGTCGGTGATCTCCAGCACGAACATCGTGAGCTTGGCGGTGGCGTGAGTGAGCATCGTGAGCCGGCCATTGGCGATCCGCACCATCAAGGTCGAAGTGCCGTTGCGGAGCGTGACCACCGCCCGGTCGGGGAACAGTATCCGTGCCTGCGGCTTGGAAAACCGCACGAACAACAGACCGGTGAAAATAGCGGTGAACGACATGCCGAGAACGATTTCCGCGGTGACAATCCAGTGCCCGTAATCGCTCGCCGGCGTGTACTCACCGTAGCCGACCGTGGATAGGGTCTCGAAACTGAAGAAGAAACCATGCAGCAGATCACCCGCCGCGAGATTCTGCACCGCGCCCGGAATCGACGCATAAAGAAAGGCGAATATGCCGTTCAACGCACCAAGCACCCCGAGAAACGCGATGATGAAGGCGGGCCAGGACAGCGTGACCGCAAGATGATAAGGATCGCGCAAATCAAACCGCTTGATGCCCTTCTTGCGAAGATCAAACGCGGAATCGCGGATCTTCATGCGAGCGGTGCCGTCGGTGGATTTGTGACGCCTGGCCATGGGATCCCGAACGAAATGCAAAGGAAGGGAAGCAACAGTCTTCTTTTTGTGAACAAAAAGAAGCAAAAAAACTTTGTCAATTAAGCAAATCGGTTCAGCCAGGCAATCGCAGGCTCCAAATATAAAGCCAGGCCTTTGTAGGCTACCAGTTCTGCAGGCAAGGAAGCTAACACGCGCGCTAGCCTCGTTGCCCAGATGGGATTGGTCGCCAGATCGTCAAAACTCACCAGATAAGTGCGAATGCTGAATAGTATCCCGTTGCTGCGCGGGAGACGAAACAAACTCTGCAATTCGACCCGCAAATGCAACCACGAACCGACATTCTCCCTGTCAACCAATGCCCGCAGGGGACGCCACTCGGGATAGGTCTCGGGCGAGGTGTCGAGCCGCGGACGCGCGGAAATGGTCCAGTTGAGCCGCCGCACCGGCTCGCCGTGACGTAGCTTCAGAAGATAACGCAACGCTCGATCGAACACCCCGAGTTCGTCGGCCAGCGGCACCGGCGCGTGCCACTGCTTGAAACTCATGCCGAGAATGAAGGCGAGCGACCAATCCGCCGGCCCGGTAACCACACCGGCGTCGGCATAGAGATCACCATCACGTTGGTCGAGCAGCACAAAATCACCCTGCATCTGCCGTGCGATAGTGGCCAGCGGGGGAGCCTCCAGCGTCTCGTCTTGCCCGAAGCCAAAGGATTGCGCGGTGCCGAGCACGCGATTGGTCCAGTGCCACCGGTCGCCCCGGCGATCGAGCTGGAACCGGTCGGGATAGGCGGCGGCAAGCGATGTCATGATGAGCTCCAGTGCATCCCATTGATGCAGCCGCATGTGCGGCAAGGCGGCCGAACGCACCGGATCACCGGCGAGAACATAGGCGCGCTCGGCGAGCTCGGCGCGGTAATGCTCGTCGACGTCGAACGGGAATTCGGTCGCCGACCCCGCCGGCCCAGGACGATGCGGCCTGATGTTAACTGAATACATGAAGCTGTCGCGGTCGAACGGATAGGGGAACCGCGCGATCCCGGCAGCGCTGTTGGCAAAGTTGAATGGTTCGCGAAAAATCCCCGGCGGGGTTTCGGACATATCAGGCGCCTCTAAAGTCCCACCGGATCAAGTTGAAGTAATGTGATCAAGGTATGTCTGGTGTCCCCATTGAAAAAAGTTTTTTGCTTCTTTCTTTCAAAAAAGAAGCCTTCCTTCTTTCTTTCTCCCGTTCAGGAACTGTTCCATGAAGCTCCCCGGCCCCGATCATCCGATTTCGATCCTGCCCAATCCGAGCCGGGTCGTAGTCTCGGTCGCAGGTTTGGCAGTCGCCGACACGAGCAGGGCGTTGACCCTGAAGGAGGCGAGTTATCCGCCGGTTCAGTATATCCCGCGCAAGGACGTGGACATGGCCTTACTGGAGCGAACGAACCACAAGACCTATTGTCCTTACAAGGGCGAATGCTCGTATTACAGCATCCCGATCGGCGCCCAGCGTTCGGTCGACGCGGTCTGGAGTTATGAGGACCCTTACCCGGCTGCGGCTGCGATCCGGGAGTATCTCGCGTTCTATCCCGCCCGGGTCGACGCCATCGAGGAGCGGTCGAGCGAACTTTGATCTACCCCGGACGTTAGTTAAGCGCACTTGTATGGGGCGCTCCGGCATCCCACCATTAATCCGCTGGCGTAAAGCAACCGGGGCGAGGAAGTCATGGAATCGAGATCTCTCTTGCGCTCCGGGCTGGAGCCGGGCGCGCTGACACGGTTTTTTCGTACCGTGCGGGAAACCAGCCAGGCGCTCGGCGCACCCCTTTCAGACGCCGA
>Ga0302310_10004015_pt1 | contig 11196 bp, 12 predicted proteins | sample III_Palsa_N1_2_FD_200451 | JGI IMG/M metagenome (GOLD analysis project Ga0302310, IMG submission 200451) | Peat permafrost microbial communities from Stordalen Mire near Abisko, Sweden - III_Palsa_N1_2 | ecosystem: Environmental > Terrestrial > Soil > Palsa > Peat permafrost | place: Sweden... | reverse complement strand
AGCTGGTCGCGCTGGCGTTCGATGGTGTGCAGGCGGGTGCGGTTGGCCGCCCGGTGCGGGTGGCTGGAGAGCGCCGCGATGCCCGACCAATCAGGTGCGCCGGCCAGCCAGAAATAGCGGCTGGAGCGTCCCGAGGTCTGCAGATCATAGACCAGATCGGAGTTCGCGAGCTGCCGGATCAGACGCGCTTGAGCGCGCAGCTGATAGAATTTAGGGCGGGAGTCGATCTCCACCCGGTCGAACCACGGACTTCGCGCGGCGAGCGCGGCAAACGGCGCGGTGGTCAGAAGCGTGATCTCGGCATCCGGATGCGCCGCTCTGATCGCCGCGAACGGACCGAACGACAGCACGAAGTCGCCTAGCGCGCCCAACCTGATCACCAGAATGCGCCGCCTCATCGGTTCGGCTCGAGCAGTTCGCGATAGACCGCGATGGTGGCGTTCTGCATCGTCTCTTTGGAAAAATGCGCCGCCACCGAGGCCCGGGCGCGGGCACCGAAGGCGGCACGGTCCGGAGGCGACAGCTTCAAGACATAGTCGATCGCGTCGGCAAGATGGGTCGCATCGCCCGGCGGCACCAGGAAGCCGGTGACGCCATGCTCGATGGTCTCGGCGGCGCCGCCATGGTTGGTCGCGATCACGACGCGGCCCATTGCCTGCGCCTCGACCACCGTCCGGCCGAACGGTTCCGGCGCGAGCGATGGCGCAACCACGACGTCGGCGAGGCGGTAGGCGGCTTGCATGTCGTCGCAATTGCCGACCAGACGCAGTCGGTCGGCGACACCGAGGCGGGTGGCGAGCGCGATCAGCGCGTGGGGAAAACTGCCGCTGCCTTGCTCGGGGCCGGCGAGCACGGCGTAAGCGTCTTGATTTTGTAGCTGCGCCAGCGCGCGGATGAGCACCTCAGCGCCCTTCCAGCGAGTGAGCCGGGCCGGGAGCAATATGACCGGCGCCGGTTCCGGCGGCAGGCGCCAACGCTCGGCCAGGTTCGCGATGCGCTCGCCGCTGACCGATCCAGGATCGAACAGCGCGAGATCGGCACCGCGATGGATGATGCGGATCTTGTCGGCCGGCAGTTGGTAGCGCGACTCGATGATCTCGGCCACGTGCCGGCTGATCGCGATCGTGAGCCGGCCCTTGGTCATCACCGCATTATAGGCGCGCTTGAACGGCAGGTTTTCGCTATAGACGCCGTGGTAGCTGGTGAGGAAGATCGCATTGGTACGGCTGGCGGCGAGCCACGCCGCCCACGCCGGGGCGCGCGAGCGGGCGTGGACGATAGCGACGCGCTCGGCCAGGATCACCCCGGCGAGGGCCTTGGCGTTGGCGAGGATGGTGAGCGGATTCTTGGAGCCGAGCGGCAGCGTGATGTGCTTAGCGCCGGCCCGGCGGATTTGCGCCGACAGCGCGCCGCCGGCGCTCGCGACCAGCGCCCGCCCGCCCGCGCGGGTGATGGCTTCGGTGATCTCGAGAGTTCCGCGTTCCACGCCGCCGGTGCCAAGAGCGGGCAGAACTTGCAGAATCGTAACGCCGTGGAGCGGAGCGGGCTGGTCTTGCATTTGCGGCTCGGGTGATACCACCGATCTGAAATTATTAAAGTTTTTTTGCTTCTTTTTGTTCACAAAAAGAAGACTTCCTTGCCTGCCCTTCGTAAGAAGAAGTCTTCTTTTTTGAAAAAAAGAAGCAAAAAACTTTTATCGATAAGCGGGAGATCGGAATTGGCGGAATGGCTCGATCGCGGCGATGGCGTCAGGCTCGCATTCGAGCGGCGCGAGGGCAGCGGACCCACGCTGGTGTTCCTCCCCGGCTACCGCAGCGACATGACCGGCGGCAAGGCGCTGGCGCTGGATGCGCACTGCGCCAGCACCGGCCGCGCGATGCTGCGGCTGGACTATTCCGGCCACGGACAAAGCCAAGGCAAGTTCGAGGACGGCACCATCGGGCGCTGGACCGACGACGCCGCGTGCCTGATCGAACGGCTGGTGTCGGGCGAGCTGGTGCTGGTCGGCTCCTCCATGGGGGGTTGGATCGCGCTGCTGCTGGCGCAGCGTATCCCGCGCGTCGCGGGCCTGGCGCTGGTAGCACCGGCGCCGGATTTCTCCGAGGAGCTGATCTGGGGCGGGCTCGACCCGGCGCAGCGGCACGCCGTGATGGAACAAGGCGGCGTGGAGCTGTCCAATCCCTACGGCGATCCCTATCTGGTGACCCGAGGGTTCATCGAAGACGGCCGCCGGCATCTGGTGATGGGGGACGAAATCGCGATCGAGTGCCCGATCCGCCTGCTGCACGGGCAGGCGGATGCTTCGGTGCCGTGGCAGACCAGCCTGCGCATTGCTGGCCTGGTGCGGTCAAGCGACGTGCAAATTACGCTGGTGAAGGACGGCGATCACCGGCTGTCGCGGGCGCAGGACATCGCGCTGCTACTGAATTTCTTCGGCCAAAATGGCCTCTAGCCCCTCGCGGTAGGTCGGGTAGAGCCAATGGATGCCAAGCGCGCGCTTGGTCGCCTTGTTTTGCACCAGACGGGATTCGCTCCAGAAGCTCTGCGCCATCGGGCTCATCAGCGGCAGCGCGTCGCGCAGCGGGATGGCTGGTGGCGGCGGCACACCGAGCAGCTCGGCGGCGTAGCTTACCACGTCGGCGCTGGCGGCAGGCAGATCGTCGGCCAGGTTGAGGATGCGCGCGCCATTGGCGGGCGGACGCAGCATCGCGGCGGCAATCGCGCGGCCGGCGTCGTCGCGGTGGATGCGGCTGAACTTCTGATCCGGCGCGATCACCCGCTGGGCCCGGCCAGCGCGTAATTCGTCGAACGCGGAGCGGCCGGGGCCGTAGATGCCGGCCAGACGGAAGATATCGAGCGGGAGATCGGGGCGGATGGCGCGCCAGGCGTGCTCGGCGTCGAGCCGGCGCATCGAACGCGGCTGGGTGGGCGCGGGCGGGGTGGCTTCGTCCACCATCGCGCCCTGGCGATCGCCGTAGACACCGGTGGTGGAGCAATAGCCGATCCATTGCAGCTTGGCGGATTCGGCGACCAGGTTGGCGAACTGGGTGAGGCACGGGTCGGCGTATTCCCCGCTGTCGGTGGCTTGCGGCGCGGCGGTGATCAGAAGGTGCGTGGCTAGATCGAGGTCATGGGCGATGGCCTTGGGCGAGCTGGCGCGGGTGGTGAAACTGGCCGGCCGCAGCAGGGCATCAAGCGCCGCCGCAACGTAGCCATACCCGAATATATGCAAATGCACGTCGGTCTCCTTTCGGCGGCTCGGGGCCGGGCGGTTGGCCCCGAGTCCGGTTCCTTGATACACTCGCCGAGTGCGAAGAAATCCTGTTTTGATGGTAATGTTGGGCGGAGCACTGGCGCTGGGCCTCGCCGCGGGATCGGCCTGGTGGTTCTACCCGCGCCCCTTGCCCGATGCCGATCTGCCGTCGGACCAGGTCTTGCCGGTTCCGCCGGCGCCCCCCAGGCTCGGCGCCGGTGCGGACTACAACGAATGTCTCGATATGATCGAGGAAGATCCCGAGGGCGCGCTTCTATTCGCCCGCGGACTGTCGGGTGACGCGGCACTCCATTGCGTAGGGCTGGCCCAGATCGAGCTCGGCAGCCCGGAAATCGGAGCCCCGATCCTGGTGCGTATCGGGATGGACGCCAATGAGGAGCCGGCGGCGCGCGCAGCGATCCTGGGCCAAGCCAGCCGCGCCTATCTGATGATCGATCAGGCGGAGCAGGCGCGCGCGGCGACCCAGGCGGCGCTGGCGCTGCTGCCTGACGACCCCGATTTGCGCTTCGACGATGCGATCGCCGCCTTGGCGGGAAAAGACTTCGCCGGCGCAATCGCCGATCTGGCGGTAACTCTAACGGCGGACCCGAAGAACAGCGAGGCGCTGGTCGCGCGCGCAACCGCCTATCGCGAGTTGGGCAAGCTCGATCTCGCGCGCACGGACGCCGACGCGGCGGTAGCGCTCGATCCGACCGACCAGGACGCGCTGCTGGAGCGCGGCACGATCCGGCAGCGCCTCGGCGATAGCGCGGGCGCGCGGGCCGACTGGCAGCAGGTTCAGGCGATCGATCCGGCGAGCAGCAGTGCCGATCTGGCGACGCAGAATCTGGCGCTGCTCGACGCGAGCGGCGGTTGATGCAGATCATACGGTAAGCTCGCCACGAGCATATCTTGCCGGCCAGCGCTCGGTCTTTGGTGCGCAATCACACGTGAGGGGTTGTGACCGTGGCGGCATCGCAAACGCTGGCAGCAAATCCGGTCGGCAACGCGGAAATCCGCAGGTCGGTGGTGGGCGTTTACGCTGTACTCGGCATCGCCAACGTCGCGGTGTGGATCTGGGCGTTCTATCTGTTCAGCCACCATCCGCTGCTGCTCGGCACCGCGCTGCTCGCCTACGGATTCGGCCTGCGCCATGCAGTGGACGCGGACCACATCGCGGCGATCGACAATGTCACCCGTAAGCTGATGCAGACCGGCCAGCGGCCGGTGACGGTGGGGTTCTACTTCGCGCTCGGCCATTCCACCGTGGTGGTGCTGGCCGCACTCGGGATCGTCGCCACCACCAGCCTGCTGACCTCGAGTTTCAGCCAATTCCAGAGCGTCGGCGGGATCGTGGCGACGGTGGTGTCAGCGAGCTTTCTGTTCCTGATCGCCGGGATCAACCTGGTGATCCTGCACTCGGTCTGGGCGACCTACAATCACGTCCGCCGCGGCGGCTCGTTCGATGCGCTGGATTTCGACCTGCTGCTGAACAAGCGCGGCCTGCTGGCGCGGTTCTTCCGGCCGCTGTTCAAACTGATCAGCCATAGCTGGCATATGTATCCGTTGGGGTTTCTGTTCGGACTCGGGTTCGACACCGCAACCGAGGTGGCGTTGCTCGGCATCTCCGCGACCCAGGCGGCGCACGGCATGAATGTCTGGGCGATCATGGTGTTCCCGGCGCTGTTCGCCGCCGGCATGTCGCTGGTCGATACCACCGACGGCATCATGATGATGGGCGCCTATCACTGGGCGTTCGTGAAGCCGATGCGCAAATTGTATTATAATCTTACCATCACACTCGTTTCGGTGGTGATCGCGGTGCTGATCGGCGGCATCGAAGCGCTCGGGCTCGCTGCCACGGACCTGCACCTGAGCGGCTGGTTCTGGAATGCGATCACCGCTCTGAATAATAATTTTAATAGCTTGGGATTTATCATTATCGGGATCTTCATCCTGGCCTGGGTCGTCTCGGTGGTGGTGTACCGGTATAAAGGGCTGGAAACATTCGAGGTTAGGGGCAGTCACGCGGAGTAGCGAATGGAAAGGGCAGGGTGTTCTTTTTGTTCACAAAAAGAACAAACCCTAGTCCTTATTCCCTACCCGCTCAGCAAATAATGCAGCAGCTTGACTTCGCCGCGGCATCGCTGCGCGCGGCGTCGAGGCTACGATATTTATAGTGTTTCTTAACCAGCATCCATTTTTTCGATTCAGCGGGATCCAAAGTCATATCACCACTGGTATCCGTCAGGCTGCCATTGTCCATCACAAACCCCATCGCGCGATAGGCCGCGGTGGATAACGCATTGTGCGAGTTCAGGCTGATCTGATGGTCTTTGCTGCGGCCTTTACATAGTTCGAACGCCTGCTCGATCATCAAGGCCCCAGAGCCGGGATAATTTCCGGTCGTAACCAGATTCTTTACCTCGAAGGCAGATTCCGAATGTCCGCCATCCATCTGCATAACCGCGGTGATCTGTCCTTCAACCTTCAAGAGGTAAGTCGGGTAGCCGCGACCAGCCTGCCTTACCATGATATCGAGGATCGTAAGGGCGAGATTCGCTCGGGCATCGCCGATCATGGCGGCAAAAAGGGTCCGCAGCTCGGCAATGGCGGCATGCAGTTGCGCATCGCTGATTTCGATCACGGGCGCCTTGGTGATCCAAGTGTCAGGCGTCCTGATCACCTTGCTTGCGCTGGTTATACTGCTTGAGATTGTCTCGGTCGAGGCGCTCGACATTGACGCGGTACCCCTTACCTCCGGGCCGATGGTTCGGCCCGGCCAAATCTCTATCGTACGTCCAGAGCGCTTTCAATCGGCCGCCTGGCGCGGCGCGTTCTGTCTCTTGCCGAAAACCGCGATCGGGACGATCCTTCCGACTAGTTAGGGAGCAAGGCGCGGCATGAGATTGGCGACCCTGAAGACCAGCGATCCGGACGGTGAGCTGATGCTGATCTCGAGCGATCGGCGGCGCTGGGTTTCGGCGGCGCAGATCGCACCCAACCTGCAGCTTGCATTGGAGGCTTGGAGCGAAGTCGCGCCGCGTCTGCGCGAAGTTTCCGCGGCGCTGGAAAGTGGCGAGTTGACAGGCACGCAGTTTGAACCCGCCGCCGCCGCGTGTCCCCTGCCGCGCGCCTATCAATGGCTCGACGCGTCGGCCTACCTCGCGCACGGGCGGCTGATGCAGCAGGCCTTCAAATTGGCGCAGAATCCGCAAGGCGATGCGGCCCCGCTGATGTACCAAGGTGGCTCCGATCGCTTCATCGCCCCCACCGCAGATGTGCCCTTCGTTTCCGACGCCGACGGGATCGATTTCGAGGGCGAATTTGCGGTCATCGTGGACGAAGTGCCCATGTCAACCAAAGCCGCCGACGCGCTCGCCCATATCAAATTGGTGATGCTGGCAAACGATTGGAGCCTGCGCGGCCTTGCGCCGCGTGAGCTTCGTTCCGGTTTCGGCTTCGTGCAGGCCAAACCCCCGACCAGTTTCGCACCGATCGCGGTCACCCCGGATGAATTGGGACTGGCGTGGCGCGCAGGCCGGACCGATCTCGCGATGAATGTATGGCGCAACGGAGATTTGTTCGGTGCCCCTCCAGGCGGCGCCATGGATTACGATTTCGGCCAGTTGATCGAACACGCCGCAGCAACCCGCACTTTGTCCGCGGGCACCATCATCGGCTCGGGCACGGTTTCGGTGGGAGACCCGTTCGGCGTTGGATCGTCCTGCATCGCCGAACGGCGCGGCGGCGAAATGATCCAGTTCGGCGAGCCCCGCACCGACTATCTGCGCTTCGGCGAGCGCGTGCGCGTGGAAGTGCTGGACGCGCGAGGGCTTTCGGTGTTTGGGGCGATCGATCAACAGGTAGTGAGGGCGTGATGCGGCGTCTGATCGACATTTCGATTCCGCTCGAAAATGAGGTGCCTATGGACCCGCCGTCGATGCGGCCGCGCATCAAATATTTCGATCACAAAGACACCTTACCCGAACTTTCAGTGTTCTTTCCTGGACTCGATCCCGCGGCTATGCCGGGCGGCGAATTCGCCGCGGTCGAAACGATCGCACTCAGTACCCACTGCGGCACCCATCTCGACGCGCCCTATCATTTTGCCTCGACCATGAACAGCGGCGAGCGCGCGATCACGATCGATGAGGTGCCGCTCGATTGGTGCCTGCAGCCAGGCGTGAAGCTCGATTTCCGCCATCTGCCGGATGGCTACCTGGTGCAGCCGGCCGATGTGGAGGCGGAACTGGCCCGGATCGGCCACGTGCTGAAGCCGCTCGAGATCGTGCTGGTGAACACCCGCGCCGGATCGCGCTACGGGCAGCCGGATTTTCTCGCGGCCGGCTGCGGCCTGGGGCGCGCCGCGACGCTGTATTTGCTGGAACGCGGCGTGCGCCTGACCGGAACCGACGCCTGGAGCTGGGACGCGCCGTTTCCGCACACGGCGCAGAAATACCGGGAAACAGGAGACGCTTCGCTGATCTGGGAAGGCCATAAGGCCAGCCGTGAAATCGGCTATTGCCATATGGAGAAATTGGCGAATTTAGAATCGCTGCCGGCGGATGGATTTGCCGTTTCCTGCTTTCCGGTGAAAATAAAGGGCGGATCGGCGGGATGGACAAGGGCAGTGGCGATTCTCGAAGAATAAGGAAGTCTTCTTTTTTTGAAAAAGAGAAGCAAAAACTTTTGTCAGTTTTTATGCGCGCGTTTAAATTTGGGGATTCCAGTTGAAATTTAGAAGATTTGGCGTATTTGCAGGATTGGCAATGTTACCAGCATGCGCTGCGCCTTTTCGTTCGCCTATCCTCGCTAACGGTTGTAGTTGTGCGGAGTTTCCGTCCGGCCCTGCTCCTGGCAGCGAGGAGGATCTTGTTGCTAACGTCGGCGACCGAGTATTCTTTGATTTCAACAAATCCATGCTAAATCGAGAATCAGTTGAAACCCTGACCCGACAAGCGGCGTGGCTCGATAAATATCCTCAAGTGATCGTCCTGATCGCCGGCAACGCCGACGAGCGCGGCACCGAGAGCTACAATCTGGCGCTAGGCCAACGCCGTGCGCAAACTGCGCGTGACTACTTGGTCGCGCAGGGCCTTGCGGCATCACGCATCCAGATAGTTTCGTATGGCAAGGAGCGCCCGGTTGCCGTTGGCGACGACGAGAGTTCATTCCGGCAGAACCGCAACGCGATTACCTCAGTTCAATGATCCAACGAGCAGCCGTTGCCTCCCTTCGTAGGGCGGGTCCTATCACCCGCCATTTTCCGTACCGTCCTCCCCTTGTCATTGCGAGCCGCTGGGCGAAGCAATTCATCGTTCAACCCGTGAGGTTCGGCCTTGCGCTGGGGATAGTGCTGCTCATCGCAGGTAGTTGCTGGGCGCAAGTCTGTCCCATCGCCGGTCAAAAGGATGAAGTGCGCATCACGCTTTATTTCGGCCGGGATCGCACAGGCGAGGCCCCAGTTTCCGATCGCGAATGGCAGATTTTCTCGGCCTCTGAACTGACGCGCGAATTCCCCGACGGCTTCACCGAGACCGATGGTGTCGGCCAATGGCGCAACCCGGCGACCGGTCAAATCGTGCGTGAACCGACCAAGGTCGTCGACGTAGTATCAAGCGGCAGTGGTCTGGTAACGAAGATCACTACGGTAACCCGCACCTACGAAAAGCAGTTTGGTCAGATTTCCGTAGGGGTGGTAACCAACGCCGTCTGTGCCGCGTTCTAACCACAGCGCTCACCCTAATTGACAAAGTTTTTTTGCTTCTTTTTGTTCACAAAAAGAAGATTCTTTACCTCGTCTTTTTTAGTACCGATACAAATCGTGCTTAAACGGTCCCTTCACTGGCACGCCCAGGTACGCAGCCTGATCCTCACGCAGTTGCGTGAGTTGTGCCCCGACCTTTGCCAGATGCAGCTCCGCCACTTTCTCGTCGAGCTTCTTGGGCAGCGTATAAACCTGCCGCTCATAGGTGCCCGAGGGCGCATTCCACAGTTCGATCTGCGCCAGCACCTGGTTGGTAAACGACGCCGACATCACGAAGCTGGGGTGGCCAGTAGCGTTGCCCAAATTCACCAGCCGGCCCTCGCTCAGCACGATCAGGCGTTTGCCGTCGGGGAAGATCACCTCGTCGACTTGCGGCTTGACGTTTTCCCACGGGTAGTTGCGGAGCGCGCCGATCTGGATCTCGCTGTCGAAGTGGCCGATGTTGGCGACGATCGCGCCCGACTTCATCGCCCGCATGTGCTCGATCGTGATCACGTCGATGTTGCCGGTGGCGGTGACGAAGATGTCGCCTCGCGGCGCCGCCTGTTCCATGGTGACGACCTCGAAGCCTTCCATCGCCGCCTGCAGCGCGCAGATCGGGTCGACTTCGGTGACCAAAACCCGGCAGCCCGCCTGGCGCAACGATGCTGACGAACCCTTGCCGACATCGCCGAAGCCCGCCACCACCGCGACCTTGCCGGCCATCATCACGTCGGTGCCGCGGCGGATGCCGTCGACCAGGCTTTCGCGGCAGCCGTAGAGGTTGTCGAACTTCGACTTGGTCACGCTGTCGTTGACGTTGATTGCCGGCACCAGCAGGGTGCCGTCGCGCGCCATGTCGCGCAGCCGGTGCACGCCGGTGGTGGTTTCTTCCGAGATGCCGCGCACGTCTGCCAGCATCGCCGGATATTTCTCGTGCATCACCAGGGTCAGGTCGCCGCCGTCATCCAGAATCATATTGGGCGTCCAGCCATCCGGGCCGTGGATGGTCTGATCGATGCACCACCAGAATTCTTCCTCGCTCATCCCTTTCCAGGCGAACACCGGAATACCGGCGGCGGCGATCGCCGCCGCGGCGTGGTCCTGGGTCGAGAAGATATTGCAGGAAGACCAGCGCACCGTGGCGCCGAGCGCGATCAGGGTCTCGATCAACACCGCGGTTTGGATCGTCATGTGCAGCGATCCGGCGATCCGGGAGCCTTTCAGCGGCTGGCGCGCGCCATATTCCTCGCGCAGCGTCATCAGCCCCGGCATCTCGCCTTCAGCGATCTTGATCTCCTTGCGCCCCCACGAAGCCAGCGAGAGGTCTTTAACCTTGAAGTCGATGATGCCGCTCATATGAACTCCTGCAGGGGGCCTGCCGGAGTTCATATAATGATATGTTTATATATGCAAGGTTAACAGCGCGGCTAGCCGTTCGCTTTCGCCTTCAGCGCGGCGATCAGCGCGTCCAGGTCATTGCCGTTATTCTGCATGTAGGACGCATACTCGCTGCGCGTGGTGAGCCGCATCGATGTGCCCTCGACCACCAGGTCGGTGATCTTAGGCGAGCCGGTTTGGTCGCTCACGATCCAGTCGACGTTGTTGGGCTCGTTGTTGGGCCGGGTCAGCACGGTCTCGACCGAAACGCTGCCGTCGTCGCGCGGCATCACCTGGCCGACCTTGAAGGTCACGCCCTGGTAATCGCCGAGATTGGCGGTGAGATTACGCATCAGCGTGGCATGGAACACCGCCAAGTAATCCTGCTGTTGTTGCGGGGTCGCGCTGCGCCAGAACCGGCCGAGACAGAATCTCGCCACCCCATCCACATCGACATTGCCGTCGACGATCGCCTGCAGCGCCTGCCGGCGGGTGGCGCTGTCGGCGCCGCCGTTGATCAGCCCCACCAACTGGTTGCCGGTGGTGGTGACCAGAGTCGCCGCCTGATCGGGCGCCACCGCGGCCAGTGCCGGCGCCCCGAGCAATAGGGTGAGCGCGGCGAACGCAAGCAAGCCACGGCGCGGAAGAAGCGGGATGGCGGCAAATCTAGACGCAAAGCTAGGCATGGGAGCTGGTTCCGTTCCGTTGCGATCACTGAGGTTGGTTCGGGTCATCGCCGGCCTTGAGCGCGGCGATCGTGCTTTCCCGGTTCTGGCGGTACAGACTGCGGATCGTCGCGTACGGATCAAGTGAG
>Ga0302310_10004012_pt1 | contig 11199 bp, 9 predicted proteins | sample III_Palsa_N1_2_FD_200451 | JGI IMG/M metagenome (GOLD analysis project Ga0302310, IMG submission 200451) | Peat permafrost microbial communities from Stordalen Mire near Abisko, Sweden - III_Palsa_N1_2 | ecosystem: Environmental > Terrestrial > Soil > Palsa > Peat permafrost | place: Sweden... | reverse complement strand
CGTGCTCGCTCCTCGCGCCATATTCGCTCGAATCGTTCGCTGAATTCCACGCAGCTATAATCCACGCAGCTATCGTTGCATAGTCGGTGGCGAATTGGGGTTACGCAGGCGGCATCGTTGGCATGGGCGGAACGGGACGCACTTCGATCGAGCCGACCCTCGCTCCCGGAACTCGTGCAGCCAGCTCAATCGCTTCATCGAGATCCTTCGCCTCGACCAGGTAATAGCCACCGAGCTGCTCCTTGGTTTCCGCGAACGGCCCATCGGTCACGGAACGCTTGCCTTCGCGAATCCTAACGGTCGTCGCCGTGCTCGTCGGCTCCAGACGGTTGCCGCCGACCCAGTTGCCACTCGCCTGGATGGCTGTGGTGTAGGCGAAGTACTCGGCAAACATTGGCGTCAGCACCTCAGGCGGAGTTGCGGCGTATTGCGCCTCATTGTGATAAACCAGCAGTAGATATTGCATGTTGTCAGGCCTCCTTTGCCTGTTGTACTGGGTAGTCGCACGTCGGATGCGGAAATCGACATCATGTTCGAAAAAAACGCTCCATGTACGATAGTCGCGTGAACCCCATGCGCGCTTCGCTCTTAGCCCTTGCCCTGCTGCCTGCCTCACTGCTGCTCGCCCAGAACGCCGCACCAGCCGCTTCATCGTATGACCCGCTGAAGACCTTCGCGCCGCTCACATTGCCAGATGCGGTGAACGTGTATCGTTCGTCGAACGGCGCGCCCGGACCGCAGTACTGGCAGAACCGCGCGGACTACGAGCTACATGCCGCCATCGCTACGGACACGAAAACGCTGACCGGCAGTGAGGTCATCACCTACACCAACAACTCGCCGGACACGTTGACGTCGCTGTGGCTCAATCTGGAGCAGAACATCTACCGCAAGGACTCGCGTGCGGCAGCGTTCTCCGGAGGCAGCCGTCGGCGGCCGCAGACTCCGGGCGCGATCACCAACACGGATGGCTACGCGCTTGAGTCCGTCGAAGTTCAGCCGATTGGCCGCGAGAAAGCGTCGGCAGTTAAAGTTGTCACTGTCGTCTCCGACACGCGCCTGCAGATTCAACTGCCCGAGTCGCTTGCGCTCGCCCATGGCGGGAAGATGCGCATCCTGATCCACTACCACTACACCATCCCCGGGACGTTCGGCGGCCGCACCTCGTGGGCTGCCTATAAGCAGGGAGACATCTACGACCTCGCACAATGGTACCCGCGCATGTGCGTCTATGACGATCTGCGCGGATGGGATACGCAGCCCTATCTCGGCAACGAGTTCTATCTTGAGTACGGCCATTTCGATTACTTCGTTACCGTTCCCGCGAACATGATCGTCTCCGGCTCAGGCGAGCTTGTGAACGCGGCGGAAGTACTCTCGAAGACGGAGCTTGACCGCCTCGCGGAAGCTCGCAAGAGCGACAAAACGGTGATGATTCGCACAGCCGATGACGTCAATCGCGACCTTGCGTCGCCACCATCGGGCACCAAGACGTGGCACTTCGTTATGGACCCCACGCGTGACGCTGCCTTTACTGCCTCAACCACGTTCCTGTGGGATGCAGCCCGGATGAACATCCCAGCCGGCGCCGGCAAGCCCGCGCATACGGCGCTTGCGCAGAGCGTCTACCCGGCTGAAGCCGCGGGCCCCGAAGCGTGGGGCCGTTCTACCGAGTTCCTCAAAGATTCGGTCGAGCACTTCTCGCAACGCTGGTACCCATATCCCTGGCCCAACGCTATCAGCGTCTGCGGCCCAACCTCCGGCATGGAATATCCCGGCGTCGTCTTCGACGGTCCCGACCAGGTTGGCAAAGTTCTCTTCTGGATCACCGCGCATGAGATCGGCCACACATGGTTCCCGATGATCGTCGGTTCGAACGAACGGCGTGATGCGTGGATCGACGAAGGCTTTAACACCTTCATCGATACCATCGAGTCCGAGGACTTCCAGGGCGGCGTCTACGGCCCCAAGCGTGATGGCGAGTATGCTCCCGGCGGTGGCTATCCGGCAGACGAAATCGCCAAGGTGATTGCCGATCCTGAAGCGCCGGTACTGCTGTCGCGCGCTGATGCCATCCGCGAGAAGTACCGCCATCCTGTCACGTACTTCAAATCCGCGTTTGGATTGACGTTGCTGCGCGAAGACATCCTCGGCCCCGAACGCTTCGATCATGCCTTCCGCAAGTTCATCGCAGACTGGGCGTACAAACATCCATCACCCTCGGACTTCTTCCGCGCAATGGAGTCCGAAGGTGGCGAAGATCTCTCGTGGTTCTGGCGCGGCTGGTACTTCAACAACTGGCAGCTTGATATGGCGGTCACCGGTGCGGAGTTTGTCGATGGCGATCCGGCGAAGGGTGTGAAGGTCACGGTCGCCAACTACGACCAGCTCGTGTTGCCGGCAACGCTGCGTGTCGCGCTTGAAGGCGGTGGCCATGTCGACGTTGCAATCCCGGTTGAAACGTGGATGCAGCAATCCAGCCACGTCTTCACGATTGCGACTCCGGCGCGGGCTCTCTCGGTAACGCTCGACCCCGAGCATCGTATTCCAGACAAGGACCGCAGCAACAACTCGCAAACACTGGCAAAGTAGGTCAACTGCCTGCGAAGCAAGATAAGAGCCCACCCCGAATCGAGGGGGGCTCTTATCTTTGGTGCAGATACAGCTCGTTCTAGAACGTAAACGAGGTTTGCAACGTGATGCGGCGGACAGCATTGACCGTAGTCGCAAACCCGCCTGCAAGCTGGGTGGACTCGCCAAACGATTTCCCAGCGCCCAGGTTACCGTTCGGCGCAGCCAGATCGACATCGTTGAAGAGGTTCATCACGCTGACGCCGAAGCTGAGGTTGTAGCGCTTGCCGGAGCTGGCACCGCCAAAGCCACCACCACCACGATTGCCACCACCGCCGCCGCCGCGGCCACCGCCGCCGGGACCACCACCAGGACCGCCGCCGGGGCCGCCGCCAGGGCCACCACGATTACCACGGCCGCCTTGATCGCCACCACCCTGCACCTGGCCGTTATTGGAAGGTCCGAAGCCAATGGTCTTGAGGATGCGGAGATTCATGACCACCTGCGAAGGCCCCGTCCCGAGATTGATCGGGATGCGCGCTTCGCCTGCAGTGGGATTGACGTCGAAGGTTCCATACTTGGTCACCACAGGATTCACGGTTGCCGCAGTGGCATAGGCCGGGCGGTCGTTGCTCAATACACCATCACCGTTCAGATCGGTTCCGGTATAGATGTTGAACGGCGCTCCCGAAGCTATCGATAGCAGCGGAGAGAGCGTGATCAGGTGCGGAAGAGTAAAGCTGCCGAAGAGGAACACGCGATGCCGCGTATCGAAGCTGGCACGGCCGTAATCGTCACGCAGATCGGTGGGCACTGAAGGAAAGCTTCCCGCGCCGCCCGTATCGGACTTTGCAAAGTTGAGCACGTAGTAGCCCGAGATGGAGATCCTGCGCCCTACCTGGATGCGGGGCGCAAAGCTGATCTGGTTCTGGTTGAACAAGCCTTCAGACTGATATTGGTAGCTGTACGGCACAGTGATCCCATTGATGACCTGGGGACTGCCATTCAAGGTCGCATCCAGACTGTTGAACTCATGGGTGCCGTGGGCGTTCTGATAGTTGATGGAGATGGTGCCAATCTTGCCAAGCTGCTCATCGACACCGATGGCGCTTTGGGTGATGATTGCCGAACGCAGATTGGGCGAGAGCGTATAGGTCTCAAGACTGTTCGAGGCCGTCGCATGGCAGGTGGCAATCGATGTGCAGGCATTGGCGGGGTCGGTCACGATATAGGGAAGCTGGTTCGTACCGTTATCCTGCAGCGTATTGAGCACATTCGCCAGCGCGAAACGTTCGTAGAACAAACCGAAGCCGCCACGAATGACCGTCTGCGGGCTGCCCTTCTTGCTGCCGACCCCCCAGGCAACGGAGAGACGCGGCGCAAAGTCATGATGGTCCTTCATGTAGTTTTGCGTCTCATAGCGAACACCGTAGCTGACTGTGAGATTCTTCTTCGCCTTCCAATCGTCTTCGGCATAGAGTCCGAGATCGGCGAGCGTTGCGAGCACCGAGCCCTGGTTGATCTGCGTGATGCTGAACTGTGAAGCCTGACCGGTACTGTATGCGGAAGTAACACCGTTCTTGTCCGCGACGCAGCCAGTGGTAACGACGCAGGTATAGGAAAATTGCCCATTCGAGCCAGAGTTCGAATACTGGGCATCACGTGTGGAGCGGAAACGGCCGCCAAGCCGGACGAAGTTGTTCTTAAGCTGAATGGAAGTGTAGTTCTGCACCTCGAAATGGTCCTGGTGATCGTGCGTCGTCTGCCCGTTAGAATTACCGGCGGTGAAGTTGCCGCCGACCGAATAAGTAGGTGAAGTGCCAAACGGGGTGGTCGAACTCAGATCACGCTGATACTCGAAGCGCGTTTCATTGATGATGTTCTGCGAGATGGTCTGCGCGTCAGTCATCTGGAGCGTGTTTTCAGTCTGGCTGGTATCGTCGCCGGCGCTCTGCAGCGTAAAGTTGCCAGTCCCTGCATTGGTTTCCGAACTGCTCTCAAGCTGGTAGCGAGCCGTCAACGTATTCTTGGGAGTGATCTGCACATCGAGCCGTGGCGTAAAGTCGTAGCGGGTCTGCGGCTGGAAGATCGGAACGACGCTGCCGAAGAGACCGCAAGGCGAAGGGGCCGCCGCCGTACCCGGGGGGCAAGGTGCCGTAGCATTCTGCGCCGTCGCAAGCAGAGTGCCATTGAATATCTGGTTGAGCTCAATGTCGCGGTAGGAGCCGCCTACGCTAAAAGAAGACTTCTTGGTCAATGGTCCTGTGACGTTCAGCAGGAAGAAAAGCGTGTGATACGGATCCTCCGGCACACCGCCGAGAAACGGATTGCTGGTGTTCAGGAAGTTGGCGTTGCCCTGGACTATGGCGCTGCCGTGAAATTTATCCGTACCGGGCTTGGTGAAAACTTCAATGCGTCCGTAACCAAGCTTGTCATATTCGGCAGAGAACGGGTTTTGGTTGACGCGGATTTCGCGAATGGACGACTTCGGCGGAAGCTGGCCGCCAGTAAAACCGTCCACGTAAATCTGTCCGCCGTTCGGGCCTGCCGAGGGACCGGCCAGCGCAGTCAACTCGCTCTCAAGCTCATCCGGATCGTCAGAGAGAGCGTCAAGGTCCTTGCCAGTGATGATCGTTGTGCTGGGGTTGTTGTCAGGGTCTACGCTCAGCGTCAGTGCTTCGGAGTCGACATTGATTACCTGCGTCTGGTCGCCAACCTTGAGCTTTGCATCGATCGTCGTGCTCGGCACAGCGGGAACTTTCAGGTTGACCACCGAGTAGGCAGAAAAGCCCGGCATGGTCACCAGCAGCGTGTAAGTGCCCGGAGGCACGTTTACGCTATAGGTTCCGTCGCTGCCAGAGGTCGCTTTGATCGCATTGCCATGTGCCGGTGTCATCGTGATGGTCGCGCCGGGAATCAACTCTCCATCCGGGTCCAGGATGGTGCCATGAACCCTCGTTCCACCCGTTGCAACGGCCTGCGCGGCAGGTGGTGGCGTCTGGGAAATCCCAGGTAAGGCAAACAGAGAAACTCCCAAAAACAAAACCAGCGCTTTGCGCAAATACATCATTACTCCTTGATATTTCTTTAGCTAAAATCTGCACTCATTCGGTAGCCCCTTGCATCGAGACGGGTGCGACATTCCGCCTGATCCGCGGTCTAAGACTGTGACTTTCCAAACCCTGGCCATCTAACCCGTGACAGCTGCGTTCTATTGCGAACCACCGCCGCCTTCCGGCATGCCGCCGCCGACACTCCATGGCGAAAGCATCGGGCCTTCACCCTGCGGCGCAGCCGTCAGGATGGGTTCGACTCCGACCACCAGCGTTACCGCTGTGGACTTGTTCGGATCTGTAGGCGAGGAGCTGGCGACGATCATCACCGCTTCTCCGGTCTTCAGGCCCGCGATTGTTTCCGTAGGCAACCGCGAAATCATCTGCGAAAGGTCCGCACCCGCGCGTCCTGCTCCGCCCCCGCGCTGGAATCCGCCACCACCAGCACCACCTTCAGGAGCTGCACCGCCGCCGCTGCTCCCGCCGCCGCCCGTACCAGCAGCGCCACCACGGCTTGCGACTGCGGCATTCGCTGCCGTCCCCTTCATCGTCGCCGCAATTCGTTGCGCCAGCATCAGCGGAATCCGGTGAACATCGCTGCCTTCGCTCAGCGCAACCGTAACAACCTTCTTGGTCGCTAAATCCTTCAAAGTGATCGTGCCCGTTGCGGGGTCCACGCTAGCCAGCAATCCGGAGTAGTTATGGAAACTACCTGCTACCAGCTCATCGGCCGTAATGGTCAGGCCATCGTCGGACTTCGCACCGCGCATCCTCAACTGGTCGCCGACCTTTACGTCTGACAGCGAGCACTTCACCGCGTCCGCAAAGCTTACCGAGCCGCTTGAGTAGTGGCGGATGATCGTGTTTGGTGTCGTCTGCACCGTAATAGTCTTCAGGCCGCTTGAAACCACAAGCTTGCCCGAAGCCGTATCGACGCTCTTCACAATGCCGCCACCGCCCTGCGCCCACGCAGCGCCCTCTGCCGCATGGGTCTGCGCAATCGCTTCAGACTTCATCAGGATGACGCGCTGCGCCGTTAGTGCCGTTCCGGTATCGCCCGCGCTGCCGTTGACGATGACCTTGTCGCCCACAGCAATGTCGCTCATCTGGCCCGGTGTGGCAGACTTCAAATCCTTGGCTCCCGGCGGAACATCCAGGATCTTCGCCGTCGCCGGAACCGTTACCGTGGTATCGCCTGCCGCCGTGGTCACCGTAATCGTGCTGTCGGTGATCGCCTTCACAGTTCCCGAAGCATGCGGAGCTGCCGTCTGTGCCTGCACCGCCGCTCCCACAAAGCAGCCCAGCAGCGCCCCCGCCACCCAGCTGCTGCCAATGACTTTTCTCAATTTCGACGCGGCTTGCATCGCACGACTCCTTGCCCTCAAAGCGGTTTCGCCGTTCACGGCGGATAAAAGTGTCGCTGAGGTGCTCTCTTTCAAGATACGAGATATAGAAGCAAAGGTTTCAAAGTTTTTACATATCGTAATACGATACAATGGCCTGCACAGGCATGGTGACGTAATTTCCAGCACTATTTCCGGCTCTAGGGCAGTACCGACTCGTCGGCCACTGGCAAATCCAGATGCGAAGGATATTTAGACGAACCATAGATGGTCACCGTCTCGGGCTGGTAGGAAGATGACGGCGCCGTCATGATATTCGGCACATAGGTCTGCGGATTGCGGTCGTATAGCGGGAACCAGCTCGACTGCACTTCCACCATCATCCGGTGACCCTTCAAAAACGTGTGGTCGACTCCATGCAGGCTCCACTTGAACTCGTTCACCTCACCCGGCTTTACGGGCTCGGGATTGGTAAAGCTGTGGCGATAACGCCCGCGCAGGATCTCCTCGGCCACCATCAACTGATAGCCACCCTGCCCATCGGGCGCATCCTCCGGATAGACATCGATCAGCTTGACCACCCAATCGGCGTCGCTGCCTGTCGTCGCGGCGAAAAGATCCGCGACGACATCGCCTGTGACCGTCAAATCGCCCGCCAGAACCGGCGTTTCAAAGTTCGCCAGATCCTTGCGATCGCTCACAAACCGCTGGTCTTCCACCAGCCACGGCCGCCACGTCGACTTCGCTCCGTAAGTAGACTGCACCGGACGATGCCGGTAAGGCACCGGGTCCGCCGGATCGGCAACATACACCGCTGCCTTTACGTTGTAATCACCCTCGGGATCGTTGAAGCTCAGCTTTTTCTCCGGCTGCAGATACACCCGCGCCGCATGGAAGCCCTCCACAGGCGGCCAGATTGCGTAGCGATGCCACTTGTTCTCACCCGTCCGGAAGCTCGCCGTATCCTGCAAGTCAAACCCTGGCCTGCCCTTGAGATAAAACTCAAAGAACGGTGCTTCTATGGTGCTTCGGTAAATCGAAGCAGTTGGCACACCACCGACAATCAGCTTGCCGAACGGGCTAACCAGCACATCGCCCGGACTACCCGGGCCACGCGCCCATCCACCATGATTCCAGGGTCCAAGCACCAGGAACACCTTATGCAACGGATCGTTCGGCGTCTCATGCGCCCGGAGTGCCGCGTATTCGGCCTGCGTTCCCCACATATCTTCCTGATCCCAGTAGCCGCCAACCTCGAGTGTCGGCACCTCAGGCTTACCGAGCCGCCGCTCAACCGCCATATCCTGCCAGAACTTCGTGTAGGTTGGCTCGGTCAGGAACTTCTTTGCCGTCGGCAGATCGGTCATGCCTGCCGACTGCGCCGCTCCTTCGAAGTTCGTGTGTTTGAGAAAAAAGTCATACTGGTCTTCTTTTGCATCGACTGTGCCATCAGTCTTCTGCGCTTCCAACTCCTGCACGTAATCAAAGCCATAGCTCTCGCGAAACGCACCGTTATGAAAGAAGTCGTCACCCATCCACACATCGGTCATCGGCGCCTGTGGGCTGATCGCTTTCACTGCCGGATGTGCATCGACGCCGGCCATCATCGCCAGAAACCCCGGATAGCTGACGCCCAGCACTCCAACCTTGCCACTGTTGTTCTTCACATGCTTCAGCAGCCAGGCAACGGTGTCGAACGTGTCGGTAGATTCGTCGACATCTTTCTTCGTCGTATGCGCCACGACGGGCCGGTTCATGACGAACTTACCCTCAGACCCATAACGCCCGCGAATGTCCTGATACACGAAGATATAGCCGCTGGCCGCCAGTTCGGGCTTCACATTGGCAAGCCCCTTCGGAGTAAAGTCGTCCACCCCATAAGGCGTGCGCTGCATCATGAACGGCAGCGCAGGCCCGGACTTTTCGCTGCCCGCCGGGCGCAAGATCACCGTATGCAGCTTCACCCCATCGCGCGCCGGAATCATCTCTTCAGAACGCACGTATACCGGGGTCACCGCAGCCTGCATAGGCGCCTGTGCAGGAGCTGACAGCGCAGAAACAAACATGATTCCTAATATGATCGTCGACTGTGTAGCTGCACGCATTCCTCGTCCCATTCCTAAGAGATTCTATTTCTCAAAAATCTAGCACTCACCGCTTACATATTGAGCCGCCGTAACAATGCGCGTTCCCTCGAATGAACCAAGCACGAGGAGGTCTTTATCTCCCGTGATGAGCAGATCGGCTTTCGCTCGTAAAGCGCACTCCAGAAACATATCGTCTTTCGGATCGCGGCATATCTTTACAGTTCCCCGCAGCGCAACACGGGTTGATCGACGCAGCATCAATTTCAAAGCTGCTCTTGCCAGTTGCGGATTCCAGCCAAACTTCTCCCTCAGCACTCGCAGAACCTCTGCATCAGCCTCGTCGCAAGTGGCAATCATATCCTCGTTGTTGGCTTTATCCAGAGCTTGCGCGGGTGTTCCGCGATTTTTGGCAAAGTGAAGGCCCGACACCCAGATATTCGAATCGAGGATGACGACCTTCATTATTTTTGGGTTTGCTCGGCAGCTTCTTCAGCGCGCACTTCGGCAATGAGCCGCGGCACGTCAGTTTCGGTGTACCCCGAGTTCAAACTGGCGGCATACTCGCCAATGTCCTTTAGCGTTCGGAGGGCATGCTGTGCGTAGTACGCATCCAGCGCCTCGCCAAATAGCTCGTTCAGGGTACGGCTTTCCAGCGCGGCAAGCGCTTCGGCCTTCTCCGCCACTTCCGGCCGAAGGCTGATCGTGTACGAGCGGGATGCGTCTGCAACTGCCATATTGAAATTATGACTCCCCGCAGGCCACCCTGACAAAGATTCTGGCCCTTTACTTGCCTGTAAGATTGCCGGGGCTATCAGCGCCCTGCCAGTTCAGGCGCGAGTGCGATCCATCGCAGAATGGCCGCTTCTCGCTCAAACCGCAGCGGCAAAGGCTGACCGCCGGTTTGCCCGTCAGGTCCCACTCCATGCCATCGGCATCCTTGAGCACAATGTGACCTTCAACCCGCAATGGGCCGTTAGGCCTGACCGTAATATGAACTGGTTCGTCTGCCATAAAATCCTCCATGCAACCTGCCCAGAATAGCAGTGCCGCCCCCAGGACTTTTCCTACTCGCTGTTCCCTGCCTACTCCAGGTCAACCATCACGTTGTCGACGTAGCAGTAGCCCCAGGTCTCGCCGGGCTCAACCGACCGCATCACCGGATGCTTGGTCTCGTGAAAGTGCGCTGTCGCATGGCGGTGCGGCGAAGAGTCGCAGCAACCCACGTGCCCGCAGATCAGACACTCCCGCAGATGCACCCACGTCCAGCCCATCTTCACACACTCCTCGCAGCCTTTCGCATAACTTGCCGCAGCGCCAGGAACCTTCTTCAGTCCTTCAAAGTGATGACACGCCATCGCCACACCTCGCTTTTTCTATGTTCTACACATTACCTTCTAAACACTGCTTTTGGGCAGCCAGAAGCTCTCGAATTCCCTTTTCTGCCACATCCAGCATCTCGTTCAACTGCGCGCGGGAGTAGTTTCCCTTCTCCGCGGTAGCCTGAGTTTCGACGAGTCCGCCATCGCTGGTCATCACCACATTCATATCCACCTCGGCGCGCGAATCCTCCTGATACTCAAGGTCCAGCAGCACCCGGCCGTCGACGATGCCCACGCTCGTCGCCGCCACCATCTGCCTCAGCGGCAAAGCCTTCAACGAACCCGCCGCCACCAGCTTCTGTAGCGCCAGCGCCAGAGCTGTGCAGGCGCCCGTGATGGCCGCTGTACGCGTTCCGCCATCGGCCTGCAACACGTCGCAGTCTAAAATTACCGTGCGTTCGCCGAGAAGTGTCATATCGACGACAGACCGGAGGCTGCGCCCAATGAGACGCTGAATCTCATGCGTGCGCCCACCGATCTTTCCCTTTTCGGCCTCGCGCGGCGATCGTGTCAGCGTCGCCCGCGGCAGCATTCCATACTCCGCCGTCACCCATCCACGCCCCGAGTTACGCATCCATCCCGGCACACCGTCAGTCACCGACGCATTGCACAACACCCGCGTGTGCCCCACTTCAATCAACACCGAACCCTCGGCCATCGCCACGAATCCCGGCGTCAGCCGCAAAACCCGCGCTTCGTCCGCTGCACGGCCACCACTTCGAAACAACTCTTCTGCTTTACTCATTCCGCCCATTCTATAGACCGT
>Ga0302310_10004009_pt1 | contig 11208 bp, 9 predicted proteins | sample III_Palsa_N1_2_FD_200451 | JGI IMG/M metagenome (GOLD analysis project Ga0302310, IMG submission 200451) | Peat permafrost microbial communities from Stordalen Mire near Abisko, Sweden - III_Palsa_N1_2 | ecosystem: Environmental > Terrestrial > Soil > Palsa > Peat permafrost | place: Sweden... | reverse complement strand
CATAATTTTTCTCCGTGGGTGAAGTGCGGATGGCACATGTGGAACGCACACTGGCGCGAGCCGCGAAGATAAATGACTAGGTGCGTCTGTCATCTCCTACTCTTTACGGTATCGCTGTCATCGGAGACTGAGAAGCCGGTTTCTTCGCACAGCATCTTTGCGCTAGAAGTAAAGCCGATCTCGTCTTTGCGTGCTTCGCAAAGCAGGTATGCGCGATTGCCATCTTCTCAAGATGAGCGTGAAAGTCTAGCCTTAACTTAGGCCTCGATCGAGCACTCGATCGAGCGCTTGATCGAGCGTCGACTAGGGCAGCTACTTAATTGCAACCAGAAGCCTTCCATAATGATGCGTGTATTCGCAAGGCAGCAAGCCATTATGGCCTGACGGGAGAAGTTTGATGAAGTTCAATCTACAGGGGAGTCTCTTCGCGCTCTTTCTTGGAGCGCTTGCCGCGCTTCCTCCGATCTCGATCGACATGGCTCTTCCTGCTCTGGTGCCAATCGCTCATGCTCTGCGTGTCACTCCGGGAATGGCGCAGCTCACGCTCAGCTTCTTCATGGCGGGCTTTGCTCTGAGTCCAATTGCATATGGGCCGCTCTCTGACCGATACGGCAGACGCCCTATGCTGATCCTTGGCCTTGCGCTGTTTACGCTCGGGGGCCTTGCGTGCGCTGTCGCTGGAACACTGAATCTGCTTCTGCTTGCACGCTTTGTTCAGGGTGCAGGAGCCGGTTCAGGCATGACGCTTGCAATGGCGATGGTGCGGGATCTCTTCACCGGGAAAAAGGCGCAGGGCCGGCTCGCGGTCATCACCGTGGTTACAAATGTCGCTCCGATGATTGCACCAGCACTCGGTGCCGCTCTGCTTTCCTCTATGGGCTGGAGAGCGATCTATATCGCCACGGGACTTTGTGGGATCCTGCTGCTGCTGGCTATCCTTTGCTCGTTGCAGGAAACGGCGCCGCACCAGCCTCCTCAACATGAGCCGTTGATCACTGTTGTGGCGCGCGGCTATCGACGCGTGTTAGGGCATCGGCGGGCAATGGCTTATATCGTTCTCAACGCACTGGGATTCAGTTGGATGTTTGCGTATATCACCGGATCGCCGCTGACGTTTATCGACACGTTCCACACAAGTGCTGCTCTCTTTGCCGTACTGTTCGCCTGCACCGGATCTGGCATCGTGGCCGGAGCCACACTCAATGGCAAGTTGGCGCAGTGGGGAGTGGGAATCAAGTGGCTTCTTCTCGGCGGGGTCATCACGGCGGCGTGTTGCACCTCAGCACTCGTCATCCTCACGCTCACAGGATCGATGTCGCTATGGAGCTTTATGCCGCTGTTGACGCTTACGACTGCATCCTTTGGAATGGTGGCGCCGAGCGCCGCACATGGCGCGCTTGAGCCACTTGGAGAGGTCGCTGGTGTCGGGGGAGGGCTGCTGGCGTCAATGCAGATGTTGTTTGCCGCAGGCACGAGCTCCGTAGTCGCGATGCTCTTCCCGAGAATTGGGGTGCTTGCGATGACTGGGTGCATGTGTACGCTCTCCGTTCTTGCCCTGGCGCTGGCCATTCCGCTTCTGCGAGGAGCTGCGTCTACAGGCGTGACGGAACAGCACGAAGCTGTCTTATCTCTTCACTAATTTCAATATCTCGACATACGAATAGGGGACTGAACTTAGGAAGCCCAAGGCGTTTGACGCTAGAGGCCGAGGCCGCCGTCTACAGCTAGAATTTGTCCGGTGATGAAGTGCGGACCGGTTGCGAAGAAGAGTACTGCGGCGGCTACGTCCGCTGCTGTTCCGTTGCGGGTCATGGGGGTTTTTGCGGCGAAATGCGCTGCTTCCCTGCCCTCTTGCATCTGGATATAGCCGGGAGCTACGCAATTCACGCTCACTTCAGGGGCGAAGGCCTTGGCCATGGTCTGGGTAAGCATGTGCAGCGCGGCTTTGGAAGCGCAGTAGTGTGCGTGCGTGGCCCAGGGATGCATTCCGCCCAGAGATCCAAGATTCACGATGCGGCCCTGTGCGGCTTTCAGGTGCGGCAGAGCTTCGCGAGCCATCAGGAATGGGCCGCGCGTATTGGTTTCAAAGACCCGGTCCCATTGATCCAGGGTGATTTCGGCGAGTGGGACGGATTCAAAGACGGCGGCATTGTTTACCAGCAGGTCGAGGCTTCCGAAGTGGGCGACCGTTGCGGCTACGGCTTCACGCGCACTCTGCTCGCTGCGAACATCCAGATGCAGAGCCAGCGCGCGGGCGCCAAGCGCCTGGATCGCGCTAACTGTCTCCAGGGCTTCGGTTTCAGACTCGGAATAGGTGATGGCGATGTTCATCCCGGCGCGGGCCAACGCGAAGGCCAATTCCCTGCCCACGCGTTTCGCGCCGCCGGTCACGAGAGCTGTTTTGAGGGGTTCAGGTTGGAGCGCCATCTGTCTTGCGGACATCAGTAGCTGGGCGGCGTGGAACTCTGCGGCTTGGCTTGGTCTTTTGGGGTGTCGGGCGGTGTGTCTGGCTTGGTTTCGGGCTGCGGAGCGGAACCATCGTTGGGCGCGGCGGCATCTTTTGGCTTGTCTGTGGGCTTGTCAGGCGACGTATCAGGCGCTGGAGCGGGTGAGGCTGTCTTTCCCTCGGTCTTCTTGTAAATGGAGTATTGCTCGACCGGGCGCTTGAGCTTGACCTCAATGGCCAGATTGTCCTTGTCTACCTTGTAATCTTCGCCGTAGGTCTGAAAGCCGGGAGCGATGATCTGCAGACGCACGCTGGAACCTAAATCGAGGAGTTCGATGACAGCTTTACCTTCGTCGTTGGTCTTCAGCTCCATGTTGCCCCGGTCGCGGCCATCGACGAGAGGATGGAAGATGACAGCGGCATTTTCGATGGGCTTGCCATTGGTGGCGCGGGTGACGGTGACTTCGACGTGGGCAGTTGGCGGCGGGGCCTTGTATTTGCGGCCACGCTTGGCGGTGTCCGAGTCTGAATCCTGAGCATGAGCGTGCACCGTGCCCACAACGGTCAGGGCTGCCAGGGTGAAAACTGCGAAGAGTAAGCGGCGGGAGCGAATCGACCAGGGACGCATGGCTTTATTGTAGTCCTTTGCGAATGAACGAGGTCAATTCTGTGATTTCAGACAGGCACAGAATCAGACGCGAAGGAGGCGCGCATTATTTATTAGTGAATTACACTCATATTTTGACATTTCTGCCCTTGACAACAGCGCGGCGACTTCCCTAGTCTAGCAGTTGGAAAGCGAGACTGCTAAAGCTCCGTTGGGAGACTGTGCAGCTGGCCAACCATCCTGGGCGGGCTATGAGCCCTCCAGCGCCAAGGAGAAGCAACAGTATGGCAACATCATCCGTAGTGACGACGTTTACTCCACTTCATGATCGCATTCTGGTTCGCCGCGTCGAAGAGGGCGAGACGATTCGCGGCGGCATCATCATTCCTGACAGCGCCAAGGAAAAGCCCCAAGAGGGTGAAGTTCTCTCCGTGGGCAAGGGCAAGTCCAACGACGAAGGCAAGGTTTTCCCGCTTGATGTGAAGGCTGGCGACCGCGTTCTCTTCGGCAAGTACTCCGGCACCGAGATCAAGATCGACGGCGAAGAGCTGCTGATCATGCGTGAAGAAGAAGTCCTCGGCATCCTCAAGAAGTAGGTATTCCACCTTCTGATCGCTTCGCGTGATTTACGCGGATTTTGTTGAGATTTACGGCGAAAAGCCGGACCAAAGCTAGCAGCGCCACGGCGCAAAACAGGAGATTTCAAAGTTATGGCAAAGCAGATTTTGCACGGAGAAGATTCCCGTCAGGCGATTTTGCGCGGAGTGAACATCCTCGCGGACGCCGTCAAGGTGACCCTCGGCCCCAAGGGCCGCAATGTGGTCATTGAAAAGAAGTTTGGTTCCCCCACCATCACCAAGGACGGCGTCACGGTGGCCAAGGAGATCGAACTGAGCAATGCGCTTGAGAACGTGGGCGCGCAGCTGGTGAAGGAAGTTGCTTCGAAGACCAGCGATGTGGCCGGCGACGGCACAACGACTGCGACCGTACTGGCGCAGTCGATCTATCGCGAAGGCGTAAAGACTGTGGCTGCCGGCGCAAACCCGACCGCTCTGAAGCGCGGCATCGACAAGGCCGTGGTTGCCGTGATCGGCACCAAGGACAAGGAAAACAACTGGACGGACGGCGGCGCTCTCGGCGCGATGTCCAAGCCGGTTACCGATGATTCCGTAGCCCAGGTGGGCACCATCTCGGCCAACGGCGACGTGGAGATCGGCGAGATCATTGCCGGCGCCATGAAGACCGTAGGCAAGGACGGCGTGATCACGATTGAAGAGTCGAAGACCATGCAGACCTACCTCGAGACCGTGGAGGGCATGCAGTTTGACCGCGGCTATCTGAGCCCCTACTTCGTGACCGATGCCGATCGCATGGAAACGGCGCTGGACGAGCCTTACATCCTGATCTACGAAAAGAAGATCAGCAACATGAAGGATCTGCTGCCTCTGCTGGAGCAGGTTGCACGCAGCTCGAAGCCTTTGCTGATCATTGCTGAGGACGTCGAAGGCGAAGCGCTCGCGACCCTGGTAGTCAACAAGCTGCGTGGCACGCTGAATGTAGCTGCTGTCAAGGCTCCTGGCTTTGGCGATCGTCGCAAGGCGATGCTGGGTGATATCGCAATTCTCACCGGCGGCGAAGCGATTACCGAAGACCTGGGCATCAAGCTGGACGGCGTCAAGCTGGAGCAGCTGGGCCGCGCCAAGCGCATCACCATCGATAAGGACAACACGACCATCATCGACGGATCGGGCGACGCTGCTGCTATTTCGGGCCGCGTGAAGGAGATTCGCAGCCAGATCGAAAAGACCACCAGCGATTACGATCGCGAGAAGCTGCAGGAGCGGTTGGCCAAGCTGGTCGGCGGCGTTGCGGTGATCAAGGTGGGCGCGGCGACTGAGACCGAGCTGAAGGAAAAGAAGGCTCGCGTTGAAGACGCTCTGCACGCAACACGCGCGGCTGTCGAAGAAGGCATCGTGGCTGGCGGCGGCGTGGCCCTGGTTCGCTCGACGGCGGCGGTGGACGCTCTGATCAAGACCCTTGAGGGGGATGAGAAGATCGGTGCGCAGATCGTGCGTCGCGCGCTCGAAGAGCCGCTTCGGCAGATCGTTGCCAATGCCGGCGAAGAGGGCGCAGTGGTTGTGGGCAAGATTCACGAGTCCACCGACGACCACTACGGCTACAACGCGGCCACTGGCCAGTTCGAAGATCTGGTTAAGGCCGGCGTCATCGATCCGACCAAGGTTACACGCACGGCACTGCAGAACGCAGCCTCGATTGCTGGCCTGTTGCTGACCACCGAAGCTTTGATCTCCGAGATTCCGGAGCCCAAGGCAGCGGCGCCAGCAGGCGGCGGCCACGGCGGCGGCATGGACGGCATGTACTGACCCTTGCCGGGTCGGGCGGACGCGCCTTCGGCGCAAAAGCAAAGACAAAGGCCTCCAGCTTCGGCTGGGGGCCTTTTGCTTGCTGAGCAAGTATTCCCTCGGGCATTTCAGATGCCGGCGTACCAGGAGTAGCCGTATTCGGGTGAAGCGGAGCCGAGCCCTTGGCCGAAGCTCTTCAGGGAGTCGGTGACCGTCAGGTGGGTTACGTACTTGACGCTCTTGTAACCCAGTTGGCGAGGGATGCGCAGGCGAAGTGGACCGCCGAAGCCGACAGGCAGATCGCCGTCGTTCATACCGAGAGTGAGGAACGTTTGAGGATGGAGGGCGTCGGCCATGTCGATGCTTTCCCATATGGGTTTTTCGATGGAGAAGTAGACGATGTAACGAGCCTGTGGGGATACGCCGACCTCGTTGAGCACATGCTTGAGGGGTGTTCCGATCCATTCAGCGATGTAGGACCAGCCTTCTTCGCAGGCTACCTCGGTAATCTGGCTGTGTATGCCGAGGCTGCGGATGTCGGAGAGCGAGAACGATGCCGGGTGGGCGACGAGGCCGTCGACGGAGAGCTTCCAATCGCGGAAGCCGTTGGCTTGATGCTGCTTGAAGAGGTCGTTGGGCGGCGCTACGGCGTTGGCGAAGGGAGATTTGGAGATCATATCCCGAGAAAACTCGCGGGCCAGCGAGTGAGTGGTGAGCAGGCGCTGGGCGGCGTAGGTGAGCGTCTCGCCGGGGCCATAGACACCTCCGCAGTCTGGTGGGATGAGGCCGTAACGGCGGGCGATTTTGTCAGCTGCTGCGAGGCCGGCGGCGCCTGCAACGGCAGCGGCGCCGGCGGTGATGAGTTTGCGGCGCGTGAGATGTTTGACGGGCTTCATGCTGGCTCCTGAGACTTGAACGCCGGAGACGGGATGGGCCCGGGTACTTCGGGGCCAGGTACTTCGTGGCCGGGCGCGTCGGCGTGGCCGATGATCATGGCGCTCATGCGGCTGCGGAAGCCGGAGAGCGTGACCATGACGACGTGGACGATGAGGAAGAGCACGAGTGCGCCGGAGACGAAGAAATGGAGAGTTCGCGCGGATTGCCGGCCGCCGAGAGCGATGACGGCGAGTGGAACCGCGGAATCGAAGGCGGGGGACATGGCCAGGCCGGTCCAGATGATCAAAGGAAAGAGGACAAAGATGACGGCCAGATAGGCGATGCGCTGGACCACATTGTAGCCGTGCGAGCCGTCTGGATTCGCCGGCGCGCGATGGAGATATCTTGCGATCACATGCCGAAAGGCACGCAGGTTGCGGTCGCCGGGCGCGGGTGCGATATCTTTGCGGAAATGGCCGTTCCAGAGGCTGGCGAGACCGTAGACGAGGCCGGTGAGGACGGCCACCCAGGCGGCCTGGAAGTGGAGATAGCGGCTCCATCCGTTCTGGTCGGGCATGACATAGCCGTAGCCCGTGGGGACTGTATCCCGGGAGGCGGGGATGTGGATGGTGAAGAGGGGCTTCATCATGACGTTGCCGGTTTCGCCCCAGTAGAAGCGCGGATGGGAGATGATGATCTCAATGCCCGAGAGCAGCAATGCCAGGAAGGCGATGACTGTGATCCAGTGGGTCACGCGGACGAGTGCCGTATGGCGGGGTGATTGGAGACCGGAATTGGGACCGGAATTGGGACCGGGGTCGGACACACGCGCAGCATAGCACGGAAGCGCGCGCTATCCAGGTCTTTTCGGGATCGATTTGTGAGGATGTATGCCAGGATTGGGCCATTTCCTGCGCGGAAATGGCGAAGCGCGGGATTCTGGATGGAATCCCGCGCTGGTTGTTGTTGCGATCTTGCTGGTGACCAGTTAGAACTCCAGACGTACCTGGACCTGGATTTCTCTTGGTGTGTAGAGAAAGCCGCTGTCGTTGGACGTGGAATGCGAGCCGAAGCCGACCCCTGGCGCTGTGCTTGGCAGGAAGGTCAGCGTGCTGGCGCCTGCTGTGCTGGTGGTGAAGCTGTAGGCATCTTCGTTGATGTCGGTGGTGCTGAAGTTCTGGTGGTTGGCGAGGTTGTACATGTCGGCGTTCAACTGCAGGTTGTAGCGGTCGCGGAAGGTGAACTGTTTTTGCAAGCGAATGTCATCCACGGTCGCGCGAGGCACCTTGTAGGTATTGAGGCCGATTGGCGGGATGTAGTACACGCCCGGAACGCCGTTCCATGTTCCACTGTTGAGCGCGGCGCTCGAGTTGTAACCGGTGTCGATCTCGGCGGAGTAGGGCAGGCCATTCTGCATCTGGAATGTGTCGTTGATGCTCCAGCCACTGGTCAGTTGCTTCAATACAGCTCCGGAGGAAATTCCCGGAAACGTATAGACCGCGTAGGCAACGAAGCGATTGCCGACGTTGAACAGCGAAGTGCCGTAATTCTGCCGTGCGGAGGCATAAGGATTGAGCCAGTTGTTGGTGGCGGTGGTAGAGTCGGCGTTCTGGTTGAAATCCAGTGCGTGCGACCAGGTGTAGTTGGCGTCGAATTGCAGCCCATGTATGCCGTGGTTTTGAATATCCGCGGTCAGAGCGTTGTAGTTTGAGTTGATATTGCTGAGAACTTCGGTGATGTTGGTGAAGTTTGAATTGATATAGCCGGTGGGATAGGGGCAATTTGCGCCGGCTGTGCAGGTACCGAAGGTCGGGACGACGAATGTCGATCCGACTGGAAGCGGGCCGGTTGCTGTGCCGCTCGCGGTTTGGCCGATGGTAATCGTCGTGGTGGCTTGCGGCGGCGCGAGGTTGACGTCGAGGAAGTTCGGCAGTTCGCGGCCAAGGGCGCCCATGTAGCTGACCTGCAAAACAGTTCCCTCGCCCAACTGCTGCTGCACCTGCAGATCAAATTCGTCGACCTGAGGATTTTGCAGATTGGAGGCCAGGTAGAACGATGAGGGCTTGCTGCCGCTGCCTGAGGAGAACGGATTGGGGAAGGTTGGAGCGCCAGCAGCGGTGGGCTTTGTGCTTGCCAGAGCGTATTGGCCATTGGGGCTGCCCGTTCCGAAGAGCGCGCTTTCTACCGTGCCGTTAAGAATGCGTCCGTAGTACATACCAAAGCCGCCACGGAGAACCGTGTCGCCCTTGCCAAAGACATCGAGTGCGAAGCCGATACGTGGACCGAAATTGTTGCGGTCACTGGGATGGTTGGTGAGACCGGCGTAGGGCACGAAGGAGCCGGTGGCTGTGGTCAGGTTTGCCGAGGGACTTGGCAGAGCTTCAAAATCGTAGCGAAGGCCCAGTTCAAACGTAAGGCGCGAGGTAGCCTTCCAGTTGTCCTGGATGAAGCCGGCGTAGTCGGTGGTGGCAATCGCGTAGGTGGTTGCTCCCAGATCCTGCGTGACGGAACTGTAGCACGAATACTTTCCTACACCGCTCGTGGTGGCAGTTGCTGCTCCGCCGGAGCTGTTGCAGGTGCCGGCGCTGCCTTTGGTAGCGAGATCGGTGAGGTAGTTGGGAATGTTGCTGTAGGTGTAGTCGCCGAAGAAGTACGGCGTCTGATCGACGAGGTCGTAGTTGTGCAGGAAGTCGGCGCCGATGCGGATACTGTGGTTGCCGAAGGAGTAGTACAGGATGTCGTCCACCTGCCACTTGCGCTCGTCGGGATAGGAGTAGCGATAGGAGTAGTACGGTGAGCCGAGATCGAAACCGATGGAAGTGTCGAGGCCGATGTAGGGGATGGTGCCACCGTTGGGCGCGTTGCTTAGAGGGATGATCCCGCCGGGCGCGACCAGCTTGTTTAGGGTGTAGCTGCTGTAGGGTTGCTGGTGTTCGTCGTTCAGCTCACGGCTGTACTGGTAGAGCAATTCGTTGCTGATTTTGCTGGAGAGCTGGCTGGCCAACTTGGCCACGCCGTAGTCCAGCTTGACGAAGTCTTCGCCAAAGGCGTCGATGGAATAGTCGGCGCTGGTACTGGTCTGAACATCACCGGGGGCATCCCAACGAAGGCGGTGGTAGAGGAAGCTGGCGCGCTCCTTGTCGTTGATCTGCCAGTCGAGCTTGGGAGTGTTGATCTCCTGATAGCCGGCGCGCGGCACGAGGCCGAGATCCGTTTGCAATGCAGCAAGGCCGCTGTCATATTGTGCTACAGCGGCGGCATACGTTCCCAGGCCAAGTCGCGCGGCCATGGTGCACACTTGATTGTCCAGTGTGTAGTTGGGATTAGTCGTTGTGCTGCCGGTGAGGTAGCCGGTGGTGGTATCGCAGGTTCCGTTGGGCGTTCCGTCCGGCTGGTCGAGGAAGCTGCCCGGTGTGGTGGCGCTGCCGTAGCTCTTGGCCCGGGCGATGCCTGGGTTGATGTGAGTGAGCTGATCGTAGGTGTAGTACCAGAAGAGCTTGTCCCGCAGGAGATGACCACCCGCCGAGAAGCCGTAAATCTTGCGCAGATCCTTGGGCTTGAGCGGAAGTCCGTCGGGACCGTCCGAGCCGGGATCGTAGGCGCCTAAGCCGCGATCCAGATCGTTGAAGAACGCTTCGCCGTGAAGCGTGTTGGTGCCGCTCTTGGTGACCGAGTTGACAACGCCGCCAGCCGCGCGGCCATATTGCGCCGAGTAGACACCGGTGTTGACCTCGAATTCCTGAACGGCATTGGACGAGGTCGAATACCCTTCACGCGTGCGACCGCGTTCTTCTGAGAAGTACGCCTGGTTGTCGTCCGCGCCGTCGATCTCGACGTTGTTGAGCAGCGTGCTCATGCCGCGAACGCTGATGAGGCCGAAGCCGCTGGAGTCCGCGACCACGCCCGGTGTGGTGAGCAGCGACGGTTCTGGACGGGAATATTGTCAATCGCGCTACGAGAAAGGACGGCGTTAAGATCGGGGCTTTCAAAGTTCAGCGTTGCCGCATCGGCAGAAACAGTTACGTCCTGCTGAACGCTACCGGTGGTCAGTTTGGGTGCGAGCGAGGTGAGCTGTCCAACCTGCACGAGGACTTTGCTATCGACGACGTTTCCGAAGTTTGAAGCGGCAAAGGTGACTGTGTAGGTGCCAGGCTCGAGCAGCGGCGCGATGAAGTAGCCGCTTGCATCCGCCTTAAGGTGCTGCTCGGCATTGGTGCCGTCATTGTGGATAGTGATCTCTGCGCCGGGGATGGCGGCATCTGTCGAATCTTCAACGGTGCCGGCGATGGCGCCCTGGGTTGTGGATTGAGCGCGCGCGGCGCCTGTACAGACCGTCGCGGCTGCCAAAAATAACGCCATTTTGGGTATGAATTTGTTGAGTCTCATTTGGATTTCCTCAAGGTTGGATAGATTACCGGCTCACAATTGCAATTCCGAACAGACTTCTATCGCAATAAATTGCCGTCTGTTCGGTGGAACCGAGATTCCTCCGGCGCTTTTCCGGCGTCCGGCGTGCAGGAATCCTAAAGTTTTATGGTAAAGACGCGGATTGTCCGCAGAGTAATTTTTGGGTGAATTTGCTTCAATCCATTGCGCTTAGAGCTCGGGAAGCCGAGTCTTTTTGAACGGGACCAAGAATCTCCCGCTGACTTATTCTAATACCCTGGAAACGACGAAATCCAGCCGGCACATGCCGGCTGGACTCGTTTGCTTGCCTTTCATGGCTGCTTTTAGAAGGTCAGATGCAGGCCCATGGTTACGGCTCGGGCGCCACCGATAGTGCCGGTGACAGAGCCGAAGTTTGCGGCGTTGTTGGGGCAGCCGCCGGGGACAGCATTGACCGAGACGCAGGTTCGAGTGCCGACTGGAATCAGGGTGGGAATCGTGGTGCTCTTTCCGCTTCCGTTTGTGTACGG
>Ga0302310_10004001_pt1 | contig 11228 bp, 9 predicted proteins | sample III_Palsa_N1_2_FD_200451 | JGI IMG/M metagenome (GOLD analysis project Ga0302310, IMG submission 200451) | Peat permafrost microbial communities from Stordalen Mire near Abisko, Sweden - III_Palsa_N1_2 | ecosystem: Environmental > Terrestrial > Soil > Palsa > Peat permafrost | place: Sweden... | reverse complement strand
CATCGCGTTGGCATTCTCAGCGTGATCCTATTGAATAGTGCCGCCGCATTAGCCACACATAGCGCGTCGGAAACAAGCGCGACAACCAGAACATGAAGCGGGCGCCGCTGCCGACAACAAGACGCCGCTTGCCGCTTTCAAGTCCCGAAATAATCAGCCTGGCACATCTGGCGGGCGACGTGACTAACATCCGCCGCGACACCGCCGCGACGTGCCGCTCGAGATCAGTCTCATTCTCTGCGATCGGGGAGTTCTTCGCGATGCCGGTATTGATACCGCCGGGGTGGACGACGACGGCGCGCACTCCTGTGCCTTCCAATTCAGTCCATAGGGTCTCCGTGAGGCCGCGAACCGCAAACTTGGACATGACATACGCGGCGTGGCAGGGCCCCGCAACGAGGCCCAAGACGCTGGAGATATTTACGATGCAGCCTTCTTTTTGGGCCAACATCATGGGAAGGAATGCCTTGGTCCCATAGATGACTCCCCAGAGGTTAATCGCAAGCACCTTTTCGATTTCAGGAATGGATGTGTGCTCAAACGAGGCCATCATTGCGGTTCCGGCATTGTTTATTATGTAGTGAGCTGTACCAAAATCTCGCTTAACCGCGTCGGCAAGGCCAAAGACCGCTTCCCGTGAGGCGACGTCCAGCGGATAACAAATGGCTCGACAGCCGGGTGGGAGACTTGCGACCGTGGCCGCGAGCCCAATCCGACTGATGTCAACCAGCGCCAAATGTGCTCCTCGGCCTGCCAACTGCACAGCAAGGGCCTGGCCAATGCCAGACCCAGCGCCGGTAATAACGACGATACAGTCTCTGAACATGCGTCGCTCCGGGTGGGCGGCAACCAGCCGGCACTGTACTGCGAAGCTAACCTTCGGCCCCCACCCGTCGAAGGGGGGACGCTGGCAGCTGATCTTCGTCGATAGTATCCAGACGGTCGGCGATCTTTTGGCCGCAATTTCGCATTGGGGGGCTATACACGGATGGGCGCACCTATCTATGTCGCCGGCGTCGGAATGACCCGGTTCAGTAAGCATCGGGAGCGCTCATTGGAGTCGCTTGGCCAGGAGGCGTTGGACGCAGCCTTGAAAGATGCCGGCGCGGAAATCGGCCATATCGGACAGGTATTCTACTCCGGCGTCACGCAGGGGGCGCTGCAGGGTCAGAATGCCATTCCCGGTCAGGTGCTGCTCTCGAAGCTTGGATTCAAGACTCTGCCGATCTGGAATATTGAAAACGCCTGTGCGTCGGGAACGAGCGCATTCCAGCTGGCCGTCCAGGCATTGCGCGCCGAGGCATGCGATGTGGCACTGGTCCTGGGCGCAGAGAAGATGAACATTGAAGACAAGGCTCGCGCGATATCGATGTTCGAGGGCGGTTGGGATGTGCTCAAAGCGGATGAAAACGCAGCCAGACTGCTCGCACTCGGTGCCGGTATCGACGTTCCGGAAGGCAGCGAGTCCAAACGTCCCTACAGCCGCTTCATGGCGATATATGCGGCCATGTGCCGGTATTGGATGAAAACGTTCGGAACGACCCAACGGCAGATTGCTGCCGTGTGCGCCAAGAATCATGTGCACTCGGTCCACAACCCGTACGCTCAATATCGTGAGCCATACACCATCGAGCAGGTGCTCGCGGCGGATCCCATCACTTATCCGCTCACCCTCCCCATGTGTGCGCCGCTGACCGATGGGGCGGCCGCAGTCGTCGTTTGCTCAGAGGCCGGCGTGAAGCGGTTGAATGGTAGCCGGAAGCGGGCTATCAGCGTCGCCGCGACTGCCATCGCCACGGCGAGCCCGCGCGCGGCCGACGCTTTTGATCAAGCCGTCAGTCGCCGCGCGGCGCGGATAGCGTATGAGCAGGCCGGGATCGGAAGCCAAGACGTGTCAGTCGCCGAAGTTCACGATGCCACTGCCATGGGCGAAGTGATGGCGGTTGAATTCTTGGGACTGACCCCGATGGGCGGTGCCGGACCTGCAGCGGAGGCAGGGGAGCTCAGCATCGGCGGCCGCATACCGGTGAACCCTTCCGGGGGTCTGGAATGCAAAGGGCACCCGATCGGTGCCACAGGGCTTGCGCAGATACATGAACTCGTTACGCAGCTGCGTGGGGAAGCGGGTCTGCGTCAGGTTAACGGCGCACGCGTCGCCATTCAGGAAAATGGCGGCGGCTCCGTCGGGTATGAGGAAGCCGTTGTGACAGTGAACCTTTTCAAGAACTAGAGGTGGATGACCGCCATGGAATGCCAATGAACGACGTGAGTCACAAGGAAGTCCCACTTCCGGCCGTCGGGCTCTCCGGTTTTGACGTGGGATTAAGCGAACAGGAACTCGGCGCACAGCAAGCTCTGCATCGCTTCGCACTGGAAGTCATGCGGCCCATTGCGCGGGAACTGGATCGGCTTCCGGCGTCCGTGGCTTACCAAAAAGGTTCCCCATTTTGGCAATTCCACACGGAGTTTGCGAAACTTGGACTGGGTGGCGAGGAGCTCAGTGAACTGCCACCTGATCAGGCGGCGCGGCTTGAGGGAATCACGATTGAAGAGCTCGCTTGGGGCGACGCGGGATTGACCGTCACCGGCGGTGTAAAGGACTTGCCGTTGATCATGGCCCGCGCCAGTGCCAATAAGGAACTGGCAGACCTGTGTCAGGGCAAGCTCGGTTGCTGGTGCGCCACGCAACCGGATCGCGGGTCGGACGGATTGACGCTTTACCCGGCTGAGCGATTCCCAGGATCGACCGGGAATAAAGGCAATCTTCAGGCCACTTTCCGTGGCGAAGAAATCACCATCAATGGACAAAGCTCTGCCTGGGTGTCCAACGGCCCCGTCGCAGAAGTGGCGCTGATGGATATCGTCGCAGACTATGGAGACGGCTTCTTCGATTCTCAGGGAAACACGTTCGGTTGCAACATTATCCTTCCTCTTGATCTCAAGGGGGTGTCCCGCGGGAAACCGCTGGAGAAGCTCGGGAAACGCACGCTCCCGCAGGGTGAGGTCTTCTTCGACAACGTTCGTGTGCCGCGACGTTTTGCGATTGCAACGCGCGACGACTATGAAGTGAAGCACGCGTACGCGTGGGCACAGGCGGGTACTGCAATGAGCCACATTGCCTGTGGACTTGCGCGTTCGGCGTTCGAACTGGCACTGGCGTATGTGAATCAGCGCAAACAGGGTGGCGCTCTGTTGGCCGATCTGCAGCTCACGCAATACCGCATCGGGGTGCTTGGGAATAAAGTCGAAGCCATTCGGGCCATGGCGCGGCATGTGGCTCACTACACGCGCTGCTCGCCGCGTCCACATCCCTACTTTACGGCGTCTGGCAAGGCGTTCTGCTGCGGTGAGATGTTCACTGTCGTGAATGATTCGCTGCAGTTGTTTGGCGGCGTGGGCCTCACCCACGAATATCCCATCGAGAAGTTGCTGCGCGATGCTCGCGCAATGCAAATCGAGGATGGCGAGAACAACCTGCTGCTGATGCACTACGGATTCTTGCTCACCCGTCTTTATCAGCAAGAAGGGTGGGGCAAGACTTGAGTGGTACGCCGTCAGGTGTGCGTGAACGGGGACAGGTCTTCGTTGGACAGCGACTTCGCCATGGCCGCAACTGACATCTGTCGTAGTTACGGAACGGTAGTGGCGACGGAGCGTGGGAAATCAATCGTCGATACGGGCGAACCCCGTCGCGCGCAATTGTGATGGTACATGATCAAGCAATGGTTGCAGGCCCTTGAGGCCACCCCCTGGGGTACAGCCGTCCGTGAATCGACGTGGATGTTTCCCACTGTCGAAACGATCCATGTTCTGGCGCTGGTGCTGGTCGTGGGATCAATCATGGTCGTGGATCTGCGATTGTTGAACATTACATCGCGGGAACGCTCGGTGAAGGAGCTGACGGATGAAATGCTGCCCTGGACATGGATCGCGTTCGTTTGCGCCCTAATTACAGGCAGTTTGCTCTTCAGCTCTTCGGCGATGCGTTATACGGGCATCTGGCAATTCGACGCCAAAATGTGCATGTTGCTGCTCGCGGCCATCAATATGGCGGTGTTTCATCTTGGTGCCTTCCGGTCGGTCGACCAGTGGCACCACGCGCCCGCCAAGCCTCCTCTGGCCGCGAAGCTGGCGGGCGGCATTTCGTTGGCGATCTGGGTGATCGTCGTGGGTCTGGGTCGCTGGATTGGTTTTGTCTGAGAGCACGCCTGGCTGCACATTGTGAGCCCGGCTCATTCTCCAAAATGGACGCTGGGACAGGTCGTTTTAGCAACCCACGGCGCGCGGACCGATGCTCCTATGACGTCTGAGTCGGAGTCATTGCAGGTACTCGCAGACCGAATCCATGCGGCCGCTGGATTGGGTCGTTCACGTCTCATCTGGAAACTGTTTGATTTCCTCGTGAAATGTTCAGTGATGGGCCGTGCGCCTAAGGAAACCGAAGTGGCGATCGAAGTGTTCGGCAAGGACACGGGTTTCGACGTGGCCCAGGACGCTATGGTCCGGGTGTACGTCTACAAGCTGCGGCGTAAGCTCGAGGAGTTTTATGCCGGGCCGGGCCAAAGTGACTCCCTTCACCTGGTCATCCCCAAGGGAATTTATCGCGTAGAAGTTCGGGAACGCCGGGTCGGGTGGCCCGAAGTGCTGCGCGAACAGCCGGGATCCCCTTCCAGCTCAGAAATCCGCGCGAAGCCCAACACATCAGGAGCGCAGGTGCCACGGCGCTGGATCTTGCCGGTTCTTGCTGCCTCCATGCTGATCAACGCGATGCTCGCCGGCGGCCTGTTTCGGTATTCCCGTCGCGCTACGCCCGCAGATCCCGTGCGCATGAGTTCAGTATGGTCGCGCATGCTCACTTCGAGCCGGCCACTGTGCATCGTGTTGGGCGACTATTATATATTTGCGGAAACGGACAAGAATATGGAGGTGCAGCGCCTGGTGCGTGAATTCTCCATCAATTCCGCAAACGACCTCGACCAGTACTTGAAGCTGCATCCCGAACTCGCGGATCGGTACCAGGATATGCAGCTGAACTACCTGCCGACTTCGGCGGCGTATGCACTGAAGGAGCTGGGGCTTGTGACTGCCCAGGCGACTGCGCGCGTGCGGATAGTGATGGCGTCCGAGCTGACGCCCGAGATACTGAAGTCTTCGGATGTGATCTACATCGGCTATTTGAGCGGCCTGGGCATGCTCGGCGACTTGGTGTTCGCCGGGTCGCGCTTCCGGATAGGTGACTCGTTTGACGTGCTCGTCGATCGGAATACCCACAAACAGTACATCAGCCAGGCGGCACTGCCCGTGCCGGGTGAACAGACCTATCACGACATTGGCTATTTTGCGACGTTCGCGGGGCCCGCCGGTAATCAGATCATGATCGTGGCCGGAATGCGCGATGTAGCGGTTCGACGCGTGGCGGAGAGTATTAGCCATGCGGACACACTGCAGGAACTCATCGCCCGCAGCGGCAACCAGCGCTCCTTTGAGGCACTGTATGACGTGTTCGCGATGAACGGCACGGACCTCAACGGTACGCTACTGCTCACCGGCGGAATTGATACAGCCCACATCTGGACAGATGAGACTTCGGCGTCACCCCGGACTCCCAGCCATCCCCCCACCTTCACAGCCCCTCACGCACCTTGAGTACCAACATGAGCCCATCAGAACCAGCCCCCGTTGGGCGACCGAACCGACCTCGCTACAGTTGTAAAGTGCAAAGCGTCCGTCAACTGGCCCCGCGTATGGTACGCATCGTTTTTGCGGGGGAGGATCTCTCGAACTATGCGTGGAACGGCCCCGCCGCGCACATCAAATTGATTCTTGGCGCACCGCGCGCAGAGGGGGAACGTCCCCTATCGCGGACCTACACACCGCGCTATTTCGACGCTTCACGGGGCGAATTGGCAGTGGATTTCGTGTTGCACGGAGAAGGGCCTGCCTCGACGTGGGCAGCTCAGGCGCAGGTTGGACAGCCAATGATCATTGCCGGCCCCGGACGCTGTTATAGCCTTGATGCGCAAGCTCAATGGTTACTCATCGCCGGCGATGAGTCAGCGATTCCCGCCATTGCAACCATTCTTGAGGTGGTACCGGAGACTCTGCGCACGCAGGTCTTGATCGAGGTGAATGATGCGACGGATGAATTCGCGATCACCCGAGCGCTGCCGAACGTCAGCATACGCTGGCTGCACCGCGCGCACCCCATCGTGGGTCATGGCTCGACCGCCATCGCCGGTGTGGAGCTGAGGACGGCAGTAACGGCATTCCAGCCGCCCGCCGGACCCGGGTGCGTTTATGTCGCGTGTGAGGCCGAGGCGATGCGCCGGATCCGCCGGTACCTGTTGGTGGAGCGGGGACTGGCTCGGGATTGGGTGACCACGCGCGGCTACTGGAAACAGGGTGCGACCGATCATCCGGACCGCGATTACGGGGAGGATGTGGCGTAGGGGCCATAAACCAGAGCCGATCGTTGCCTCTGCACCGGAGCAGTCCAAGTTGGCGAAGCCGTTCCGACCCGTCCCCCCCGGTCGTGAGGGGTGAGCTGGGCGCTGATCGGAGCTAATGTCCGGTCGTGGAGCTTGCGCCGTCCAGGCCCAAGGCATCACATCGGTTGTTACCAAGGGGCATGTAATGCGCGAACTGACTGACAAGGTGGTGTTGATTACCGGAGCAGGGTCTGGCATTGGCGATGCCGTTGCACGCCGTTTTGCCGCGCAGGGCGCCAAGGTTGGCGTCACCGGTCGTCGCGAAGCGCCATTGAAGGAGCTGGCGAAGGAAATCGGCGCGTTGTCACTGCCGGGTGACGTGAGTGATAGGGCAACCGTGGAAAAGACGGTTCAACGCCTTGTGAAAGAATTTGGCGGCCTGGATATCGTCGTAAACAACGCAGGTATTGCGGTCATCGGCGACATTGAACAGATCAGCGACGAAGATTGGGCTTCGGTCATGGACATTAACCTCAATGGTACGCGGCTCGTCATGAGGGCGGTCCTGCCGCACCTACGCGCGCGAGGCGGCGGCGCTGTTGTCAACATTTCTTCGATTGGGGCACTATTTGCCGCACGACACAATGCCGTGTACGGCACCGCAAAGGCGGCTTTGCTGGCGCTAACCAAGGCATTGGCGCGGGATGGGGGCCCTGATGGAATCCGTGTAAATGCGGTGTGCCCTGGCTGGGTTGATACGCCCATGGTGGACCCCTTGCTCCAGATGCTGTCCAAGGAGCGCGGCATAACGCTCGACGCGGCGCGTTCCCTGCTGGTCCAGTTTAATCCTCTCAATCGAATGGGCCGCCCCGAAGAGATCGCCCGCTGCGTGGAGTTCTTGGCCACCGATGCCGCTTCTTTTGTGACGGGTGCCGTACTGATGGCTGATGGTGGCCAGTCGATCGTTGATGTTGGGACGCTGGCATTTGCTCCGCGGTGATGATGCGGCCTCGTCAATCCAGATCAGTTGAAAGAAAGGTCCACGTGACTGCGGTTCAGTCGCGGGGCGACCGCGGTGGAAGCGCAATAATTGGATCGCCCTCTAGGAGATAGCGGTGGTAGACGGAAGTTCGACACAACAAGCGTCGGTATGGCTGGCTTCGCTGGGCGCGGCGCTGGAGCGCGCAGACGCGGCCGCGGCGGCGGCGCTGTTCGGCGACGACAGCTATTGGCGCGATCTTGTTTCGTTCAGCTGGAATGTCATGACCGCCGAAGGCAATGCAGAGGTGCGTCAGCTGATTGAGCGCGCGGTCATCCCCGCAAAACCGGCTGGCTGGCAGCTTGACGGTGAGGCTCGTGAGGTTGACGGCGTGACCGAAGCCTGGTTCCGGTTCGAGACCGCCGTCGCCCGGGGCTATGGGCAGCTTCGGCTGAAGAATGGCAAGGCATGGACGCTGCTTACCACCATGCAGGAGCTGAAGGGCTACGAGGAGCACCGGCGCGAGAGGCGCGAGATCGGCGCAGAGGACAGCGCGCGTCTTGGCGGTCGTCAGACGTGGTTGCAGAAACGTCAGGACGAGGAGACCAATCTCGGGTTCACCACCCAGCCCTACGTTCTCATTGTTGGTGGCGGGCAGGGTGGTATAGCGCTTGGTGCTAGATTGAGGCAGCTGAACGTGCCGACTATCATCGTGGAAAAGAATGCCCGGCCCGGCGACTCTTGGCGCAAACGTTACAAGAGTCTGTTTTTGCATGACCCAGTGTGGTACGACCATTTGCCGTACATCCCCTTTCCCGAGCACTGGCCGGTATTTAGCTCGAAGGACAAGATCGCCGACTGGCTTGAGATGTACACAAAGGTGATGGAGCTGAACTATTGGGGCAGCACCGAGTGTACAAGCGCCCGCTTTAACGACTCCAAAAAGGAGTGGACAGTCGAGGTTGTGCGGCACGGCAAGCCGATCACGTTGCGGCCACGGCATCTGGTATTCGCCACCGGGGGTGCAGGCTTCCCCAACATGCCCTCGGTGCCCGGCATGGACACATTTAAGGGCGACCTAGAACACAGCAGTCAGCACAAGGGTCCCGACGGCTACAAGGGCAAAAAGGCGGTAGTAATCGGTTCCAATACCTCGGCGCACGATATCTGTGTTGCGCTGTGGGAGGAAGGTGCTGACGTGACGATGGTCCAGCGCAGTTCGACGCTCGTTGGGCGCGGTGCCTCGCTGGGTGCTCTGACCCTCGATGTACTGTACTCCGAGGCTGCGTTGAAAGCCGGTATCACGACCGATAAGGCGGACCTTATCATGGCCTCGACGCCGTACAAGATTCTGCCGGCGCAGCAGATTCCAGTATACGAAGAGCTGAAAAGGCGCGACGCAGACTTCTATGCGCAGCTGGAAAAAGTCGGTTTCCTGCTCGATTTCGGCGACGACGGATCTGGGCTCTTTCTGAAAGCCCTGCGGCGCGGCGGTGGGTACTACATTGATACCGGCGGCAGCGAGCTCATCATCAACGGCAGCATCAAGCTTAAGAGTGGAGTCGGAGTCGAACGCATCAAGCCGCATTCGGTCGTTCTGACGGATGGCGGCGAACTGCCAGCCGACCTGATCGTCTTTGCGACAGGTTATGGTTCCATGCACCTTTGGGCCGCGCAAATAATCGGCAACGAGGTTGCCGAAAAATTGGGCCCGGTGGGCGGCTTGGGTTCGGCTACGCGCGGAGACCCGGGGCCGTGGGAAGGCGAAATGCGCAATTTATGGAAACCGACGCGCCAGGAAGCGTTCTGGTTCCATGGCGGCAACTTGCACTTGTCGCGCCACTATTCGCAGTTTCTAGCGCTGCAGCTGAAGGCCCGTATGGAAGGGATACCGACTCCGGTATTCGGCTTGCGGCCCAAGCACCCGCCCTCTTGAAGAGTGGCGGGGTTAAGTGGCACCCCCTGAGGTGGCGGACTTTGCGCGATTGGCAAGCATGACTCGGAGTTCCCGCTTCAGGACCTTTCCAGTCGGGGTTTTGGGCAAGGCGTCGAGAACGACGTATTCACGGGGGCGCTTGTAGACGGCGAGTCGCTCGTGGCACCAGCGCTTCAGGTCTTCCATGTCAAAAGGAACGCTTGGATGGAGGCTGATGACAGCGCAGACGCTCTCGGTGCGGTAGGGGTCGGCAATGCCAACGACCGATGCCTCGTAGATTGCCGGATGGCTCACAAGCACGTCCTCCACCTCGCGAGGCCAAACCTTGTAGCCGGAGGAGTTAATCATGTCCTTCTTGCGGTCCACCAGATAGAACCAGCCGTTGGTATCGACGAAGCCGATATCGCCTGTCCGGAAGCCATCGCGGCGCATACTCGCAGCCGATTCCTCCGGCTTGTTCCAGTAACCGCGCGCCACGGCCGGGCCGCTAATGACGATTTCGCCGATCTGACCGACCGCAACCGGCGCGCCTGAATCGTCAGCAATCCACGCTTGAACATCGAAGGCCGGGACGCCAATCGATAACGCGCCGCTAATCGGATCGACCGGTGCCCGAGCGTTATAGGGCACACAAATGACGCCAGCACTGGTTTCGGTGAGGCCATAGCCGTTATGTACATAGTGGCCGGTCTTCGCAAGGATCTCATCGATGATGGAAGGTGATATCGCTGCGCCGCCGGAGACCAGGACGTGAAAGCTGTCAAACAGGTCAGCCGAGGCTTTCGGGTGGTGAATGAGCGCATTGTAGGCGGTAATAGCACCGACCATGAAAACCGGCCGTCGAGCGCGGATCGTGTCGATGACGAGAGAGGGCTCAAAGCGATACATCAGAATCATTGGTGAAGCCATGGCCCAGGAAAGCGCCATGTGTCCAACCAATCCGGTGACATGAAAGAGTGGCGCAATGGCCAGAACTGGGCCAGCCCGGGGTTTGAAGTCGTACCAGGCCGCCACGCATCGGGCATTGACTGAAGCATTGCCGTGCGAAATGAGGGCAGCCTTGGGAACCCCGGTGGTTCCGGAGGTATAGACCAGAAAGGCAAGGTCATCGGCCTGCACCTGCGCACGAATCGTCAGGATCGTGCGCGCTTCGAGCACCTGGGAAAGATCAATGCACTCCCTCGCTCGGTGCGATAGGGCAGGATCTGGCAACACTCGCTGGTCGTTTCTCGTTTGGAGGTAGCCGGCGGCAGTGCAGATCACTGAGACCCCCAGCCGCTTGACGGACTCAGCCCGGGAGATGACATCATCATAAAGAACGTCGAGACAAAGCAGGGTGTGAGGCCGGCAGTCTTCAACCAGGAGGTTGATCTCGCGCACCTGGTTCATCGGGCTGATCGGGACAACGACCCCACCGGCTTTCCAGGCCGCCAAGGCGGCGATCACGAACTGGGGCATGTTTTGCATGCAAATGGCCAGACGGTCGCCGGTGGCAAAACCGCTTCGCAGCAGGTACGCCGCAAGGGTTCCGCTTAATTCGTTGAGTTCTCGGTAACTGAGGGACGCATCGAAGTACATCAGCGCGGGCTGGTCATCATCCAAGCTTCTGGCCGCCTCAAAGAGGTCCAAGAGGCTTATCGGCGGCAATGCAAGTGTCTCGCTATGGCCTGCCCCATAGTTTTTTAGCCAGAGCTGGGGCGGATAGATGGACGAAACAAGTGTGCTCATACGAAACTGGCTCCTCCGTCGCCGACAAGGCATCAACCCCTTGATGCGGCGACAAATGTGGCTCATGAACTTCAAAGCGAGTCTCTTCAGGTTTCAGGCGTCCGCAGAGGACTCACGGAATCCTCGGCCACTGTTCCTTCTCTAGCAGGCCATGGCG
>Ga0302310_10003994_pt1 | contig 11241 bp, 13 predicted proteins | sample III_Palsa_N1_2_FD_200451 | JGI IMG/M metagenome (GOLD analysis project Ga0302310, IMG submission 200451) | Peat permafrost microbial communities from Stordalen Mire near Abisko, Sweden - III_Palsa_N1_2 | ecosystem: Environmental > Terrestrial > Soil > Palsa > Peat permafrost | place: Sweden... | reverse complement strand
GTTGTTTCTCGCCTTTTGCCTTCGTGATGAAAGTCAGTTTGTCACAAAAGACGATGCCCGCGAGACGCCCGATGCCCCGAAAGCCGGCATTTCGGCTGTGACTTTTACTCGAGGCGCCAATACGTGTGAGCGTCTGGGCGGCCGCCTTCACGGACAGGCCCGCGCCGTCGTCGCGGATCACGAGGGATTTCTTATCCGTCGACATAATGATCTTGATCGCGCCCGAGCCGGGAGCCAGGAGCTTCAACTCTCGTGCGCGCATGATGGAATCGAAACCATTCTGGACATATTCGCGGATCGCATTACGCGCTTCACCGTACATTCCAACGGTCAACGTCTCGAGAATAAAGCCACCGAAAAATGGATCGAATTTTACTTCGGTCTGCGCCGGCATCATTTTTCCTCTCTCGACCTGAATACTTGATCTGGCGGCCGGAATCCTATTGTGTCAGTCAGCGCGAACGGCGCCGATGTTTCATCTTCCGAGAGACACTGACGCGGAACGATGTACAACGACGCGACGCGATCGAGAAGTTCGCTAGAAGGCACCATGTCCGAGTCGAATAGAGAACGAAGCCTATATCGTTCATCGTTTTGTGCCGCGATCAGCAACTCTACACCGTTTATCTTCATGCTGCGCAGCTCATCAGGTATAACAGTCTCCGTTTCTATGTCAAAAATACATGGGATAGCGCTCTCTGCCGCGTCCGGAATCCATAATGGGATGCGCGCGTTGGCTGTCAACCTGGCAGTGATGGCCTTTACGACATTTAACGCCCAGTCCCGCGTCATGAGCTCGAGGAGCATCGACGAAGCGGGGCTCCGAGGCGGAATCCGCGAGGTCCCAGCGCCTGGCTCTAGATACATGGACGCGACAAGTCCGAGTGTGAGTGCGGCCGCTGTCGCAGGTGGCAACTCGCCCAACAGCCCGATCAGGTCGACCAACGCATCCGTGTATCCCGGCTCGCCTGAGAGAATGCGCTCGTGGAGCGCTCTTGTCATTTTTGCGAGGTCCCGCTCGGACATACCGGCTATTGTATCTGCGGTTAGTGCGTCACTGAATAATTCCACGGGCTCCACGTCAGCGCGCACGCGCTCGAGAATGGAAGCTCCGCGCTCATCAGGTTCACCGCGGCTCTCGAGGAGTGCCTTCCTCATCGCGAGCAAAGTCACCTTAACCGCGGCATCATCAGGAAAACGTAGCCCCGCCTCGGCGGCGTTTCGTAGTTGGGCCGTGGCTTTGTCCCGCCCCTCGGCTTCTTTCTCGGCGACATGCGCTGCGAGGATCGCCTCCCTCCGTTCGGCCTCAGTTTGTGGCGCCGGTGGATCTGGCACGATGGCGACATCTGCGAATGCGCCGACTCGCTTCGCATCGATATCGCGCAGATAGGCAGCCAGATACTGACTGTCGATCAAGGAAACGTCGTTTATTCCCATAGTGCTCGCTTCGAGGGCGAGCATGGGGTGAATACGTGGAACTGGGCGCCAGCTCTTTCGGAGGGCCAGCATCTCGGCTTCGATCGCTGAGTTGGATTGACCGCCCATTCGCCAATCATTCTTACGGTCGTTCGTCAGAATTATGATGGCATCCGCACGACCACTTCCCGCATGTTCGAGGATCTCTTTCCAGAAAATCAAATCGCCATAGCGGTTGGCGCCAGCCAATGCTTCGCCTTCGTCGGCGCCGTGCTCCGAGGTCCCTTTTTTACCTTTATCTTTGAATCCAGGAGGCACCCGACCCTCGTATCTGGCGGCTCCTTCGTCGCTAATCATCTCGAAATCGTCGTAGAGGCTGCCAACGTCCATCGCACGCTCGTTGATAAACTCTATAATAGCGGAGGCGTGCGTCGTGTAGGAGCGGCGCCAATCTTTGGCTGCGCGAACTAGCCTCTCGAGCGTGTTTATCGCATCCCGTGTTCCAGTCCTGAGCGCTGCCGAACCATCGCTGGCGGGCAGAGCTGGATCGTCAAGGAAGGGACGGAAGTAATTGAAGGTCCCCCCGATCACTTGCGAGAGCTGCTCGGCTTTCTCATCCAATTCGGTCACTATAGTGCCGGCAACGTGGTGCCTGAGATACTCGTGCCCGGCCCAGGTCGGAACATGCACACGATCACCGAGGTCGTCGCGAAGCCATTTCAGTAGCTCTTCTCGGGATGCCGGACCGATTTTTGTCGCCCACATTAGAAAAGATGTGTCGACGTACACGTGAGTGCCAGGACGAGCCAGCAGCCCACCTATGCGTGCTTTATACTCGGCCGATGTCTCGAGAACCGTCGGGATGGCGAGCCGAACACGCCGGTGCGGCCCCGGAGCCGCCGTTGGCATCGGCTCTGCCAGAGTTGATGTACCTTCGACCTTAGAAGGCCTTGCGCTTGACGCTTTGCTACTGTTCCCCACCACGCCGCCAATCTGGCCGCCCGGGCCCGCGTGCGCAAGAGGCTCGCGCGGTGATTGCGGTTCGGACTGGTCACTGTCCAAGCTGCGTCCGACATTTTTCTCGGCGGCAGTATGAGGCACCAGCCTTTCTGAGCGGCGCTTCGCAGCTCAGGCTGGCTACGGTATCTCAGCTTGCGCGCGCCTTTCCGAATGTCGTAATCGGTCTGGGAAATGCTCATGATAGGGGTCGATATAGGGTGCCGCGCAGCATAAGGGGAGCGTGACCGGTTCGCCGGCGGTACGCGCAGAGCCGACCGATCTCGTCTATGAAGCCGATCTGTTGGGCAACATCGAACAGGCGCTAGCCGGGCTCCAAGCTTTGGATGTGAAGGCGCTGGAACTCATCCCGAACGCCGATGATGCAGCCGCGACGAGCCTGTCCTTCGACGTGCGGGACGACGCGCTCGTAGTGCGAAACGACGGCACGTTCTCGACCTGCGGCCTTCAGGAGAAGCGATGTCCGTGGGTGCCGGCGGTCCCGACGGTCTGGTGCGACCCTGCAACTTCCATGCGATCTCTCGCACGGGCACCGCCGAACGCGATGTTCGCGAGCGGGCGCTTGCTTCGCATTCACTGCCCGCCAGCGCGAAATGGGGTCGGCTCGAGGGCTACGGACCCGGGTCAGTGACCGTCGATACGGTCGCTCGGTTCAAGGGGCTCGAACGCGGCGTGATCATTCTTTGGGCGTTAGAGGGCATGTCACCGGCGCGTGACCGAGAAACTCTCTACGTCGGCATGTCGCGCGCCAAATCGGTACTCTACCTTTGCGGGTCGGTACCAGACTTTGAAAGGATCATGGCGGATTAGACGGCGTGGACGAATTGGACGACGCAGTGCGAGGGGATAGATTGAGGACCTCCCTTTCGTGGTCCTTCTCTTTCGGCATCCTGTCGAGGCATGGTCGGCCCTTTCGTGTCAGCCCACGTGCCTCCCTTTTTGCCTTTGTAGAGGCAATGCGCGATTGCGCGGCTGAAGGCTCGGCGTCTACTAGCCGCTCTCGATAGCCTGGGAGAGCTGAAGCTTGCCAAGAAAACCTAAGACGCTGCCAATTGACTATGTCGCCAAGGTAACCGCCCTGGACTGGCAAGCCTTGTCCGACCTCTGGGATGAAATATCAGCCGTGCCCCGAACGACCGCTGTTGGCTGGGCGGCGGGAATGGCTTTCGAGCATCTAATCTTGCGAGCTTTTCAGCTGAGCGGCGCAGAAGTGGTATGGCCTTACGCTGTCAAAATCCACGACGAGCCTATCGAGCAAATTGATGGCTTGGTAATCTCCGGGCATCTCACATGCATGGTTGAAGCGAAAGACGAGGCCACAAATATTGCAATTGCTCCGCTCGCTAAGCTTAGGAATCAGCTCATGCGGAGACCATCCGGTGTCGTAGGCAGTGTCTTCACAAGTCGCGACTTCACTGCTCCCGCCGTGACTTTGGCCTACTACATGGCACCGCAGGCTATTCTACTTTGGACTGGAATTGAGATAAGCCATCTCCTCCAAAAACAGGATTTTGTAGAGGCACTTAAATGGAAACATCGAGTCCTCCTGCAGCACGGTATGCCAGATTATAATTCGATCGCGGGAGCACCCTCATGAAGCGCATTTTGGTGACCGAAGGTCGGTTCGACGCGATAGTGCTACGGACGCTACTCGCCGCAGCAAACCGGGACGAAATCGAGATATTTCACGGGAGCGGGAAATCTGCGGCCATTTCTTTAGGAAACTCATTCGCATTAAATAAAAGCGCGAAAGTGGCGATCGTCGTCGATGCCGACACGTCGGTTCCCGAGCGATTAGCAGAACAGCAGTTAATCTTCCGCGACCTGCAGCAGCAAAGTTATGGAGAGTACGGGGCGAGGCTCTTCCTCGCCGTGCCAACCTTGGAGGCGGCGCTTTTTCCAACGGCGGAAGATTTCGAATCGACATTTAATCTTGAGTTTACGCCGAAACAAAGGGAAGTTTACGCACAGGATTGGAAGATGTCGGTGCGTGCTTTTCTGACAGTCCCTCAAGCCAACACGACCCCTACCATTCGAACGAAGGGGGTTCGGCCCGAGATGCTCCGTAAGATCCTACGCAAGACGCCGTTGAGCGAGCTTCTAAAGTTTTTAGGCTCGTAGCGATTGGGGGGCGGCCGGCTGGTTTGACCGGCCGGCCGCCGCTCTCATGCTCGGCTGGGCACATGAACTGCGGCGCTGCGCACATGAACTGCGGCGCTGCGCACATGAACTGCAGCGATCTCATCAACCATCAGCGCGCGCTCACATTCCAAGATCGCGGCGGCGATCCGAGAGAAATGGCCCGGATGGTGTTGGCAGACTACGCGCGGACCGCCACCTCGACGAGACGCGAATCGACCAGCTGCCGCTGATCGGCGAGCGCCCGCACCTCACCCACGACCTCGCCAAGCCATTGATAACGTCACTGCCAAACGGAAAGCTACGGGCTCATCGACAATGGCGCCTTGGTCATGGTCACCCGGGACAATCAGCGGGATCGTCATATTCCGCGTCACGACGGGCGCATCGTCCCCTTCTCAGAAACGCGAAAAAATTATCCCGCGATTCGTTAGCTTTTCGGCGGGCTGCGAAACGGGATCAGGAGCAACAACGGTGGCCATCCCAGCGAAAAAGATGCCGAGGTTGGCGAAATCGAACGTCATGGTGACTCGCCGCGATTGCCGCTTTCATCAAGCACACGCATGGGTCGATAGTGGGAACGTCAAGCGATCTCGGCTAAGGCCGCGCTAACGTCAAAAGGAATAGATAGTCTTGAATCGTAAAGCCCCCCGCGTGGCGCGTGTGCGCATCAGCAGGATCGCGCGGGAGGAAAGTTCCGCGGGGGAGGCCGCTTTGGCGGGACTGCTTTTCCTGGCAAGGACCCTCATGGAGGAAGAGCTGCTTAATGGTGCCGAAATCCGCGAGTTGTTCAACGTCGTGACAGCAAAGCTACCGACTGATCGGCACGATGACGTGCGGTTGGTGCTGCAGCCAGTCTGAGGTCTTCCGGTTCTGGAACGCCGATCGGACCGTCCGCGTCCTTTCGAGCTTGGCGAAGGCACCTGGCCCTCACATCACCCGATCTGCCAGTGCCGGCGACGGCAGCCAGCAGGTCTTGCGGCGTCTGAACAGACGATAGCGATTGCGCGCCACCCAGCCGTAAAGTGGATCACGAACTAAGCGGGGCACCAGGCGGGCCATGCTTGCCAGTCGCCACGGCCAGCCGAGATTCTCATAGATGAACAATACGGCATCACTGTCGCGATGCGCGTGATCTCCCTCGACGACGATAATCGTGTCGGGGTTCTCGGGATCGATACCATGCCGGCGGAACAGGGCCTCGCCAACCGGACCCTGCATCGCTGCCAACCGAAAGCGCCGTTTCCGATCATGGCGGAGCACGAACTGCGCGTTAGCCGAGCAAAGCACGCACTGGGCATCGAACAGGATGATCGGGCCGTCGTCTGTCATCTGCCGATCCTCACAGTGAGAGGTGAACATCGCGTTCTCCATCACGCCGCCACAAGGTAAGCGTCGATCGTTGCGACCTGGAGTGACCTGTAATGCGCTACCGGATCCACCCGGAATTCGGGGGGCATTATCCCATAGGCATCAAGGGCGGCCTCGACAGCGTCCCATCCCTGTCCTGCTCCGCGATCGAAGGCGGCAAGCCCCTTATCGATGCGCTCCGCGGTGTCGGAGAAATCTCGGAAGCGCAGAGGTGGAAGGCGTGCGAAATAGGCGAAGGTGATGTGAGGACGAAGCGCCAGAGCCTTGAGCGCGGGCCAGTCAAAGGCATCGAAAGCGCGCCCGACTGCGGGCCCAACGATCTCGGCCTGCTCCCAAAGAAAGAAGGGCCGGAACAGGTCGCGACGCTCTGCTGCGTTCAACGACCGCCCGACCCGCCGAGCCGCATGGCAGCGCTCCATTGCCAGCCTCACCCCCACGGGAACCAAATGTTCGGCCTGCGACGCCAATGCCGGTCTCCCGGCGAGATGGTAAATGAACCAGGTTTCAACGCAGACCCTGCGATTGATCTCGCGAAACGCCTCGGCGAGCGCCTGGAGTTGCGCACGACGTTCCTCGCCATCGCCGCCGCAGGCCGTCAGAGGCGACCACCCCACCGAAACGCAGACCCTTCCTGAAATAGCCGCTTCCCCAAAGAGCGCCATGTGCCCCCAGCAGCGGGAAGGCGTGGTTCCCGCCCGAATGGGCAAAGAGATGGCGATAGACGCTCGCGCGCTGGACCAAATCCGCGGGCCTCCCGGCCAATCGCGTCGCCTCCCTGCGCAGCGCCAGCACGTCCGCGTCCGTGTCGATCGTCATGATGAAGCCTTTCGCAAAGGAGCCAGGCGGCCCGCCTAACGGATGACCGGGCCGAGCCAGGGAAGGCTGACCGGGATATCGAAGGTGAAGGCGCCGTCCTGCTCGTCTTGCACGGCATGGCAGGTCGGGCGCAAAGCGCGCGGCAGGCGTAGCCCAAGAAAGCGGAAGCCGATCAGATCGAGATGCTACGATCCCTGCGAGGTCGACAGCTGAAAGCGCGAGACCGCCGGCCCCATACGCTCGACCAACACGCCGGCCTCGGCGTCGAGCCGGCTCGCATAGCTTCGCGATCCGAATGTCCGCCGCCAGCACTCCCCCTCTTCTCGCTTGAGGAAGGCACGGGTGCGCGACCCCGGCTACTGCGCAGCGGCGCCAGTGTGCGCGCATCCCTCCCGCGTTCCTTCTGCACCGCCGCCGTTCCACAAGGCGTGTTGTATTCTACGCCAATATGAATATATTCATTGTCATCGCGAATGCGAAAGGGGATTCGATGAATATGGAAACCGGGTCGATTTTGGCCGACGTGCGAGCGTCGTCGGGACTGACGCAGCGGCAGGTCGCCGAACGAATGAGTGCCAATCAGACCCGGGTTTCGCGGATCGAAGCGGGCGACGGCGACGAAATTGACATCTCCGCCTATCTATCGGCGGTGGGCACGCCCGAAGCCGCCGCCCTCGCTGAGCTTCTAGCGCTTGAATGGGTGCATTTGCCGCGGCCCTCGCTGCGCCATCCTGATCTCCCCACCTTGGTAGCGGTGGAACGCGGTCTCGGTACGGTGCGTGAATTCCTGGGCGACGGCCAGGTGCCGACCGTGCTCTCCGGGCAGGCGCAGTTGCTCGATCGGCGGCTCGAGGACGCCGGACGCTATCTGCTCTCGCTGGATCACGAAGTGGTCTATGTCGGCGAGATAGGCGTCGGCAAGACGACCGCGGCGTGCCGGCAGGCTGGACTGGTGATTGACGAGGCGACAGCCGCCGACCTCAAGGGCATGCTGCTGGATACTGGCGGCGGCCGCACCACCTTGTGCGACGTTCGCGTGGAGACAGGTGAGCGGTTCGCGCTCACTGTCGAGCCGGTGAGCGACGAGGAGATCTACAAGCTCGTCGGCGAGGTCTGCAAAGGCATATTCGAGAAGCTCTCCGGCGCGCCTTCCTCCAATAGCGTGGAATTCAGGCCAGCCGAGGAAGTCGAACGTGCGCTGCGCAACATGGCCGGATTGCCGCGGCCGGCACGGGCGCGAAAGGGCGCCGCAGCCGCGGCCGATCCTGCTGCCGAACTGGCGAAGGATTTCGATACGCTAGAGGCGTTTACCGCCGAATTCGCCGCGCGGCTCAGCCTCTGGCGCCGCAGCCGGAGGACGGTCGAGTTCGAAGGAATCGACGCCAAAGCGGGGCGTCAGTGGCTACGCACGACCTTCACGGCAATCAACAATGGCCGGCACGAGGATTTCTCCTTGCCCGACCGCATCACCGTCACCGTCCCTTTCGCGCTGATTTCCGACGCGCGACTGTCGATCACGGTGATCGACACCCGCGGGGTCGATGGAAGCGCGGTTCGCCCCGACATCATCCTGCATCTGAAGGATCCGCGCGCGGTCACCTTGCTCTGCTCGAAATGGGGCAGCGCGCCTGATCCAAGCGCGCAGGCGCTGCTCACCCATATCAATGAAACCGATGCTGATCCGGCCCTGCTCGACCGCGTCGCGATCGTGGCGCTGGCCCGCTCGGGAGACGCCTTGTCGATGCGGCACGATTCGGGTGAGGCGGCAGAGGACGTCGCCGAAGGCTATGAGATCAAGCTCGGCCAGGTCGAGGACGCCTTGCAGAAGATCGGTCTCGTCGGAATCGAGAGCTACGCCTTCGATGCGAGCGGGGACGATCCCCGCGAGCTGACGGCCTTTATCCTCGACCGAATCCTCGCGGTCCGGAATGCACAAGCGCAAGCGGCGACGGCGACGATCGAAGCGATCAGCCAGATGATCGAGAACCGCGCCGAAGCCGAAGCGATGGCGGCATTAGCCACGGTCAGCGGCAATCTCACCCGGTTCGCGGATCGCAAGGCGGGGCTCCGCGGCGCAAGGCGTCATCCGTATGAACGGCTTCTCAGCGCCGTGACCAGCCTCCACGCGCGGACGGTGTGGGCGGCGACCCTGCGCAACGGCCGATTCTGGAACTTCGACGTCTTTCAGTATCTCGGCGATGGCGCTGCCGCCGAAGCCAAGATCCGATCATCCGAGGTGGTCGCTGGCCTGACGGCGATCGTCGAGTCGGACCTGGACAATGGCGAGCTGGAGAGCGCGCGTGGCTTCCTGATGCAGGTTCTTGCCAATATCGCGCAATGGGAAGCGGACTTCGTCAACGCCGCGCGGCATCACGGTGGCGCGGTCTACCTGCAGCCGCTCAGCCGCGCGCAAGAGCTGTGGGACGCCTGCGAGCACGATTATGGGCTGGGCATGGGCGGATATCGCAATGGCGTCGCCGAGCGGTTGCGGACCTGGTTCGAGGACAATGTCGAGCTGCGAGAGGAACTCGAGCGGCGGGTCGCGCGGGCTTGGGAGACGAGTTTCATCGCGCCGCTCAAGCAGGCAGCCGGTATCGGCCCGGATCGCGCTCCGGAGACAGCTTCGTCGCACGACTCGCTAGCGGAAGTGGAGGAATAAGAGATGGTCAGCTTCAGCAACTTCCACCGCCTTGATCCGGCAGCACGCGATGTCGCGATCGAATTGCTCGCCAATGCGCAAGCGCAGCCCCCTTCGTTCATAGCATTCATGTACCGGTGGATGGCCTTCAACGGCTGGATGTCTGCCGTCACCCTGAAGGACACTGACCGGGAGATGATCGATGCGTTCGTGGCTGCGCCGCGGCTGATCGACGCTTTCGATCAGCTGATGGCCGGCGAACCCGATTTCCGTCAGATGGTCATCGAGTTCACCGCCTTGTGGCCCGTGCTCAACGTGCGCAGCGTGCGGGCGAAGCTCGGCTATGACGCGTTCCGCCAGTACGATCGCGCCGCGCTCCTGGCGCTCTGCGCGGCGGAGAACGTCAAGCAGCAGCCCGCCGGCTGGGTCGCCGGCGGCCATCCCAGCTGGGAGCAGCTGCTGCGGACCATCTACCAGGTTCGATGCAATCTTTTCCACGGCGAGAAATCGACGCAGAGCTTCCGTGACCGTGATCTCGTGTTCGCCTCCGATCGTATCCTCGCGCGCTTCATCGCGGCAACGGGATGCTTTGACTGGTACGATTTTTGAGCACGCTCGCGCTCTGGGCAGCCGACAAGACGGTGGCGCTGACCGGCCAGCGCCGTCATCTCCATAAGGGCGCAATGGTGGCCCCGGCCTTCACCGCGCCGGTGCTGGCACCGCACATCCAGTTCGGACCAACCGCCCTGGCCGCAGCGATCGCGCGCACCGCGACTCTTCGCAACGCGTCACCGGCCTTGCTCGCGCATATGAAGGACAGCGCGCTGAGCGAGGCGCAGATTCTGCTCACCGACGGATTCGGTTTCGAACTGTCGGACCTGCTGTCCGACCTTTCAGACAGCGAGCGCAACCATTTCGCATCGCGGGTGGGCGCAGGCATCACCGATCTCTACATGAACGCGCTGGGCTATGGCTGGCGCGACAATGCGGCCTGTCTGTCGTCATCGCTCGAGCCTCATGCCGATTTTCTCTATCAAGGCGGCGCCGCGCTCGGTCACGGCCTCGTGCGCCGAGGCGCGCGGTTCGTTCGCCGCGAAGGCCAGCGACGCCAAGATGGCGTCGGAGGCGCAGCGCAAACATCTGCGTCAGGTCCGCCCCTATATCGGCGCGGCCTCACCCCACGGTCAGGTCATCCACGGCTACTCGATCGCGTTCGGCGCGCGTCCGGGGATAGCCGGGGCCTTCCTGCAGCTGTCGCAGACATTGCGCCCTAGGGCCAAACCCACCAAGCCCCCCATGCCGGTCCCGGCGTCGGGAGCGTCGAACCCTGTGCTGGCGGCGATGGCCCTGGCGACGCACCGCTCGAACTTCATCCTCATGGATGCGCTGCAGTCGCCGGCTGGATCGACTGGCTCAATGGCGACCGCGATTTTCCGGAAGACGCCGAGCCGGTAACCTTCTTCAGGTTCGATTATGCGGGCCGGCCGTTCCTTGCCTCGACCGACGCGCTGGCGCCGTATCGATCCCCCTATCTGTGGTTCGACGAGCTCCATGCTTGATGTGAGGACAGCGCGTGCCTGCGAAGCCGTGCGGGCGTAGCCCCACCCTTTCAGCGCGCGAAGTTGACCAGCAGGGGTTCGTCGACAAGCGAGAGCAGCCCTTCCCCGGCCAGCTCGGCGAGTGCCAGGGCTTCGGCCGTGACATGGGAAAGTGGCACGCCGGCATTGTCGACCGCGAAACCCCTCTGAACGGCCATCATCACGCGGTCGCAGGGAACATGCACATCGCCGACCGCGTGCAGGCCGAGCAGGGCGAGAAGCTGGTCCGGCCCTTGCGCGCGCAGG
>Ga0302310_10003993_pt1 | contig 11243 bp, 9 predicted proteins | sample III_Palsa_N1_2_FD_200451 | JGI IMG/M metagenome (GOLD analysis project Ga0302310, IMG submission 200451) | Peat permafrost microbial communities from Stordalen Mire near Abisko, Sweden - III_Palsa_N1_2 | ecosystem: Environmental > Terrestrial > Soil > Palsa > Peat permafrost | place: Sweden... | reverse complement strand
TGAGTACGTATAGGTCACGCCTAGCGCTATGCCCTTCTGCTGCCTCTTCTGCGCGCTCACGATCAACTGGTTGGAGTGCGAACTGGCGCCGTCCTCTTCATAGTCGAACGGTTCGTAGCCCGGCGTCGTCACGCCCGAGGGCGTGGCGTTTGGTGAGCCCACCACATCCAGGTTGCTGCCCTTAGATCCGTTGTAGCCGATGTTCAAAACGATGCCCAGCGGGATTGTCCTCTGGATGTTCAGGTTGTACACCTGCACCATGCCCAGCCGGTAGTTCGGATCCACGGCATAGTTATTCAGTTGCGTCTCCAGCGTGGAACAGCCCACCTTGCTGCCAGCTGGCCCAAAGCCGCTACCTAGCGTGAGGTTTGCCGTTGTTGCCGGCCGCGTCACCGTCTGTCCATTCGCTGCCGTGTAGGTGTAGGCGCTTTGCGTGGTCTTGCAGCCGGTCCCCGTGGGCGACGTGTTGGACAAGCTGTAGATCGGCACATCGTTGGTCTCGGTCACCGAGAACGGCGCCTGGTGCGAGAGCGACCTGGCAAAGACCGAATACTGGCCCGTGTTGTAGTTGACGCCATACCCTCCACGCACCACGGTATCTTTGGTCAGCTTGCCACCGAACTTCGGACGCCACGCAATGCCGAACCGTGGAGCGTACATCTCCCGGTCGGGATTCACCAGCGACGCTCTGCTGCCGGCGGCGCAGGTCGTGGTCCCGGTTGCGGTGACGTAGGTGATGCCGGCGGGCGTGACGCAGCCATCGCTGGTGAACCCCTCGGTGATGCCGGTGAGGTTTACCAACCGGTCGTTCTTCTCGGTGTAAGGTCCGAAGTACTCATACCGCAGTCCGTAGTTGATGGTGATGTTCGATCCCAGGCGCCAGTCGTCGTTCACATACCAGTCGTAGACGTTCTCGCGCAGGTAGATCTTATATAGGCCGGCCTGGATACCTGTACTCTCCGGCAGTCCCAGCAGCAGGTCCGCCAGGCCATCGCCGCTGGTGATGCCGGCAGTTCCGCCCACTTGGCTCGCCGGGCTCGCTGTCGCATATCCCGTAAACGTGTACGAGCCCAACAGGTTGTTGCCGCCGATCGAATCCGCATGGACCCGCCGCACATCGATGCCGAAGCGGAAGTTGTGCTTCTTCTTCCGCCACGCCACAACGTCCGAATAGCTCATCGTCTGGTTGATCGTCTCGCTGGGTGTCGCGTTCGAAATCCCCTGGTATCCGCTGACGCTGAACGATGGCAACCCGTTGTAGAAGTGCGGATCGGCAAACCCGCCGTTCTGGTTGGGAACGTTCAGGCCCGTTCCATTCTCCGTCACAATATTCGCCGCAGGATTGTTGTTGGTGTCTGTAAAGTAGTTCCGGTTCTCCGAGTTCAATCGGTTCCAGTTGACCGACGCGTTATTCGAGAGCCTGCCGTAGGCGATGGTGTAGCCCACATTCAGCCCATTGCCGTCGCTCTCCGTCGCTCCACCCAGCGGCAGAAAGATGTTGCGGTTGTCCTGCGCCGAATGCGAGTAGTTGTACCCGATGTTGATGTTCTGCCGGAGCGAAGGTGGCGCGTTGCTGTTGCCGCCGCGGCCTGGCCTTCCACCCCCACCGAAGTTGCCAAACGGCGTAGCCGTCGTTCCACCCAGCGTCCGCACATAGCGCGTATTGATCGCAACGTTATTGTTGCCCGCGTTGGAGATCGTCTGATAGTTGTTACCCTGTGCATTGGTCGGAATGTTCGGCAGTGGATAGTACGCCAACAAACTCTTTGCCGCCGTGGAGATTGGAAGGCTGGCATTCGCCAGGTTGTTGCCCGGTATCGGATTGCCTGTCACTGGATCATAGATTGCCACGGGCACCGGGTTGCTGGTGCTGCCCAAAGTGGACGCCGAGAAGTTGCCCGTGCGCTCCAGCGGAGTCGGCACGCGGCCCGTGCTGAGAAACGCGGTCAGGTTCTTCTGGCCGGTGAAGTTGAAGAAGACAAACTGCTTGGTATTCGGCTTAGTCAGTCCCGGGATATACGGGGAGCCTGCGATGCTGACGCCAAAGCGGTTCGAGTAAGCCGAAGGGTTGGCCACGAAATGGGGAAAGTCCGCTGGAGAGAAAGTCGACGCATTCAGCGCCGAGTTTCCACCCTGATAAAAAATACTTCCATGCGGCTGCGCTGGATTGAAGTTCCGGAAGGCCCCGCTGCCGCCGCTGAAACCACCGCGTCCCGGGCGTCCACCGCCTTGGCCGCCGCCCGGCCCACCCCCACCCGGACCACCGCCGCCCATCATCCCGCCGAGCATTCCCACGATAGCTTCGGTCGGATCGCCACCCTGCGGAATCGAGCCGTTCGCACGTCCTGCTGCCACGGCATCTTCAATGCGCTGGCGAATCTCATCCTCGCTGAAGTTCGCCAGCCCGTTGGTCTGGCCAGCCTGCCCGCTTACCGCAACCGAGTCCGCCCCGGATGCGGCGCTGTCGCCAAGCCCGCTGAGCGACGGCATCGCCGCACCCGCGGACGTAGATCCCGCACTTGCATCGGTCGTATCCTCACTGCCCGCGTTGAGGCTGAGGCCCTGCACGCCCCTTGCCTGCGTCGCGGTGCTCGGCGTCGCTGCCTGTTTCGCCTCGGCCGCCGCCGCACGGCTCGCCAGGTCCATGCCGAAGTCGGTCGGCTTCTCCTTGATCTTGATCCCCTGCGTTGCCGCCTGTTCCTCTACGCCGGTCAGTACGACCTCCTGCGTGAGTGCGGCAAACCCGGCCAGCTCAACGCGTACGACATAACGCCCGTTGCGTGGAATCAGCATCGCGTACTTGCCGTCGATATCGGTGGCCGTGGTGAATTTCTTGCCGGTGAGAGTATTGGTCGCTGTGACTGCAACGCCGGGCAGCGGCACGCCGCCGGGCTTGCCCGCCGTCCCGGCCACCACGGTTCCGTGGATCGTTCCACCCTGCGCAGCAGGTGCCGGCGAAGGCGCCGGGCTCGTCGTTACCTGCACCGTAGGGAGCACGGCAGTCGCCGGCGCAGCCTGTGGCGTTGCCCCGTCCGCTGCGGTCTGCGCCTCAACACCCAGCCCGCTCAATGACAGCAGCAGTAACATGCACCCCGACGCCCCACGCTTGCTCACCCAACCTGCCACGTACACTCCTTCTATCGCCGCCTATGCGGTCCATCTAACACCCAAAAATTTCAAGAAATCTATCCGCGCAAGCTGCGCTGTACTCGCCTCAAAGTCCCGGCCCCGGCGCCGCAGCAGGCGCCGAAGTGCCCGCTGGAGCGGCATTGGCAGGCGCCTCGCCAGGGCGATGCCGTGGCTGGCCAGGTGTTGTTACGGTCAACACCGCAGGCACGAAGACACCGCCCTTCAATGCGCCTTGTCCGCCGACGGTATCGCCCACCTTGATGTCGGCCAGCGTGATGCTCTCGCCCGTTGCTGCCGGAGCACCCGCGGAGGAATCTCCACCCATGCCGAATCCCCCACCGCCACGGCCGGGGCGCCCGCGTTTGAACGACGTCGTTTCATCGAACCCGATCGTCTGCTCCACACCATCCGGGCGCTTCAAGGTCATCTTCGCGTTGTCCGCGTCGATCGCCGTCACCTTGCCGGTGATATAGGTCTTGCCCAGGTTATCCTTCAGCTTCTTTACCTCGGCGGCGTCTGTGGCGAAGACCATCGCGGCGTGCAGCGTCTTGTTGGGAGCATCCATATTGCCCGCCGCCATCACGCCGTCGCCCACCTTTAGGTCGGCTACCTTGACGGCACTGCCGCCATTGCCGCTACGCTTCATCACTCGCGTGTTGTCCGTCGTGACGATCTGATACGTTGTCCCATCCTCGCCCTTGATCGTCAGGCTCGCGCCGGAGATTGCGGTCACCTCGCCGCCGATGCGCTGCATTCCGGCAAACTGCCCCCTCGGGCCGGCATCCTCGGCAGGCTCCTGCGCCCGCAACGCCAGGGCAGGGCACAGAACTACGCTTGCTACAACCGCCAATATCGCCAGCCCGGTCAATCTGCGTCGCATAGCAACCCCGCTTTCGGCTCTCTTATGAGCCTACCGATACAGACGAAAGCGTGCCACAGAAGTCTCCGTTAGCGGCGAAATTATTCCTGCGCCGTGTAATGGCTCGCAGTACGATAGATTTGTCCCTCAGCCTCGACAGAGGTGACTCGGAGCTTAGGCTCGTGCCTCGGTCCTTACGGTCGCCTCTGCCTTTAGCAGCCCGCGGTTCGCATAGCTTGCCTTCACAAACGCATGAAACAGCGGATGCGGCTCCAGCGGCTTCGATTTGAACTCAGGATGAAACTGGCAGCCGAGGAAGAATGGGTGGCCGGGAATCTCCACAATTTCGACGTACGTCGCATCCGGAGTCGTTCCCGTCAGCCTCAGGCCGCCGCCGGTCAACACAGCTTCGTACTCGCGATTGAACTCATAACGGTGCCGGTGCCGCTCCGAGATCTGCGTCTTCCCATAGGCCTTCGCGGCCAGGGAACCCGGCTCGATCACGCACTCCCACGCGCCCAGCCGCATTGTTCCGCCCATCTCCTCCACGCCTGTCAACTCGCGCAGTTTGTATATGATGCGATGCGGCGTTGCCGGGTCGAACTCGCCGGAGTTGGCCTTGGCCAGGCCGCAGACATTGCGCGCGTACTCGATGCACGCCGTCTGCATCCCCAGGCAGATGCCGAAGTACGGAATATTGTTTTCACGCGCAAAGCGGATCGCATTCAACATGCCCTCGATGCCGCGCTTACCGAACCCGCCCGGCACCAGGATTCCATCGAAGTCCTCGAGCTGTGACTCATAGCCCTCAACCTCAAGTCCCTCAGCTTCAAGCCAGGTCACCTTCAGCTTCAGGTTCTCGGCCAGTGCACCATGTACGAGTGCTTCCTTCAGCGACTTGTAGCTGTCCTCATACTCCACATACTTGCCGACAATCCCGATGGACACCTCATCCTTCGGGTTGTAAGCCCGATGCACGACGTCCTTCCACTTCGACAGGTCCGGCTCTTTGGTTTCGATCCTCAGATACTTCAGGGCCATCGTATCGACCCCTTCGGCGGCCAGGTTCAGCGGCACCTCATAGATCGAGGGCACGTCGCGAGCGACGACAGTGGCCGCCTCTTCCACATTGCAGAAGGCCGCAATCTTCGAGCGCATCTCGCGCGGCACGGCCCGGTCGGCGCGACACAGCAGGATGTCCGGCTGGATACCGATGCTCAGCATCTCCTTCACCGAGTGCTGCGTCGGCTTGGTCTTCAGCTCCTGCGCGGCGGCGATCCACGGGATCAGCGTCACATGCACAAACACGGTATTATCGCGCCCCAACTCCTGCCGCATCTGGCGGATCGCCTCGAGGAAGGGAAGCGATTCAATGTCACCGACCGTCCCGCCGATCTCGACGATCACCACATCCACATCGCCCGCGCTGGCGACCTTACGCATGGCGTTCTTGATCTCGTTGGTCACATGCGGAATCACCTGTACCGTCTTGCCCAGGTAGTCACCACGCCGTTCTTTTGTAATGATCTGCTCGTAGATGCGGCCGGTGGTCAGGTTGTTATCGCGTGACAGCTTGGCGTGGGTAAACCGCTCATAGTGCCCGAGGTCGAGATCGGTCTCCGCGCCGTCGTCGGTCACAAAGACCTCGCCATGCTGGAACGGCGACATCGTTCCCGGATCGACGTTCAGATACGGGTCGAACTTCATTAGGTTGATACGGAGTCCGCGCGCTTCGAGCAGGCAGCCGATCGAGGCTGCTGCCAGCCCCTTGCCCAGCGACGACACAACTCCTCCCGTCACAAAGATGTACTTTGCCGACATAGCCGCGACCTCTTCAATTGTTGGTTTGGGTTGTGCTTGGTGTGCACGTCCAAGTATATCCCAAACCCTGTGGAAGTCCCGCCCGGAACAGGGCTATAGTGGAGCCATGGCAGTCCTCGCTTATACATTCCCTCACAAAGAACGGCTCCAGGAGCTGCTCACCGCCGTGCATAAGCCCGACGGTGTGACGTTGGATTCTATTGAATTTGGCGAGAACTCTCATGGAGAGCCCTCCATTTTCATAACCTACGCAGTCAATCCTGCACCTCAGAATGACGAGGCTCAGGCAGCTGATTTGCTAAAGCTTGTGGATGACTCTCTCCAGGCGGTCTCAGTGCTGAATCTCCCATTCTTCGAATACATTGATTTCCGGGCCAAAGCGGCGTGAACTTCGCCATGCAGCTTCTTACGGTCGCCCGCAAGCTGGCTATTGAACCAAGTGAAGAAGCGTTTCAGGTTTCGCCCCGGCGGTCCCTTTCAACGACCTACTATGCCCTCTTCCACCTTCTCGTCGAAGAAGCGGTAGCCACGCTCGTTCCGTCGACCCCGCCTGGCCTTCGTTCACGGGTCAGCCGCACTTTCGTCCATAACGAAATCAATAAGGTGTGCGGCCAATTCAGCAAACCGCTCAATCCCGAGTTGAAAGCTTTGCTTCCCGCCGGTGTGCCTGACGATTTGCGTCTCGTCGCAGAGACCTTTTCCCAGCTACAACAAGTCCGGCATCGTGCCGATTGCGATCCAGATTTTGTGACTATAAGGTCGTTTGCGCTGCTTCGGATTAACGAAGCAGCACGCGCCTTTTCCGCTTGGCAGCGTGTTCGCAGCTCAGACGAGGCAAATGTCTTCCTCACCGCCCTCGCCTTCGGCGCCCGTTGGTCCAAATGACCCACGCCGCGTTCACCCTCACCCTCGAACGCCGCGCCCACAGCGCGCTCCGGCGCCTGGCTGACCGTAAATCCAGCAAACCGCCGCATCTGCTTACCGGCGAACAGGGCGAAGACGCTGCCTTCTTCCACCTCCGCGCACTGGGCTACACCATCGTCGCCCGCCGCTGGCGTTCGGAGCGTGTGCGCGGCGATATCGACCTGGCCGCCTGGGACGGCGATACTCTCGTCTTCTTCGAGATAAAGACCCGCACCGCCCGGGACCTGGCCGCCGCTGAGACCCAGGTCGACCAGCATAAGCAGCAGACCCTCCGCAAGATGGCTGCCGCGTATCTTCGCCAGGTCCCTGAACGCCATCGCGACCGCGTCCCCATCCGCTTCGACGTGCTCTCGGTCTACCTGCTCCCCAGCGGCACGGAGTTCGAGCACTTCCGGGCTGCCTTCCCGTTCCGGACCGGCCACTAAACCGTGGCTTCCACCCTCGCCGGCTTGGTTTCGCCGCGCACCCCGCGCATCCTCCCGGTCACAAACCGCAGCGTATGCCAGTTCAGCGGAAACTCCAGCAGCACATGCATCATGCCCATGAAGTTGACGACGATAAACCCGACCCGAACGTTCCACATATAGATGCCGATCGCAGCGGCATACAGGCAGCCGATCGTCGTCCAGGTGCGTGCTGAGATTTTGTGCCATTGCAGCAGCTCAGTCTTGGCAAACCAGTTCAGGTAGTGGAACAGATACGCAAACGCAAACACCCGCAGCACCGCCGCGACAGCGCGGTCGCCTAGCAATGTTTCGTTCATCTGCATGGTGTGGTGCAGATGCTTGCTAAGGTTCCCGTGGAGCCCTGCGAACGACACTGCCTCACTGCGCAGCCAGAAACTGCCCGGCTGGGCATAGTGCATGTTTAGCCCCAGCAGCGCCAACGGGAGCAGCACCACCAGCGCAGGATTCACCCACTTGGCATATCCCGCTGTCTGCTTGCGCAAGGCTCCGCTGATCATGAAGATCCAGGTGAAGAAGAACACATGCACCAGCGTCGGCGTAATCACCGCGACGAAGTAGACCCAGGGCTTCACCACGAAAGCGGCGGCGAGGCCGGCCAGCATAACGGCTGCCAGCACATAGCGGTTCCGCAGCCAAACGCTCAGCGAGAGCAGCAGCAGCGGCGCGATGATCCAGAAGCTGATGTCGCGATGCACCCCCAACTGCAGCAGCACCAGGCTGGCCGTGGCCACCGCCAGAATGAGGTAAATTCTGGGCGAAACGAGGCCTTCGCGGAAGTAAAACTCCTTTTTACGCAGCCAGGCCATCTCTGTCAGGTAATGGATTGGCCCAAGAAAGACGTACGCAAACAGAAATACCTGCAACGGGGCCAGCGCTGCTGCCACGGCGCTCACCAGCAGCGCGGTAAAGTCTCCCCAGTCGAACCTTCGCAGACCCTGCATAAGCCCTCCGCCAATCTGCCGGCACACCCGCGAAATCATGGCATCTGAATGCCACGGTTCCGGTGTCTAATGATAAATGTGAGATGCGAGAATCTACTTCAGGCGCACTGACGCCAGCCCAAGGACTCCCCAACGATGACCCTGCTCAACGCCCCAGCCTACGATCCCGCGCGCGATATCCGTAACCGCAATATCATGATTGCGACCGCCTCCACCCTTCTTCTCGCCATCGTGCTGTGCCTGGCGGGCTTCATGCTGGGTCACGGCTGGTTCTTTACAAATCTGCCCACGGAGCACAGGGTCAGCAAGTTCTTCCAGGCGCTGGAAACCAAGGATTACCCCAAGGCCTACGGCATCTACTTCAACGATCCAAAGTGGGAGCAGCATCCCCAGGAATACTCCTACTCGCTGAAGCAGTTCATCGATGACTGGACGACCGACCCTCGTACCTTTCCTCCCATCACCTCGCACCACGTCGACATCTCGAAGACTGGCGGCAGTGGAGCGTTCGGCACCGCGATTGTCGTCGCTGTGCGGGTTAATGGCAATCACAAGCTGTTTATGTACGTGAACAAGAAGGACGGCACCATGACCTGGCCGGCCCCTTACGAGATCGAATACCACTAAATCGAATACGACATAAGGGGACTGGGAAAATTGGCCGATAATCTCAGGCAGCGAATGCGGCTGATTGCGATAACATAAAAGGCCATGTCCTCCAGGAAACAAACGCTGTCACCAAAGCCGGAGCCGCACGCGAAATCCGGCGGCCCGCCGGCTCTGCGCAAGAAGCCGGCGACGCTGGCAGACGTGGCGCGCCTGGCCGGCGTCGTGGCCATGACTGCCTCGCGTGCCATCAACCGTTCCGGCTATGTGAGCCAGGATGTGCGCGAGCGTGTGCTGAAAGCGGCACGAAAGTTGAACTACCGGCCGAACATGCTGGCCCGTTCCCTCAAAGGACAGCGCCTGAACGCGATCGGCATCATGCTTCCGGACATTGCCAATCCCTTTGCCACGGAACTGGTGAATGGCATGAAGGAGGTGCTGGACAAGGCCGGCTACACCGCTTTTATCGCGCTCGCCGGACGTGGCGTGCAACAGGAGAAGGCGGGCTTGCAATCCTTCGTGGACCATCGCGTGGACGGTCTGCTGGTAGCCACCCGCGGCACCCAACTCGGAGATGAGGTGGTGAAGGAGCTTGCCGAGCAGGGCATCCCGATCGTGACCGTGGGACGCCCGGTCAAAGACGCCACTGTCGATTGCATCACCGCCGACCACTGGCAGGGCGCTTTCGATATCGTGACCCACCTGATCGCGCTTGGCCACACCCGCATCGGGTTCATCGGCATCTCGCCGGAGGACGCGCACACCCTGCGCCGTTATCAGGGATACAAGGCGGCCCTGGAGCGGGCCGGCCTGCCGGTTCGGCCCGAGTACACCGTGGGCCCCGCTAATGCTCCGGCCTTTGCCAGCCAGGAAGACGGCTACGAAGGGATGGTGCGGCTGGCAGGTCTCAAAGTGCCTCCTACCGCGGCCTTTGCACGTAACGACTTTGCGGCTATTGGCGCGATGCGGGCAGCGCACAAGCTCGGGCTGGATATTCCCGGGCACATGGCGATTGCCGGCTTCGACAGCATTCCGCTCTCGGCCTACACCACACCGCCACTCACAACGGTGCTGCAGTCCAGCTCCGAGCAGGGACGCATGGCGGCGCAGCTCCTGATCGACCGAATCGAAGGCCGGGTAAAGGGGGCGTGCCAGCTACAGTGCATCGAGTGCCAGATAGTGGTGCGGGAGTCTACCGATCCCAAGGCAGGGACCGACTCCCCCGGCAGCCATCGGCTGCGCTGAGATTATTGCCGGACGATATGATTCTCGACCAGGAACTTCAGCAGGGCTTCATTGAGCAGAAGCGTCTGGTCGGGCGGAAACCCGCCGTGACCGCCTCCTGGGACGCTGAACATGGCTACCGGTACATGCAACGCTTCGAGCGATTTCTTCAAATCGATGGACTGCTGATACGGCACCACGGGGTCTGCGTCTCCGTGCGCAATAAAGACCGGCGGCAGCCCCGCTCGCAGATAGGTGTTGGGTGACAGTTGCGCGGCAATCTTCAGCATGTCAGGCCCAGTACCCAGCCAGCGCCCGAGCGATTTGTTGAGTGGGATACCACTCGTCATGACACCCGTCAGGTCGGGGATGCCGTAGTAGTCCATCACGGCAGCGACCTGCGGCACATCTCCGCATTCAGGCGGATCGATATTGTTCTTTGCCGGCAGGAAACCCGCCATCAGCGCCAGGTGCCCACCCGCCGATGTGCCATACGCCACGATGCGGCTGGTATCGAAGTGATATTCTGCGGCGTTCTTCTTTACCCAGGCCAGCGAACAGCGAACATCCTGCACCGCCGCCGGCGCGATCGCTACGTCGGTAAGGCGATAGTCCACGTTGACCACGGAAAACCCCATGCTGAGCAGGGCCTTGGCACCGGTTCCAGGCCGCTCGCCCTTCCACCATGCGCCGCCATGCCAGTAGACGACGACCGGCGCCGGCTTGCCTCCGGGCTGCTCGTACACATCCAGCTGCAGGTCGTGTCCGCCGACCTGCCGATACGTGATGTTCTTGTGCTCGATTGCATGGATCTTGGGCAGCCCTGGCGGGACAGTGTCCACATCCTTCGCCGCCGCTTCAGCTTCGACGGCCTTAGTGGTGGGATCCGGAGTCTGCTGCGCGTGGCTGAAGACCGACGCCCCCAGCAACATCAGCGTAAGAACTCGATACGTCTTCATGCACGGTCCTTTCGATGCGACGGTCTAGCTAAACAAAATGCCACCGTTGATGTCCACGCATGTGCCATTGACGAACGATGCCTGTTCCGACGCCAGAAATGCCACTAGTTCGCCGACCTCCGAAGCTTGCCCTTCACGCCCCAGCGGCGTCATGCCGGCGACCCGCTGCCGGACCTCGGGCTTGGTGAAGTCATCGTGAAACTTGGTCGCAATCATGCCCGGGCACACCGCGTTAACGCGGATCCGGCGCGGCCCGAGCTCCTTGGCCAGCCCGCGCGTCATGCTCATGATCGCGCCTTTGCTCGCGCCATAC
>Ga0302310_10003991_pt1 | contig 11245 bp, 8 predicted proteins | sample III_Palsa_N1_2_FD_200451 | JGI IMG/M metagenome (GOLD analysis project Ga0302310, IMG submission 200451) | Peat permafrost microbial communities from Stordalen Mire near Abisko, Sweden - III_Palsa_N1_2 | ecosystem: Environmental > Terrestrial > Soil > Palsa > Peat permafrost | place: Sweden... | reverse complement strand
TGGGACCCTTTAGAGATATTTTGTTGGAGGCTGACCAACTAAGGCACGTGAGCGAGCGCCTTGAGACCCTTACGGACACATATGCCGATATTGACGAGCTTATGGGCGTAGCAGGAAACATCCGTAATATTGCTACGGTCTTGGACGTTTTTACGCTCATCCGAAGCAAGGCTGGTGGTTCACACGATAGCGTACTTCTCCCGCCAACAAATGGCTATCTGAATTGAGTTCCGTCAGCGTGACATGAGGGAAAAGCCGCGGGAACTCCCATAGAAGACGGGATCGTCGCACTGCCAATCGGCCCGCGTGGGGACTATGGGTTGTGCATTCAAGGGCTGGATCAGCGATGGGCTGCGGTTCGAGTATAGAGTTTCGGAACAGTCTCGGAACGTCTCCGCCGCTCGAAATTTGCGCACAGAAACGGAAACGGGGTCGCGCTAACGCGGCCCCGCTGGTTGAAACGTGCTTCTCGTTTAGGCGGCAACCTTCTTCTTTATAGCGCCCGTCTTCGCTGCGGGTTTGACGGAAGTGGGTGCCTTCCGTGGCTTCTTCTCCTTGTTTGGTTGCGGGGAGGCGAAAACGGCCTCGGCTTCGGTGAGGAAGTCGAACTCGCCTTCGCGTGGGATGCCGATGTATCCAGTGAGTGCTAACCGAAGGGCGAAGCTCGTCAGTTTGTCGTCGGTGAGGCCGTCGATGGTGGAAAGCAGAATATCCTCGGCGGTCAGTTGGTTGTTTTCGTTGTCGCCGGCGAAGTGTTCGGCTACGTCGTCGGTGAGGTTGTAGGGGTCGAGGTTGACGAGGGCGCGGAGGAATACCCTCAACTGCGCGGCGGTGAACACGACCGGGGCGTACTCAAGGATGCGGTTGAAGGTTGCTTCGCGGGCTTTCAGTGTCTCGGCTCTGCGGTTGCGCTCAGCCTCGTTCTCCGCTTGCTCACGCTCGAACTGCTGCTTGCGTTCCTCCTCCTTGCACTGGCGCTCTTCCTCGTACTCCGCTCTCTGCCGCTCGAACTCGGCCTGACGTTGTGCGGCCTCTTCCTCCGTCTCGGCCTCCGGCGCGGGTGCGATGGTGGGAGCGGGGTTGGCGGCTGCCTCGGCTGCGGCCTTCGGGTCATGCACCGGGCAGTTCTTGTCGGTGCAAACCGTCAGCTTGCGGCCAAGCTGCTTGCCATAGACGACGATGGCCGTCTTGGCTGCGGCGCATGGCATAGCGGGTTCTGCGTCGGGGTTGTCGATCACGGTTTCGATCTCTCGAACGTGGCCGCGCTGAACGGCTCCCAGTCGCTGCTCTTTGGGATTGCGCCATCCGTTCTCGATCTGGACGAGGCCGGGATGAGCTGCGATCTCCCGATCAAGGAACGCCTCAACTTTGCTGTGGTAGCAGCCTGAATCGAGGCACTGGTCGCCTTGTACGTCGCAGAAGAGTGACGTGTTGTGTCCGCTGCGGCGGGGGCAGGTGACGCAAGCTCCCGCAGTGGGGTTGAGGGTTGGATCTTCGCGGTCGAACGGTGCATCCGCGAGAGACAGATAGAGGTTGGCCTGTATCCATCCGGCAAGGTGCTTGGCGGGTAGCAGGTGCGGCTCCTTGTCCTGCCAGTCCTTGCGCCAGCACTGCTCGAAGGCGTTTGCTTGAACGTCCTGGGGAAGACGGGCGATGAGGTTGGCGTGGCTGGCGGTAATGCGTTCTTGGGTGAACGCTTCCGCCACCGTGGGGATGAGTTGCAAGAGGGACAGACGGGCGTAGATGTGGCTTGCGCTCTTGCCCGACTTCTCCACCAAGGCGGCAACGTCGTAGCCGGGGATGTCGAGCAAGCGTTGGAAGCCCTGCGCCTCCTCGTAAGGGTGAACGTCAACACGCTGGCTGTTCTCGACCAACTGCCATTCGAGCGCCTGTGCGTCGTCGATCTCGACGATACGGGCGGGAATGGAGAAAAGCTCCGCAATCTGCGCGGCACGGAAGCGTCTTGCTCCCGCAACGATCTCGAACCCTTCGTTGTTGGGTCGGACGGTGATGGGTTGAATGAGGCCATTGTGCTTGATGCTCTCGGCGAGTTCTCTGAGCTTGGCTTCATCGAATGTGCGGCGGGGGTTGGTGGTGGACTCGTGGATTTGGTCGATGGCGAGGAATTGGAATGCGCTGCTATCTTGCATGGCTGCTCTCCTTGAACGGTTGCACTGCGTTGGGTGTTGTGAAGCGGACGCGCTCTCCCATCCGCTCCGGGCGGCAGAGGGTTAGGCGCGTGGGTTCTGCTGCCGCTCAAAGGCTTCGATAAAGCCCTGACCGCGCAGGTTCGTATCCCACTGCTTGGCAAACTGCTCATGCTGCTTGTAAAGCTCGGCATGGAAGGCGTAATGGTCGTCTTGAATGAAGCGTGACCATTGCTCAATACCGGCGTAATCGTTCCGCCAGTAGAAGGGGTTAAGGTGCGCCCCTCCTCCAAGTCCAAGCTCGAAGCACATCTCCGGATCGCGCATGAGGTCGCCATTCTGTTCGCCGTAGTGACAGACAGAAATAGAGGGGAGTCCGCATGGGCCTGACTCGTCGGTGGACTCGATCACCAACGCCATAAAGGGCGGGTTCTCGATCTTGAGGTTGAGGCCGTGGTGCCAACCTCCAGCCAGTTTGAGGATTTGAAGGATGGTCTTCATTACGCCACCTTCGCCAGTTCTGCATCGGGCATCGCCGCTTGCTCTTCGGTCGGCGGCTGCAATGCGGCGAGGATGACGGCGGAGGTCTGCTGGATGACTTCAAGGCTTTCGGCCAGAAGCGAAGCATTGCCGTGGTAAAGCTGGATGTAATCGGCGGATGCCGAACCCGTCTCAAGTCCAACGGCCTTGCCGATGACAAAGGCGATTGCCTCGGCCTCCGTCTCTTTCACGACCTTGGTTGTGGTCGTCCTGCGCTCGGCCTTGTGCAACATCTCGTGCGCGAGTTCATGGACAAGGGTGCTGAACTCCTCGGCCTCGGATTGTCCGGGGTAAATGGCGATTTTTCCGCCGTAGCTCATGCCAAGCGCCGGGGCGATCTTCTCAGAAAAGACAAGCTCGATGCCCTGGGACTCGATGAACGAAACGAGACGGTCGCGGTTCTCGCCTACGGTGCCGCTCATCTCGCGCATGGTGGGAAGCTCTGCGCCTTCGGTCTGCGATACATCGAAGACGTAAGCGTTGCGGAAACCGACTAGGACGCGGGTGTTCTGCTTGGTGATGTCTCGCTCGGCCTCTTCGTCCTTCTTGCGCTTGATGCCGATAATCGGGGCCAGAATGCGGATACCCTTCTGTCCCTTAATCACCTTCCTTCCAAGCTGGTTCCACGCATAAAGTCCAGCAACGCGGGTCGCGTGCGGCCTCTGCCGTGCAATCTCCAAAATGTTGCCGAAGCTGTAGTTGTGGAATCGGCTCATCGCGTCGAGGTAGGCGGTGAGTGCATCCGAGTGTCCAGCCTCAAGCTGTTCGATAAGGCTCTTAACATTGGCGGCAATGATGTCTTTGGCGGTCTGCCGTTGCTGCGGTTGTTTAGGGTTTTCGCTGATGGGGGTGACGGTGCTGGTGGTGGCGAGTGCGGTGTTCATGGTGTTTCCTCCTTGGGTTGTCGAGCTGTGGCTTATGCAGGGCGCGGATGGTGTTTTGCTCCATGCCAATCGAGCGCGGGAGTGATGTGGGTTGTGGTGATGTCTTCCAGCCCATCGCTGAGGAGTTCCACGGGGACATTCCCTAGAACCTCCCCACAGGTGGGACAAGAGACGGTGACCGTATCGCCGCAAAAGCCCAATTCCGCGAGGTCTACGGTGTCCTCGCCGAGGAGGTAGTCGCCCATCCGCACGTTGGCGAATCGCCGCCATGTGAAAGGGTTTGGTGTGGCTGGTGGAGTGGTTTGCATCTGGCCTCCCGCTTTTGCGTTTGCACTTCCGCGTTGAAACGCGGCATGTACATGCCGAACGCCTCCTGGCGAAGGCGGGGGTAGCAAGCGGAAAGGTCTTCGAGCGAAGCTTTTTGGGGGGACCGCGCCTTGGCGTGGGGGAGCCAAAACCCGTAGGGCGAACGGCCTTGCAGCGCGCGATCGGGGCAGAGCCCCTTAGCGATGCTTGTCTTCCGTATGTGCGTGCGTCAGCAGGCAAGACCTATTGGGAGGGCGTTGCGGGAAGGAACGGCCCGCTGAGGTGGGGGCGGAAGCCAACGAAGTGGCTGAAGCCAGGGAGGAGGAATCTCCTCCCTCATAAAGCGGATGAATCGAATTGCAGGCATTGGGGCCCCATTCCCCAGCGACGGCAATGTTGCAGTATGCTTTGTGAGTTAGTGATATTCCTAGTGAGGTTTCAGTCCCAATTTAGACAAACTAACCCACCATGAGCGACCAGAACGGCAACCAGCATTTGACGGTAGAGGTTCGGCCGCGGCAAACACGCGTCGCTTACCTTATCGATCCGGCGGCTACCTCGCTTGCATTGCTGGACGCGCTTTTCTCCGCATCAACGGGATTTTGGGGAGGGCGGCTGTTCCCGATCATTCCGGTTGTCGATGGTGTGATTTCGCCGAGCTACTGGAGTCTGCTTCGCAAAGCGGACCCGGACTGGATATATAGCTATACGCGGCTTCCTCAGGAGACGGTAGATCGGCTACTCCGCGAGATCAATCCATTGGCAATGGAGCGTCACGCGGATCATCTTCTTCAGGGAGAGCATCCTCATTTTTTCCCCGGCCTCCAGCATCGCCTGGTACGCGCGCAACGGCTGCTGCCGTATGCGACCGAGACGCGCTGGTTCCGGAAGCCTTTCCTAGTCACCTACAAAACCAAGAGCGGGAAGATCGATCCACTGATTGCCCGCAACTTTGGAATTTTGCGAGCGGACGTGCTCGGGGAGCCAATTCCAGAGGGCGTCTCCCAGTTGTGCTTCGACGAAACGGAGAGCTTCGCATCGCTGTTGGAAAAGCTCTCCGAATTTCGAGAGGCATTGGTTTATCCGTTCACCGCAGCTGCCGCGAGAGCGGTGGTCGACTCCGGGAGAGAAACACATGAGACGAGTTACACGATCTTTGTGGGCGACGATCTGGAAACGTGGGTGACGTTCTGGAACCACATCTTCACCCTCGAAGCGGGTTCTCGGGAGACGTGGAAGATGTTCTGCCTTCCTAGGGCCGCGCTTGAGGACGGAGCGACGGTCGAGGCGCTGGGCAAGTTCTTGCGACGGTATGCACACCGTAATGGGAACCATCCCCCCACGATCCATTGGACGTCGGCGAGCTTGACCGAGGAAGAACTTAAGACGCTCTCGGCGCCCTTTAGTGGAAAGAAGATGGACGCGTACTTCCGCTATTCACAACGAGCAGCGTGGTCCTTCCCGGAACTGAAGCCTTCCGAGAGATACAGTTTTGGCTTCCGCGGCGGAGGCTTGGGAGCTCCGGAACTTTTCGGTGCGACGGCACACCAGATTCCGGGATCGGGAGGGTTGGTGAACGTGCCGGGGCTACCGTTCGCAACCGGTACCGATGAACACTGGATGCAGGACGTGAGGATTCAATATCTCGCGCAACATCCGTACTACGCCAACGAGGACTTGCAGTATCAACTGCCCAGGCGAGGCGGGCTTGCTTCGTTGTTTTCGGCGTTGCCAGGCAGAGTCGATGCCGATGGAGGCCTGAGTTATTTGACGGGACGGCGTGAAGGGCTGTTCGTGAAGATTCCGGAAGATCGCGAACTTCTTTTGACAGCGATCGGTTGCGGCCGGCGGGGAACGTACGATGAGGGTCTGGTACGACAGGAACTGCCTCCTCTCTATCGCAAACAAACTCCTTCCGACAAGGCGCGCTACTGCCGGGGAGTCCTTGATCTGTTCGGCGGGATCTTTTCAGCCAGTCACACGTTTGATACCCGTTTTTGGAAAGAGACCTTCGACTACCTTGCGGGGCTGGGTGGCCGGGAAGCCAACACGCAAACCGGCATCGTGTACCAGACCATCGCAAAGCATCCGGAACGGTGGACGTTGGATGCTGCGCTTCCGAAAGAGGAAGAGATTGCGCGGATCGAAAAGGAGGTTGTGAAACTGGCACAACGGGTACGCGTTCGAGAGAACGAGGCCACGTTGCAGTTTTTGGAAAAACGACTTGCGCAGGAGCGAGCGCAGTTTCGAAGCCAACAGTCACAAGGGGGGACGGCGAAGACCGCTGACCCGGCAGCGGAGGCCGCCGAAATCCGAGCCGACTTGCGACGCGCTCTGCAAGGATTCGTCGAGGCCAAGATCCTACGTCAAGGAACAAACACTCGTTGCCGGCATTGTGGTTCGAGGATTTGGCAGGAGCTTTCGTCCTTGGAGCAGGAGTTCAAGTGTCGAGGGTGCGGTGCGCTTGTCCACAGCGACGTGGAGGCTACTTGGTATTACCGGCTAAACACTCTGCTGCGTGGTGGGATAGTCGAGCATGGAACGATTCCTGTGATTTCGGCCTTAGCGGCAGCACGGGGTGAAGCAAAGCATAGTTTTATCTACAGTCCAGGGTTCGTGTTCTATGAACGCTACGAGGACCGCAAAGCGGTGGCCGAGCTGGATGTGATTTGTATTGTGGATGGAGAGCTTTGGGTCGGCGAGGTGAAGACGAACGCGTCTGAGTTCAAACCGAACGAAATGGAGAAACTCATTCGGGAGGCCAAGAAGATGGGGGCGGATAGGGCCTTCGTGTTTGCATCCGAAGGCGATCAGGATCTTCTACGCAAACGGTGTGAAGAGGCGTCGAAGTCACATGGGTTTGCCGTGATTCAGTTATGGCCGAGTTCCTGGGGACAAAGTGCGTCCTTTCACATCTAAAATGAGTAATGTGTCAGAGCGTTGGTGCAGTTCGGCGGACTGAGAACCCATGTGTCTCTGCTGGCCACTGTATTGAAGAAGGCAGCGATCGGTCGTTCTCGATGGATCTCGATGGAGCGGAACCGCTGAACATGTACCAAGCAAGCTGAGCGTGTAGCTTATGCCGGTTCGAAACTACTTAGTAGTCTCGTTAGACAGTTGACCAACGGCGGCAAAACATGGAGAAACTCAAATATTCGGACTTGCTACATCGTCTTGGGGGCTTCGATGATTGGCTCATCAAGCTTGGACTGACACCTCACCAGAATGACAGAATTCATAATGCCATTGAAGTTCTTCGCAGGGCCGATAAACTGAGTCGCAAGGGTCAACAAACAGGCAAGTACGCTGACATTCTCCCTGGAGATTGGTTTCCGGTTATCGAAGCGCTCGAAGCGCATGATGTCTTTGCTGCTTTCGAGAATGATCCCTCCCCAACTGTTGCTGCTACTTTGAAAAGAGCACTGTCGGGGCCCGCAGAGGCCCTTAAAGAAACCTCGAAGAACAGAGAGGGCAGAAATATCTGGTATGAACTCGCGCTCGCAGCCGAATGGAGACTTCGTGGTGCTACCGTTCGCCTGGATGAACCGGATTTATGTCTTACGAGAGAAGGGGTTGATTTCCTGATAGCGTGCAAACGACCCGCCAACTTCAATGCCATCCAGTCCAATCTCAAAGCAGCGATCAAGCAACTGCAGCGGAACTTGGACACGTTAAAGGGCAGCAGTTTTGGTGTTGCAGCAATCTCTCTTAGTTGTGCCTTCAATTCCGGCGATCGGGTCTTCACTGGGGATATGAACGACCTACGATCCTCCATTGAAGGCCAACTGGCCAAATATGAACGCTATTTCTCGGCCGTAAATGATCCCCGAATTTGCTGCGTTCTCTTCCATGTAGTCACCCCAGGGTTGGGCGGGGAGAACGTTGATTTAGTTCGCGCATCGTTTCTTGCGGCGCAAGAGTTGACACCATCTCTGGGTTCGAAAATCTTCGAACGTCACGCGCATCAGATGGCGAATACGCCGAAGCAACTCTGGGAACACGACATCAGTACTCAACATCCGACCAGCTAAGCAGCAATTTGGTGGATGTAATAAGGAACTTCCTTGTCCGTGAGAATTTGCTCCAGCCTATCCTTGCTGATAGCGGCAGGCGAAAGCCATTCGGACAGATATTGTTCCTGAATCGTGATGATCGTGCGTTGATGGCCAGTTGCTGCGACCTCAGGCGTCGGCTCATCCGTGATGGCCGCAAAGGAATACAAGTCTGGTTCCCCTGACTTGGTCCATCTGTCCCACACGCATGCAACGAGCATGTCTGCAGCGGGCCGGGGATCGTATTCCAAGACAAGGTTTTTCTGCTTCTCGTCGAGTGCGAGTTCCCTATGCTCGTAAAGATGCAGAGGGACATTTTCGTAGAAGCCGGAGATGACGATAACGGCATGATGCCGTCCGTAGATTCTGCTCCAATAATCGTCGAGGCTGTCGCGGCGCGCGTTGTAGGTGCCTGGGAAACGCTTGTCATAGTCGGCTGGCTTGCCGGCTAAGCGGCAGGCGTAGCGCATGGGGCGAATGACGGTCTTGCTGTTCTCTTGAACGAGAACAGGCGCGTACATCATTGGAAAGATGCGGGCATCTTCGTTGTTGGGTTCTGTACGGCGAAGATCCGCTAGACGTTCAAGGAGAGCTTCGGACTTCGCTGTGGCGATCCGTACCTCTTCTCTGGCCTTCTTGGTTTCCTTCTTGGCGAGAGATTCCTGGACGACAGCCAAGCGCCTCCGCTGGGTGAACACCTCGGTTTCCCACTCGGTCTTTTTCTCTTTGAGGTATTGCGCTATGTACGCGGCGGTACGTTTCTGGACATCCGTCACGGGATGCTTGTAGTTGCGTTGGAGATCGCGGGACATCTTGATGTCCTCTCCCTCGGCGCGGCGGCGGTACGCATCTTCAAACGCTTCCCAATCCACCTCTGCACCGTACCGCTTAGAGAGGTGGTCGAAATGCTGTTTGACGCGGGCCGAATAGCACATCCATTTATTGTAGGCGTGTCATTCTAAAAATAGTTATCCCTTTTCGATACAAACATTTAGCTCTCAAATCGCTCCTTTCGCGGTGCAAGCCAGATTGACTGCTCTACCCGTCTCTAGGCGAAGATAGGGCGAATACACTTATGAAGCCGAGCGCCTTAATCCGGATCCAGGTCGAATCAGCTCTCGCGCATAAGATCCCCTGTGCCCTGACGCCGCCCTCACGCATCGTTCGCCCCTTCGTCGCGACGGGGATCGGCGAACTCGACCACCTGATCCAAGGCGGCTTTCCCGTAGGCGCCGTCACTGAGCTGGTAGGCGGGGAATGTTCTGGCAGAACTTCCGTGGTCCTCTCGTTCCTGTCACGCATCACCTCGGCAGGTAAAGTCTGCGCCTGGATCGACGCTTCCAATTCATTCAATCCTAGTTCGGCCACCTCGGTAGGTGTCGATCTGAAACGGCTGTTGTGGGTGCGGTGCGGCGTGCATGAAAACGTCACATCGCAAGAGACACGGCAATTCACGTTGCCTGCGGCCTGCTTCGCGACGAAGCCCGTAACGAAGGGTCTTCACGGCGGAGGCCACGGAACCCACCCGCGTTCTGAGGTCAAGGGACTTTCGGTTGCGGTAGACCGATTCCTCGGCAACGAAACCATTTCGGCGCGTTGCGCGGAGCCGATCGCCAAACCACGGCCAATTCCGCAGACTTATCTATCGAGTCTCGTACCAGCAGTGGCATCGGTGCGTTTGCCTCGCGGTGCCCGTGTCTACGACGCTATCGAGCAGGCGTTACGCAGCACCGATCTCCTGATACAGACGGGTGGTTTTAGTGCCATCATTCTTGACCTCGGGGGCGTTCCGCCAGAAGTTGTCTCTCGCATTGAACTTTCAACGTGGCACCGCTACCGCGTAGCTTCTGAACAAACGCAATCGAGTATTGTGCTTCTTTCGCAGTATCCCTGCGCGAAGAGCAGTTCTGAATTGCAGCTGCGCTTACTTCCGATGGAAGACACACGCGAAGAGCGAACGGTCTTTACGGGACTGAACGCGCGAATAGAAATCCTGCGCCAGCGGTTCACGGAAACGCCAACTAACGTCGTATCGATACGCAAGCCTCCACAACGTGTACGTGAGGCTTGCTGGAGTCAAAGAACGAGCTGGGCAGGGCCGCGATGAACGCTCCTGCGGAACTCTATGCGTGCATCTATGTGCGGGAACTCCCGGCACAAGCCTTGCTGCGCTTGCGGCCCGAACTCCACGATAAGCCCAGCGTCGTTCTTGAAGGTGAACCGCCTGCACAGACGGTATGCTCCTTGAACACGCGCGCCCGCCTGCTCGGCCTTCGGCGCGGCATGACGAAGGTAGAGGTAGACACGTTTGAATGTGTCTCTGTTTTGCAACGCTCCGTGCGGACTGAAGACGCCGTCCGTATCATCCTTCTCGAATGCGCGGGTTCTTTTTCCCCGCGTGTAGAGGACCGCAGTATCAACGGAATTTTCGTCTGCGCTCTCGACATTGCGGGAACTGAAGGGCTCTTTGGACCTCCGCTCCTGCTGGCAAAACAACTTCGCCAACGCCTCCGCACAATTGGGATAGTTGCGTTTGTAACCGTAAGCGCCAACTTGCATACGGCGGTCTGCATCGCCAGAGGACTCGCTGGTGGCATTCCCATCCAAATTGTTCCCCGAGGAGATGAGGCAAAGGCCCTATTCTCGTTGCCGCTTACAGTGCTCGATGTAACCGAAGCTCAGGCAGAGACGTTTCGCGCGTGGGGTATCCGCACAGTAGGCGCCCTCGCCATGCTGCCGGAGAAGTCCCTTATCTCGCGTCTCGGCCAGGACGCGAAACGATTGCTGCAGCTCGCTCAAGGAAAACACAGACACCTCTTGCTGCCCATCGACGTGCCATTCGTATTGGAAGAACATGCGGAGTTGGATTCGCCGTTAGACGACCTCGATTCCTTGTTGTTCGGTGTCTCCACAATGCTGGAGCAACTGATCTTCCGCGCCAAGTCTCGGGTATTCGCTCTAGCGTCCGTCACCATCACGTTCCCTCTCGATGGCGGAGGAAGCCACGAGCGCACCGTGAATCCTCGTGTCCCAACGAACGACAAAAAGCTGTGGCTGAAGCTCCTTCATCTCGACCTTCAGAGTCATCCGCCGCAGGCTTCCATTCTTGCCGTCCATATTCACGCCGAGCCAGCCGAAACGAGCAAAGTACAACTAGGGCTTTTCTCGCCGCAACTGCCTGAACCCGGCAAGCTCGATGTTGCGTTGGCGAAGATCACGGCGATTGTGGGTGAAGGCAACGTCGGTCAGGCGGTGCTTGATGACACTCGGCGGCCGGGTGACTTTCATGTGGAACCATTTTGCGTTCCTTCGACAT
>Ga0302310_10003984_pt1 | contig 11253 bp, 11 predicted proteins | sample III_Palsa_N1_2_FD_200451 | JGI IMG/M metagenome (GOLD analysis project Ga0302310, IMG submission 200451) | Peat permafrost microbial communities from Stordalen Mire near Abisko, Sweden - III_Palsa_N1_2 | ecosystem: Environmental > Terrestrial > Soil > Palsa > Peat permafrost | place: Sweden... | reverse complement strand
CCGGGGCGGCGGGGCGCGGCGCGGGCGCGCGCGGCTCGACGGGCGCGGCGGCGCGTGGCGCGGGCTTGGGCGGCGCTTCGGCACGCGGGGTCTCGGCCGCGTCGACGCCGGCCGGCTTGGCATCGTTGGGCTTCACCGGCGATGGGCGTGCTTTCAGGCCCAGGCGATGCGCCTTGCCGATCACGGCATTGCGGCTCACTCCGCCCAGTTCTTCCGCGATCTGGCTGGCGGTCGAGCCGCCTTCCCACATCTTGGTCAGTTTTTCGATCCGCTCGTCGGTCCAGCTCATTGTTGTATTCCTTCAGAAGGTGCGCAATCGCACCCACGCAAATTTCTCAGCGACTTGCCATCGTAACCCAGCCGCGATACCGCACGGCCATGACCGATCTCGCAAATTTCGACAAGCCTACTAATCCAGCCCAAACCACGAATCTGGCCGGAGTCGGGAATTTTCCCGGTCCGGGCCAGGCGGTGTTCCATGGGTTCAATCCCATAGGCCTGTGGACCCTCTATATGAAGGAGGTCCGTCGTTTCTTCAAGGTTCAGCTTCAAACGATCTGGGCTCCGGCGATCACGACCCTGCTGTACCTGGTGATTTTCACCTTGGCGCTCGGCGGCGGTGGGTCGAATGGTGCCGCGCGCACGGTTCTGGGCGTGTCGCTCGCCAGCTTTCTTGCACCGGGCCTTATTGCGATGGGCATGCTCAACAACGCGTTTGCAAACGCCAGTTTCGGGCTCCTGGTCGGCAAGATGCAGGGCACGATCGTCGATTACCTGATGCCGCCGATTTCGGAGGCGGAATTGCTGTTCGGGCTGGTCGCCGCAGCGGTGACGCGCGCCATCCTGGTCGGCCTGGCGATTTTTCTCGCGATGCTGCTGTGGCCCGGGGTCGATGTATCGATCCATCATCCCTGGGCCGTGGTATGGTTCGGACTGATGGGCGCGACGCTGTTCTCCTTGATCGGCGTGTTGACCTCGCTGTGGGCAGACAAGTTCGATCACAACGCCGCCGTGACCAATTTCGTGATCGCGCCGATGGCGATGCTGTCGGGCACGTTCTATGTCGTGACCCGCCTGGCACCGACGTTCCGCACAATCAGCGAATTCAATCCGGTGTTCTATGTGATCTCGGGCTTCCGCTTCGGCTTCCTGGGCCAGAGCGACATCGGCGCAACCAACGACGCGGTGATCACGGCCGCGATCGGCCTCGGTGTGCTCAACGCCGCGCTCGCGCTGATCACGTACGCGATCCTGCGCTCGGGCTGGAAACTGCGCGGCTGATCCGCCGCGCCGTACTTAGTGCGAAAGCTTGCGGCGCAGGCGATAGCGCCCGTCGCGAAACGGATCGAACATCTCGGTCACCGACGGGTGATCGACCGGGCCGTCGGCGTCGGTTTCCAGGTTCTGCTGGCTGACATACGCGACATAGCTGTTTTCGCCATTTTCGGCGAGCAGGTGGTAAAACGGCTGATCGCGCTGCGGCCGGACGTTTTCCGGGATCGACTGATACCATTCCTCGGTATTGGCAAACACCGGATCGATATCGAAAACCACACCGCGGAAATCGAACATTTTATGCCGCACAACCTCGCCGATCGAAAATCGTGCCACCGCAACCGGTGGGGCAACGATTTCGCGGCCGGACTGTGCTGAAAAGTAATTACCGTGTTCCATGGTGCCCATATAGGGCGCGCCCGCGCGGCAAACAAGCGATGCCTTGTGACAGTCGCCGCCCTTGATACCAGATGTAACCGCTTTTCCGCTTGGCAAGCCCATAACCATGCGCTAACGGCGCGGTCCCGACCGGGTCGCCCTGCGTGGCGCCCTATCACTTCGCGGAGAGGTGGCAGAGTGGTCGAATGCACCGCACTCGAAATGCGGCATGCTCGCAAGGGCATCCAGGGTTCGAATCCCTGCCTCTCCGCCATTTACCTATTTCAGCCTGCTCCAATCTGGATCATTTTCCTTATATTTCTAGGCTATTAGTCCTTTTTCGTGTTGCATCCTGCACCAAGCTAAACCATGGTAACCCACGTCTCGTGTGGTACAAGATGTGGGATAAAATGGGCAGGCTAAGTGCAACTTTCGTAAAGGCGGACAAGGCTCCAGGGCGTTACAACGACGGTGATGGTCTTTATCTGGTGGTCGCGCCAGGCGGTTCGAAGTCTTGGGTATGCCGGGTCCAAAAAGGCGGCAAGCGGCGTGATATCGGGCTTGGCAGCGTCAAGAAGGTGTCATTGGCGCAGGCGCGTGATCGCGCGGGCAAAGTCCGGTCGCAAGTCGAGGCAGGCCTCGATCCTATTCTCGAGCGCATGAAGGCAGTGGGTATCCCCACATTTCGTGAAGCAGCTGCCAAGGTTTTTGCCGAAAATCGCACGGCCTGGAAAAACAAGAAGCACGCGGGCCAATGGCTTTCGACGCTCACGGCTTATGCCTTTCCGCATATCGGCGACATCGAGGTATCGGAGATCGAAGGTCAGCATGTGCGCGATGCGTTGCTGCCGATCTGGCTGACCAAGCAGGAAACCGCGCGGCGGGTCCGGCAGCGGATTGGCACGGTCATCGATTGGGCCGTGGCCAAGGGTTATCGATCGACACCGCTGGCGATGGCGGCGCTCAACAAATCGCTGCCCAAGGCAAAGCGCAAGGTCGAACATCAGGCAGCTCTGCCCTATGGCGAGGTTCCGGCGTTTGTGGCGAGGCTGCGCGAACGCGAGAGTGTCGGGCGCCTGGCATTCGAGATGCTGGTGTTGACTGCGTTGCGATCGGGAGAGATTCGCGGTGCGCTGTGGTCCGAGATCGATCTCGCTGGCCGGATATGGACGATCCCACGCGAGCGCATGAAGGCAGGTGCTGAACACTGCGTCCCGTTGTCCGCCGCTGCGTTGAGCGTGCTCAAACGGGCCGAAGGGTATCGCGAGGCGCGCAGCGATCTGGTGTTTCCGGGCATGCAGCGTGGCAAGCCGCTCAGCGACATGACGCTGACCAAGATCTGCCGGGATATGGACTTGGCTGCCGTGCCGCACGGCTTTCGCAGCAGTTTTCGTGATTGGGTCAGCGAAGAGACCGATTTCGACGGCGCAATCGCAGAAATGGCGCTGGCGCACACCATCGCCAATAAAGTTGAAGCGGCCTATCGGCGGGGAAAGTTGCTCGACAAACGCCGGACCATGATGGACGCCTGGGCAACTTACTGCATCAGCGGGCCTGTCGTCGAGACAGTCGATGCCTGAGCTCGTACCGGCCCGGGTCTACTTTGCCATCCTCTTGGGCAATGGCGACTATGCCACCGGCGCCGCGATCCTTGACACAAAACTCGCCGAAGCGAGGCGCGCGTGGTCCAAATTTGACGCCCGAAAATCGGTCGCTGGCCTCTATGTTGTTGCAGCCACTGCCGCGCTTGCGATCGGCATCACGCTGTTGCTCGCCGGTGCTGGCCAGATAGTCCTGGTCGGCGTCTTACCGGTTCTGGTGGTCCTGTATTTCACGGTCATGCAATTCGTGGCGATGGAGAGCTACGTCCGATTTGGGCGGGCGCCCCGCAGACTGGAATACCTAATGCCGCGCTTCGTTGATCGATGGCTGGCTGAACGGTATGCGATCCCCGGCATCAATCCCGGATCCGTGTATGAAGGTTTGCGAACCCGAGTTCTGGTGGCCAGGGTCGGCACAAGCGAACTTGATCCCGAGCTTTTTGCCGACAAGTTGTGGCCCTTGCTGTTTTCCAGCTATGCGGATGAACGGTCACGCTCAGCTTTCCACGAATTTGGCTATCGCGGAGAGGAAATCCTGATCTTGGCGCCGCAGTCTGGCGATGTGACGGAAGTGCCCGGCCCGGAGGTGCCAGTCACCGCCCCCGTCCCGCAGCACATCATCCAGTTGATCCCATCTGACATGAAGGCGGCCTGGATCGCCGAGGCGGTAAAGCGCAAAGGGTATGCGCATGGTTCCCACCGCCATGCGCTGCTCGTCGCCGTGCTCGATGCGCTTTGGGATGAATTGCACGCGTCCGACTGGCACAACCGGAAGATCAACAACGCCGAGGTTGCACGGCGTTGCCATGACCGGGTTGTCTGCAGCGGCCAGGGTTTCCATTCCACCGAACTGACAGAAGGCAAGCCATCGAAAGTACCCGCCGATTGGATCCACAAGATCATCGCCGGGCGAGCGAGTGACTATCGTTTTGTCGTCGAGGCTGCACAGACAATTGTGTCCGCGCATGGCAGTTCTGATTGACGCTGTTTCCAGGGCCATTCCCAGCCTGGCTTGGCACTGGTCAAATACGGAAATTCGCCGAAGGTGTATGCGCCATAGCTATGATATCATTGATCTTTCTTTTTCCGAAACCTTTCCGAGCGGGAAGTTTTCAGGAAGCGTTCGACGGCCCGTTTGGCCCGTGGTGACCATCCCTGCATCGCCATACAACGGGATAGGCAACCATGACCAATGCACCGATCAATGTCCTGCTCACCGCCGATGAAGTGCTGCGCAGGAGCGGCTACAAGAGCCGCTCCTCGCTCTACCGGCTGATCCGGCAGAACCGGTGCCCGGCTCCGGTCAGCATCGGCGGCAATCAGATCCGCTGGCGTTCGCAGGACATCGAGACCTGGCTGAACGCGCTGCCGCTGCGCACGTACTGACCTCCGCCGCCAAGGAAGATGCCCATGAGCATCGAGACGATGACCTGGGCCAAACGCCAGGTCTGCGGCTGCACCAGCGTGAAGGCTGTACTGATGGAACTCGCCAACTGGGCGCGTGCCGATGGCATCTGCGAATTCCGCCGCGTGGGCGACATTGCCGTCGCGGTCGAAACATCCGACCGCACCGTCCAGCGCGCGCTCAATTATCTCGAAGCACCCAAGGACGAAGGGGGCCTCGGCCTCATCCGCCGGTTGCGCCGCCGCCGCAAGGATGGCGGCCAGCAGGCCAATTGCTTCGAACTTGTCGGCTACATCTATGGGAGTGACATCATGCCACCCCCCGGTGACAAATTGTCACCCCGGGGGTGTCATGGTGTCGGGGGCGGGGGTGACGCCCATGTCACCCCTTATATAGAGATAGATAAAGAGAAGAAAGAATCCCCCCATAGCCCCCCGCGAGCGCGATCGGCGAACGCGGCCATTCCCGGTGACTGGAAACCGCCAGCCATCGGCGACCTTCCCGAGGCGGCAAGGACACAGGCGATCCAATGGCCTGGCGGCGCGTATGGCGCGCAGGCGGAGGCATTCCACCAGTACTGGCTTGGCAAGGGTGCGCGTCGGGCGAGCTGGGACGCGCTGTGGGCAGCACGGATCCTGACGATCCATTCCACGGTTATGCCAGCGAGCCACCGGGGCGCAGGCATATTGGCTCGGCAGGGGGCGCTGTCTGCTGGGCAACCTTGCGCCTCCCAATTGTCGTCAGTCGCATCCCAGCAGGCTGAGGATGGCCGCTCAGCCCGTCTGCGTGCGCTTCTGCGTTTGCAGATCCCACAACCTATCTGGGCACGCTATTTCGCGCCAGCGGCCTTCCTGTTCGACGACGATGGCCTGAAGGTCATTGCACCGACCCCTGCCACCTGCGCGTGGATCGAGAGCAACTACGCCCGCGCCATTCGCACTCTCGCCGACCAGATCGTGCCCGGCGATCCATGGGTGCGTTTCGGCGTCGCGGCGATCACGCCGACACGGACAGATCAGGTCATTGGAAAGGACAACTGATGGCTCCCAACCAGCAATCCATGAGCGGGCCTGACGCCCGCGCCATGACCGACAGGTCGCCCGAAAAACCCATGATGGCAGGCGAGACTCCCTGGCCGAAGAACCCGGATCGAGCGGATAAGTGGCACACACCACGCTACCTGGTAGCCGGGTTGATGTGGTCAGAAAAGGCCGGAACTCAGCCATTCTACAGTCTAGATAGGCGTCTAGACCGGCTGAAAAAGCTAAGCCAGCACGGCCGCTATCCGTCTAGGCCGCGCCTAGCCTGCCAAATTCGGGCGATCCCCGTTCTGCCACCGCCGGCCAAAGGAGGCTGAGCCGTGGCGAAGCCCGAACAGATCAATGTTTCGTTCGATCTGAAGACCTATGGTGAGATCGAGCGCCTTGCCCAGGCGCGCGGCATCAGTCGGCCCGAGTTCATGCGGTGTCTGGCCGTCGCAGCGATCGAGGCTGACCACGATGGGCGCGAGCTGTTCGAGCACCCGCAAGCGCCCGTGCCACCGGCCATCGAACCGCGCCTGCTCGTTGAGCTGACCGGCCGGATGGATAAGCTGACCGGCAAGCTGAGCGCGATGCTGCGCGCCCGTGACCGCCGCGACGCCGAATTGATGGAGCAGGCGGGAGCGAGCGCGGAAGCGATCCACGCGGCCCAGCAGCAGCTTGCAGATCAGATGAATGAAAGATTGCGGGCAGGCATCGCTCCCTTCCGGAAGGAAATCGAAGCGCTGTCATCAGCCATGCATCAGGCAGATGCGCGGCGTGATGTCGCGCTCGCTACGCATCGCGATGAAATTACTTCCGCGCTGACAGACCACCCAGGCTTTGCCTCTGTCGCGGCTGAACTTGCCCGGCTTGAAATCGCTGTTCGAACCGCTCGGCCCAGCGTTGTCGTGCGCCTTGGAGATAACTGGCATGCAGAGCGGTGGGAGCTGGCCGTCTATGGCGCCTTCGCCTTTCTGGGCTCGACAATGCTCCTAGTCCTGCTGGCGCACCTCCTGCCTGACGCGCTCGTCGCCACCCCCGTCTCGCGCGCACTTTTCGGCGGCAATTTGCACGCTGCCTGTGTGCTCAGCGGCAACACCTATGACGACGATGGCAGCTGCCGTGCCGCAGGTATTCGGAGAGAGCGATGATCAGCATCGGCACTATCACCAGCGCCAGCGGCGCGGCAAATTACTACGCCAAGGACAATTACTATGCCGGGCCGGAGGCCGAGGCTGCCGGCCAATGGTTCGGCAGCGGTGCGGATAAACTGGGGCTGACTGGTCGCGTCGCGACTGAGGCCTTCGAACCCGTGCTCGCCGGCAATCTGCCCGGCGGGCCCGAGATCACCACGCCATCGGGCGCGGAACACCGCGCTGGACTGGACCTGGTTTTCTCTGCCCCCAAGAGCCTGTCGCTGCTGGCACTGGTTGGCGGCGATCAGCGCCTGGTAGCGGCATTACAGGATAGCGCTCGGGCAACGCTGGGCTGGGTCGAGAAAAACCTGATCGAGGCGCGGCAGTTTGACCCCGCCACCGGCACCCAATCGCCGGTCAAAACGGGAAATATGGTCGCCGCCATTTTCACCCATGACCTGTCGCGCAATCGCGATCCACAATTGCATGTCCACGGCGTGATCGCGAATGCGACCTTGCGCCCCGATGGCGCCTGGCGGGCGGTGAAGAACGATCAACTCTACGACCAGCAGGCGACCATCGCCTCTGTTCACAACGCTGACTTGCGCGCCCGGGTCGAAGCCTTGGGATATCGCACCGTGGCGGCAGAGAACCCGCGCCACGGGCAGTTTGAAATCGCCGATGTCAGTCGCACAGCCATCCTCGCCTTTTCCACGCGCTCGGCTGAAATCGATGCGGCGATCGAGGCAGCTGGACGCGGCGGCAGTCCCGCCGAGCGTGAATTGGCGGCGCTATCGACGCGAGCGGCGAAGGACGCCGGCGCCACTCGCGATACCGATCGTGCCGAATGGGCCGAGCGGACAGCAAAGATCGGTTTCGAGCCGAAGTCATTGGTCGAGGCGGCCATGGTGCGCGCCGAACGCGGCGAAACCTTGTGGTCGCGAGTGGTGGTCGGTGTGCGCGGTATTGCGGCCAAGGGCCATGCGATTGTTGCGGAAATGGGGCTCGCGGCGCAGGAACGGGATCCATTGGTGCCAGAGCGGGTCGGTGCACTGTCGCCAGGACAGTATGCCGCCGCGCAAGCCGTCTCCGCAGGGGTGCGCCACCTCAGCCAGAATGAGGCGGGGTTCAGTCGCCTAGACCTTATACGAGCGAGCCTGAATTTCGGCGGCCCGATCGGCGTTGCTGACATCGAAGCGCGCGTGGACTTGCTGGCAGCGAAAAACCTGCTGTTGACCGATCCAGACGGCGCGATGATGACCACGCGCGGCGCGGTGGCGCTGGAACAGCAGGTTCTGAGTCTTGCGCGGGAAGGGCAGGGCCAGGGCACCGTGCTGGTCGACCGCAACGCTGGTGTCGAAGTGCAGCGGGAGGCACATGAACTCGGCCTTCGCCGATTGTCGCCAAAGCAGCAGGCCGCCGCAGCACTGGTCCTGTCATCGAAGGATCGGATCGTCGCGGTCCAAGGTGTGGCCGGGGCGGGCAAGTCCACCATGCTGCAACCCGTCACCCGCATCGCTTCGGCACAGGGTCGCAATGTGGTCGCTCTGGCGGTGGGCGCCGAGATCGCGCGCAAGTTGGGCGATGACCTTGGCGTATCATCCAAATCCGTCGCTGCATTCCTGTACCGTCATCAGGCACTGCTGATCGACGATGGCGCGCCGGGCCTGAAGGAACGGTCGGTCAAGGAATTGTCCCACGCCGTAGTCATCGTCGATGAAGCCTCGACGCTCAGTTCAAGGCAGGCTGCCGATCTCATGCGCGTGGCGCATGCTGCGGGCGTTGCGAAGTTGGCGCTGGTCGGCGACGTCCGCCAATATGGTGCGGTCGAGGCGGGCAAACCGTTCGCGGATCTCCAGAAGGATGGAGTTGCGACTGCCGAGTTGACGGAAAATGTCCGCGCGCGCTCCGACATCATGAAAAGCCTCGCACCTGCGCTTGACGCGGGCGACCACAAGCAGGCCTTCCGTATTCTCGAGCCGGTCACCCATCAGGTGCCGCGCGGTGACGCGATTGCGCATGCCGTTGCGATGTGGGCGCAACGGCCGCCCGAGGAACGCGAGCAGACCCTGATTCTCACCTCAGGCCGAGCGTTGCGCACCGAAGCGAATCGCGAGGCGCAGGCCGTGCGGAAGGCGATCGGTCAAATAGGGCAGGATAGCCATCGGATCACCGTGCTCGACCGGGTCGCCATGAGCCGGGAGGAAGCCCGCACCCTGGCGCCTTATCGCGACGGACGGATCGTGGAAATCCGCGCCGACATGCCGAAACAAGGGCTGACGCGCGGCATGACCGGCACCGTCATCGGCGGCCAGCATGGACGGGTCGAAATTCGCAGCGGCGATCGCACAGTGATCCTGCGTCCCGAGCGTCTGGCGCGCAATCTGAGGGACGACGCCATCGCGCTCTATGCGCCGCTGGCGATCGACCTCCACCAGAATGACAAGATCCGCTTCACCGCCAACAATCACACGCACGGCGTTCTCAATGCGCAAACGGCGACGGTCGAGAAGATCTCCGATGGTTCGGTTACCCTCACGCTGGGTGGCGATCGTAGGCTCGAACTGGGCATCGATGACCCGGCGCTCAAGCGCATCGATCTTGGCTATGCAATCAACACTTACGCCGCACAGGGCGTCACGACACGCCATGGCATCGTCATCATGGACAGCCGCGAGCAGATGCTCACTTCGTCGCGAACCCTGGGCGTTGCTCTGACTCGCATCGCGGATCAGCCGACATTGGTGGTCGATAGCAAGCCCCGCGTCGAGCGTGCCGTCGAGCGCAACAGTGGCGAAAAGACCTCTGCGCTTGATGTGCTCAAAGAACAGATCGGTGGCCCTCGGAAGAACGGCAACGATCAAGACATCGATGGAATCAAGCGCCTTGCCCACAACGAGAGTCAAACGTTCGAGAAGAAAGATTTCGAAAAGGAGCGCGACTATCAAAAGGAACTCGAACAGCTGCTCGGCAAGCAGAAGAGCTTTGAACTGGGCATCAAAAATTTTGATCTAGGCATGTGAACATGCGCCCGCGTCCCCGGAAAACATCCGATAAATCAATCTATTTTGCCATTCCCCACATGTGCGCGTGTGCACATGTGGCCATGTGAGGAAGTCCACATGTCCACCATTGCGATTGTCAGCCAGAAAGGCGGCGCCGGTAAAACCACGCTCGCCATTCACCTTGCCGCCGCCGCCGAGCAGGCCGGGCATACGGCTCTTGTCATTGATACCGATCCTCAGGCCACAGCCAGCCAGTGGGCTGCATGGCGCAAGGGTCATCCGCCCGAGGTGATCGACAGCGCTCCTCCGCGCATCGCAGCAAAGATCGAGGCTGCCAGGGCGCAGGGTGCGTATACCATCGTCATCGACACGCCGCCTTATGCTGACACCGCAGCTACGCGCGCAGTAGAGGTGGCGGATCTGGTGTTGATTCCATGCCGTCCCAGTGCCTTTGATCTGGCGGCGATCAGGACGACGATCAGTCTGGTGAAGCTGTTGGGCAAATCGGCCTGGGTAGTGTTCGCTGCAGGACCATCGCATGCGCCGCGCATGTATGAGGAAGCGTCGGCCCTGATCCGCAGCTTTGACGCCAATGTCTGCCCTCATATACTGCCCGACAGGGCGGTTTACCGACATGCCAGCGCCGCTGGGCGGACGGTGTTGGAGGCCGAACCTGATGGCAAAGCGGCACTTGAAATCGCACAGTTGCACACGTGGGCATGTGCACACGTGTGCAAGTCCACACACGCACATGTGGGGAGGGCCGCGCAATGAGCCGGTTTGCCAATCTCGCCGACAAGCAATCCGTCAGCAAGGTCGAAGGCAACCAAGTCGGCGACGCAATTGACAGCCTGAATGCCACCTTCCCGCCGAGCAGGGTGGGGCGCAAAGTGATCTCAGGGTATTCAGCCCCGAGATGTCGCTGGCCTTGCATCTTTGCGCGCGGCGGGCGGGGGTGAGTCTGCAGGCGTTGATGGCCGAGGCGTTTAATGATGTCCTACGAAAATATGGTGAAAGTCCTGTGGGCGAATGACCGCAATGAGGGACAATCCGGAACGGCTCCATTGGAAGCGCTGAGGTCCACAAGCTGACATTTCGACCTATGGTCGTCAGGACGGGCTGAGTGAAATGGCAATGCTGTCGCGACAAGCACTGCGGCTATGCCTACAGCAAATCTTAGAAAGCGTTAGCTCCGAGCGCCTCGCTAACATACGGTGGGGAATGCCTCCGACGCGAACCTTCCCGACAATATCCGACCTCAAAAAGGGAACCACGATCGCGACGGCTGAGCTCCACATTTCCGGCGGCGTCAGGGCATCCCTCGCGGCAAATAGGCTGTGGTCGGTAAAACCAGTTTTTATTGCAGGAGAGCTCAAGGCGCTCGCACCCATGTCTCTTAATCATGTCGCCAGCTTTGCCCAATCAATCGGT
>Ga0302310_10003981_pt1 | contig 11255 bp, 4 predicted proteins | sample III_Palsa_N1_2_FD_200451 | JGI IMG/M metagenome (GOLD analysis project Ga0302310, IMG submission 200451) | Peat permafrost microbial communities from Stordalen Mire near Abisko, Sweden - III_Palsa_N1_2 | ecosystem: Environmental > Terrestrial > Soil > Palsa > Peat permafrost | place: Sweden... | reverse complement strand
GCAGCGTCGATGCGTATGACAGAAAGAAAGCAAAAGCGATGGGTATAGCAACCATGATTCTGCTCTGGGGCTCAGTGGGCGTGCGCGTGATCGTGTCCGCCGGGGCCGTGGTGGTGATGGGAGTGGCCGTCGATAACGTCGGGCTCTGGCGGCGAGCAGCAGCCGTCGACCGTGGGGCAGTCGGTGACTTCGAGCTGGATGGTGGTGTGGTGGATGCCGAAGTGATCGCGGAGCTGGTGGTTGATGCGCTCGAGAACGGCCTCACACTCGGCTAAGGGCATCTCTACAACCTGGACGTGACTGGCAAGAGCGTGCGATTGTGAGGTCAGACTCCAGATGTGAAGGTCATGCACATTCACAACGCCTTCCACCTTGCCCATGGCGGAGCGGATTTCGGCGAGGTTAATGCTGCGCGGAGTGCCTTCGAGAAGGATGTGGAGGGTTTCGCGGACGATCGACCAGGAGCTCCAGAGGATCATAGCCGCGATAATCAGCGAGAGCAGCGGGTCGATCCAGTACTGATGCGTGAGCAGGATGGCGAAGCCGCCGACGATGACGGCGGCGGTGGAAAGCGTGTCGCCGAGCATGTGCAGGAACACGCTGCGGATGTTGACGTCGCCGGAGAACTTCCAGAGCAGCGTGGCGATGAGACCATTCATCAGGACGCCGGCAGCGGCGACCGACATCATCAGCTTGGGCTCGACTGTGACGGGGACGGCGAAGCGGTGGATGGCGGCAACGGCGATCCAGATGGCGAGGACCATGAGTGAAAGCGCGTTGACGAAACCTGCGAGAACCCCTGCGCGCTGATAGCCGAAGGTGCGCTGGTCGGTGGCGGGGCGGGTCTGAAGATAGACTGCAACGAAGCTGAGAGCGAGGGCCAGGAAGTCAGAGACATTGTGGCCGGCTTCGGAGATAAGCGCGAGAGAGTGCGCGCGGAGGCCGAAAAAGAGCGTCGCGAGGATGTAGAGCAATGTGAGCGCGAGCGAAAACTTCAGAATGCGCTGCATCGAGCCGGCCGGCTTAGCGTGGACATGCATGTCAATACTTATTGTAGTCGCGACCGAAGAAAACACTGGAGCGTGGGTGGGCACCAGTCACGCCTTTCTGCGTTACAACCTGTTGAATTGGAAGGGCGAAGCAGAGGAAATACAGCAAGATACGTATGGAAAGAGTTTGCCGTAAGGGGTTGCGGCTGCTAACATCGAACACTTAGACCACAAACCACCTGCACACCGGACGCGAATCTACGCGCCGGAAGTATCTCGATCCCCCGAGAAAGCAGGAGTAATTCCTTTCTGGTGTTGTAATTCACGGGCAAGCGCGCTGTAAGCCTGAAAACGCCGAACTTTCTAGGAGATCAAGATGACACGCATAAATTTCAGCAACCAGTTCAGACTTTTCGTTGCCACAGTGATCCTTTCGCTTTGCACGCTGCCTTCGATGGCACAGACCTCCGGCAATGGCAATATCGCCGGCTTGATCACCGATCCGAGCGGGGCGGCTGTTCCGGGCGCGACGGTGGTGGTCGTGAATACGGATACGGGTATCTCTCGTACGCTGACGTCGAACTCGGCGGGTGAATATACAGCGAACTTCCTGGTCCCTGGACATTATGAAGTTGTGGCGAGTGCGCCTTCGTTTGGCAAGGTTGATCGCAAGAATATTCTCCTGACTGTGGGTCAGGAGCTGTCGATCAATGCATCGCTGCCTCCAGGTTCTGTGTCGACGGCAGTTGAGGTGACTGCGGATAATCCGATTCTTGATACGCAGAAGACGGAAGTCTCGCAGACATTCGATCCAACGCTGATTGCAAATCTTCCGGTCGCGACACGCAACTGGAGCGCCTTTGTATTGCTGACGCCGAATGTTGTGCAGGACGGTGGTACCGGACTGGTTTCGTTCCATGGCATCTCAGGTCTCTATAACCAGAACTATGTCGATGGCTCGAACAACAACCAGATGCTGTTTTCGGAAGCGCGCGGCCGTTCCTCTGGCGCGCCTTATGTTTACTCTTCAGACGCGATCAAGGAGTTTCAGGCTGAAACATCGAACTACTCAGTCGAATTTGGCCAGGCTGCCGGCGGCCAGGTGAATGCGATCACACGTAATGGCACCAACAGTATTCACGGCGACCTTTTCTACTACCTGCGTTATCCGGACTTGAACGCGCTTGATCCGTATAACAAGTTTCAGGCTCTCCACAATGGCGCCACCCAGTTTCTTCTGACCCAGCCGACTCATCAACAGAATCAGTTTGGCGGTTCAGTAGGCGGCCCGATCATCAAGGACAGGTTGTTCTACTTCTTTACCTATGACGGCTTCCGCAAGGTTGGCCGCGTTCTGTATTCGGATTCAAACTATATTTCAACGACTCCTTCCTCCGTGACTCCGCCGCCCGCTGGAACTGCGGCGACATCGACGATCACGCCGACTCAGTGCCCGACAACGATCACCTCGACGCAGTGCCTTAGTGCCATCAACTTCCTGTTGAACGTGGCGGATATCAATGCCGGCCAGTCGCCGCCGTCGCGCTTTCAGAAAGAGAACCTCTTCTTCCCGCGTATCGATTACCACATCAATTCGCGCAACGATATGTTCGTTGATTACAACTTCGTTGATTACGACAGCACGTACGGCTACAGCACGGCGAACACATTCAGCAATAGCTCACCGAGCACGAATGCGCCAACGAGCTATCACGAGCGCTTCCTGGTTGCGGGTCTCACGACACAGCTCGGCAAGCAATCTATTAACCAGGTTCACTTCCAGTTCGGTCGCGATCTCGAGACCGCAGGTGCGAATGCCGCCGGTCCTAGCGTGGCGACGGGTGTTGTAACGTTTGGCATGCCGAACGCTCTACCGCGTATCGCAGAACCGGACGAGCACCGTATCCAATTCACAGATGTGTTCTCGACCACGAAGGGACATCACACGCTGAAGGCAGGCGGTGATGTCAATATCGTTCACGAAGTGATGATCAACCTCTTCCAGGGCGGCGGTATCTACAGCTACGGCGATTCAACGCCGGTGCTGAACTTCCAGGACTGGGCGGCGGATGCATTCCATGGCCAGGCTGGAGATACGGATGCCTATTCCGGATATCACTACAACACATTCGTTCAGACGATCGACGTACTGAACACGGCACCGGGCACCCAGGGTAAGGACGATTTCTGGATGAAGATGTATGACGGCTTCGCGGAAGATACGTGGAAGATCACGCCTAAGTTCACCCTGACGGCCGGTGTTCGCTACGATCTTCAGTTGACGCCTCCTCCGGTGAAGATCAACAACAACTATCCTCCGATTTCGACCGAGTATAGCCAGACGATCAAGAACGTCACGGACCGTATCCAGCCGCGTTTTGGCTTCTCATGGAATCCGTGGGATGGAACTGTGGTTCGTGGCGGATACGGTATCTTCTCCGCGCTGAATCAGGGCAGCACATACTACGCGATGCGCGTGGAGAACGGTGTTGTTCAGATCAATTACAACTACACTGGCTGCGAGTCGAGTGTAGGCACGGCGTCGGCCAAGTGTCCGACCGTGCCGAGCACGACAAACACACTGGCTTACCCGAATGTTCCGTTCCCAGTAACGGGCCCGTCGCTTTCGGGAGCACTGTATCCGACCGGAGGCAGTGCTCCTACAGTGAACGGTCCTTCCGTGGTAGGGCCGCAGAGCTTCCACGGCCTGGATCCCAACTTTGTTCCACCATTGGCGCATCAGGCAGATCTTTCAGTCGAGCAGGCCTTGCCCGGTAAGATGAGTCTGCAAATTGGATACGTGGGTACGCGTGGCATGCGCCTACCGGTGTTCGTTGATGCCAATCTCATTGGCCGGACGCCACACGGACTTCGCACATACGACGTTCTCAACGCAGCCAACCAGATCACTGAAGTGATGACGGTGCCGGTCTATCTTCCGACCGATCGCAACAATCAAACGTTGACAAGCTACAACACTGGTTTCAGCACAGCCAACACCTGGTATAACTCGCTGGCAGCGTCGGTCCGCCGTCCGTTCTCCAATGGGTTGGAAGTCGTGATGAACTACACGTGGTCCCACGCAAGCGACACCGACCAGGTTGGTGGTGCCAACGGTACCTTCTATGGCGGTGATACACCGCTGGATCCGAACAACCTTCGCCTCGAAAACGGCTTGGCTGATATCGACATCCGTAATCGGTTCACGCTGACCTTTACCTATCAGCCGCACCTTTTTGAAAGCAACAAGATCGTCAAGTACGGATTGGACGGGTTCACGTTCTCTGGAATCGAGATCGCATCGTCTGGACAACCCATCTTCGCTAGCATGAGCGGAACGGTCTATTCGGGCAATACAAGCCCGACCAGCTATGGCGACGAAGGAAATATCTATGGCGGCGCGATGAGCTCCAGTTCCGGTTCGGCGACAACTGGTCGCCCTCCTCAGATTGGACGCAACAGCCAGATTGGACCGGGTTTCAATGACTTCGACTTCCGCCTGGCACGTAATATCCCTATCTATGACAAGATCTATATGCAATTCTCCGCAGATGCATTCAATCTGCTCAACCACACGGTGATTACGGCTGTGAACGGCACGTACTCGCAATATGCGTCATCGTCCACTTCGGCTACCTCTGCCTGCAGCACAGCCGTTGGTGCCGCGACAGCAGGTACGGTTCCGGCAGGGTCAGTATTACAAGGCTGCATCTCCCCATACAGCGGCACGGGTCTGAGCGCTTTCGGGGCTACTTCAGGCACGAACAACGGCCTCTACAGTGCGCGTCAGATGCAGTTCTCGGCGAAGTTGTTCTTCTAACCCGGACTCAATACAAACCCTGAACTGCCCGGAGATATCCGGGCAGTTCTTTTTAAGGTCTTATGGCATAGGGCTGCACAAATGATTTGTGGTGTGGCTCAAGCCTCTTGAGGGTTAGGAGCGAATATAGAGCCCGAGATCGAGGCAGCTGACATTCTGAGTGAGCGCGCCAACGGAGATAATGTCGACGCCGGTGGCTTCTACAGTGCACGGCTGGCGACGCGCTGTACCCTTCCCGAAGCGGTTCTGTTGTGAAGTTGTCGAGCATGATGGTGTCGACTTCATCGGCGTGCAGCTTCGCCAGTAGGTTCACATTCATTTCATACAAGGGCGCTAAGTTGGAGCACGGCTCAAATCGCAAATACATCAAAAGTCTTCCAAAAGACCGAGATATCTGCGTGCATTAAAAGGGTTGTTTGCGGCGCATGTTGTGAGAAGGAAAAGTACGCGGAACTCAAACAAAACAAATCAGCTGATAAGCAAAAGTTGTAAGAGGATTTTTAAAGTTTTTTGCTCCTTTTGGGCCAAATTGAGCTACAGTTAGTTCATCCGACAAAACTCCCGGGGTACTCCCGGAAAGAATTTGATACCAGACATGCCGAGAATTTAACGGCAACGATTCTATTTTCAATTGCAGTGAGAAAGTCCAAACCGCTGCAAGCAATGCAGATCCACCAAGAATTACTGAGGGAAGGTATACAGATGAAGAAGCATTTTGGGAGGCACCTCGCAATTTCCTGTTGCTTGATGGTGATCACGGCTCTGTTATTTGTGGGCACCGCCATAGCGCAGGGAACCCTGGGTTCGATCAACGGAACCGTGCTGGACGGCACCGGAGCAGCAGTCCCGGGTTCGACGGTGACCGTCACTGACGCTGACATCAATGTCACGAGAACGACGAAGGCCTCTTCCAACGGCTTTTTCCAGGTCTTCAATCTTCCTATCGGTACATATAAGGTTTCGGCCACGCATGACGGTTTCGATACGACGCAGCTGGTGGGCATCGACGTTCGTGAAGCGCAGGCGACGACGTTGAACGTTAAGCTGAAGGTTGGTGAGGCTTCGACCTCGGTGGATGTAACGGCAAACCCTTTGCTGAACGCGACGGATACGACCGTTGGCTACTCGCTGGATGCGGAACAGATCGCGATGACGCCGCTGGCGACGGGTAGCTTCACGCAGCTTGCGATTCTAGCGCCGGGAGTCAACTCCGAATTGCTGAGCGGTTTGGGTACCAACGCCGGCCTCGGCAACCAGCCCATTTGGGCCAATGGACAGCGCGACACCTCCAATACCTTCCAGGTGAATGGCGTCGACTCCACCAATCTCTTCAATGGCGATAGCTCCAGCGCCGACGTTTCGCAGCGGTACCAATTCAACATTGGCCAGTCCAACGGCACCGGTAACTCGGTCTTCGGTTCCAACGGCAACAGCTTGCCTTCACCGCCGCCCGAGTTCTCGCAGGAGTTGCGCGTCAATACCGCACTCTATGACGCCCAGCAGGGTGCGACCAGTGGTGCGCAGATCGACGTCAACACGCTGAGCGGCACCAACAGCATCCATGGCCAGGTGTACGGCAGCATGGCGAGCAATTATGCAGGCGCCGATTCCTTCTTCTTCAAGCAGAAGGCTCTTCTCACATCGCAAGATGGAATCGGTGCGTTCCCGATGTCTCTGGCTAATCCGGCATTGCACCGCTGGACAACCGGCGCGACCTTCGGCGGGCCCATCAAGAAAGACAAGCTGTTCTTCTTTGTCGCGTATGAACACTTGTATGCATCGGATGAGGCTACTGCCATTTCGCAGCTCACTGTTCCTCAGGGTTTGACGGACGATCGCTCGACCGCCGGTTTGACCAATGCGCTCACTTCCTGGAATGGGTCGGCGATTAATATCGGCAATTTTGCTCAGCAGGCCGTTGACTTGTTGAGCTCTAAGCTGCCAAACGGGCAGTACTTGATTCCCTCAACCCAAACCCCCAATACGGCGTACGCTTACTCCGTGCCGAACGTCACGCTGAAGGGTGTTTCGGTGTTGGACGGGGATATCGCGAATGCCGCTCTCGACTATCAGGTGAGCAGGAACGATCGCCTGTCGGTGAAGTACTTCTATCAGAACAGCCCCAACACGACTCCCTTCGGCGATTCCGAAACCTTCGGCTTTCCCACGACGGAGGCGAACTCGGCTGAGGTTGGCGTTATTGACAACACGATCTCAATTGGCTCGCGGCTCAACTGGGAGCAGCGCATCGGTTATGTCCGTGAGGGAACGTATAGCTACTACAACCAGACGGTGACCGATACCAACACGCCGAGCGCCGGCGAGAGCTTCGGATTCGGTTCGAGTCCGGTTTCGCTCCCCGGCACAACCAATCCACTCATGCTTCCGGGAATTCTCCCGGGCGTCGATGTATCGGAGTTTGCCGTCAAGGCTAATACCGGTGTCCCCTCATTAGTCACGGGGCCATATAGTGCCTTTGTCAATACGGGATATCACCAGAACCGTGTCAATCCCTCGACCAATGTTATTTTCACGCTGGGCAAGCATACATTCGTTGCCGGCGGCGGATACAGCTATACCCAGTTGGATATCGCCAACAACCGCACAGGGCATGCTGAAGTAAACGCGCAGACCTTTGAGACGTTTCTCCAAGGCACCGCCTATAAGTCCAGCAACGTTCTGGATTCGATCGATCCGACAACGGGCAAGAATACTGCCGATCGCTATTATCGCTCCAATGAATTGGAGGGCTATCTTCAGGATAAGTGGCAAGTTCTGCCGAACCTGAGCATCACCGGCGGCGTCCGCTATGACTATCATGGCGGCTTGACTGAGAAGTACGGCAACCTTTTCAACTTCAACACCAGCCACTACAACGTTTCTGGAACGGATACAACGAGCTTTAGCGTTGTCGATGCCGGCTTTGTCGTAGCTCCTAACAACAAGGAGCTCACTGGCGTTGCTCCAGGCGATATCGCGGGAAGCAACTCGGGCCTGACCGGACGCCAGTGGGGCATCTCGCCTCGCGTCGGTTTTGCCTGGTCTCCAGAACGGGATGGCGGCAAGGTTGTGATCAGTGGCGGCGCGGGCATCTACTTTGACCGCGGCGAACTGTTCCAGTACCTTTCTCAGCCGGCGGGCAGCGGCACCGGCGGCCCATTTGGCGTCACGGAGTCTGCTCCCCTCGCGAGCTATGTAACCGGCAATGGCAAAACAAATACTTTCGCCTCGCCCTTCGCATCGAACACGGCTCCGCCACCTCCGACTGCAAACCCAGCAGGTATTACCACGGCACTGCGCACACAGCTCGCTGCCATGACAGCAAGCACGACCAGTTACGGATTCAATTGCGGCGGCGTCGGCCAGCAGGAAGACGAAAGCTGCCCGGCTCCTTTGAACTTCGCAGCCTATAACCCGACCAACAAGCTGCCCTATACGATCAACTTCACGCTGAATATGCAGTGGCAGCCACGCAACGATCTGGCGATCACCATCGGCTATGTCGGCAATCGTGGGCGTCACAGCATCGTTCCGATCCCGTTCAACGAGCCGCAGATCGCTACAGCGACCTCGCCGCAGAAGATGGGAGGCGTCAATTCAAATTCATCCGACGGTGAAAACAGCAGCTATGGCTTTGAGGTGCTGAACTCTTCCGTTTATGCCGACAAGTACGATGACTATTCTCCTATCACCACAGAGCCATGGGACAACTATGACGGTGGCAACGCAGACTGGCGCGTACCCTATGTAGGCTTCAATCCCAACGCAACGCTTTTCTCATCGGTTGGCAACTCTGCTTTCGATGCTCTCCAGACCCACCTTGAGAAGCGTCTCTCGCACCATGTTCAGGCTGGCCTCAGCTACACCTGGAGCCATGCTTTGGACGAGCAGAGTGACATCGGCTTGTTCTTTACCGGTAACAACCCTGCCGATCTCCGTAGCTCCTATGCGTCGTCGGACTTTGATCGTACCCATGTCATCACGGGGAACTTCATGCTCCTGGCTCCCAACTTTGCTAAAGCCCATTCTTTCCTTTCGTACATCACGAACGACTGGGGCCTGAACGGAATCGGCGTGGTGCAAAGCGGCGAGCCGTATTCGCTGTACGAGTACAACGGCGCGGTCAGCAGCATCAATTACGGTAACTACCCTAGCCTCGAGAATCCCGTACTCGGTATCGCCAACCCATCCAATCCAAAGTCCGCATACACGGGTAACCGTGGTGTGTTCCGTGGAGTGGGTGGCAGCTACATTCCAAAGATCGATCCTAGCCAACTGGCAATCAATTACCTCCAGCCTGGCCAGAAGGGTATTCCTACTGCTGCGATGAGCACGCGTGCGAGTGATCCGGTCGACATCTACGAGACGGATGCTGCTGTCGGAAACCAGCGCAATATCTTCCGTCAGGCGATGCAGAAGCGTCTGGATCTTTCCTTGCGCAAGACCTTCAAGGTCTCGGAACGGATAGGCATTCAGTACGCGTTCAACGTCTATAACGTTTTCAACACAACCAGCGAAGATGTGCCGCAAAATCACGCGTCGATCCGGCAGACAAACTTTGACTGCTCGTCAACGGCACTGGCTTTCAACAACGGCAATAATAATTGCGAAAACAAATATACCTATAGCCAGGTTGCAACCAGCAACAGCACGGGTGACCAGCAATCCGCGTTGGCCCACCTCGATCAAAAGCCCATCTTCAACGGTTCCGGCAGTTCGACCACGATTCCGCTGACGATTCCCATTCCACCTGCTGGCGCAATTAGCCCCTGCACCGCGACCGGAGCTATCTCGGCAAGCATCGGCTGTGCTAACAACGACTCTTCTTTTGGTTCCGTCACCGGAACTATTGGTGGAAATCGTGCGCTTACGATGGGCCTTCACATCACGTACTAACAACCGCGTCGGAAAACGTAACAAGAAGCGGGAAGCGCAATGCGCTTCCCGCTTCTTTGTGTTTTGGCTAACTGGTTCTCGCAGAGATAATACAGCGAAAGCGGCTATCAATCGGTTGGCTTGGTGAGTGAATCGGTGTGGGAAGTTGACCAGCCGGCGATGAGCATGGCGATTGCGGCTGCGGCTGGGACAAGCAGGCCGGTTCGCAGCGATCCGGCAGAGGTAGACAATGCGCCGGTGAGGAAAGGCAAAGCAGCTGAGCCGAGGCCAGCCAGGACGAAGACGGCGGGGCCGCTGTTGTGTTCGAGGACCAGCGCCAGCAACAGAGGATACATAGGTCCTGCTGCGAAGCCGATGACGAAAGCAGCGGTTAGCATAATTGGTGCGACGTGAAAGAGGATGAGGCTGGCGAGGGCTGCTGCCATGGCTGCAAGGTTCCAGGTGAGCAGAAAATGGCGGGCGACACGGCTGATGCGGGAGCTCGAATGCAGCAGGCGGCTGAATAGCAGTCCCGCCCAGAAGCAGGTGGGTGCGCCGATTGTTATGCCGAGCGAATGGCCGCCGCGTTGTGAGTAGGTGGCCAGCCAGCCTCCGGAAGAGCTCTCCACACCGGTGACGCAGAAGACCAGGAGCAGCAACGGAAAAGGTGCGGCGAAAAGCCAACCTCGTGCGGAGGAAGTTGGCAATTGGGGTAGTGGTGGCGGGTCGTGCTCGAAGACTGCCGTTAGAGCTGCGAAGAGAGCAAAGGCAGCCGCAATGATGAAGAGAACGTATCTTGCGTGAACTCCGTCGAGGACTCCATCATGCAGGACAAACCATGGGCCAATGCAGGCTCCCATGGCCCATAGAAGATTGAGGCGAGTCATCTCGGCGGCGCAGTCGGCGGCGAAGCGGCGCGATTGCAACAGACTGATCGAGGTCATCGTAACGCCAAGACCTAAACCGTAAAACAGGATCGCCGCATAGGCTGTATAGCGCGAAGCGAAGGGCAGCCATGCGGCTCCGAGCGCGGTGCAAGCGGCGCCGCGAACGATGGACCACCGCAGCGATCCGCGCGAAAGAAGAGCGCCGCCGGTGCCTCCGATGAAGAAGAGAAATAGAAGGAGTCCAGCCTGGGAGTCTTGCAGGGACCAGTGGGCGAGAAGCCAGGGCATCAGTGCCCCGGGCAGGGCCAGAGAGACTCCGGTCGCGGTGAAGCCGGCGTAGATGAGCGTGCGAAATCCGCTGGTGGTAGAGGTATTCGCGGGCGTGTGAGTTGAAAGCACAGTCGTCATACTATGCCAACTGCGCTGTCCATCGGTCCAAATATCCGAACTACGCGCTTTGTATGTCGAGCCCGAGATCGATGGAGCGGACGTTCTGTGTCAAAGCCCCTATGGAGATGATGTCGACGCCGGTGGCTGTGATCTCGCGAATGCGATCGAGCGTGATGCCTCCGCTGGCCTCGACGAGTGCGCGACCTGCGATGTGCTCAACACCTTCGCGAAGCTGCTCTGTTGTGAAGTTGTCGAGCATGATGGTGTCAACGCCGGCGGCAAGCACCGCGTTGA
>Ga0302310_10003976_pt1 | contig 11270 bp, 13 predicted proteins | sample III_Palsa_N1_2_FD_200451 | JGI IMG/M metagenome (GOLD analysis project Ga0302310, IMG submission 200451) | Peat permafrost microbial communities from Stordalen Mire near Abisko, Sweden - III_Palsa_N1_2 | ecosystem: Environmental > Terrestrial > Soil > Palsa > Peat permafrost | place: Sweden... | reverse complement strand
AGGTGGCTTTTATGTGCCCTGATCAGATGGCTGATTAAAGAAGCCAATAACGAAAAAACCGCTTGATCTCGCGATCAGACGGGTTCTTCACGTCGGACTTGAGAATGAAGAGACAAAGAATAGAGTGTTCGCGACGATTATCTTTGAAGAAGTCGAGTCATTTTCTCAAGTGAGTAACTTCGAGGCATTACATGCGCATGCTTGGGCAGGGAATATAACAGATTGGGAACCCGCTCAGGGCGCCGGAACAACGTATATCGACCTATCTGGCGGTCATATCGCTATAGCTGCGAAAAACGTGCGCTTCGAACGCACTATACCCAAAAAGAATTATCCAGGCACCCAGAAAGCGGAGTAGATTTTTTTCAGCAGCTGGCTGCCACTTCCTTCCCCGCCAACGTCAACGACTGCGCAATCACCTGGTGCATATCCAAATAAGTATAAGTTCCGCACCGTCCGATAAACCTTAAATGCGGAAACCCCTTCGCCAGCTCGGCATATTCCCGATACCGCGCCGCATAAACCCCTTCCGCATCACGCACCGGATAATAGCGTTCCATATCATTATCCTTATAATCGCAAGGCTCTTCCACCGTCCGGGTTTTCGCCCCGTTCCCGCCATCATGGCACGGCAACAGGTGCCAATAAGTCTCCCGCGTAAACCGCCGCGCATCGGTATAATTCACCGTCGCGGCGTGGGTCGGCGCCCTCTCCACCGCCTCATGATGAAACTTGATCGACCGATACGGCAACTCCCCAAACCGAAAGCCAAAATACTCATCGATCGGGCAAGACAGAAAGCAAAGCGCAAACCCCGCTTCCATACTTTTCTCGAATCCCACCCCCAACCGTACCGAGATCAACGGATGGTCCAGCATCCTCCGCACCACCTCGGTATACCCATCTCGCGGCAGCATCTGGTATTGATCGCCCGGAAAATAGCGATCGTCACGGTCGGTCCGGATCGGCACCCGCCGTACCACCGCCGCGTCCATTTGTTCCAGATCCAGCCCCCACATTTTCTTGGTATAAGGCCGGAAGAACAAATCCGTCATCCGCGCCCCAATCCGCGACCGCAAATATTCCCCCGCGTTCGCGGGCGCCGCAATCTGTTCCGCCAACCCAGCGATAAACGCCACCAGCTCCGCTTCGTCCGCGAATTCGCGCTCGAACACCTGCTCGAACGTGGCCCGATTGACCGGAAACGAAACGTACCGCCCGTCCACTTCCGCCGCCACGCGATGCTCATAAGGCACAAACTCGCCAAACCGCGTTAAAAACTCGACCACCTTCAAATTATTAGTATGAAACAGATGCGGCCCATAAACATGCACTCTGATCCCGCGTTCGTCCACGCGATCATAAGCATTCCCCGCGATATGCGGCCGCTGGTCGATCATCTCCACCACCACGCCCGCCTCCGCCAGCACCCGAGCATGCACCGCGCCGGCAAATCCGGCGCCTACAACCAACGCCCGGTCGCCCGATTTCAGCATCTAAGCCCCATCGACCGGCCCCGCGGTGCGCAACGTCAACCCCAAAACCCGCGCCTGCATCGCCACATCAACCACCGCCGCCGCCATTCCTTCCGCCTCAATCCCAGCCATCGCGCGCCAATCGTCACGCCGGATCCCGAGGACCAACCCACTCGCGTCCATCTCAGGCGCCGGCAGCACTACCCCACGCCAAGCCGCCAAGGCCGCACCGAGTGCCCCCACCGTCACTCCCTCCAGCAACCACCGCCCCAAATCCGGCGCCAGATCCAGCCGCGTTCCATCCACTACCAGCACAAATTCCCCCCGAGCGGCGAGCAGCGCGTCACCCACCGAACCATCGATCAGTTGCAGCCCTCGCACCACAGACGCCAATTCCGCCAACCGACCGCGCCGCAGATCCCCCAGCAGCAATACCTCAGCTGCCAAATCGCTCGCCGGTCCCACCAACGCCGTGATCGCGCGGTAAGCAACTTCGGCCTCCTCACATGAACAAATTACTAAAGTCACCCGTGGGATCGCCGGCACCGCTAATTGCACCGCCGGCAAGCGCAATCCGAGCAACCCGGTCCCGACCGCCCCCAGGATCGCCGCCAACCCGACCGGCCGCGGCAACTCCGCCAATTCAACCCGTACGGCCTCCGCCTGCTCCCGAACCGCATCGATCCGCAGTTCCACACCCTGCCGCTCCGGATCCGGTCCGCCTTCCATCAGCCGCCCGAAGACCAGACCGGTGCGTTGTTCCCGCACCTCAATCCGATGCCAGACCGCCCCCTCGCGCGCCGGCAAAGCTGCCAAAAAACCGAAGTGATCGTGCGGCGGCCCGTTCAGCCGCACACCCTCGGCGCGGCGGTTCGCCTTCAGCTCCCGCCACACCACCCCATCGATCAGCACCTCGACGGTACACTGCAGCTGCGGCCGCGAAGGACACCAGCACCATCCGTTAATGCTATCCGAGTCGGCGCGGAACAGTCCCCCTTGGATGGGTTCCGCCATCAACTCCGTCCGAAGTGATCTTCCAGCCGAACGATGTCATCCTCACCCAGATACGCGCCCGACTGCACCTCGATCAGCTCCAGCGGGATCTTCCCCGGATTATCCAGCCGGTGCACGCAGCCCAGCGGCAGATAGATGCTCTCGTTCTCCCGGACCATCACGACATCGGCGTCGCGTGTCACGTACGCGGTCCCCACCACCACCACCCAGTGCTCCGCGCGATGGAAGTGCTTCTGCAAGCTAAGCTTCTTCCCCGGGTCGACCACAATCCGCTTCACCTGGAACCGCGCGCCGTTGATCAGGCTCTCGTAAAATCCCCAGGGGCGATAGATCCGGTTATGTTCGGTCGCCTCCTTCCGCCCGCGCTTCTTCAACCGGTCGACGATCAATTTCACGTCCTGCGAACGATCGCGCCGCGCCGCAAGCACCGCATCCTCGGTCACCACCAGTGCGATGTCCTCAAGCCCCGCCACCGCCACCAGCATGCCGTCAGCCCGCACCAGGCAATTCTTCGCGTCCACCAGCGTCACGTCGCCCAGCGTGGCGTTGCCGTCCGCGTCCTTGGCCGCGATCTGCCACAGCGCGTCCCAACTTCCCACGTCCGACCAGCCGATCTCCGCCGGCACCACCGCCGCGTGCTTGGTGCGCTCGGCCACCGCGTAATCAATCGAAATATCCGGGCTCGCCGCAAAGCTCGCCTCATCGAGCCGGACAAATCCCAGATCGTCGCGCCGCGCCGCCACCGCCCGGCTCACCGCCGCCAGCACGTCGGGCGCATGTTCCGCCATCTCCGCGAGCCAGGTCCGCGCGGTCGCCACAAACATGCCGGAGTTCCACAGGTGCCGTCCGGTGGCGACCAGCTTGGCCGCCTCTTCCGCACGCGGCTTCTCGACGAACCTGACGAGGCGATGCACGCCCGGCAGCCCGTCCAGCTCCTCGCCGAGTTCGATATACCCGTAGGCGGTTTCCGGCGCGTTCGGCTTCATGCCGAATGTCACGCAATATCCCGCCCGTGCCGCCGCCGCCGCGCGTTCCAGGCTTTCCTGCAGCGCATCAGGCAATGACACCGCCGAGTCCGCCGCCATGATCCACAGCACGGCATCGGGGTCGCGTTCCGCCGCGATCAATGCCGCCGCCGCGATCGCCGGCGCCGAGTTCCGCCCCGTAGGTTCCAGCACGATTTCGGCGTCGTCGATCCCGACCTGGTGCAACTGGTCCCGCACCAGGAACCGGTGTTCATGGTTACACACCACCATCGGCGGCAGGAACGTTCCGCCGGAGGCGCGCAGCACAGTATCCTGGATCAGGCTTTTATCCGTCACCAGCGACCAGAATTGTTTGGGATAGGAGCTGCGCGAGATCGGCCAGAGTCGTGTGCCGGAGCCGCCCGAGAGGATAACTGGAATCACCGAAGCCGACATTGTTCCATCCTGAGAGAGTTGATCTACTCTAATCGAATAAAAGTTTTTTGCTTCTTTTTCTCAAAAAAGAAGACCTTCATCCTACTTTTTCCAAAATTAGTTGCGATTAGATCACGTATTCGGGTGGCGGCAGCCGGTGATCCATGGTGAGGGCGGCCAACCCGTGAAGTTTCTCGCCAACCGGGCGCGCCGGATTACCGACGACGGTGGTATAAGGTTCGACATCGTCGAGCACGATCGACCCGGCGCCGACCTTGGCGCCTTCGCCAACCTCGATATTGCCCAGTACCTTGGCGCCGGCCCCGATCAGCACTCCGTGGCGGATTTTCGGATGGCGATCGCCGCGTTCCTTGCCCGTGCCACCCAGGGTCACCGACTGCAGGATCGAGACCTCGTTTTCGACCACCGCGGTCTCGCCGACCACCAGGCCGGTGCCGTGGTCGATCAGGATGCCGCGGCCAAACCGCGCCGCCGGGTGAATATCGACCGCGAAACGCTCCGAAACGCGGCTCTGGATCTGGCGCGCCACGTGGCGGCGACCATGGCGCCACAGCCAGTGGCTCATGCGGTGGGTTTGCAATGCCAGGTAGCCTTTGAACCACAGGAACGGCGACAGCAGGTCCGCGGCGGCGGGATCACGGTCGCGGATCGCGCGCAGGTCGACCACCGCGGCCTCGGCAATGCCAGGTTCGTCATCGATCGCTTCGGCGAACAAATCCTCCAGCGCCTGGGCGGATAGTTCGGGACAGGCGAGCTTGCGCGAGAGATGATCGGCGAGGGCCTCACCGATCCTGGCGTGCCGCAACACCGATGCTTCCAATGAAGGGCGAAGTATCGGCTCGGCCATTGCCACGGTTTCCGCCTCGGCGAGCAGGGTCACCCAGGTGTCTTGGGACAGCGATAGCAGCGGGTCGGCGATTGTGGCGATATCCATCGCGTTGGGTCCATCAAGCTGCGAGCACGCTCGACATAATGCTTTGCGGGCGATTTCGCCAGAGGGAGAGCGAACGGCCACGCCAGGCGTCAGTGAGCGTTTGGATCAGTGCGATATTGGCGCTCACCGGTCCGCGGACAGTTATAAACCGTCACCAGCTTGCCGGTCTCGGGATCGACAAACCGCTCACCGGTTTCGACCCATCCCGCGCCTGGAACCCCCGCGCGAGGCGATTTGTACCGGCTTTCCACAATCGTTCCGATCGTAAGTGCCAGCCCCAAGAATGTCATCACTGCCACGGGCCCCGCGGGCGCCCCCACCCACCTTAGCCACAGCGCCACCAGCAACAACGCGCCGCCGAAGACGATCGCGCCGGCGCGGATCGGCGGACTCACTTCCCGATCGGCGCGATCCGCACCGCCGTCCCGTAAGCTACGATTTCGCTCATCGTGTCACCGATCTCGGCCGAATCGAACCGCATCATGATCACCGCGTTCGCGCCCATCACGGTCGCGTTCTGCACCAGCCGATCGACCGCATGACGCCGCGCCTCTTCGAGCAGCGCAGTGTATTCATGGATCTCGCCGCCCACCAACGAACGCAACCCGGCCATGATGTTGCCGCCGAGCCCGCGACTTCTAACCACGACGCCGAAGCATTGCCCAAACGTTTCGACTACTTGGTGCCCGGCAACACCCTCGGTGGTTACGACCAACATCTGTCTCGCTCCTTATTCAGAATTCAGAATGATAATGAGTTAAATTAATAGGTAGGAAGAAGCATCTTTTTTGAAAAAAAGATGCTTCTTCCTTCCCTTCAACCTATTGCTTGCCCTTACTTTGAACTACCGCCGGCGCCCACCGGCGATGTGGAAGTTCACAATCCGGAGCAATTGGGACACAGCCAGGGCCAGGGCCATGCCGTCCCACACCATGGCCTGCGTATTCACCAGCGTCTCCTCGAAAATATTATAAATCGCGAAGCCTGCCAAACTGAAACCCAGCAATATCTCCTCGCGCCCGCCGCCGGAGCACGGCAAATCCGCGAGCAATGCCCGCAGCACGACCACCGCGACCGGAGTTACGAACGCCGGCGTGGGAAAGTCGCGGTAACGCCCGTCGAACACCAGGAGGATTTCCAGCATCAGGGCGGTCCAGACAAATATGAAGTTGAGGTCATCGAACAGCGCGCTGGCTTTAGCCTTTGGCCATCGCATCAATACCAGCGCACGGGCGAAATTGGTGGCGTCGTTCCCGTTGCGCGGATGAGGCCGCGTCTGGCCCAGCAGGACGCCCCGGAAACGCCGCATCGCGAGCGCCGCCAGCAGCGTCTGGGCCGGTAGATTGACTGACGCCGCAATTCCGAGGTCGAGCGTATAAAGGTCAGGCCAGGTCTCGGAGATGCCGTAGCCCACCGCGGTTCCGAGCACGCTGGCGATGAACGAAAGCGGAGCCGCAACCTTGAAGGGAAGTTTTGACCCGGAAAATCCGATCAGCATCAGAAACACCGCACACCCAACCGACAGCGCGGCGGCGTTCGCCCAGTTCGGATCGTTCGAGACCGGGCCACTCAAGGGAAATTTTTGCTGCCGGTCCGCGGTCCACAGCCCCCAGCGCGAGCCAACCGTGCCCTCCCCGATCGCTTTCCAATTCTGGTCGAACGCCTCGATCAGATTGTACTGAAAGCCCTCACGAGCGGCCAGCGTCATGAATTCGCGCACGAATTTCGCTTCGTTCACGATTGAGGGCGCGGCGGCGTCACGCCATCTTCCGCGGCTGGGCCAACCAGTCTCGCCGATCGCGATCGGCTTGCCCGGAAAAAGCACCTTCAACTGGCGGTAGACGTCGTCGACGTGCGCGACGGCACCGTCGATATCGGTCGGGTTGTCTTCCCAGTAGGGCAGCAGGTGAACAGTGACGATGTCGACGTGCCGGGCGACTTGGGGGAACTCTTCCCAAAAACGCTGCACATCGGCGTAGGTGACCGGCTGGCTCACCTGCGCACGGACTTCGTCGATGTCCCCGATCAGCTCCCCGGGCGGCAGATCGCGGCGCAGCAGCACCTCGCTGCCGACGATGACGCGGTCGATGGTGTTGGGATATTCATTGGCCGCCGCGACGCCGGCGGCGATCTCGATCTGATTTTTGGTGCGATCGCCGCCCAGCCAAATGCCTTCCCACATCTTGATCCCGTGCTTCTGCGCCAGCGCGGGGACGTCGACGGTGCCCTCGGAGGAAGCGTAGGTGCGGATGGCGTCGACCTTGGGAGCCAGCAGGGCGAAGTCGGACTCGATTTCGGCGTAGGTCGGGTAACGGCCGGTAAGCGGCGATTCGCCAGGCCGGAAAGGCGCGAACGAAAGCGAGTTGAAACGGGCCGTGGGGGCATCGGGCGTGACCGGCATTGTGCGCCCGGCCCACTGCCAGCCCAGCACCACCAGGGCGAACTGCAGCAGGGCCAAGATCACGATAACGGGCGATAAATTGCGCACGCGTGGTAGCTAGCCGATCCGGGCACGCGGTGAAAGCCTCACAACCACGCTTGATTAGCAACCGTGCGCTGCCCAAGTTGGGCGGTGAAATTATGGGGTGATTCGCCATGACCAATGAAGAACGTGACATCATCAGCCGTTTCATCGCGCGCTACGGTGGCACGCATCAGAATAATACCTGGGGTTCGGTGCCAGCGACCCAATCGCCACCGCAGATGCCGCCGGTCGATCCCGAAGCGGACCAACTGATCGGCCAATTGTTCGCGCAATACCCCGAGGCGCGCTATCGCATTACTCAGGCCGCCTTCGTGCAGGAGGCAGCACTCACCGAGGCGCAGCACCGGATCGAGCAGCTCCAATGGCAATTGCAGCAGGTTCAGCAGCAAGCGGCCCAAGCAGTCCAGGCGCCGCAGGGACGGGGCATATTGGGGGGGTTATTCGGCGGCTCGCACCCGGTCGCGACACCCCCGCTTGCGTCGCAATTGCCGCCACCTCCCGTGCCGCCGCAATATGGGCAATATGCGCCGCAACCGCAGATGTTTCAGCAGGGTAGTGGGTTCCTGGGTTCGGCGCTGCATACCGCAGCTGGAGTCGCCGGCGGCGTGGTGCTGGGCGATATGCTGATGAATTTGTTCGATGGCCGCCAAGGATTTGGCGCGGGCGGCTTCGGCGGCGGGTATGGCGGCGGGTTCACGTCGACGGAGACGATAACCAACAACTATTATGGTGATGCCAGCAGCGGCGACCAAAGCAACGCGGGAGGCGCCGATCCTTGGGGCGGCGCTGGAACCCAAATCGATCAGTCAGGCGGCGACAATTGGTCGGACCAGGACAACAACAGCGGCGATAACGGCACGGATAACGGTGATCAGGGCGGCGGGGATCCCGGCGGTGGCGATTCCGGCGGTGGCGATTGGGGAAACTGAACCCTACAAAAAAAAGCGGGCGGCGCCTGGGCGCCGCCCAAGTACACCGATCAAGGTGGTATCCGGGGAGGAAACGCGAAGCCCGTGAGGGCCTCAGACATACAATCTCATGTCTGTGTTAAAAAACCGTAAACATCGCGTACAAAGGAAGCAAAACCTTTTGTGTCGCTAGTCTCAGGAACACTGTCTCAGCGGTTCCGCTGGGTGATTTGCCTCGCACCGCTGGCGCTGGGGGGCTGTGGCGGCAACCTCTACCTCGCCGGCACTGAACCTCGCGCAGTGGAGTGCGCCCCTTATGCGAGGGAGCTGACCGGAATGGAACTCGGCGGCGAGGCCTATCGATGGTGGGACGAGGCCAACGGGCTCTATGCGCGCTCGCAGACGCCGGCGGCAGGCGCCGCCCTGGTGTTCCGGCGCAGCTGGACGCTGCCCGCAGGCCACGTCGCCGTCGTCGACAAAATTCTGTCGGCCCGGGAGATCCTGGTGAACCAGGCCAACTGGATCCACGACCGGATTTCGCACGATGACGAAGTGCGCGACGTATCGGCTTACAACGATTGGACCCTGGTGCGGGTGTGGTGGCGACCCACCGGAAGCTTGGGCGTAACCCTCTATCCGACCTATGGTTTTGTCGGACCGAGGGCACTCGCGCTCGCCGAACTGGACCCGGGGCCAAATCGGAGCTTGCAAGACGGCGACTCTAGCGCCATCTGTGGCCCAGTATGGACCGAAATGGCTACCTCCCGTAAGTGGTAGCAGGCAAAGGGGACGCGCAGATGGGTAGCCTTAGCCCAATTCACTTAATAATCCTGTTCGGGCTCGCGGTGCTCTTGTTCGGCGGCAGGGGCAAAGTGAGTGGTTTCATGGGTGACATCGCCAATGGGATCAAGGCGTTCAAGAAGAATATGGCGGACGACACGCCCGACGCTACGATGACCACCCCCGGGGCCGGGGCCGCGCCCACCGGCAAGATTGCTCAGGAAGACACGGTAAAATCCGCGCCGGTCCGCGAGCCCGCTCGCCAGGACTGACAGGTGCCGACCGTACTTCTCGACGCTGGCGCGCAGATCATCGCCGCCGGCCAGCGGATGGATGCGCGTGGCTGGGTCCCGGCTACGGCGGGGAATATCAGCCTCAGGCTGGACGAGACCCGGATCGCCATCACCGCGAGCGGCGGCCATAAGGGATTTCTCAGCCAAGATCAGATCATGTGCGTTGATTTGCACGGCCATCCGCTGTCGCCCGGCCGGCCGAGCGCCGAGACTCTCCTGCATTGCCAGATCTACCGCCTGTTCCCTCATGCGGGCGCTGTACTTCACGGGCACTCGGTAGCGGGGACCGTGCTTTCGATGGCTACCGAACAGCCGGAGATCAGCTTCGCCAACTACGAAGTGCAGAAGGCGTTCGAAGGTCAGACCACCCATGCGGCTTCGTTATCGCTACCGCTGTTCGATAACGATCAGGATATCGCGGCCTTGGCGGAAGTCGTGAAACCTCGGCTGGCCGGTGCCAAGATGGGCTATCTGATCCGCGGCCACGGGGTCTATGTTTGGGCGCCTGACATGCCGGCGGCCCTGGCCCGGCTTGAGGGGCTGGAATTTTTGCTGGCGTGTGAATTGGAACGAAGGAAACTCGCACGATGAGCCTGTTGACGGTTTACCCGGAGAACGAACCCGGCACCATTCTGGTCCAGACCGACAACCCCGACGAGATCGCCGGTGTTCTCCGCGATCTCAATGTGCGCTTTGAGCGCTGGGTGCTGCCGGTACCGGTGTCTCGGGAGGCCACCGCCGAGGAGATCCTCGAAGCTTATCGCCCGTACCTCGACACGCTGATCGGTGAAACCGGCGCGGGCACGGCGGATGTGATCAAGCTCGATCCCGACCACCCCAACGCCGCAGCGTTGCGCGCAAAATTCCTCGAAGAACACACCCACACCGAGGACGAGGTGCGTTTCTTCGTCGCCGGCGAAGGAAATTTCCTGATCCATGAGAACGGGCGCGTCTATGATGCGCACTGCACGGCGAGCGACCTGATTTCGGTTCCGGCCAATTCGAAGCACTGGTTCGAGGCCGGCGAAAGGCCCGACTTCACGGTGCTGCGGATCTTCACCGACACAACGGGTTGGACGCCGTATTTTACCGGCGACGATATTTCTCATCGCTTCCCCGCGGTCTGATCGCCCGCCGGCGCATGAACATTCAGGCCGTGGTGCTGGATATCGAGGGCACCATCACGCCGATCGCGTTCGTCCGCGACACGTTGTTTCCGTACGCGCGGACCCACCTAGCGACTTTTCTGGCGAGCCACGCGAGCGACGCCGAAGTGGCGGCGGAGCTTGCCGCCGTCAGGCTTCTGGCGCCCGAGGCCGATCCGGTTAGCGTATTGCTCGACTGGATGGACCAGGACTTGAAGGTCCCGACCTTGAAGGCCCTGCAGGGGTTGATTTGGCAGGCCGGCTACGATCGCGGCGAGCTGAAAGGCCAAATCTATCCCGATGTCCCGCCGTACTTGCGCGCCTGGCGCGAGCAGGAATTGGCCCTCTATATCTATTCCTCAGGATCGGTGGCGGCACAACGATTGCTGCTGGGGCACTCGGATGCGGGCGATTTGCTTCCCCTGTTTTCCGGCTATTTCGATACGAACGTGGGCGCAAAACGCGAAACTGCGAGCTACCGGACAATCACCGAGCAAATCGGGCGGGAGGCGGGCGAGTGCCTGTTTCTTTCCGATGTGGAGGCCGAGCTCGACGCGGCGGCGCTCGCCGGCTGGCGCACCGCGCAATTGGTGCGGGCGAATGACGGGACGGTGGGCTCGTTGCGCCATGTCAACTGCGCGGATTTAGAAGAAGTGGAAGGAAGTATCTTCTTTTTGTGAACAAAAAGGTAACTCCCAAGCCGTTTTTTGTGAGGAGGCTCCGAGATTTTTCTTGCGGCGCGGACTCGGATGTGAGTCAACGTATGGATGGAGCTATCGGCGGACGTCCAAGCGCTAATTGATGAGCTGCGGTTT
>Ga0302310_10003971_pt1 | contig 11276 bp, 9 predicted proteins | sample III_Palsa_N1_2_FD_200451 | JGI IMG/M metagenome (GOLD analysis project Ga0302310, IMG submission 200451) | Peat permafrost microbial communities from Stordalen Mire near Abisko, Sweden - III_Palsa_N1_2 | ecosystem: Environmental > Terrestrial > Soil > Palsa > Peat permafrost | place: Sweden... | reverse complement strand
TCTCCTTTCAACTCACGGTAGAATCCGTTCGGTCCATACACCCGCAGGTGATAACGCTGGTTCTCGAATTCCCCGAGTGGCCAGGAATCGGTGACAGTATCCCCGGCCCTGACACCATAAGCCCAGGTGCGGGCTGTCTCGAACTGGCCGAGTTGATCTCTTTCATTATCATCAAGGCGGACATAGCCGCCCGGTGCATAGACATTGAAGGGGGCGCCGGCCGTTTTCTCACCGAAAAGACGGTTGTCATTGGTGAAGACAATTTCCAGGGCCGATTTGTCCTTATTCAGCCGGCCTTCAGCCTGCATGCTGTAAGGCAGCGCGCAGGAGGGACGGGTGCCCGGTTCCTGGCGAATGCCATGGGGAGAAAGATGCGGGGCTTTGTTGAAAGCCGCGATCTCTTCTGCATTAAGAGCTTTGAAGTCATCGGGCAGCGGTTTGAATTTAGCCTTGTGGATGCTTTCCAGGAAAACATCCTTGGCCAGGAACTCCTGATCGGGCATAGCCCCGCTGTGATAAGTGCGGAAAACAGAAGTAAGGTCGCCGCAGACAGTACGGCGCCAGTCGGAGATATTGGTTTCACGAACGGCCTGGCCGCTCTTATGCGAAAGGAATTTTTCCAAAAATTGCAGCGTCGATGTGTGATCGAAAACCTCGGAATTGACCCAGCCGCCGCGGGTCCAGGGGGAGGCAATGATCAGTGGTACGCGGAAGCCCAGGCCGATGGAACATTCGCGGTCGAAGGGTTGCGGAAAACCCTTGCGTTCCTGTTCCTGCGCATGCGTGACAAAATCTACGCTGGTATCTATACCGGCCGATACCTTGCCGGTCCCTTCCTTGTGCGGGTGCGGTGCAGTAAAAGGCGGAACATGATCGAAATACCCGTCGTTCTCATCATAAGCCAGGATAAAGATGGTCTTTTTCCAAACTTCGGGGTTATGCGTGAGGATATCCATCGCCTCGGATACATACCAGGCGCCGTACCAGGGTGCGGTAGGATGGTCAGACATGTTCTCCGGAGCGCTGAGCCAGGAGACCATAGGCAATTGCCCGGACTGTACATCCTGGCGGAACTGATAGAGCACATCGCCTTTCGGCGCTTTCATCGTCCGCTCTTCACCGCCATCCTGATAGGTCAGGCTTTCCAGCGTGCGATAATGCGGATCATTTTTATTGGTGTCGAAGGCCTTCAGGTGAAGGGCCTGTTGCTGCGGCGTAAGTTGGTCGAAGGTCAGCCCTGTGGCCAGCGCAGGCTGACTCCTGAGTTTGTCCAGCTCGAGCTGCTGCTGATGAAGGTTCTTCTGCACGTGGTCCAGGGTAGTATCGCCTGCAGGAAGGGTCGCGATCTGCCGCTGCAGATCGACGATATCTTTTTCCATACGCTGCTGTTGCTCTTTCAGGTAGGCTACATGCAGCGGATACGCATGGATATTGTACTGGGCGAAAAATTCCAGTGGGTTGTCCTGGAAATTGGACAGCCAGGGATCCTCCTCGCCGCGGAAACCACTGTCGATAGCCACTTCGTTCTGGTAACACTTCCAGGAAATCCCCAGCGCTTCCAGCCGCTCGGGAAAAGTGGTCCAATGCAACGTGCCATAGTCCATGTCGTCGTTCCAGACATGTGCGCGGGAGTCTTCATGCTGCTGTTCGCGGATAGTGCCGGTCCAGAAATGCAGCCGGTTAGGGTTGGTGCCGGTAAGAGAAGAACAGAAGTTCTGGTCACAGACGGTGAAGGCGTCAGCCAGGGCGTAATAGAACGGCAGGTCTTCCCGGGTATGATAGCCCATCGTCTGCGGGATGTGCGAGTATTCGGGGGTGCTGTTCTGCTTGACATTCAGCCACTGGTCGTACTTGCCGTCATTGCGGGCATTCACCTGGTTGGCCCAGGAATGCGGAAGGGAATGCATCCAGGTAGCCTTGGTGTTTTTGATGTCCAGGCGGAAGGGTGCGTAGGTCTTACCTTCGGTGTTGGACTGCAGCCAAACGAGATTGCGGTTGGGCAGTTCGATAGCGCGAGGGTCATTATACCCGCGAACGCCGCGCAGCGTCCCCAGCGCGTGATCGAACGAGCGGTTCTCCTGCATGAGAATGACAATATGTTCGGCATCCTGCCACGTACTCCCTTCGGGCGGAGCAATAGCCAGGGCACGCAAAATAGACTCAGGCAGTAATTGAGCAACGCCGGCGGCGCCGGTTAGCAGGGCTGTCTTCTTGAGAAACTCTCTTCTGTTATCGGGCATGCCCAAAACTAACAAGAATGCCGATGCGAAAGATTACCAAATAATTAAAACTGGGTGCGGAAGATCCGTGAGTGGCCGCAAAAAGTGCGGATTAAGCAGCGTGCAATACATAAGAGACGGCACAAAGCGCGAGGAACGCGAGGACGGTGTAGAGAAAATTACGGCCGAGGCTTTTGTTCCTTTCGTTGAGCAGCGGAGAAGAGAAAGACTCTTCGCGCGGCAGACAGTTGGTATTCATAACAATCTATTTAGGTGAAACGATATACCAAAGATAATGAAACATTGAAACATTTCAATGAATAAATTAATTTATTTTTTCAACCCCTGCAGAAAGCCGATATAATCATCGATTACCTCGTTATTCATGGCATATTTTATATTCCGGCCTTCTTTTTCGGGGAGAATGATGGCCGTTTCCGTTAATTGCTTGAGATGATGGCAGATGGAGGGTTGGGCGAGATTGATGCTATCATATAGGTCTACGCAGTAGAGCCAGTGATCCTTTTTTTTGATTTCGCTGAGGATTTTCAGCCTGGTAGGGTCGGCCAAAGCTTTGGAAATCTTTTCCGCCGTCTTAGGGTCCATCTGCGCCATATAGCAAGTATTTATATGCAATTTAAGATAAAGTTGCCGTATGTGACCGTTTCCATGCGACCAATTCGCTTTGGTAATCAAGGCAGCCCTCATTAACTTGCGGACATGAACTTTCATCTGACACAAATCCCCCAACGGACGGCAAGGCCAAGGACCTATGGATTGACGATGATCAACGACAAAGGGCTGAGTGTCATGGAGGCTCGCAACCTGGTGTCGGGGGCCGGCCCCCATGTCGACCTCGTGAAACTAGCCTTCGGCACCCCGATTTTATCCGGTGGTCTGCAGGAAAAGATCAGGATTTTCCAGGATGCAGGCATCCCCGTCTATTTTGGCGGTCTGCTTTTCGAAGCCTACGTTGTCCGGAACCAGTTCGATGACTATCTTGGCCTCCTGAAAGAATATAATATCTCTTACATCGAAGTATCTGACGGTTCGATCGATATCCCCCATACGGAAAAATGCAAATATATTGAGCAACTGTCCCGGTATGGAACGGTACTCAGCGAAGTCGGATCGAAGGATAAAGATCGCGAGCATGTCACCCCGCCCTACCAATGGATAAGGCTCATGCAGGCAGAGTTGGGGGCAGGCGCCGAATACATCGTGGCGGAAGCCCGGGAGACCGGCACGGTTGGCCTCTATCGCAATTCCGGCGAAGTGCGGGAGGGGCTGGTGCAGGAGATCCTGACAAAAGTACCCGCAGAGAAGATCCTCTGGGAAGCCCCGCAGAAAGACCAGCAATTGTACTTCCTGACCCTGATCGGCGCCAATGCCAACCTGGGCAATATAAGCCCCGTCGAGGTCGTCGCACTCGAAGCCATGCGCATCGGGCTCAGAGGCGATACGTTTGATTTATTCCGGGATAAATAATCCGGCCGCAGCCCGCGGCGGCGCCGCGCCCTATCCTACCAGGCGCTGGCATCATCCAGTTGCCGGATGGCATCAGCGTCCAGCGTCAACCGGGTCGCCGCTACCAACGAATCCAAATGCGCAATGCTGGTAGCGCTGGCAATGGGGGCCGTCACTGACGGACGTGCGATCAGCCAGGCAAGGGCCACGCTGGCAGGCGTCGAATGATACCGCCCGGACACCTCATCGAGCGCAGCCAGGATACGAAAACCCCTTTCGTTGAGGTACTTTTTAACCCCGGCGCCACGGGGGCTTTTATTCAGATCAGCTTCCGACCGATACTTTCCCGTCAGGAAACCTGCCGCCAATGCCCAGTAATTGACGACGCCGATCTGGTTTTCAAGACAGACTTTCTCTAACTCCTTTTCAAAAATCTCCCGCTCATACAGGTTATAATGCGGCTGCAGGCTCTCGTATCGCGGATACCCATGCCGTGCGCTGGCTTCCAGGGCAGCCTTTAGCCGGGCCGCCGTGAAATTGCTCGCGCCGATGACCCGTACCTTCCCCTCTTTAACGACCTGTGCATACGCCTCCAACGTTTCTTCCACCGGGGTCTCTTCTACGTCGAAATGAGTCTGGTACAGATCGATATAATCGGTCTGCAGCCTGCTGAGGCTCGCCTCTACTGCCGAAAGGATATATTTTTTAGTAATATTTTTCCCCTGTCCCGTCATATCGCCGCCCCCTTTTGTGGCAACGATCACCTTGTCACGGTTCCCCCGGCTGCGTATCCATTTGCCGATCACCGTTTCGGATTCGCCGCCCTTGTTGCCCGGGGCCCAGCGGGAGTATACATCCGCCGTATCGATGAAGTTGAAGCCGGCCCCAAGGAAGCCGTCAAGCACCTCAAAAGAACCCTTTTCATCCAATGTCCAGCCGAACACGTTGCCGCCCAACATCAGCGGCGCTACCTTTATCTCCGAACGTCCTAACTGTCTTTTTTCCATGTTTTTTTCCTGTTCAACAGGATAGCGTAAAAATTGTTTAACCTTACCCTTGCGGTAATTTTTTTGCTTTACCTTCGGAACCATGGCGCCGGGCTTATGTCATCTTTAAAGACGGGGCCGATCCCCATTTCATCCCCGATCAGCCTTAAAAGAAAATATCGTTAACTTGCCGCGCCGTTTACACCCGGCTAATTCATTCACTTTTTTTATCATGCAAAAGAAAGCATTTTACATTCTGTTCGCTTCAGCAATGTTCTTTGGCAGCTGCCACGTACAGCGACACCTGTCCAATACCGCACCCGCTGCACCCGCCACCACGGGCATTCAAAAGGTTGGTCACATCGTCGTGATCTATATGGAAAACCGCAGCTTTGATAACCTGTATGGTCAATTCGATGGCGCAGATGGGCTGTCGACGGCCAGTGCGTCGGTGGTCACCCAACTGGACGCCCAGGGCAATCCCTACACCAATCTGCCCGCTATCAGGGCTTCCAGCGCCTTTCCCACCAATCTGGCCAATAATTATTTCAACATCGATCAATATGTCGCGTCAGATAAAGAAATACCGGACGTGCTGCATCGCTATTACCAGGAACAAATGCAGATCGACGGGGGTAAAATGGATAAGTTCGCCTTATATAATTCATCAGCAGGACTGACGATGGGGTATTACAAGACGAGCCTGATCCCTCTGGACACCCTGGCGCGGAAGTATACCCTCTGTGATCATTTTTTTCATAGCGCCTTCGGGTGTTCCTTTTTGAATCATCAGTGGCTGATCGCCGCCACCACCCCGGTATTTCCCAATGCGCCTGCCTCGGTGAAGGCAAAGACGGATTCCACCGGACGCATGATTACCGACGGTACCGTCACGCCCGATGGTTATGTTGTCAATACCAGTTATTCGGTCAACATGCCCCACCCTGCGAATGTCCGCCCGGAATTCCTGATCCCCAACCAGACGAATCCCACTATCGGGGACCGGCTAACGGCGAAGGGTATCTCCTGGGCCTGGTATGCCGGAGGCTGGGACAGCGCCATGGCAGGCAGGGCCGATCCTGGCTTCAGTTTTCACCACCAGCCGTTTGTCTATTTTGCCAACTATGCAGATGGCACCGCTGCTAAAAAAGAGCATCTTAAGGATGAGACGGAATTTATGACCGCCGCCGCCGCCGGTACATTGCCCGCCGTCTCCTTTGTCAAGCCCACCGGTTTGGAGAACGAGCATCCCGGCAATTCCGATATCATCACCGCCGAAAGGCATGCCATCGACCTCATCAACGCGGTGATGAACGGTCCCGACGGGAAGGATGCAGTGGTCATCCTGACCTATGACGAGAACGGAGGTTTCTGGGATCACGTTCCGCCGCCAGTCATTGACAGGTGGGGACCGGCGACCCGCATACCTGCCGTCATTATTTCCCCGTTCGCTAAAAAAGGATATGTAGACCATACCCAATATGAGACGGTCAGCATCCTTGCCTTTATTGAACAGAGATGGGGACTGCAGCCGCTCACTGACCGCGATAAGAACGCCAACCCCCTGCAAAACGCATTTGATTTTTAGGCTGATCATAGCAATTTGTCTGGCCGTCGCCGCCTGTGCTTTTTATAAAGGCCGGCCCGCACCGGTGAGCCCGGAACAAGCCATCGCCCGGACACTGGTGGCGCAGATCGACAGCTTTACAAGCCTCGCCGGCCGTTTCCATGCCGCCGTACAACAACATGCCCCGCCACAACAATTGCAGCAGATCTTTCTGCAAACGCGATTGGCCTATAAAAAATTCGAATGGGCTGCCGAGTATTTCAACCCGGCCGTCGCCCGCCTGGTGAATGGGGAACCGGTGCCGGAGGCGGAACCGGTAGTCGACGCCGACCCCTCGCAAAACTATGGACCGGGCAGGGTCCGCATCGTGCAGCCGGAAGGCCTGCAGGTGATCGAGGGAATACTCTATCCGCTGTATGATACTGCCAGGACAAACGAACTGCTGGAACGCCTCGAACGGTTGCAGGCCAATGCCGCCAGGTACAAGCCGTACTTTAACAACATCGATATGCTCAGCGGTCAGGTATTCGATGCTGCCCGGCTGGAAGTATTCCGCATCATGATCCTGGGCATTTCCGGCTTCGACGCGCAACTCTCCCTCAACTGTCTCAACGAAGCAGCGACCGCCCTGCAAGGAGTGCAGACCGCAATAGACCACTACGGCGGCAGCATCCCGTTCCAGCCGGCGACAACTTACCTCCGCAACAATCCTGACTTCAACGATTTCAACAGAGCGTTATTCATAACGACCTATGCCAATCCCATTACTACCGGCCTGGCCCGGCTGGAAGGACAACTGCACATCCCGGCTATCCGCTATAACCGCCTGCTGCGCCAGGATGCGATAACACTCTTCGATAAGGACGCATTTGACCCCGATGCCTATGCGCCGGGGTCGGAGTACGGCAGCACGGTCAAAAAAATTGCATTGGGAAAAAGGCTTTTCTCCGATCCGGTGCTATCGGGTACGGGGACCCGAAGCTGTGCGTCCTGTCATCGACCGGACCGGGCATTCGCGGACGGACTACAGGCGAATACCGTCATCGGCAGCCAGGATCTGCTGAGCCGCAATACTCCCACCCTGCTGAATGCAGCGCTGCAGCCGGCCCTGTTTTACGATCTCCGGGCGAATACCCTGGAAGATCAGGCATGGGAGGTCCTTCACAATGAAAAGGAAATGCAAAGTTCGGCACAGTTAGCCGTGGGCCGGCTACGCCGGGACAGCGCTTACTGCAGGCTGTTCGCCGATGCCTTCCCGGCAGGCAGCGACCCGGCCGCCATACCCGGATCTGACCCCCGGCCCGCGATCGACACGCTCGAACTGATGAACGCACTGGCAGCCTATGTCCGCAGCCTTGTTCGCCTCAACAGCCGTTTTGATGACTATATGCGTGGTGACACCTCCGCAATGGACCTTCAGGAAATCCGGGGATTCAACTTGTTCATGGGCAAGGCCCGGTGCGGCACCTGCCACTACATGCCCCTGTTCAATGGCGTATTCCCGCCGCAATACGACCGGATGGAGACGGAAGTGATCGGCGTACCCCGTGCAACATCCTCCAAATCTATCGACGAAGACCCCGGCAGGTTTGCCATCGTCAGCACGCCCTTCCTCCGGCACGCCTTCAAGACGACAACGGTACGCAACGCACACCTAACGGCGCCTTACATGCACAACGGCGTATTTAGTACCCTGGACGAAGTAATGGACTTTTATAACAATGGCGGCGGCGTGGGTTCCGGATGGCCCGTAGACAACCAGACACTGGCCAGGGATTCGCTTCACCTGACCACCGGCGAGAAAAATGCTATCATTGCATTCATCGGCAGCCTCGACGGCAGGTAGAGGAGCGGCCCGACAGCCGCTGTTTAGAAATATGTCGCAAGACCCAGGCTGAACCCGGCCGTGGTGCCGATGGTCGCACCGACCGTATTACCCGTGATGTCTCTCGTACGCTCGTGACGGTAATTGAACCGAAGGACGGTCTGCGGCGTCGGGCGAAAGCTGATCGCAGGCATAATGCTCCACGTATCATTGTACATGCGCCGGCCCGTGGCGGCAAACTTGCCTTCGTTCCAGTCCACATATTCGCCGCGCAACGCAAAGTTCCAGGTGGCATGGTCCCAGTCAAGGAATTTGCCGCGGTAGAACGGTTGCACAACGTCGATGAAACCGCCGAACTGCTTGTTGCTGTATTCCGGCGTATAATCCGGTGGGGTCTGTACAAATATCCAGGCCCATTCGGTAATGATATTCGTATTCAGTTTCGGCAGCGTGGTATTGAAGTCCACGTCGAGGATTTGCAACCTTCTCTTATTGTCTACAGGCGCCCCTTCAATTTCCCAGGTATTATAAATGTCGCTCAGGTAGGACACCCCGAGCTCGCCGATATGGGCATTCCTGATGGATAACTTGCCATTATAGCTGGGCTCACCGCTGGCGCTCGACTCGAACCGGGTAAGACTGCTCTTCGCGGCCGGCAGGAAGGTCTTGCCTTGTGCATTGTCGATGATGGAATCATTGAACCCGCCGGTAATATAGAATTCATAGCCGAACATCCAGTCCTTCGTATACTTCTTGCCGTAAAGCCCAAAGCCGGTGGTGCTCCATGTATCCGGCAGCATCTGCGACATAGCGATCGGCCGGTCGGTGAATTCCCATTTCGGCCCGTCATGGTTTTGATTGAATGCCCCGATGGGGTTGACGATCATCCCGCCCCGGAGATTGATCAGAGGATGGAACTCGAAGTCCAGCGCTGCATATTCGATCTCGAATTGCGGCCCGGTCGACCCGTCAGCATCGCCTGTGGGGTCGTCCTCGTATTCGATTTCCGAAAGAAATTTGATATGGCTGGTGATGGTAGACGCCACGAACAGGCTGAACCGCCTGAATTGGAACTGGTTGCCTACCGAGATACCTGACGTTGAAACATACTGCCAGTCGGATTCGACGTAACCGCCGATCGAGATGGGAGATTTACCCAGTTGCAGGAATGGACGGTTGTAGATGGCGTCCATGTTGAGCGTCCGTTTAAGCGTGTCTTTCGGTGCTGCTGATTTTAAAAGCGTGCTGTCAATCTGGGCCATCGCAGGCCGGAAAGAGCAGATAGTAATGGTGAGGAATGCTACAATTATCTTCATTTCAGGGAGATGAGGAGTTGATCTTTATTAATAGATACGGGGAAAGTGCGCAGGTTGGTATCGGCCGGGCCGGTCTTCACTACCCCCTTGTCGTTGAATTCGCTGCCGTGGGCCGGGCATTGCAGCCTATCCCCGAACACCTGTAATTCAGCACCCTGATGAGGACATCGCATATACAAGGCCGTATAGCTTGTCTCGCTGAATCGGTACACGCATATCGGGAACTTCAATTGGTCATGACGCACTACCAGGTACTGATGGAAATGACCGTTGCTCGCTTGGAAATCGCTGACCGGAATCTGCAGGTTCGACTCCACGATGGTGCCGTTGACCATCTTGCTGCCGCTGGCGCACCCTTCCAGCAGGAGGGCAACCAGGGAACCGCCGCCCAGACAGGCCATTCCGCATGTTTTCAAAAAAGTCTTTCTTTCCATGATGGCCTAAAGCGATTTAAGGAAGGTGAGCAAAGCGTTTTGATCGCTGGCTGACAATGCGCCAAACCGTTGGGCACTGACCGCTGCTTCTCCGCCATGCATCCCGATCGCCTGCTGGATGCTGGTTGCCCTGCCGTCATGCATCAGATAGGCAGTCCCGCCCTGTACATTGGGCGCCAGTCCCAGGCCCCACAGCGGCGTCGTACGCCATTCAGATGTCTCCGCCGTACCTTCGGTATAATGGTCGTCGAGGCCTGGACCCATATCAGGGCAGCTATCGGTGAATACCCCGTCGTCATCGTTTGCCGGTGACAGGTAGCACAACCGATTTGTGTGAACAACGTGTTGCCGTACACCACGGTACTATCGGTAGCATTCCGCTGTTCAGGCGTCTGCAGGGCGGTACAGTAGAAAACCACCGAAGCAAATGTAGCGTTATCCACTTCCGGCGCGCTTACCTCCTGGAGGGTCTGGTCAAGATAGTTGTAGGGATTGTAAGGCATATAGGTGGACGTGATGCCCATGTCCCGGTTATAAGCGTTGGCCACCTGCTGCAGAATGCTGTACACAGCTCCTTTGCGCCCAAAGCGGCAGATCCATTTGCCGTCGGCTCTGGGGTTCGAACCATTCAAAATAATAGCGAAATGAGGAATGGTGTCCCAATTAGGATGTCCCCGCACCCCATCGGAATTATTGGCGTTGGCAGCAGCTATATTCAGGATCTCCGAATCCGGTACTGCCTCGAGGAAGCCTACTCCTGCCGTGATAGGCGCAATCAGCTTGGTGCTGGTAGCTCCGGGAGGAATCGCCTCGGGCATAAAGCCGGGCAAGGCAAAGGTGCCGAGTTGAGGCGCCCCCTCATTCAGAAAGGTATTTCCGAGTGTGTCCGACTGCCCGAACCGGGTCAGGATCGTAAAAGGATGTCCGCGGTTGTCACTCGTATGACAGCTGCCGCAACCCGTGGCGACAAAATAAGGCCCCAGGCCGGTAGAGGCTGTCCGGTTAGCGAAAAACGCGTTGTTGCCAGTGGAAAACAAGACAGTTTGAGCATTGTCAAGGCTCACCGGGCCGCAAAGCCCTTCTTCAGGGTTGATCATCGAAGGCAGCAGTTTGGAACAAGCGGTAAAAGCTGCTATGCCGCCAACGAGAAGGGATATAACAAGGAAAGATTTCTTTCTCATAATGTTCCGCAAAACTCACCCATTCTCACTCCCCCGGCTGCCGAAATCGGGAAAAAGGGTTCCGCAAAGCGAAAAATTTACGCCACCACCGGGCGATCCCGCCCATAACTCTCTCAACGTTTCCCATTAATAATCATCCGATTATCTATTCTGTCGAAGCTGTTATGGATTTCCGCCGTCATCTCATCCCCATTAAAATGACAAAGGATGGTCTGCGTATGAGGACTTTCTATATATCTGATGATTAATTCCAATGTGTGATCGTCTTTCCAACTATAACT
>Ga0302310_10003965_pt1 | contig 11283 bp, 5 predicted proteins | sample III_Palsa_N1_2_FD_200451 | JGI IMG/M metagenome (GOLD analysis project Ga0302310, IMG submission 200451) | Peat permafrost microbial communities from Stordalen Mire near Abisko, Sweden - III_Palsa_N1_2 | ecosystem: Environmental > Terrestrial > Soil > Palsa > Peat permafrost | place: Sweden... | reverse complement strand
ACAGAAGCGATATTCGATGATCCAAGCGACCACCCTTCTCCCAGCCTGGAGGAGGATACGATTGCCCCAGATCTCGTTCGAGAAGAACTGCGCCGGATCGTAACCAGCCGGCACTTCCGTACCAGCCGTCGAGGCAAGGAGTTCCTCCAGTACGTTGTCGATCAGAAGATCGGCGGCAAAGGCGACCTGCTTAAGGAACGGCTCATTGGAGTAGAGATCTTCGGACGAAAGCCAGACTATGCGACCGGCGAAGATCCCGTCGTTCGCGTACAGGCTGGCGATGTGCGGCGACGCCTGGAGAGCTACCACGCCGACTCTGAAGTGCAATGCGACATCCTGATCCAAATTCCAGTCGGCTCGTATGCGCCTGTTTTTCTATGGAAGAAAAATGTTCAGCCCCACGAAACGTCGCCCACTGAAGCTTCAGGAGCCTCCTACGCCCTTGCGAAGGAATCCAACGAGGCGCATGGCCCCAACGCGTTACCCGCGTTGGAGTTGGACGACCATCCGACGGAGGCTGCTTTCAACGACACAAAGGAGCATGGGGGTCGGCGCAGCGCCAAGCTCTGGCGTCTGGCGATACCTGTCATTGCCTGCCTTGCGCTTGTGTTTTACCTTGTCGGCTCGTATATCCACAGATCTCCCGAAGAGACCTTGAAAGCATTCTGGATGCCGGCTTCCGTTTCCTCGAAGCCCGTCCTGCTTTGCCTGCCCAAACCGATGGTTTACAGGCCTTCCGAAAAGCTTTTTGACAGATACCGGCTGACACACCCGGACGAACTCACCACTCGCGAAGCGCGTGAGGATCAGTTGCTTCCGCTCGACCCTACGGAACCTATCCTGTGGGGCGACATGGTACGCGTGCGTAATTCGGGCCCCGGGATCGGCGCAGTCGTAGCCGCTGTCAACATCAGCAAGCTGCTCGCCGAGCAGGGCATCCGGTTCGAGTTGCGATTTGGAGATGAGGCCACGTACGCCGACATGCGGGACTCTCCCGTGGTGATCGTTGGAGCTATTAACACAGACTGGGCAACACAGCTTACGTCGGGCTCCCACTTCGTTTTCGACGAATCACGCGACTCGCCCGGCATCGAGGAAACGGTGGGAGCGAAACGGGTTTGGAAGATGGAACGCAAAGACGGCATCATTACTCACGATTACGGCCTGATCACGCGACAAATATCAGGGAAGGCCGGACAATTTCTTGTGCAGTTCGCGGGTATCTCTCATTTCGGGACCGAGGCGGCAAGTGATTTTCTGGCGAACGAAAAGGGGTTCAGCAACGAGTTGCACTCGGAGTCGATCAATCTCCAGAGTAAGAACCTTCAGATTGTTGTCTCAACCGACATCACGGCTGGAAGAGCAGGTCCACCTCACGTTGTGGCCGTTAGTAGCTGGTAACCATGGGCGATCAGCCTGAGGTTTGGGCGTCTTGGTAACTGGCGAAGGAAACAGACCCTGGCCAGTTGAAAGCCTGCGTATTCGCCCCGGCGTGTTGGCAAAATCGACCTCCAGGAGCGCCTGCCGGCGAGGGCAAGACGACTCGTGGGGACTCCCAACCTTGGGGTGCAGGTCGTAGCTACGCTCAGGTAGAGCATTTGGGACTTTCCTGCGTCGCTGGAACGAAGCCCCAGAATCGCTTGTCCCGATGAATCAGGATGCAAATCAGCGCGTTAGATATCTCGTTCAAGATAAACAAGTTAACTGAAATGCTTACGGTAAGACACCGTGTCACACTTATCCAAAAATCACGGCATGACGTATCAAGGTTGGTCGGCATTCGGAGGAGAACTCTAGCTCCGAAAGTGCGAAGCAGATTCGACCTCATCGTCGGCTTCTGTCCGATGCCGTGTCCCTTTGGAGTCCGTCATGATCAAAGTCATCCTCACCGCGACCGTTGTCGCAGTTGCTTGCCCCGCGTTCAGCCAGCAGGTCATCACCGGTCAAGCTGCCTTTGCCGATTGGAACCAGCAACAACCGGGCGTCCGCCGCAAAATTACTGCCGCCGACCTTCTCGCGCCCGCGCCAAAAGAAGCTGTCGACAACGGCCCGCACCTCATTCCCCGGCCGGCCGACGCCTGGCCCATCGCACCTCCCGGCTTCAAAGTCACCCTCTACGCCGGCGGCGACTTCAAACCTACCGCAGCCTCTTCCTCGCAAGACCACCAGGCACCCAGCGTCCCCGCCGCGCCCAGCACTTTCCGCGAGCCGCGCCTGCTTCGCACCGCGCCCAACGGCGACATCTTTATGTCTGACGCGCACGGCGACAAGGTCTTCGTCCTGCGCGGCGTTGGCCCCGAAGGGAAAGCACTGACCATCTCCACCTTCGCCACCGGCCTCAACCTTCCCTTCGGAATCAACTTCTACCCTGCCAAAAATCCAAAGTGGGTCTACGTGGGCAACACGGACTCTGTCGTCCGCTTTCCATACAAGTCTGGCGACCTCGTAGCCTCCGGCCCTTCTGAAACCGTCGTCGCCCAACTCCCCGGCTTCGCCCAACTGCGCGGCGGCGGCCATTGGACTCGCGACGTCATCTTCACTCCAGATGGCTCCAGGATGCTCGTCTCCGTAGGCTCAGGCTCCAACCTCGACAACCCTGACACCACCCCTAAGGAGTTCCACCGCGCCGACATTCTCGAGTTCACTCCCGAAGGCAAGTTCCTGAAGGTGTATGCCTCTGGCATCCGCAACTGCGTCGGCGAAGCGATCAACCCCACCACCGGCCAGCTCTGGTGCTCCGTCAACGAACGCGACAACCTCGGCAACCACCTCGTGCCCGACTACATTACCTCGGTCAAGGAAGGGAGCTTCTTCGGTTGGCCCTGGTACTACATCGGCGCGCACTCCGACCCACGCGTTCCCGCACCCTGCGCTGACGGTACCGCCGCCAAGCAACAGGCCTCCGCCGTTTCACCCGACGGCAACTCCTGCAAGCACATCGACCTTTCCCAAGAGGTCACCGTCCCCGACGTCCTCGTTCAACCCCATATGGCGTCACTCGAGATGGCCTTCTACACCAGCTCTTCAGGCTTCCCGCAACAGTATCAAGGAGACGCCTTCGCCGCCGAACACGGATCATGGAACCGTGCCAACCGCGCCGGCTACGAGGTCATTCGCATCCCGATGCATAACGGAGTTGCCGATGGCAGCTACGAGGACTTCCTCACCGGCTTCGTCACCAAAGACGGCAAGGTCTGGGGACGCCCCGTAGGCGTCACCATCGCCCACGACGGCAGCATGTTCGTCACCGACGACGGCAGCCGCTCTGTATGGCACGTCACCTACGAAGGCCGCTAGTCACACACGCGTACACCACGCGTTCCACTAAGAGCGACCGCGTGTTTCTCTGCGGAACTTTAAGACAAGAGGAATTAATGAATCGTAGAGAAGCGCTCGTCCTACTAACGGCTTCCGTCGCATCCCCGGCCAGCTATGCCTCTACCCTCAATGGGCGTTCTCTACAAAACGCACCCTTTACAAATACCTTTCATCCCCGCGACTTTGGCGCAACTGGCAACGGCGTAACGCTTGACTCCGCCGCGATCAACGCAGCTATCAACGCCTGCAACAAAGCGGGAGGCGGTATTGTTTACTGTGCGCCCGGCAAGTATCTTTGCGGTACGGTGGAGCTGAAGAGTAATGTGACTCTTTATTTAGAAGCGGGAGCGGTCATTCTCGGCAGTACGGATATCACGCAATATACCCCCAAGCCTGGACCTGATCCGAAAGCTGACGCAGGACAGAGACATCTCATCTATGCACGGGATGTTGAGAACGTAAGCGTGGTTGGGCCTGGGCGGGTTGATGGCCAGGGACGAAGCTTCTGGGTTTCTAGCGATAGAGAACCTACTGCAGAAGATGACAAGTGGTCGGATGCCAGACATCTCGACTGGAAGCCGAACGCCCGGGTCTCGCCGATGGTTGAGCTGGTCAACTGCACCAATCTGCGGCTTGAATCGATCGAACTGACCGGAGCATCGGGATGGACGCTTCGACCTATCAATTGCACGAGGGTCGTTATCCAGGGCATTGCGATCAGGAACCCAGCCATTGGTCCGAATACTGACGGCATAGACCTGACCGGATGCCAAAACGTTATGATTTCTGACTGCCTGATCGACACCGGCGACGATGCTATCTGTCTGAAAAGCGAAAATCCTTATGGCGATGGTCCCCGGCTTTCCCAGAACATCACGGTGACCAACTGCATCCTCACAAGCAGCACAAACGGCTTCAAGATCGGAACAGCTACGCAGGGCGGCTTTGAAAACATCACCTTTTCCAACTCCACCATCGTTAGCAACTCCCCGGATATCGCTTCCCGCATGGTCGCCGGGATCGCGGTTGAAATGGTAGACGGTGGATGGATAGATGGTCTCGTTGTGACCGGCATTCAGATTGACGACGCCCGCGCTCCGCTCCTTATCCGCAGGGGAAATCGCTCCAACCTGTTCCCCAGCGACAAGGCAGGACTCCGAGGCGTTTTGATCGACGGAGTCCATGCCACCGGAGCCATCCTGACCAGCTCCATCACCGGAATCCCAGGCATGGAGGTCGAGGACGTGCGGCTTTCTAATATCCATATTGATACCGTCATGCCGGGCAACAAGGCGTGGGTCCATTCTCCCGTTCCGGAAGTGAATGCAGCGTATCCGCAATCGCGTATGTTTGGTTGGCTGCCTGCGTCGGGCCTGTACTGCAGACACGTGCGCGGCTTGAGTCTAAGAGACGTAAGCTTTACCGCGCCGACGCAGGAATGGCGGAACACGATGATCTTCGATGATGTTCGACAACTGACGCTGGACGGTTTCAGAACGACGCCAGCGAGCGGTGGTGTACCTCCGCTTGTGTTGACCGGCACACGCGACGTCTGGATCTCCGGTGCTGCCGCTCCTGTGAATTCGAGTGCCCTGGCGAAAATCGAAGGAAGCGAAACAAGCAATCTTTTGATCTCTGGCTGTGATCTTCGCGGAGCGGCAAAGCTGGCCGATCTTAGTGCCGACGTTAATCCAGACACCATTCGCGGGGAATTCAATATCCTCCCACAATCCAAGTGATCCTACTTAGACTCCAGCGCCTGCGGCTTCCAATTTAACGTATAACCTCTTTGCGATCAGGAATGGGCGGACATCATGTATCAACCAAACGTTGCGGACAAACGTCGTAGGGATTTCCTCAAGCTCTCACCCCTCGCCATAGCGACTGCCGTGACCACGATCGGTCACACCGCTGTTGCTCAGGCTCCAGCAACTGTCGGAACGTTCAACGTGCGAACCTACGGAGCGACGGGCGACGGAAAGACTGTCGATACCGCAGCCATCAATAAGGCTATTGACGCCGTCGCAGCAGCCGGGGGCGGTGTGCTGCTCTTCCCTGCTGGAATCTACCTGTGTTTCACCATTCACTTGCGAAGCAACGTCGATCTGTACCTTTCACAAGGATGCACGATCCTTGCGGCCGACTCTCCCAAGATGGGCGAAGTCACAGGCTACAACGGTGACACCTACGACGCAGCCGAGCCCAACACGCCCTGGGACGCCTTCCAGGATTACGGCCATAGTCATTGGCAGAATTCACTCTTCGTCGGAGTGGACATCGCAAATTTTTCCATCCTTGGCCCAGGCCTCATTCATGGCAAGGGCCTCTCCCGCGGAAGTGCTCCCGGCCAGGTTGTCGAGGGGTATTCCTACTTCGTTGCCGAACAGGCAGGCGTAGGAGACAAAGCGATAGCACTCAAGAACTGCCACAACGTGACTCTCCGCGACTTCTCCGTCTTGAAGGGCGGCCACTTCGCGCTGCTTGCCACGGGAGTCGACAATCTAACTATTGATAATCTGTGCATCGATACCGACCGCGACGGCCTGGACATCGATTGCTGCCGTAACGTGCGAGTCTCAAACTGCACCGTAAACTCGCCGTGGGACGATGGCATCTGTCCGAAGTCCAGCTACGCTCTCGGTTATGCGCGCTCCACCGAAAACGTGACCATCGCCAACTGTTTCGTCACAGGGGCGTACCAACTCGGCAGCGTCATCGCAGGCACATGGAAGAAATTTGCGGACGGCAAGGCCCCACGCAACGGCCGCATAAAATGCGGCACCGAATCCAATGGCGGCTTCCGCAACATCGCCATCTCGAACTGCGTCATCGAAGGCTCGAAAGGCATCGCGCTCGAAAGCGCTGACGGCGCCATTATCGAAGACATCGCCATCTCAAACATCACGATGCGCGACACCACCGATGCGCCTCTGTTTCTGCGCCTCAATCGACGCAACCGCGGTCCTAAGGACACGATGCGGCCCGGAAGTCTTCGTCGCGTTTTGATCTCAAATATCGTTTCGAGCGACTCCGCAGGATCGACTGCGTCGGTGTTCTCCGGCATTCCCGAGAATGCGATCGAAGATGTGAAGCTTTCAAACTGCTACTTCCAGCATCGTGGACTTGAACCCTCCAAAAATCCCTCGAAGCCGTTGCCCGACTGGCGTACACGGCAAGTACCGGAGATCGAAGAGGCATACCCAGACCCGAACCGATTCGGCCAGACGCCATCGCACGGGTTCTTCATTCGCCACCTCAAGAAGCTTGAGATGTCTCACGTCGAGATCGCGCCGCTCAACAACGACCCGCGACCTGCATTCTGGCTGGAGGACGCGCAGCGTGCCGACTTCTTCGCGATCACCGCTCCGCCGCAACCTAACTTCGCGCTTCGCAATGTGAGCGACCTGCGTATCCTCTGGTCACGCGCCGCGAACGATGCCACGTTGCAACACGTAGTAGATCAAACGCTATAAGCGAAGAGAGGTCTTTGTGATCAGATTACTCGTTGGACGTTCCACGAAACGCGTGTGCTTGTCCGCCGTCTTCGCAGCTTCTGCATTGTTCTCTCTTCCTATCTTTGCGCAAACCGTCACCGGTAAGTGGATCGGTACGCAACGCTTGCTGGACAACGGCGAGAGCGGTCGGGTTTTTCTGGACCTCCATCAGACGGGCACGGAAGTAAGCGGGACCGTGACGACGATTGGGCATGTCTATCAGGTCACAGGCACGATTGCGGGAAATCACTTTGAGCTCTTTTCTTCTCCGAAGGACGCCAAGCCACGAGTGGCGGGCGATATAGCTGGCGATGAGCTGAAGCTGACTCGGGACAACGACCACTTTGTGGCTGTGCCGGCCAAGCCTGGGGATGAATATCCCCCGTACGAGCGCATTACTCCGCCTGCCCTGCACGACGTTGCCTACAACGGCTTGGCGAAGACTCCGCCTATGGGTTGGAACAGCTGGAATCTCTTTCAAAGTCACATCGACGATAAAACCATGCGTGAGATTGCAGATGCGATGGTCACAAGTGGAATGCGTGACGCGGGCTATGTCTATGTGAACATCGACGACACCTGGGAAGGCGTCCGGGACGCGCAAGGCAATCTCAGCCCGAACAAGAAGTTCCCAGACATGAAAGCGCTGGCGGACTACATACACTCAAAGGGCCTCAAATTTGGCGTCTACTCATCACCCGGACCCCGCACCTGCGCCGAGTACCCAGGAAGCTACGGGCACGAAGAACAGGACGCGCAGACTTTCGCGGCATGGGGCGTCGACTACCTGAAGTACGACTGGTGCGGCGCACGCATGATCTATACCCACGATGATCTTCAAGCCGTCTATCAGAAGATGGGTAACGCCCTCCTCAACAGTGGGCGACCGATCGTCTACAGTCTCTGCGAGTACGGCAGCGGCAATGTTGCGCTCTGGGGAGCGAAGGTTGGAGGCAATCTCTGGCGTACGACGGGTGACATCAGCGACTCGTGGACCAGCATGATCGCCAACATCGAAAAGCAGGTTCCGACTGCTCCCTATGCAGGCCCAGGACACTGGAACGACCCGGACATGCTCGAGATTGGCAACGGCCACATGACCGACGAGGAGTACAGAACTCACATGAGTTTGTGGGCGTTGGCCGCAGCTCCCCTGCTCGCGGGCAATGACATTCGCACCATGTCGCCAGCCATTAAAGAGATTTTGATGAACCATGAGGTACTTGCGGTCGATCAAGATGCGCTGGGCAAGCAGGCGTCTCCAGTGAAGATTGGAAACCTTGAGATGTGTAAAGGCGAGCGATCTGGGACTTGGCATGAAGGTGAAGTCAGCGCGCGATCTTTGGCGGCACTCCAACGTAGTGTTTCGCAAGGGTCTCTACACCGCGAGTATCCCACCGCATGGAGTGCTTCTGCTTCGCGTGAAGAATTGATCGTAAGTGTTGCAGGTGCGCAACACATCACTTAGCAGCTGAAGAGCTTCGCCTCATGATCCGTTTATCTCTTGATTAAACATCTGCTATTTAGCCAGCCTTCTCATCCGTGGCCACCATACCCATGAGTGCGACGAGAGCGGAATTCGTCTTCCTATCCACAAGGCGCGCTTCACAAGCCCTGATAGATAAGGACTTATACAGTTCCTTACCGTAAGAAACTGTGTCACACGTTACAACCTTGGATCAACGGCGTATCACGGCTCGACAGTAAATCCGCTTCCTTACTGTTTTTGGAAGAGGAGCCTGTCCCGCCCGTCTTTCCGTGTTTGAGCGCCTGAAGCATTTGGCTCAAGCCAGCCGAAATGAACCGCCTTGAAGGACGAAGCTATGCACATGTTCGTTCGCCACAAGAAAGCCGCCCTTCGACGCGATTCCACAGTGAGAAAGGTAGTAAGAAGAACATGAAAAACAATCTGTATCGTGCGCCGGTAACGCTCGCGAGATCGATCCTTTACTTGACCATCCTCGCAGTCGGTGTTTTGGGGATTTCCCAAGCCCATGCCGCTGCCACCTATATGCTTGCGTACCCTGCGGCACCCTATGATGGCGCGAGCGGCACCTATACCCTGAAGGCCGACAGCACGACCATCCCGGTAACGGCTTACTATAGTGGCCGTTACAGCTTCGGCCATCTCGCCTTTGAAGGCACGACCACCTTCACCCTGTCGACCAGAAACGGCGCGGCGATTACGAGCTATAACATCAGCCCCCACGCCTTCGGCATCACGGGGAGCGTGAGCGGCTCGAACCTGACCTTTTCGGTCACTCAAGGCAAATCCACATACTTGATCATCAGTGTCAGCACCAGCGCAGGAGCACTGGAGCCGATGGTGATTGCGGGGGATCCGCAGGAGACGAATATCCCGACCATTGGCGGCAACGTGTACGACATTACCGCGTCGCCCTACAACGCGGATAAGACCGGCAATACGCTGCTGAATACCACTATTCAAAATGCGATCAACACCGTGAGCTCTTCCGGCGGCGGCACCATCTACTTTCCCGCGGGCGTCTACGAGATCTCCAACAACATCCAGATGAAGAGCAACATCACGATGTATCTGGCGGCGGGCGCGTTTATCCACGGCTCGTCCAACATCAACGATTACACCTGGAACACCAGCGGCACTATTCAGAACGGCCAGCCGGAGCAGGGACCGCAGAACTTCCTAATCACTGGTGCAGTCAACAATGTCGCTTTCACGGGTAGAGGCGTGATCGACGCCAATTCGACCATACTCGTGGCGCCGTCAACTACAGGCGGAGCTATCAATGGTTTTGGCAACTATCGCAAGGGCATTATCGAGAGTAGCGCAGACAGCAGCGGCAATCGGCCCAACGGGCTCACGATTACTGGCATTACGGTTAAGGATGCAACCACCTGGACGTTCGACATCGAAGACGAGCAGAATGTGGCAATTGAGAACGTAAAGATGCTGGACGATTTCAAGTGGGTTCACAGTGATGGATACGACATTGATTCCACGTCCAATGCCACCATCGACAATTGCCTGGGTGTAACGGGCGACGATACCTTCGATGCGAAGGTCAGCGATTCCAATCCGGAAACCAACATTACTTACAGCAACGATGTGGGTTATAGCTGGGAGGGCGATGGCACCAAGGTTGGAGATGAGGCAACCGGCAATGCGAGCAACATCGTGTTCAGCAATATCCAGGTGGTCGCGGGGCAGCGAGCGACCAGCGTCTCGCACGACTCCGGCACTGGCACATGGAGCGGCATCCACTTCAATGACATCCATATGGAGAATATTGAAGGAACGTCGACCTCGGGAGAGTTCCTGGTGGCGCCGATCGTCATCTGGACGCTGGGCGGCGGCGAAGGCCCGGTTAGCAACGTCAGCCTGTCCCGTGTGACGATTGAAAATAGTGGAGGGTACATCAGCCAGATCGAAGGCGCCAATGCAACCGGCAGCGTCTCCAACGTCACGTTGCAGGATGTATCGATCAATGGAACGGTGATAACCAGCAGCAATGCGTCGTCGTATATCGATGTCGGATCCAATGTGAGTGGGTTGAACTACGGCCTCGTCTCCGGTGGGGTGTATAGCTTCGTCAGCCAACACAACGGCCTGGCCATGGATAGCGGCAACTCGACGGTCAGTGGCAGTTCGGTAATCCAATGGCCTGTAAACCTGCCGGAGACAACCACGCAACAGTGGAAGTTGACTTCGGTCAGCGGCAATACCTACACGCTGACGAATCAGCAGAATGGATACAACCTCAGTACCGCAAACTCGACCACGTCGGGCGCTGGACTCATTCAATCCTCTGGCTCTCAGACCGACAAGGATTGGACGATCACGAGCACAGGCAACGGTTTCTACAAGGTGCTCAGCGCCCAGAGCACCTTGGCTTTGGACGATGACAACATAGCCCCAGGCACCGAGAGCACCAACACCCAGGTGGTGCAGTTTACCCCCAACGGTGGCAGCACACAGCAATGGGAGCTGACGAAGCAGTAGCTTTCGCTTCAGCTCTCAGGGAAAGACGTGGCCTCCGCAGAATTTCGCAGGAGGCCACACTCACCCCATAGGGTTTGGCACTATGGCTTTGTAGTCTGGCAATTCTGTGTCACTGCCTATGACGCGCTTGCATACGCCATAGGGATGTCCAAGAGAAGTCAGCACTACTTTTTTGATTCACTAACGGAGAGAATGTACATGGCAGTCGTAAACCCGTCCCCCGACCATCAACCTTCCTCTGATGAAATCTCAATGACACGGCGGTCGTTGCTAAGCGGCGCCACTGCGCTGGGCCTAAGCGCAGTGCAATCGAGGTGACAGTCTCCTCACAGAAGAGGATGTGCACTTCCTCTCTGGAAACATCAATGCCGCATTTGCAGATGCTCGTAAAACAACAGAAGTCTTTGGCCCCACGTTGGTCTATTGCCGCGAATCGATGCAATGGCAAGCGGACCACGCCTGTGCGGACTATGACATCAAGGAGTGGAT
>Ga0302310_10003964_pt1 | contig 11284 bp, 8 predicted proteins | sample III_Palsa_N1_2_FD_200451 | JGI IMG/M metagenome (GOLD analysis project Ga0302310, IMG submission 200451) | Peat permafrost microbial communities from Stordalen Mire near Abisko, Sweden - III_Palsa_N1_2 | ecosystem: Environmental > Terrestrial > Soil > Palsa > Peat permafrost | place: Sweden... | reverse complement strand
GCGCGACGACATCATGGAGTTGTGGAATGCCTGGGACGACGCCAAGGCGCGTAAGGTGGGTGCCATGAATTTGTTGCTCGACGCGCCCGCCGCACAGCGACGCCGCGAAATCGAGCAACTCAAAGCCGACGTGGGCGCATGCTCGGCGGCCGGCCCCGTGGTGCCGGAAAATTGGCTGCGCGGCCAATTCAATCTCACCTGTGCCAAAGGCGTGGTCGGCGTATTCGTCAGCCTGGCGCCAACTCAACCGCCCGCAGTTCAGTACCTCGCCTTCCGCAAGCTCGATGCGCCCACCGCGCGTCTGTCCGCCCCCACGGGCCCTCCCGCGGGCGTGTCCTGCTCCGAGTAAGGCGCGGGCTGCGCCAAACACGACGGCACAAATAATGCTACAGCGTGACATCCGCAACTGGCTCCGATTGGCGTTCGGTGACCCCGAACCCTGTGGGCGCCCCGAATTGTTACCACGAGCGGTTACGCTCCGGGCCTCGGTTGGTAGATTTCGACGCGGCGGTGCGCACCAAGATATAAAAAGGATGGCAGCCGACCCGCCAATATTTCGCATTGTGCTCGAGAGCTTGCTGCGTGCTACGATCAATAACTTACGCGCAATGTTGCTTTGAACCGGCGGCTGCCGATGTCATGGACTAGATAAGATACAACCTGTTGGGTGCTTATAGAGTTGCACCTCCCGGGATTTTTTCGCAGTTAGGACGGGCTTGCTTGCCTAGGATCGATCGAACGCGAATGATTGAAAGTCGATCAGCGGAATCTCATTCCCGGTTGTCCGCTATCGATCAATGGCGCGGATTGAGCGTTCTTCTCGTCATTATTCATCACTTCGTGATTTTTCGTTTCGTACATCAATTCAACGTTGAATATCGATTGAGCGACGCTATACGGCACCCGGCAATAAGAAATTTGCCGGCAGCCTTAATGCGTATGTTCTACCTTTGGGCGCACGGTATTGGACCTTTGGGCGTACAAATTTTCTTTGTCATCAGCGGCTATATCATAACTCGTTTGCTCATTAGAGAGCGGGAGAAAACGGGCGGCGTATGCCTGACGTGTTTTTATATAAGACGGGCCTTCCGCATCCTTCCGGCACTTATGTTTTTTGTTTTCATGATGGGCGCGCTTTCACTCACCGGCGCAATCGTCATTTCACCTATCAACATCGCTTCGGTGGCGACCTTTACCTGCAATACATCTTTGGGCGACTGCGGCTACTATTTTGGCCATTTATGGAGCCTCGGTGTCGAAGAACAATTCTACGTCCTGTGGCCGCTGCTGTTCGTTCTCTTGATGGCCTTCCGGCGTACAAGTCTTATTTGGATGATTCTGGGCGCTTGCATGATCATGTCCGTCATCCCGAGATTCCAGGTCGGCTTTATCAACAATGGATTGTCATTCGCTTGCATCGCTGCAGGATCCGCCTATGCGCTGGATGAGCGCTTCCGTGCATGGCTTTCTGCGGTTACCTACAGATTGCCGGGCAAGCTATTACCGATAACGCTCGTGGTAGGGCTCACCCTGCTCAAAGCGTTGGCGGTCGAGTTATGGGTCATCACGACCCTCGCTACACCAATCCTGATAGTCGCCACTATTTTGCCGCATGCTGACGACGCGAAGCCGCGCCACCAAGGTATATTTTTTCGAGGGTTGAACAGGGTGGGACTTATGTCCTACAGCTTATATCTCTGGCACTATGCATTTACATGGGAACCGGAACACTATTTCTCGACGGCATTCTGGATTGCCTCGGTTCCGCTCGGACTTGGCCTCGCCTGGCTTTCTGCTGATTATATCGAGCCATTTTTCATTGCGCATGGACGGACGCTCGTGCGCCTCTGGCTTTTACGTCGGTCGCTATCTGAGGCGTAGCGCGGCTTCCTTTCCCGCCGTTACGTCCCGTCAAGCCCCGGCGGCTGCCGGCGCTCGCGACAACGAGCGCAGGTGATACCACCACAACCCACCAATGGTCAGGGACAAGACCGCGCCGAAACACAGGGCCACGACGTTGACCGACGCGCCGGCACGCATCACGCCGGTATAAAGGCCGATCATCACCAACATCATGCTGTTTTCCGCCAGGTTCTGTACCGCGATGGCATGGCCTGCCCCCACGCTATGCTGGCCTTTGTCCTGGAGCAGTGCATTCAAGGGCACGACGAAAAATCCGCCGCCGGCGCCGACCACCGCCAAGATCGCGAATGCCGCGGCCAAATTCGTGGTGGTGGACAGTAGGCACACCGCCAAGCCCAACAGCACGCCGCCGGACAAGGCACGGGACGCCTTCTCCAACGAAATGAACTTCGCCGCCAACCCCGCTCCGAGCACAATGCCCACCGCGACCACCGCATTCAAATAGGCAGGCATGCGATTATTGGCAATGCCCAGCGCCACCGGCACCCAAGCGATCAGGAGAAATCGCATGGTGGAACCGGCGCCCCAGAAAAGACTCGTGCCCATAATGGAAAAGCGAGCTTCGCTTACCGAGAATAGCTTGCGCACCACCTGCGCGAAATCACGCAAGGTGCCCCAAAAAGAAAAAGATGCCAGCGCGTGCGTGGCCTCGAGTTTGGGTATGAAAAGATTGGCCAGCGCCGCCAACCCGTAGACGGCAGCGACCATCGCCAGTGCCCCGTGAACATTCCAGTCGGCCAGCGTACCTCCCGCAATGGCGCCGATCAGAATGGCGGCAATGGTCGAGGACTCCATGAGACCGTTCGCCTTGACCAGTTTGTCGGCGGTGGTCAATTCCGACAAAATCCCGTACTTGGCCGGCGAATACGTCGCCGCCCCCACGCCGACCAGACCATAGGCAAAGAAGGGATTGAGCCCCACGCAAATACCCAATGCGCCGGCGAGCTTCAACGCGTTGGACAGCAGCATGACTCGCCCCTTGGGCAAGGCATCGGCCAGCGGTCCGGCGAACGGCGCCAACACGATGTAGGCACCAACGAAAAACTCCTGCAGGAGCGGCTGAGTCCACTCGGGGTAGAACTCCGTTTTCAGCAGCGCCAACGTACAGAACAACAAGGCGTTGTCCCCCATGGCCGAGAGGAATTGGGCGGCGAGCACCGCCACCATGCCGCGCGACCATAGTGCCGCGCTACGAGCCTGCACCGTGCCGCTCATGAAGCCGCCTCGGATTTGCTTTCCGCCATGGCCCTCAGCCGCACGTAGTCGGTTTTTCCCGTTCCCAGAAGGGGTATCTCGTCCAAGACAGTGACGACGCGAGGCACCGCCAATTCCGGCGCACCCAGCGCCTTCGCGGCAGCGCTCAACTGGTCGCGGCCGATGGCACGCGCCGTGGTGAACAACACAATGGCCTCACCCTTCGCGGGATCGGGGCGGGTGGAGACCGCATGGGCGAACCCCGGTGCGGCCTTCGCCGCCACTTGTTCGACGATTTCCAGGGAAATCATTTCGCCGGCAATTTTCGCAAAGCGCTTGACGCGCCCGCGAATGTGCACGAAGTCATCCTCGTCGATGAACACGATGTCGCCCGTGTTGTGCCAGCCCGGTCGCGGTGAGGCCGGTGGAACGATCACACCCGGATTATCGTACAAGAGATAACCCTTCATGATATTTGGGCCCCTGACGTGCAAGACACCCCCGCTATCGATGCCGGGCACCGGTTCCAATTCGTGCTCCATACCCGGCACGAGTTGACCCACACTACCGATACGGCAGGCCATTGGCACGTTCACCGCCACCACCGGCGCACATTCGGTAACCCCGTAGCCCTCGAGCACACGCACGCCAAATTTCTCGATCCACAGGTTGCGCACGTCCTCGGACAATTTCTCGGCGCCCGCCACTACGTAGCGCAGCCGACCGAAATCATAGGGATGGGCAAACTTGCCGTAGTTGCCCAGAAAGGTCGATGTGCCGAAAAGCACCGTGCAATTTCGGTCGTACACCAGCTCCGGGATGATCCGGTAGTGCAAGGGGCTGGGGTATAGGAACACCTTGCAGCCGGACACCAGCGGCAGGATGGCGCCGCAGGTCAGGCCGAAGGAATGAAACACCGGTAGTGCCACCATGAACTTGTCCAGCGGGGTAAAGTCCGCCAGCGCTCGAATCTGGGCAATATTCGAGAGTATGGAACCGTGCGAGTGCACGACGCCTTTTGGCTTGCCCTCAGACCCCGACGTGAACAGCACAATGGCCGGATCGTCGGGACTTTGTTTCAAGCTCACCGTTCTCGGAAAAAACTGATGCCACAGTACCCAGAGTTTTCCACCGAACCCGAACTGCGATCGTAAATCCTCGAGATACTGAATGCGGACCTCGGTCAATTGCTCGAGCACCGGCACGAGCTTGGCCTTCTCGGCGAAGACGCGCGACACGATGATCGTACGAATTTTTGCGGCGACACAGGCTGCCCTGAGACCTTCCGCGCCGGCGGTGTAATTGAGCATCGCGGGAACGCGCTTGGTGGCGGACAGCGCCATGATCAATCCCAACGTCGCCGCCGCATTCGGCATGATGACTCCGACGATTTCATCTTTGACCGTCAAGCCATTCGTCAAACGCGCCAAGGCCAGCGTCATGCGCAGCATCGAGCCGTATGACTCCTCCTGCATGCGAATGTCTTCCACCAACCGGTAATGCGCACCGAAGGTTTCCTTGGCATCGAGGAAAGCCTCGAATAACGTGCGCTGCGGCCGGGTGGCGACCAGCATATCGAGCAGAATGCGCCGCATCAGTTCGCCCGCACGCCGACGGCGCTGCTTGGCGGAGGGCAACTTCGGCATGGGAATTTGTCGACGGCTCAGGATGGCCATGCTGACTTTCGGCAGGAGCTTGCGCGGATAAATGCCGGCGAGCCGTCCAAAATAGCTGCGGCCCGGTCCTTCTATGCGCACCGGGATGACCGTGGCGCCCGTGCGCGCGGCAACGAACCCGGCGCCGTCGTACACCTTCATCAAGGATCCGGTCGTGGTCAACCGCCCTTCCGGAAAGATGACAACCGGTGTGCCCGTCTCGACCAAGCGGCAGATCTGCTTGATCGCGAGCGGACTGGTCGAGTCCACCAGGAGATGCGGAACCAGCTTCAGCATCCAGCGCATGAAGGCGCTCTTGGTGACTTCCGTGTGCACCACGAAGGTGGCTTCCACCGGCAGGAACACCCCCATCAAAAGACCATCGAGGAAGGACTCATGATTAGCCACGATCAGGGTGCGCGGATTGGTGAATACCGCGGGGTCTCCCGTGATCGTAACGCGGAACAGAACGCGCATGAGCGCTCGCGCACCCGCCTTCATCAAGGGAGAGTTGAATAAGCTCATGTTGGTCGACAACCCTTAAGCACTGCGTTCACGTCCGTGTTCATCTAACCGGCTGGCACCGCAGCATATTACCGACCATGAAGGAACAGTGTGACTTGATCGTGGATTATTTGGGCGGGTCGGCCAACAGGGCCTGACTCTGGACGAGCTTCCTCAAGCGCGCCTCATACGCCTCAGCGCTGGCGCGGCTCGCATCCGTGAGCGCTACCCGCTCCCAAACCTGGGTGAATTTCAGCGCCGAGTCGAAATCGCCGCTCACGGAACTGAGCCCCGCCAACGAGCGGGCCAATGCCTCGTTCGTGGGATGCGTCGCCCAGACATGCCGGGCTTTGGGCAGCAACTCCTTCGCGGCGGCGATGTCTTTGGCCCCCGCCAATAACTCGCTCATCCCATACCACGCGGACAGATCCTCCGGGTTGACGGCGACGGCACGGTCATAGAATCCCCGTGCGTGTTCCAATAATTGCGCCGATTCCAGCGGCAAGGCGTGCGCTTTGTCGGCGCCAAAGTAGAGCGACGAATAAATATCGCCGCAGCGCCCTATCGCTTCCGGCGACAGGGTCGGGCGCTCGCACAGGGGCTGTGCCGTGTCCAGAGCCTTCGCGTACTCATGACGATGGACTTGCATTTTAGCCATCGCGCCCAACGCGCCCTCGTCCTGCGGATCGCTCGCCAGGGCCTCGGCCGCCAGCGTCAACGGCCCGTCGGTTTGAGTGTTGAACCGCTCGGCGAGCAGCGCCAACCGACCTTTGGCTTCCGCGTCACTGAGCTTCCGAGGTACGTTGACATCGTGCTCATCCGGCACCTGGACCTTGATCTCCGAAATAGACGCCTTCGCCAAACGGCTGCGCAACATCTGGTCCAATGCGTCGTAGCCCACCGTGAAGCTCGCCGCAAACGCTTCTCGCTGATCCAGGCCCTCGCTGAGGCGCTTGAAGTACTGCATGAAGTTATCGTGGTACTGACCCTCGATCTGAATGAGATGGACCAGGAACCAACTTTGCGCCGCGTACAACTCCTGAGCCGAGTTTGACGCCAGCGCGGGATCATGGCTTTGCAGACCGAGAAATACGTTCATGGGGAACAGGGTATTGGTACTCAACGTCCGTACGCGCCCCGGAAGAAACCCGCCGATGGTCACCGTGTCGCGGGCGATCGACGAAGCGGCGAACACCTCGGAAAGTCCGTGAATGTACCAACTGGGATAGTGGAAGGTGGATATGACGCTGCCGGTGTAACCGAAGTAGGCGCCGAAAAGTGCGTCGCCTTCGTTCCCGTCTATATTGACCAAAATGTCGTTGGCAAACGCCGACGGGCGGTACTGCACGGCAAACTTGTCATGCACTCCTTCTATTAACGTAAAGTCTGCATCGGAGACGAGGTACACGCGAGTCGGCGGACGCGTGGCGTCGGCGCGCTGATTGGTAACCGTGGACACCGCCCTATCGAGTCGATGCAAATCGTGCGCGATGGTCACGGCCCGACTCGCAGAGCCCACACCCGTCACTGAAATATTATAGTAGTCGTATGCCCAGTATTTCTCCGCCGCCTGTGCAGCGCCAGAGTGGCAGACCGACGCCATGATTCCGAAGAAGGCAAAAAAATAACGGTTCACGGATTCCCCAGACAACAATGAATCATTCGAAGGTATCGCAGCGCCAAGAATAACGGTCGATGTCACCAATCTTCCGCACGGCGGCGCGCACGCTGAGCCGACTCTTCAGTTCGGCGCTGCGAATATGCCATGGCGCTGAAGCCGGATACGGAGGCTCGCTAAATTGCTGCAACTCCAAGAGAGCTTGCGATCGCATGAACGAGTCGTCCAATCGCGCGAGCAGCCACCGCTCAGCCTCGTCATACTGACCCGCCTTTACCAGGGCATGCTGCAAGGTCCCGGGGGCGTCCCTCCCATGTTCACGCAGATAGCCGAGCGCGGCCTCGACCTCGCTGCCACGGTCGAGTTGAACTGCCGCTGCGAGCCGGACGGCCTCAATTTGCATTTTCCCGTAGGCGCTGGCCTTCTCATCGGCGGGAAGCACGGTCATCGCTTCCTCCGGCATGCCCATTTCACAGAGCAGCGAGGCCAGATTGATGGCATGACTGACCTTGTCCGTCGTACCCTGCCACCGCGCGGCACGACGCAGCTGTTCCAGCGCCTCATCGTATCGCCCCAAATGTCGCAGGGCAGTGGCTCGTCCGTGAAAGATCCAGGGAATTTCCGTCACCGAGTCATCGTACGCGTGCACCCCGCCGTTCTCCGTCGACATCCGGCGGTCGACGCTTTCGGCCAGCGTGAGTACTTCCGCATCCATGCGCAGCGCGCTCATGGCATACATCAGACGCACCAACGCCGCCAACGATCGCGGATTACTTTCGACTTCTTCCTTGAATTGTTTGAGTCGCTTGAGAGCGGCGCGATGCGCGTTGCTCTCCACATGCGGAGACTTCAGCACCGGGCGAAATCGAAAATCCGAACGCATGATAATAATGTCGTCCGGATCGTCGATTAAGTTAGCCGTCCGCGCCGCAGGTTCAGGTTCATTCTGCAGAAGCTGCAAGCGCACCAGTTCCAACCAAAATCTGCTCGCCGTTCCCCCGTCCGCAGGGCGCCACCGCCGTTGGTACAGCGCCAAGAGCATGTCGGCGCGGACCTCGGCGGCCTGCGCAACCTGGCTATCCCTAAACACCTGAAAGATCGTGCTGTCGGATAAAAACTCCGCGCCGACTCCCTGCGTGCGTGCAAATTCAGCAACGCATAGCGCCTCATCCGCGACCTCGCCGATTTTCATCGCGGAGGTCAGCCGGCCGCGCCAATCGTCGATGTCCCGCTCCGGCATCTCCGTGGCGCGCACGGCAAAGCGATGGGCATCGCTCGGCTTTCCGATCTGCAGAGACGCATGCGTCCCCAGCGCAAGAGCGAAATGTTGGGTGTCCGCATCCAGCTTGGAGAACGTGGGATCGTCGAGAGCGGCCGAGATCGACGCATACGCTGCCGGCCAATCCTTGGCATTTTCGGCAACGGTTGCGGTCCGCAGAAGGGACCTGACCGACGCGGTTTCTGCCGTTCCTACAACGCCTTCGTTGGCCGAGGACCACGTCGGGAGAACCGTCATGGCTACCGTCATCAGCGTCCAGATCGCTACAGCGCGCATATCTTCCCTGATTGGCCCGCAGCGGGGCGCTGCATCGCAGCGTAAGCCAGTCTTGCACCGCAGGTCAATCGCGACACAACTGTCAAGTCGCATATACGAGTGAGCAGGATAATCGACGCGACACAAGGTTCATGATTTTCAGGTGGCGATGCCGCGAATCAGCTGCGACACTATCTTCGCTCACGCCGCCGTGGATGCGATTCAAATAACCGACAAGTAATGCGGCCCGGGCGAGACCAAAACCAATTGTCCAAAATGTCATTAAAAGGAGTTTTCCATGACCACGGATATTTTGCGGAATACCGCCGCCGCCCTCGCGCTTACCGCGTTGAGTTGCGTCTCCACCGGCATTGCTTTCGCCGACCAAAGCAACGGCGATGACGATCAGTGGACTGATGTGAAAAGCGCGTGCAAATCATTGCCCTCTCATTCTCAGTTGAAGGCGGCACTGGTCGCGGCGAGAAACCAGAGCAACGGCGGCTTCAACTTGGATATGTGGGGCACTCTCGTGAATCGCGACGGCGTCGTCTGTGCCGTGGCCTACACCGGCTCCGCGCTCGGCGATCAATGGCCGGGCAGCCGGGTGATAGCGGCGCAGAAGGCCAACACCGCCAATGCCTTCAGCCTACCGCAGCTCGCGCTGTCGACGGCCAACTTGTTCAGCGCCACGCAGCCCGGAGGCAGTCTGTTCGGCCTACAGGCCAGCAATCCCGTCAGCACTCGTGTCGCCTATCGCGGCGACTCGAATGACTACGGCACGCCCAACGATGCCATGGTCGGTGGCAAAATCGGCGGGGTTAACGTGTTCGGTGGCGGACTGGCGCTGTACACCAAGAAGGGCGAGCTCATTGGCGCCGTCGGCGTCAGCGGAGACTCCTCCTGTGCCGATCACAATATTGCTTGGCGTACGCGTCACACCTTGGTTCTGGACTACGTACCGTCCGGAGTCAGCGGCGACTCGTCACGGCCGGATAATATCGTGTACGACATTACGAACCCCGCCGGCTTCCCGATTGGCGTCAGCGCCAGCGGCTGGGGACATGCCGTGTGCAGTGCGGCTGCGACGGCCGTCGCGGCGACCCTGCCCGTCATTCACTGACGAAAATCGACCGGTGCCGCGCGTCGGCACCGGTCGAATTAAATCAGCTCAAGGCGTCTCCGTTGTTGCAGAGCATCGCGATACCCCACTTCAAAGTCCTCGTAGAGGAATGCCGGTGACAACTGATCGCCAAACAAGGCATGGCGTTGCGGCGACGTTCCTCGCGGCGTCGAGCCCTGCCACACCGCGCGCGGCACGGTGAATTGCGGCAACTCGCCCGCGAGTACATTCGCTCCCAGGATGACCTTCCGCCCATGGCCATCGGGATGCAGCAACAGGGGAATGCGCTGCATGTGGTAATGCGCAATCAGCTTGCCCGCCACTTCACTGGACGACGGCGCCTCCGCCCGGGTCGAAATATCCGCCCCAGCGCAGGGCAATGCCATTACGGATAGTAACGTCGCGCCAAGAAAGCCCAGCCGCCTACGCACGTTCGAACACCGCCGCCAATCCTTGTCCGCCGCCGATGCACATGGTTTCCAACCCATATCGGCCGCCTCGGCGCTTCAATTCATGGAGCAGTGTCGCCAATATCCTCGCGCCCGTTGCCGCAATAGGGTGACCAAGAGAAATACCCGAGCCATTGACGTTGAGACGCTCCGGATCGTTCCAACCCCACCCCTTGAGCACCGACAGGACCTGGCAGGCAAACGCTTCATTGAGTTCAACGAGGTCCATTTGCTCGAAGGACAGACCCGTGCGCTGAAATAATTTAGCGACGGCCGGTACCGGTCCGATACCCATGGTGGCCGGCTCACAACCGGCGGCTGCCCAGCCGACGAGATAACCCATGGGTTCGAGATTCAGGCGCGACAATTGATCCTCGGCCACCACCAAGCAAGCCGCCGCCGCATCATTCTGTTGGCTCGAATTGCCCGCCGTCACGACACCGCCTTTCATCAAGGGCCGCAGGCCGCCCAATGTGGCCATGCTGGTGCCGGGCCTGATGCCCTCGTCGTGGCTGACAATCAAAGGATCGCCTTTCCTCTGCGGCACCTGCAGGGGCACGGTTTCCTCGGCGAACACATTGCGCGCCGTCGCGCGTGCGGCGCGCTGCTGGCTGCGAACCGCGTACTCGTCGGCTTGTTCGCGCGAAATGTCGTATTGCTTGGCCAGATTTTCTGCCGTCTCGATCATTCCGGAAATCTTGCCGAAACGCGCCTCCGGCTGTGAGCGCTCGCGGCCCCGCTCCAAACGATCGTGGAATTTGACGGAGCCCGCTCTGGCGCCCCATCGCATGTCGGTTGAGTAGTACTCCACATTGCTCATGCTTTCCACACCGCCGGCCAACACCACGTCCGCCGCACCGCTCTGAACCATCATGGCCGCGTTGACGATGGCCTGGAGGCCGCCGCCGCACCGCCTGTCGAGTTGCATACCTGGAACGCTAATGGGCATACCCGCTTCCAAGGCAATCCAGCGGCCGGTGCAAGGGGTCTCGCCGTTGGTGTAGGACTGCGCAAAAATCACATCCTCGACGAGCGCTGGATCCAATCGGGTCTTCTCCAGGATGGCCCGCACCACGCTGGCGCCCAACGTCTCCACGGGCAGGGACTTGAGGCTGCCGCCGAAGGTGCCGACCGGCGTACGCAACGGCGCGACGATGGCCGCGCGACGCACGGTAGTACGGTTCATTGACATAGCTGGCTCACGTTTTCTCCAGTTCAGGGCAATCAGGACTGAGTGCATATTGTATTACATTGACCCCGGCGCGTTGTCCGTGGCACTCTCAAAGC
>Ga0302310_10003961_pt1 | contig 11293 bp, 8 predicted proteins | sample III_Palsa_N1_2_FD_200451 | JGI IMG/M metagenome (GOLD analysis project Ga0302310, IMG submission 200451) | Peat permafrost microbial communities from Stordalen Mire near Abisko, Sweden - III_Palsa_N1_2 | ecosystem: Environmental > Terrestrial > Soil > Palsa > Peat permafrost | place: Sweden... | reverse complement strand
CGTTTTCGACTATAGTTCTTTTTCAGCTATCAGGTGTGGTGTATGATACTTTCTTTCAGCCACGGACTATTCTTTGGAACAAGGGAGGCCTTTTCCAATTGTTTGGCTGTAGTCAATATAACCACTACCACAAAACCAGCCAGGATGCCAAACTCGTACCAGCTCATCTGGGCATGATCCTTCAAGGGGCCAGGCATGACCATCTGGTAAAAATCCAACCAATGTCCGAAAATGATCAATACGCCCATGAACGTCATGATCGCCCAGTTCCTCTTGGAGTCACGGGTCATGAGTATCAGGATCGGACACACAAAGTTAATGATCAGATTCAGAAGGAAAATGGGTCTGAAAGAACCCCACAAGCGTATACCGAAATAGGTTGTTTCATCGGGAATATTGGCGTACCAGGTCAGCATATACTGTGCAAACCACAGGTAAGTCCAGAAAATGGAAAACGCAAACATAAATTTACCTAGGTCGTGCAAGTGTTCCTCGTTTGCATATTCCAGGTAACCCTGATTCTTTAAATAAATGACAAACAAGGCGATAAAGGACAACGCAGATACCCAGGTACTGGCAAAAGTGTACCAGCCGTACATGGTGCTGGACCACTTGGCGTCGATGCTCATCAACCATAACCAGGATGGGGCGGAAGAAATACCCACAGCGTAAAAGACGGCAAAAATGGCGCAAATAGTCACCGATTTACGGAAAAAGCTCCTGTCACCTCTTGCGCCGGCGTCTTCGGCAATCGAGTTTTTGCGGTAAGCCGTCCTGGCCCACGCCCAGATGCCCACAAAAAGAAGGGAGGCTATCAGGAAAAATCCTTTTCCCAGGAACCCGCTTTTTCTAAGTAGTTCCTTATCATGGCCGGGCTGTTTCCAGGTATAGATATAATGATCCGGCACCAGGAAAACATAGGTGAGTAATACGACAAGGAGGATCACTCCGCCTACCAGGATATAACCGGAGATGGCTTCGGGCACTCTGCGAATGACCGTTTGCCAGCCACCGTTAGCCAGCGTATGCGCCACGATGAAAAAGAAAGCGGCTACGGCTATCAGGAAGAAGAATGTGCTGTCTTGTATAAGGGATGCCCAGAAACGGGTCGTATCCAGATTTTGCTCCTTCCCGTTATAGAACGGGTGAAGGAAGATGACTCCGAGGAGCAAAGTCAGCACACCTACGGCAATTAATGCCCAGGACCAAGTTTTTAATCGTGCCGGTATTGTGAATTGTTCCTTCATCTTCAAGATTCTTTTATTGCGTGATCGTTAACTTTAGCTTGATTTAATTTTTAGCCGTTGCGGTGCTATCGGTTTTGGGCGCGGTAGTGCCGGTACCAATGGGTTTTGCCGGCGCAACCGAGGCTGCCTGTTTGGACTTAATATACTGGATGATCATCCACCGCTGCTTCCTGCTGAGCTGGGAGGCGTAGCTTCCCATCAGGTTCTTTCCGTATTCTATCGAATAAAACATCTGTCCTTCTGGCATCACCATATACTGCGGGCCGCCCACCAGCATGGCCGGGTGAGAGACAAACGGACCGTTTCCATCCTTATAAAGAGGGCCGTTTCCGTCAAGGTTTGATCCGTGACAGATGGCGCAATTGATATTGAACAGCCTACGGGCTTCACTCATTTGCAGGGAGTCATTGGGAGGCAAAGGGTCCTTTACCTGCTTGGAAGCAATGTAATTGGTGGAATCTCCCGGGGCATCCTTAGCAAGGTGAAAAGGCAATTCCTCGCCCCGGGCTATGGTCCCGGCCACGGGGAGATGGTCGTAATGAACGCCTTCCTTGGTCAGGTCCTCTGTAGAGGCGTACGTTTCATATGCACGGCTGTAAGTCATATCAGGCATATAAATACGCCCGGGCTCCCGCCTTACGCCGTTGCAGGCAAAAAGGACGGTTACCAGTGTGCCAGTCAATACGCCGGAAACAATTTTTGTTGTGTTCATCGCTGTTATGATCAGTTCAGATAATGAGAAATTCTTAAGCCAACTCTTCTTTATACAGCACCTGCTCTTTGTCGTATGTTCCCCACCACCAATTGGCTTCTGCATTCTGCACATTGACTTCAGACGCGCCCACAGTACTCAGGAAGGCTTTTGCTTCGTCTACGTTCGTATGCTCCGTACATTCAATCACCATGACAAAAAGATCGTCTGTAGCGCGGGGATGGAAAACATGCTTCTTAACCCCCGGTGCGATCTGGCATAACCAGCAGAAAGTATACACCATCCCTACGGCCGCAAACAATACCGTCAACTCAAACGTAATAGGGATCATAGCCGGCAGGGGAATATGCGGTTTACCGCCGATATTCATCAGCCAGTCCACGTTAAAAACCCAACTGATGCCTGTGAGGGCCGTGATGGTTCCGGTGATCCCATAGATAAATCCTGCCGTATGCAGACTCGTTTGCCTCAGACCCATCGCGTGGTCAAGACCATGAGGAGGGAAGGGCGTATAGATGTCATGGAGTTTATACCCGGCCGACCGTACTCGCTTTACCGCAGGGAACAGTACGTTTTCATCACCGAAACTTCCTACAACGAACTTTTTGATTGCCATATTCTATCAGTTTGAGGCGCTGCCCATTGGCTAATGGCGCCTTTCTTGTGATTTAATTTTAGTGCGCGTGCGCCGGTTCGTGGTCATGAGTATGCACATGGTCGTGCACAAACTCTTCGACGGTTTGCTCTTCCATGCCTTCCATTTTCGCCTTATAACTTTCTCCGGACGTTTTCAGTACATGCTTGATTTCGTGGATCGCAATAACCGGGAAATATTTGGCGAACAGGAAATAACAGGTAAAGAATAACCCGATCGTTCCCAGGAAGAACCCGACTTCCCAAATGGTGGGGCGGTAAAAGGTTGCCCAGGAAGAAGGAAGGTAATCCCTGTTCAAAGAAGTCACAATGATCACAAAACGCTCAAACCACATCCCGATATTCACCACTACGCTCATGATAAACGTGAACTGGATATTGCGGCGCAATTTTTCGGACCAGAACAACTGGGGAGACACCACATTACAGGCCATCATCGTCCAGTATGCCCATACATAAGGTCCTGCTATTCTGTATTTATAGAACGCCGCGAATTCATATGGATTGCCGGAATACCAAGCCATGAACAATTCGGTAAGGTAGGCGCAGCCCACGATGGAGCCGGTCATGACGATTACCTTGTTCATCGCTTCAATATGCCCGATGGTAATATATTCTTCCAGGGCGAGCACCTTACGGGTGATGATCAGCAGGGTTTGCACCATGGCGAACCCGGAGAAGATGGCCCCGGCCACGAAATAAGGAGGGAAGATCTGCGTATGCCAGCCCGGAATGACGGAAGTGGCAAAGTCCATAGATACGATCGTGTGCACGGAAAGTACCAGTGGAGCGGACAGCCCGGCTAATACGAGGGACAATGCCTCATGCCGCTGCCAGTGCTTGGTGGAACCCGACCAGCCAAACGAAGTCAGACCGTAAAACATCTTCCTGAATTTGGTTTTTGCCCTGTCTCTCAGGGTCGCCAGATCCGGTATCAAACCCGTATACCAGAATAACAAGGATACGGTGAAATAAGTCGAGATAGCAAATACGTCCCACAGCAGGGGAGAGTTAAAGTTCACCCATACCGGTCCCCGGGAGTTGGGATAAGGCATTACAAAGAAAGCCATCCAAACACGCCCCATGTGCCAGATCGGGAATTGCCCCGCGCACATTACAGCGAAGATGGTCATGGCTTCCGCGGCCCTGTTAACCCCCGTGCGCCATCCCTGGCGGAACAACAAAAGGATTGCAGAGATCAAAGTACCGGCGTGACCGATACCCACCCACCATACGAAGTTGGTGATGTCCCAACCCCAACCTACTGTCCGGTTGGTATTCCACTGACCGATCCCGTAGGTCACGGTCCGGTAGAGCGAAAACACGCCGAATAACAGGAAAATGACAGAGATCGTCAGACCAACGTACCATGATTTGCGCGGCTTTACTTCAATGGGCCGGCAGATATCCTCGGTCACCTGGTGATAGGTCTTATCCCCGTCAACTAGCGGTTCTCTGAATGTAGATTCGTACTTTAACAAAGACATTGGGCTCGTATTTTTTAGATACCGGCGTTCCGGCATCTATGGTTGATGCGTTTTGATTATCCTTCGTTTTCTTCCATTGTCATTCCCACAGCCCTCGGCGTATTACGCACCTTGGCCAGGTAGTTCACATTCGGAAGAACGTGCAATTCCTCCAGCGCATAATACATCCGGTTCTTGTGTTCCTTATTGCGGACGTTATAGATCTGGCTCTGCTTATCATTTACATTCCCGAAGATAATAGCCTGTGTCGGGCACGCCTGCATACACGCGGATTTGGCTTCTCCATCGCGCATCGGGCGGCTTTCTTTTTTGGCGTTCAACTTGCCTTCCTGTAGACGCTGCACACAGAAAGAACACTTTTCCATAACCCCGCGGGACCGGACGGTCACATCCGGGTTGAGGACCATGCGGGTCAAAGGATCGTTCATATCGGCAATGACGGGATCCAGCCAGCCTTCATCTATGACGGGCTGCTGATTGTCCGGGAAGCTGTCGGCTCCGTTCCAGTCATACCAATTGAAACGACGTACTTTATAAGGGCAGTTGTTAGCGCAGTACCGGGTACCGATACAACGATTATAGGCCATCTGGTTCAATCCTTCGCTGGAATGGTTGGTGGCATTCACCGGACAAACGTTCTCGCAGGGAGCATTGTCGCAGTGCTGGCACATCATGGGCTGGAAAACGACGTCAGGGTTCTCCATGTCTCCGCTGAAATAGCGGTCGATACGGAGCCAGTGCATTTCGTGTTCCTTGGCCACCTGGATCTTGCCAACGACAGATACGTTGTTTTCTGCGTTACAGGCCACCACGCAGGCTCCGCAACCAATACAGGCGCTGAGGTCCACGCTCATTCCCCAGGCCATGCCGGGACGCTCGTAAAGGTCCGGCTGCTTAAACAAGGTTCCACCCTGGCGGTAATCGCCATTGTATTCCTCTTCCAGCTCCTTGTCCATTTGTCCGAATACGCCGGGAGATTTCTTCCAGGTATCCAGGGTTCCTTCCTTAATAACAGAAGTACGTCCTTCGTATACATTGTGCAATTGCACCTGTGCGATCTTATAGGTTTCTGCAGACTTGGCCACGGTGGCGCCGGTTGCCGAATAGGTAAAGGAAGCTCCTGCATATCCAACAGAAGGATAAGCGTTCTTTCCGATGCCGCCGCCGGCTTTGCCGATCTTTTCATCCCTTCCGTAACCCAGGGCAATCCCTATGACTTCAGGGTGAACACCCGGGATGACGATAGCGGCCAGTGAATATTTCTGATTTCCGACGGTAATATCCAATACCGGTTTATTAATCTCTACTTCGTAGCTGTCATTCACTTTGATCCCCATGGCCTCTGCCATCTTCGGGGAGATCACGGCGTAGTTGTCCCAGACAATACGGGTGATCGGGTCGGGCATTTCCTGCAACCAGGGATTGTTAGCCATCGCCCCGTCTCCCATAGAGACCTTCTGGTACAAAACTACTTCCGCATTCCCGCTGCCTGCCTTGATTTGTGCCAAGGCAGTGGCTGCGCTGGAGACAGACCCTCCATTGAATGAAGCCCCACCGTAAGCGGGAGTCTGTGCCGGTTCCAGGATGCCTTCCTGGATGGCTTTATCAAATGTTTCCTGGGAACCCAGTTTGGATAACCAGTAATTTTTAAAGTAAGTATCGTAGTCCGTGTTATTCCCGCTCCACTTCAACATAGAAGTAGCGAAAGCGCGGGTTTTGAACAAGGGGGAAATCGTTGGTTGAAGGAAAGAAACATACCCGGGCCTGAGTTCTGTGTCTCCCCAGCTTTCCAGGTAGTGGTGAACCGGGAGGACGTACTTGCAGAGAGCCGCTGTCTCATCTTCCACGATGGGGAAAGACACGGTCACAGGTACTTTTTTCAGTCCGCTGATGAACTTGTCGGCCTGGTAATAACTATACACGGGGTTAGGTCCATATATCAGCAAGGCGCCGATGCTCCCGGCATTCATCTCTTCAACCAGTTTCACCAGATCGGAATCAATACCCTGGCGATAGTTCACCGGGTTTGCCCAATCTATGGTTTTTCCATTGGCGCCGATCTGCTCATTGATCGCGTTTACGATGATCTGTACGTTAGGATCGTTGCTGCCGCTTACGACCAGGGCGTTTCCGCCGGCGGCCTTCAATTCCTGGGCGGCCTGCGCGATACCCTTCTTCAAACGGTCACTGCTGAGTGCCGGAGCGTTCACAGACCCGCCTAATGCCTGGTAAAGGCCCAATACCACCCCTCCCAACTCGGAGGGTTTATATGTATAGCGTTCGTCTGCATTAGCTCCCGTCAGGCTGTAAAGGCCCTCAAACTGGAAATGACGGCTCATTTCCTGGTTGGTGTCGGAGATCTTCCTGCCACTGGCGTATTGACGCGCAAAAGTGGTAGGCGTCAGCCAGGTACCCAAAAAGTCTGCATCGATGCTGACAATCACTTTCGCCTTGTCAAACTGATAAGAGGGGATCACCCTTTTTCCGTAGGTCGCCTCTGCCGCCAGCAACAACCCGTTGTAGGAAATGGCATCGTATACCACCTGGCGGCTATTTGGATATTTCTTAATGAACTCGTCAATGGAGGCCTTAATAGTAGGGGAATTAAGGCTGCTCGTGAGCAGTACAATGGGTTTCCCCCCGTTTTCAGCCAGGTCATGACCGATCTTTTTATCGATGGCCTCGTAGGTGACTTCGTTGGTGCCGTCCACTTTTGGAAAGCGAAGGCGATTCACGTCGTATAAGCTCAGTACGGAAGCCTGTACCCTGGCGGAAGTAGTTCCCTTCGTCAGGGTGGACAATTCATTCCCTTCAATTTTAATCGGACGACCGTCGCGGACTTTGGCCAGTACCGGGGTAACATCGCCATCCTGGACGAAAGTGGTTGCATAATAATTAGCCACCCCCGGAATGATATCTTCCGGCTTATTCAGGAATGGGATGGACTTTCTTACCGGCATTTCGCAGCTTACCGCGAAAGCGGCTGCAGCCGTGCTGAAACCCAGGTATTTTAAAAAGTCCCTCCGGGGCGTTTTAGCGTCCAGAAAGCCGCTGTCGTCTGCTTCAAACGGAAGGCTTTCTTTGAATTCATCCTCTGCCAATTTCTTGAAAGCTTCAGAACCGTCTCGTTGTCCAAAACTTTGCCAGTGATTGTTTTCTTCCATATTATTATTAGTCAAAAGGATTAATAGTGACATTTCTGACATTCAGTGCCGCCGATCATCTGAACGGTTACGCTGTCAATCTTATGGTTCTTGATATCGTTGTGGAACTTTTCGTAGATGCTGTAATACCCGTTGTCTGCAAACTGTACTTTGGTGGTACGATGGCAGTTGACACACCAGCCCATGCTCAAAGGAGCGAACTGGCGGACTTCATCCATTTGCTGGATAGGGCCGTGACAGGTTTGACACTGTACTTTACCGGCGTTGGTATGTTGAGCGTGACTGAAGAAAACGTGATCGGGCAGGTTGTGGATGCGGACCCACTCAATAGGCTTGCCATTCCCCGTATAGGTGCGGGTATCCGGATTCCACCCGGCGTATGAATAGAGCTTCTGGATTTCCGCCGTACCATTCACAGGGGTTCCGTCTTCCCTGACCAGGTTGCCTGCGGTACCCGTGTATTCCTTGATCGCCATATGGCAATTCATACACACGTTCACAGAAGGAATATTGGCGTGTTTGCCCTGCGTAGCGAAACTATGACAGTACAAGCAGGAGATCTGGTTGACGCCGGCGTGCACCTTATGGGAGTAAAAGATGGGTTGTTCCGGCTGGTAGCCTTGCTGGCGACCAAGGCCGATTGCTCCCTGCACAAGGTAATAGCCCCCGATGAGGAACAATAGCAGTACCACCAGGGCGATATAGGCCTTGTTCCGGTAGAAAGGAACAGGCTCTCCGCGACGTACGCCTTCTTTGTCATCCGTCAGTTTGCGCAGGTTGCTGTTCACCTGGAGCAAAATGAGGGCGACCAACGCCAGTACCAATGTAAGAACCCCGAACAGGAGCGAGTTATCACTGCTGGGGGCCGCCTGTGTGGCGGCACCAGGTGTTCCACCACCGGCAGGACCGGCGGTCTTGCCAGACTCATCCTTGATATACGCCAGGATGTTGTCGATGTCTTTGTCCGTAAAATTGGCAAAGACAGTCATGGACGAATTGTACTGCTTGTAAAGCTCAGTGGCATATGGATAGCCGCTTTTCAATACCGCCTGGTTGTTTCGGATCCACGAATGCAGCATTTTCTGGTCTGTCCATCGGTCCTGCACACCTGCCAGGGCAGGTCCTACGACCTGCTTATTAACGGCATGGCACGAGGTACAGTTGGTTTGGAACAGGGCCTTTCCGGCGCTGACATCCTGGGCCTGAACCCTGCCAACCATCGAAAGACCACCAATCAGGATTGCTGCTAGAGATTGCTTTAGGATAGTACGATCTTGGAACATAAGCACTTGAATCGTAAAGAATTTGGAATTATATCCGATACGATGTGCAAAAATAAGGGCCGATCTTCACAAACTATTCACATGTTTAAAAAAAAGTTTGTTTAGTATTCATGCGGTTTTCAGGGAATTGTTGGGTTTTACATTCAATTTTTGTCATATTCGTGTCCGCTGTTTTACGGACTTTTTCATGACGATCCGCCGACTTTTTTGTGACGATCATTTGACATGAATTTTACAAAAAAGGGCGTGGTTTGCAGAAGGCAACCTCAACACATGGATAATAAATCAGATATAAACCTCGCCATTTTTGCTTCCGGCGCCGGGAGCAATGCACAAAAGATCATTGACCATTTCCGGGATCATCCCCGAGTCAGGATAATATTGATCGTTTGTAACAAACAGGGGGCCGGGGTGCTTGACATTGCCGCCCGGGAGGAAATAGAGGCTTTGATGATTGAGAGGGAAAGGTTCGGGAAGGGAGATGGCTATGTCCCCGTCCTTCAGGAAAAGCAGGTTGATTGGATCATCCTGGCCGGTTTCCTTTGGAAGGTACCTACTGCGCTGACCCTCGCTTATGCGGCCCACATCCTCAATATCCACCCCGCCCTTCTCCCCAAATACGGGGGCAAGGGAATGTATGGTCATTTCGTACACGAAGCGGTAATAACCGCCGGAGAGGCAGAAAGCGGCATTACCATCCACTACGTGGATGAGCAATACGACCATGGGCAGCCCCTGTTCCAGGCGACCTGCTCCCTGGAACCGGGAGAAACGCCGGAGAGCCTGGCCCGTAAAATCCAGGTATTGGAACACCGGTACTTCCCGGTGATCATTGAGAAAGCCGTCCTGGGCAATTGAGAAAATCGCCCGCCTCTTGTCGCGGGCGCCTTCTCCTTATATACTCTTAGGAGAACACCTTGTCCGCCTCAGTACCGGAGCAGGGCCTCGATCATTTCCCCCATCCTGGCTTTTGCGAGGAATTGCTGCTCCAGTTCCAGCCGGAAGGGGATGGGCGTATCCAGGGACGCGCAACGCATCACCGGCGCGTCCAGCAGGTCAAAACAGTGCTCCCCGATCCAGGCGGCCAATTCGGCGCCCACGCCTCCGGTTAACGTAGCTTCGTGGAGGACCAACACCTTCCCCGTCCGGGAAACGGAGGACCGGATAGCTTCATAATCCAATGGAAGCAATGTTCTCAGGTCAAGAATATCATATGCATTACCCGGGTCCTCCCGGGCATATTCCATTGCCCAGTGTACCCCGGCCCCATAAGTGATGATGCTGATGTCATCGCCCCGGCTGACCAGGCTGGCCTTTCCAATAGGGATTTCATAGGGTTCCCCGGGCAGGTGTCCGCTGATACTCCTGTAAAGACCCTTATGTTCAAAAAAGAGTACCGGATTGGGGTCATTTATGGCCGCAATTAGGAGCCCCTTTGCGTCTGCAGGGGTGGACGGATAAACTACTTTCAGGCCGGGTACGTGAACGAACCAGGCCTCCGAGCTTTGAGAATGAAAGGGCCCCGCTCCGACTCCCCCGCCTGTGGGCAGGCGAACTACTACGTCGGCTGGCTGACCCCACCTATAATGAATTTTAGCAAGGTTATTTACAATCTGATTAAACCCACACGTCACGAAATCAGCAAATTGCATCTCCACTACGCTTTTGAAGCCTTCCAGGCTTAATCCGAGGGCCGCCCCCAGGATAGCGCTCTCGCACAAGGGGGTATTTCGAACCCTCGCCTTTCCAAAGGACTCCACCAGTCCCTCTGTAATTTTAAAAGCGCCCCCGTATTCCGCTATGTCCTGGCCCATCAGGATCAATTTCGGGTGGGCTTCCATGGATTGCTTCAATCCTTCACTGATGGCGTCGACCAGACGTTTCTGACGGACTTCGCCCACGCTGTCGGGACCTGCTTCATCAGCGCTTTCCGTCTCTATCACCGGAATCCTGCTCCCGCTTATGTAAGGATAGTAAACGTCCTTCAACTCTTCCGCTACCCCGGAGCTGGTTATGGCCTCTTCAGAAGCCTCTTTCAATTGGCTCTCTATATATTCCTTCCATTCCCCTCTGATAGCGACCACGGCGCCTTCATCCAATACACCCGTTTCTACCAGGTATCCTTCATAACAAGTCAGCGGATCCCTGGCTTCCCATTCCTGTAACAAATGGGCCGGAACGTATTTGATGCCGCTGGCCTCTTCGTGCCCTCGCATACGGAAAGTCATACACTCGACCAGATAAGGCTTTCTTTCCCGGATACAGTAATCCCGTACGCCCCGGATGGTATCCAGTACTGTCAGCACATTATTACCTTCAATGCGCACTCCCTCCATCCCATATCCTTTGGCACGGTCCACCAGGCTTTCACAATGGTATTGCTCATTTACAGGAGTACTGAGACCGTACCCGTTATTCTCAATCAGGAAAATCACCGGCAACCCCCAAACAGCCGCTACATTAAGGGCTTCGTGGAAATCTCCTTCACTGGTCCCTCCGTCCCCGGTGAAAGCAAGGGAAACCTTTTTTTCATTATTCAGTGTATGTGCGAGTGCTGTCCCGCAGGCAATGGCCAACTGCGGACCCAGATGGGATATCATGCCGCATATATGATGCTGGAGGCTGCCAAAATGAAAACTCCTTTCCCTTCCTTTGCTATATCCATCCGGATGCCCTTCCCACTGCCTGAATAATTTTGAGAGCGGCATGCGTCGGCTGGTGAACACCCCCAGGTTCCGATGCAGGG
>Ga0302310_10003956_pt1 | contig 11300 bp, 11 predicted proteins | sample III_Palsa_N1_2_FD_200451 | JGI IMG/M metagenome (GOLD analysis project Ga0302310, IMG submission 200451) | Peat permafrost microbial communities from Stordalen Mire near Abisko, Sweden - III_Palsa_N1_2 | ecosystem: Environmental > Terrestrial > Soil > Palsa > Peat permafrost | place: Sweden... | reverse complement strand
CGCGCGCTCGACTTCACCCGCGACTGCCACAAGCTCGGCCTAGTCATCCATGGCGACTTCATCCTAGGCCTCCCCGGCGAAACCCGCGAATCCATTCGCAATACCATCGACTTCGCCAAGCAGCTCGACTGCGAGACCATTCAGGTCTCCATCGCTCACGCCTTCCCCGGCACCGAGTTCTTCGACTACGCCAAGGAGAACGGCTTCATTACCAACGAAGCCATGAGCGATGAGGGCGGCCACCAGATGGCTCACATCGAGTACCCCGGCCTCCCCGTCGAGTACGTCATGGAGATGGTGCACAAGTTTTATGACGAGTACTACTTCCGCCCCAAGGCTGCCTTCCGCGTAGTCTGGCAGGCTATCGTCAACCGCGACGTGCCACGTCTCTACACCGAGGCCAAGTCTTTCATGAGCCTTCGTTCCAAGCGCAATAAAGCCGTCCGCGCCGTCAAGGAAGCCAACGCCGCCAAGGCCCAGGAATCCGTCAGCATGAACGCGTAACTCTCCGGTTTCTAAAGCATCTAAAGAGCGGTCAGCATGCAGATGCTGGCCGCTTTCTCTTAGCCTTCACCACCTGAACGGATCGACAAGTATGCAACACACCCTCACCCCCCGCCGCTGGCTCGTTCTCGTCGCCGTCATGCTCGGCGCCTCCATCGGCGATGCTCTTCTCGGCATCGGCATGAAGCAGCTCGGCCCTGTCTCCCTCCATCACCTCAGCGCGCTCTTCTTCGCCCTCAAAAGTCCCTGGATCATCTCCGGCATCATCGTCCTCCTCGGCTTCATGGCCTGTTACATGACCGCTCTCAGCTGGGCCGACATCACCTTCGTCCTCCCGGCCACAGCCTTCGGCAACGTCATCGTGACCATCCTCTCCCGCTTCTGGCTGCACGAGCACGTCTCACCCTCCCGCTGGCTCGGCGTCGCCCTCATCGTCATCGGCGTCGGCTTCGTCGCGAACGGCCCCTCCCGCACCGAGCACGCCTCCGTAGAAGTTGAGGCCCTCCCATGAACCCCACCACCCTCCACACCTGGGCAACCATTGCTGCCGTCGTCATCACCGCCACCGCCGGCGACATCCTCATCGCAGGCGGCATGCGCAAGCTCGGGGACCTTGACGATATCCGCGCGAAATCCGGCCTCCTCGGCGCGATCAAAGCTGTACTCTCAAGCGGCATGTTCCTCGCCGGTATCACCTGCATGGCGCTAAGCTTTTTCTCGCTCCTCTTCGCGCTCTCCGGAGCAGACCTCAGCCTCATCGCACCCGCAACAGCCTCTCTCACCTTCATTACCACAGCCGCAGCGGCAAAGTTCTTCCTCAAGGAAAACGTAGACGGCCGCCGTTGGATCGCCGCACTATTCGTATGCGCCGGTGTAGCCCTACTAGCAAAATAAACGCGCGCAAAGTAGCATGCCATTCCGACCAACGGGAGGCCATCCAACTCACCCTCACCAAGATAAGGTATACAAGTCACGAAGTGACCGCCCCACGCGAAGTGGGCCCGTCCGGCAGGACACCTCACCAGGTATAGAAAATCCACCTCAGCCCCGGCTAAACCACCGCATGAACCCACCAGCCGCAGCTAACTCTGCCGCCCCGTCCCGACAACAATCACATCGCTATGTTCTGCCCCACTCACGAAACCATCCGGTTGCGCACAGCCATCCCCATCCCCTGCGCCAGAATCATCAGTTTTCTCGAAGTCGGCACACTCACGCGCTCAGAAAAAACGTCGTAGTTCTTCGCCATAATCCGTTCGAGAAGCCCGCGGTAGATCGTCACCAGAACCCACAGCGCAGCGCGGCTATCCTTATCGATCAACGGCAGCAACTCCTCCGCCGCTGCATAGTACACAAGCGCCCGCGCCGCCTCCTGCGCCAGCAAGCTCCGCACAACCTTCGTCTCAGCCTCTCGCCGAACCACCTGCAACAACTGCTTCACTTCCACCCTACCGGCACTCAGATCCTGCAGCGGAAGATAGATCCTACCGCGTTCTGCATCCTCGCTCACGTCTCGCAGAATATTCGTCAACTGAAACGCAACCCCGGTCTTCTCCGCCAAATCCTCCGCCCGAGGATCCGTATACCCAAAGATCCGGATACAAACCAGCCCCACCACCGAAGCAACCAGGTAGCAGTACCGATACAACCCCTCGAAATCCTGATACACCTGCAGCGTCTGCGTCTTATCTGCCACCGTTTCAGTTACAGAAACCATCCCCGCCTGGCTTCCCTCAATGTCCAGGTCCATCGTCGTGCCGCGTACCAAATCCTCCAGCAACGCATCCGGAATCGCAAATCTCTTCTGCGTATCATTCAACGCCAGAAAAACCGGATCCTCCGACACTCCACTACGCCGCGCCGCACGCCATGCCTCAAGCCAATCCCCCATCACCACTCGCCGCTCTGCTACCGGCAGCGTCTCATCGTCGGAGATATCGTCAGCGCGCCGCATAAACGCATACACCGCACACATCGCATTCCGCTTGTGCTCCGGTAGAACGCGAAAGGAGTAGTAGAAATTCTTGGCCTCCCGCTGCGCAATCCCCGCGCATACGGCATAAGCTTCAGCAATGGTCACGAGGCCAACCCCACACGCACCTTGCCGGCCAGCGCCTCCATCAGCAACCCCACCTTACGCGCCTTCGACACCACAGGCCTGCCGCGAAGCACATCAAAGTCCTGCCTCGCGATGCCATTCAGAATCGCCTCCCCACCCTTGCGAAACAAGTCCAGCACCACCTTCAGTTCTTTATCCACATGCAGGCTGATCTCACCACCTTCAAGCAGCATCGCCCGCGTCCGCATCACCAGTTCCTGTATCATCCCGCGAAACTCCGGCGTAAACACCCGCCCCTCGATCTGCCCTTCCTCCACCCCAAACCGTAGCATCGACTCCGCAGGAATATACCGCCTTCCCCGCTCCTTATCCTCCACCACATCCTGCCAGAAGTTCGCCAGTTGCAGCGCCGTACAAACCTTGTCCGACATCAACGCCCGTGCTTCATCCGTATACCCACACACCCAAAGCACCAGCCGTCCCACCGGATTCGCCGAGTAGTGCGAATACTTCAGCAACTCCTCCCAGCTCTCATACTCCGTCTTGTACTGATCCATCCGAAACGCATGCAGTAGATCCAGGAAAAGCTGTCGCGGCGGATCGCACTCGCGAATCGTCTCATGAAGCGCCACAAACACCGGATGCATCGACCGCTCCGGCGCGTCGTAGCACTCCTCCAGCATTGCTCCCCATGTAGTCAGCAACCGGGTCGCCACCCCGAGATCCTCCACTCCATCCCCCAGATCATCCGCCACCCGGCAATACGCGTAGATACTCTCGAAGTGGGGCCGCACCTTAGCAGGTAGAAAAAACGTCGCTACATGGAAACTCTCAGAGTGCATGGTCGAAAGCTCTCTGCACCACGCCTGCGCCTCTGCAAGAGTTGGCCTCTCCGACGGCGTCAGATATTCCGGAGGAGCACCAACCAGCGCATGTTGCGTCGCCGTCGTCTCGCTCATCGTGGCCCGCCCTCGGGAAATACCGCCGTCTTGATATCCCGCGCCCACCCATTGTTCCTGTCCAGCATTCCCGCAAAAATCGCCGGCACCTCATCGAGCCCTGCACGCCCCGTAATGTACTCCGCACACTTGAACCGTCCACTCGTCACCAACTCAAACGCCGTCCGGCAAGTTGCCGGCGTGTGGTGAAAACTCGCCTTCAACGTTATGTCCCCATAGTGCAGCCGGTTGGTATCGAGCTTCACCTTCGTCCCACTCGGCGGCCCACCAAAGAAGTTCACCAGCCCGCCCTTCCGCACCATATCGACCGCCCACTCCCACGTTGTGGGGGTCGCCACGGCTTCGATCACAACATCAGCTCCCCGTCCCTCATTCGTCAAGGCACGCGTAGCCGCAACAACATCCTTGACCCCATCCACCAGAACCACCTCGCTCGCCCCAAACAGCTTCGCCGCGCCCACCTGGTTCTCGCGCTTCACCACCGCAATCACATCTAAACCGGCAATCTCCGCCGCGTGCATAAACATCAACCCGATCGGTCCCGCTCCGATCACCACCATGGTATCCCCGGCCCGAGCTTCACTCTCCTCCAGGCCCCGCACCACGCAAGCCAGCGGTTCAGTCAGCGCGGCATACTCCAGCGGGACCCCATCCGGGACCAACAACGTATTCTTCTCAACGATCCGCGCCGGTATCCGAATAAACTCCGCGTAAGCCCCATTGTTAAAAAGCAAGTCCTCGCACAAGTTCTGCTGGCCATGCCTGCAGAAAAAACACGCATCACACGGCGCCGAGTTCAATGCCACCACCCGATCCCCCACCTTGAACCCCGTCACCCCGACGCCGACCTCCTCCACCACCCCGGCCAACTCATGCCCAAACGGAATCGGCGGCTTCAACATCATGGCGTGGTAGCCTCGCCGATAGACCTTCAAATCCGTTCCACAGGTCAGCGCGGCACCCACACGCACGACCAGTTCTCCGGCTTCGGCCTGCGGCACTGCCACGCGCTCCAGCCGCAGATCTTCCTTGCCGTACAACACCGCCGCCGTCATCTCAGCTTTCACTCTTCTATCTTCTCATCCCCACCCGGTCGATGCACCCTTCGATCGCCCCGTAACCCCTTAAAGAACCTGCAATCTTCGTCTCGGCATCTGCATCTGATAATCTGAGCCACATAAACATGCCCTTTGTCTCTCCAGAGATCTTCGCTAAGCAAACACTTGCCTCGATCCAGGACTACTCCATCCTGTCCTGGCGTGCCGTCTCTAACCTCTTCACACGCCCGCGTTACATGGCCGACATCTACACCCAGATGGACTACATCGGCGTCGGCTCCATGCCCATCGTCGTCCTCACCGGATTCTTTACCGGCTGCGTCCTCGCCCTCCAGTCCGCCACCTCGCTCGAAGCCTTCGGCTCCGTCAGCCTCACCGGCAACCTCGTCGCCCTCTCCATGGTCAAGGAGCTCGGCCCCGTCCTCACCGGCCTCATGGTCTCCGGACGCAACGCCTCCGGCATGGCCTCCGAGATCGGCTCCATGAAGGTTACCGAGCAGATCGACGCCATGCGCGCCCTCGGCACCGACCCCGTCCGCAAGCTCGTCACCCCGCGCCTCTACGCCACCATCTTCATGCTCTTTTTCCTCACCATCATGTCCGACGCCTGCGGTATCGCCGGCGGCGCTCTCATCAGCATCGTCCTGCTCGGACTCAACGGCTCATCCTATTTTCACAACTCCTATCGTGCTCTCCAATACGGGGACGTCGTACAGGGTCTCGCCAAGCCCCTCTTTTCCGGCTTCATCATCGCAACCGTCGGTTGCTATTTCGGGATGAACACAAAAGGGGGCACCCAGGGCGTCGGTAAAGCCACCACCCAGGCCGTCGTCATCTCTTCGGTCTTCATCATCATCGTCGACCTCCTCGTCACGCGCGCCATGATCGGCGTCTTCGGCAGGTAAAGGCAGGAATTCACACCATGATGGCAGACCTCGCCCAATCCGGCTCCGCAACGCTCCAGCAGGAGCCAGACTCACAGGAGCCCATCGTCGTCGTCGACGATGTCTCCATCATCTTCGACGTCAAACCCGTCCTCCAGAACATCTCCTTCACCGTCCAGCGCGGCGAAACCCGCATCATCCTCGGCCCGGCAGGCGGCGGCAAATCCGTCCTCATGAAGCTCGTCAACGGCCTCCTCAAGCCCGACACCGGATCCATCCACGTCTTCGGCCACAACGTCTCCACCATGCCCGAAGTCGACCTCTTCAAACTCCGCAGCCGCATCGGCATGGTCTTCCAGGAGTCGGCCCTCTTCGACTCCCTCTCCGTCGGTGACAACGTCGCCTACCGCCTTCACGAAGATCACGTCCCCGAGGAGGAGGTCCACAGCCGCGTCGTCGAAGCGCTCCAGTTCGTCGCCCTCGAAAACACCATCGAAAAGTTCCCCTCCGAACTCTCCGGAGGAATGCGCCGCCGCGTCTCCATCGCCCGCGCCATCATCACCAATCCCGACCTCATCCTTTACGACTCCCCCACCGGCGGCCTCGACCCCATCACCTCCACCACCATCATCGACCTCGTCATCAAACAGCGCGACGTCACCCAAACCACCTCGCTCGTCATCACCCATCGCATTCAGGACGCCTACCTCCTCGCCCGCAGCCGCTTCAATCCGCAAACTGAAAAGGTCGAGCAGATCCCCAACAACGGCATCGACGACAGCACCAAATTCCTGGTCCTCAACGAAGGCAAAGTCGTCTTCGACGGCACCACCGAAGAACTCGTCCACTCCAACGACCCCTGGCTCAAGGAATACCTCTCCTAATCTTCCTCGCAATGGCTCCGGTTCTCCGCCACACCCCGATACACCGGCCATTCACTGAGTTTGAGTGATAATAGTTTCAGGATCGTCCAGTTCACTGCCTCGGAGTGTGTATGAGCCGGGTCCTCGTCATTGGAAGTCACGCGAAGGTGAGCCAGGAGGTCGGCAGCGCACTCGCTGCCGCAGGTTTGCCTTTGGAGTATGCTGCCGGGCACGTCGACACCCTGCACCGATTGCGCAAGCGATCCTTCGGCGTCGTCATCACCAGCCCCGACAGCGCTCTCGATGAAGACCTCGCCCTTCTCGAGGAGATGCGCGCCATCAGGCCTGGCGTAAAGTGCATAGTCCTCGCCAGCCACGGCACTCCCGATGATGTCATCGCCGCTCTGCGTGCCCGCGTGTTCGCCTGCTTCACTCCCCCGTTCGACGCATATAACATCGCCAACCTTGCGCGTCGCGCGGCCTCCGACAATCAATGGCGCGACGACATTCATGTTCTATCCGCTCGCCCCGGCTGGGTGTCAGTCCGCGTCAACTGCCGCGTAGTCAACGCTGAGCGCCTCATGAGCTTCGCAAAAGAACTCAACGCTCAATTACCGCAGGACATCCAGCTAGACTTGATGCTGGCATTGCGCGAGATCCTGATGAACGCAATGGAGCACGGAGCCGCTTTTAATCCCGAACAGGTCGTTGAACTCACCTGCATTCGCACCGGAAGATCCATGGTGTTTTACCTGCGCGATCCCGGATCCGGCTTCCGCCGCGAATCGCTCAGCCACGCGGCCATCGCAAATCCCACCGACGATCCCACCAACCACATCCTGCAGCGCGAGCAGGAAGGAATGCGCCCCGGCGGATACGGTCTTCTCGTCGCAGCCGGCACTGTAGACGAGTTGATCTACAGCGAAATCGGCAATGAAGTAGTCCTCATCAAATACCTCGACTCACCCCCGCACTTCAAAACAACATAACTCACGATCCACCATAAGAAAAAGACTGCGAATCTCCCTCAGGCCTTGGCCTGCGTATCTCTCAGAGGAACGATGTGACCTGCGGCGCGAAGATAGCGGAAGAGATGATCCAACGGTGGCTTGGGTAAAAAATCGTCCAGAGTCATCAGATCACGGTCAGCGGACTCCCGCAAAAGGCCTTCGGGAAAGCCCCCAAGCGCAGCGATCAACACGTCCTTCTGCATGGGAGCGACATAGATCGTAACGTCGGTGGAGAGCAATCGACCGAAGCCTTCTAACACGGCGCCGGGCGAAGCCTGAAACACAGTCTCTTCCATCAAATGAAGAAACATCGAGATCCAGAGGACCACCCGGACGGGAGCAGCCGTATAGCGGCGAAAGTAATTCACAGCCTGGTAGCCCTCCTCATAATTGGTGACCACAACCGTGCCTAAGGGAACAAGCTGCTCGATCAGAGCCAGTAACTCTGCGTTATCAGAGGCCGCAGGGCCTTCGAGATTTCGAGCGTTCACTTCAAGGACGGCTAGAGGTTCGCGATCAGTGGGGATCCCTTCAGCCAGGAACTCCCGTCGCGCAGACTGGATCGCTTCCAGAGCAGATGGACCGGCATGGCCGCGCAAGGTCCTCTGCACGATCAGTGGACGCTTGCGAAGAGGAGTAGCTGGCTCGACCGCCTTGGCCTCGGAATCGAAGACCAACGCACGGCACATATCTGCGCGAAGCAGGTTCAGGCACCACAGCCGCGAATCTGCACCGGCGAACACAGGACCACTCAGTTCAAGAACGTCGATCTCCAGCCGCTCAAGGGATAAATCATCGAACAGCCCAGCCAGAAAGTCTCCCTGCGAAGACCGCTGGTGATAGCACGCATAAATCAAATTCACCCCAAGCGTGCAGATGGCCTGCTGCTGCAACTGCGCCGTGGAATCCCCCAGATTGATGTGGAGAAGAATCTGATTCGGCTCACCACCGGGCTCGGCCTGGAAGCGGAAACCAAGCCAACCGTGCTGTTCATTGGTCCCCTGATAATTTCGCGTGGCGACAGTATCCGCAAAAACGAAAAATCGAGTGTGTGCGCCGCGATCTTTGCCAAGCCGGCTGAGCAGAATCTCATACTCGTGGTCGAGCATTGCCAGCAGGCGCTCCTTGGAAACGTAACGCGTACCAGCACCATAGATGTCGTCGCTAACGGTCTTATCGTAGGCCGAGATAGCGGACGCGACCGTTCCCGAAGCCGCGCCAACACTCAGAAACCATCGAGCCACCTCCTGACCGGCTCCAATCTCGGCAAACGTTCCGTAGAAGGAAGCCTCCAGATTGATCGCCAGTGCTTTCGCATGAATGTCGGTAGATTGCTGAAGTATCGAGTTGGGCATGATTGTCTCCGTTAAGGAATTCAACATGGGCGGGAGTATAGCGCAGAGTGAGCAAGAGACCGCACTCGTCGCGACGCCCTCTCTTCAGTAGTCGGCACATCCAATACTTCAGTCAATCCACTTGACGGAAATGTCGCGCAGGTAACGCAAGAGCCCCCGTCACAGGAGAGAACCAGCCACACCAGCACCCGATGTATAGATACCCTAGCGCTTTCCTTTCTTCCACTCCTCGTAAGGAATTCGCGGAATATTCAAAAATGAATCCCGCGTCTTCACATAAGCTCCCAACCCATTCATCCGTCCAATCGCATGCAACTCCTCCGACAGCACATAAGGCCCCGCCGGATCGACGAACTTGTCTTCGATATAAATCGACACCACCCGCCCCAACACAATCCGCGACCGACCAATCTCCATCGTCGTAAACTCTTTGCACTCGAGCGCAGCATGCGCCTCTGCAATGCGCGGCACCTTCACCACCTGCGACGGCGCCGTGGTAAATCCGGCCATCTCCAACTCATCGAACTCCGCCGGAAAATCCGTAGCGCAGATATTCATCTGCTGCGCGATATCCTCAGTCACCACATTCACCACAAACTCCCCTGTCCGCCGAATATTCCGCGCCGTATCCTTCGGCACATAATCACTCTCAGGCCGATTCATCACTCCCATCCCGATGATCGGCGGATCGGTGCAAAGGTAGTTGTAAGAACTGAAAGGCGCAGCATTCATCCTGCCCTCGTGATTCATGCTCGTAACCAGCGCAATCGGCCGAGGCGCAACCAATCCGATCAGCAGGTTATAGGTCACACGCGCCTTTATCTTCTCAATATCAAAAATCATCTCGACTCCCTGTATCCTTCAGCAGCCTAGCACCGACCCTTGCCGTCTGCCTTCTTGCTGTTGCCCTTCTTGTTCTTGCCCTTCTTGTTCTTGCCCTTCTTGTTCTTGCCTTTCTTGTTTTGCCTTTCTTGTTTTGCCTTTTTTGTTTTGCCTTTTTTGTTGTCATCCCCGAAGGGGATCTGCGGTTGTCGTTGCTGTTGTCGTTGTCGTTGTCGTTGCTGTTGTCGTTGTTCCTGCCGCTGACCTCGCTTTCTCGTCCCCAAACATTCGTCATCCTGCGCGAATTTGCTCACGGCACTTCGTGAGCAACGCAGTCGAAGGATCCCCGTACTTCGTTTTGCCGTTGCCCTTCGCTTTCCTTGTCACAGCTCCTAACAGAAGCCCAAGCTTACGGAGTTTATGCTTTCACCCTTTCCCTCCGACATGGCTCCATTCTGCAAACCAGAAATCCCTCGCGATCCAACCTCCCCAAACCCTTGTCAAGCCCCCAAACATCGAAAACCCGCACCAGGCAAGGAGAATCGCGTGGCGTATCAGTTATCCCAAATCGGATAGACTTAAAGTAGCGGTTGAATAAAAACGTCGGCCAGCCGCAAGTGCTTACTACATTCCTTCTTATTCGGTCATAAGTCCTTCAAATGCAATATTTTGCAGGTAAGTCCTTTTGTCGGAATATTTTACAGACACCACCCCTGTCTAAACTACTCCAAATAAAAAACTTACGTCCAAAATACCCCCTGTGGGGAGGGGGGAGGGGGTGCGTCTCAGTCGGCTAACCAAAGCTGGCCAACGAGGTCGCCAATACAAAGCCACGCACTTCACCACAACAGCCACACACCGCACCACAAATTCACCACAAAATGAAAACGCCCGTAGAGCCGAAGCTGCTCCACGGGCGTAGCAATCTGAGAACGAAAAAATGGAGAGAGCGATACTTCAGCCCTCTCCCCAACGACAACTTAGTAAGGCCGGTAGTAGCCCGGACCGTAGTAATAGCCCGGAGGCGGAGGAGGAGGATACCTGCGGCGGAACTGCGGATCCGCTCCCACTGGAACACCTGCACTGAGCCGGTTCAGCTCAGCCTGCGACACAGTGGTTATATCCGCCGGCTGCGTCAGATGGAACACCAGGATCGCCTCAGGCGGCAACGCAGCCTCACCTTTGCCCGAAGCCGCCGACACGCCCAGACCAGCCACGCCGCCGACACCCGCGCCAACCGCAGCACCCACACCGCCACCAGCCACACCGCCGATCAAAGCGCCAACTGCACCCAAACCAACCGTGTTCGCGACCGTACTCCCAGTCTTGTCGGCCCCCTGGTGCCACCAGAAATCAGTAGCAATCGGATAAACCCTGCCACCGAGCGAAACAGAATTGAGTTGCAACTTCAACTCGCCTTTGCCCTTCAACTCGCCCGCAGTGTGCACCGCAACCACGGTTCCCTGAATAGAAGCACCTCGAGGGATCGCGATCGCGCCACCAGCAACCACATCATTCAGAACCACGCCGTCAAACGTCGTTCCGACCGTGGTGCTCTTGCTATTCATCCCCTGGTTGATCCGAACCCGAAGGTTCGTTCCAATCGGCACAACGACAGCGTCTCCGCCCCTCTGCGCCACATAAGGCCGAGGCGGAGGATACTGCGGCGGGTAAGGCTGACCATACGCCGGATACTGACCCTGCTGCTGACCCTGGTAAGGTGGCGGATATTGTCCCCCTTGCTGAGGAGCCCCATAAGCGGGCGGATACTGGCCAACTTGCTGCT
>Ga0302310_10003950_pt1 | contig 11308 bp, 5 predicted proteins | sample III_Palsa_N1_2_FD_200451 | JGI IMG/M metagenome (GOLD analysis project Ga0302310, IMG submission 200451) | Peat permafrost microbial communities from Stordalen Mire near Abisko, Sweden - III_Palsa_N1_2 | ecosystem: Environmental > Terrestrial > Soil > Palsa > Peat permafrost | place: Sweden... | reverse complement strand
ATGCCCCGCGGCGGTCACCATGCTCAGATCGCGCGGCGAGAATTTGAACCGCAATGTTCTCGTCTCGCCGGCGTTCAGATGCACACGCTGAAAGCCGCGTAGGGCAACGCGCGGAGCTCCGTCGACAGTGGGAAAGTTCAAGTACGCCTGTGCCACTTCATCGCCGGCCAGTTTCCCGCTATTGGTCAACGCCACGTCGGCAATCAGTGGCTCTCCGGCGTGGATGGTCCGTTTCGGTAGGGTGATTTTGCCATACGAGAAGTGGGTGTAGCTCAAGCCATAGCCGAAGGGGTAGAGCGGCTTGCCGTCGAAATAGCGGTATGTTCTGTGAGCCATGGCGTAATCGCCGAATGCCGGCAGTTGCCCCACGTCTTGGTAGAAGGTGATCGGCAGCCGGCCCCCGGGATTGTTTCGGCCCGATAGCGTCTCGGCAATGGCGGTACCGCCTTCCTCGCCAGGATAAAACGCCTCGACTACCGCGTTGGCGGCGCGGCTCTCCTTGTCGACAGATAGGGCGCTGCCATTCGTCAGTACCAGTACCAACGGCTTACCGGTCTTCGCGAGTGCCTTAACGAGTTCACGTTCCGGCAGCGGTAGATCGAGCGACGTGCGATCGCCGCCTTTGAAGCCGGCCTCGGAGACTTCCATTTCTTCGCCCTCGAGCATGCTGGTAATGCCCACCACCGCTACCACGACGTCGGCTGCGCGAGCGGCCGCCTGCGCGGCGTCTTGCATGTGGGGCCCCGGCGTCACCCAGACGAATTGCAGTTGTCGCGGGCCGCCGTCTTCCGGTACCTCGTAATCGATCGAATAGTTCGTGGCCTTATGGGCTTCCAGCTGGGTCGAGCCCAACCGCGCAAATGTTTCCCAGCCCGGGGTGCGGGTGATATGCCGGCCGTCAACCGACAACAGTGCGGGGCCGTGCGACTGAAGCCCCAGATTGTACGTGCCGCTGACCGGGGCGACGAGTTGGCCTTCCCAGCGGATCGACGCTAACCGCTCTCCGGCGCCCGCCGACGGAACCGTCAGCGTCGAGAGATCGATGCTGTCGACGTCCGGGGCCGATGCGCTGCGTTCGTGCTCGGCGCCTTGAGTGGACTTGAAGGTGTAGGTCACCTTGATGTGCCCCTTCAGCGCATCGGTCGGCAAGGGGGCACTGCGATCATCCAGGAAAGTAGTGCCGGGAGTGAAGCTTACATTGGCGGCCCCAAATTCGGCGCGCATACCTTCCAGTACGGTGACTGTATGAGTGGGTGTGCCATTGTAGTTACCCAGGAGTACCCGGGTCTCATCCGCCAGTGGTCCAATGACCGCAATCTTCGTACCGGTTCGACGCAGCGGCAGCAGGCCATCGTTCTTCAAGAGCACCATGGACTCGTTGCCGAGCTTGTGCGCCCAGGCTCGATGGGCGGTGCCACCCATCAAGGCGGGGTCATTGTGATTGAATTTGACCATGTCGGGAGGGTCCAATAACCCCAGTTTGAAGCGCGCGGTGAGCGTCCTGACGAGAGAGCGATCGAGTTCCGACTCCTTGAGGGCCCCGAGCTTCACGGCGTCGATGTAAGCGTGGTAGTCGTGATCGTCCGTGACCTTTATATAGTCGGTGCACTCGTTATCCATACCGCGCTGTACCGCGATGGCGGAGGCTTCGGGTTGCGTCGGTGTGAAATGATGGTTCTTGAAAATATCGACCACCGCTGCACAGTCTGAGACCACGTATCCACGGAAACCCCATTTTCCTCGTAGCTGGTCCTCGAGGAGGAACTCGTTCGCACAGGCCGGCTGTCCATTGATGCTGTTGTAGGCGCACATGACGGAACCGGCGTGCCCCTCGGTCACCGCCGCGCGGAAGGCGGGGAGGTAGGTATCGAGTTCATCATGTTTGCTGACCGTGATGTCGTCCACATGCCGAGAAGGCTCAGGGCCTGAATGGACGGAGAAATGCTTGGGCGTCGCGATGGCTAGGAAGTAGTGCGGGTCATCGCCTTGCAGACCCTTGACGTAGGAGACACCCATGCGGGCGGTCAGAAAGGGATCCTCGCCGTACGTTTCCTGGCCTCGTCCCCAGCGCGGGTCGCGAAATATATTGATATTCGGCGCCCAGAAATCCAGACCTTCGTGAATGTTGCTGTGGCCCTCCTTATCCGCTTTGGCGTGGTGAATACGTCCTTCGATGGCAATGGCGTGAGCCATGGTACCGATTGCCACGGGGTCGAAGGTTGCCGCCAAGCCGATGGGCTCGGGAAACTCGGTATTGCCGTCGGCGATAACGCCGTGCAGGGATTCGCTCCACCAATCGTATGCCTTGAGGCCCAGGCGGGGGATTGCTCGCGCCTGGTTGGTCATTTGGGAGGCCTTTTCTTCGAGCGTCATGCGGCCCACCAAATCCTTGGCGCGGGCTTCCGCGGATAACTGAGGATTGAGGTAGTCGGGGGCCACCTGCTGCGCGGTGGCCGCTCCAGTCGCAAAAATCACCACCATCACCGATGCAACTATTGGCCTTTTCAATGCTCCCCCCTCAACCTTTGTTGTCTCGTAACTCTTCGCCGGACCAGACGATATGCCAATCGAGGTGGCCGCGGCAAGATAAAATTAAATACTCAGACTTATTAAATGCCGTAAAACACAGCAATGATTGCGCTACCATGAATATATGGTATGGTATTGACGGCTGGTTTACCCCTGACCGGATTCTCTAGACAATATGCCGGTGCTCGTACGATCTCTCGTCGCCGTTGCGGTGGCCTCAATGCTCGCGGCAGCAGCAGCGCGCGCTGCGGATGTTCCGCATTTGGCGCCCCACGGCACGGCCACGCAATTCATTGTAGACGGCAAGCCGTACCTCGTGTTGGGCGGCGAATTGAGCAATTCCTCGGCGTCGGACCCTGAGTATTTGTCCTCTCTGTGGGCGGGGCTCGGAGAGGTGGGGCTCAATACCGTATTCGCTCCGGTGGAATGGGGTCAGCTCGAACCCCACCAGGGGCGCTTCGATTTCTCGGTAGTCGATGCCCTCGTCAAGCAAGCTCAGCAGCACCACATGCACCTGGTCGTTTTGTGGTTTGGCGCCTGGAAGAATTCCATGTCGACCTATGTGCCGCCGTGGATGAAGCGAAATTACTCGCGGTATTCCCGGGCGCGTGATGACAGGGGGCAGGCGCAGGACATTCTCAGTCCTTTCAATCCGGAAACCTTGCAGGCGGATTCGGCGGCCCTCTCCGCGCTCATGTCGCATCTGAAACAGTGGGACCTCGACCGCACGGTGATTGCGGTTCAAGTCGAGAACGAAATCGGCATGTTGCCGGTGGTCCGCGATTACGGCGAGCGAGCTCAGGCCGCTTATGAGGGAGCCGTCCCGCCGGTCCTCCTCAATTATCTACAAACGCATCGCGACTCTCTCAATCCCTACGTCAGGGATCTATGGGCCATGCGAGGCTTCAAGGGCGCCGGCACGTGGGCGGAGGTGTTCGGCACCACTATCCCGGCACAGGAAGTGTTTCAAGCCTGGTATCCCTCGGCGGGGCCTCTGCCTCATCTGTTCGATATCTGCAAGGCCGGGGGCCCGGACATCGACATGATCGCCATGGACATGTATTTCCCCAACTTCATCGAGTGGGCGAGCAAGTTCAAACGTTCCGATAACCCGTTCTTCTCGCCTGAAGACAACCAGGCGGGGCGTCCGGATGCAGGCGCTAACGCCTTTTATGCCATCGGCGAACTCAACTCCATGAGCTTCTCTCCTTGCGCGATCGACACGCTCACCGCGGACAACAGGGTATCGCTGGTCAGCGCCTATGATGTTCTCCGACAATTGTCACCACAGACGAACCACGGCGGTCTCGCCATCCAAACCGGCAACGACGAATTCATTGTCGCCGGTCAGGGTATCACGCTGACTTTTGAGGACGCGGATCAACGGCGCATGGCCGTGGGCATCCAACAGGATATCGCGGGGTCCTATGTCGGCGCAGAGTGGACGCCGGGCCGCTGGCTGAATGGCGATGACACCTTGGGGGGCCGCCAGGTGCATTTGCCTTCGGACCGGTTCAGCATTCAAAGGGTCACGCTGTTCAAATACGACTGACGCGCCATGCCATGTGAGGGGCTTATTGTCATATAATCCCCACACTCTCCTGCGATGTGAACTCATGGGTAACCTCCGGCATCCTCGTGTCTAGTACCCCGGCCGAAAATGATCGGCGGCCGCCGACCGTGTTTTTGAGTTACGCCTCCGAGGATCGTAAGGCTGCGCGGTGCCTGGGCGATTCTCTTCCAGCCTACGGGCTCGAGGTCTGGTACGACGAGAGCGAACTGGGCGGCGGCGATGCCTGGGACCAAAAAATACGCAAGCAAATCCGCGATTGCGACTATTTCATGGCACTGATCTCGGCCCAAACCGAGGCGCGCCATGAGGGTTATTTCCGGCGCGAATGGCGGTTTGCCGTCGAGAGAACCCTCGATATGGCCGATGACCATATGTTTTTGCTGCCCATCGCCATCGATGACACGGACCAGGCCAGAGCCCGGGTGCCGGAGAAGTTCTTGGCCGTTCAGTGGTTGCGAGTGCCGGGGGGCGAGCCCACGCCGGGGCTTGAAACCCTTTGCCGACGATTGGCCCTCGGCGATTCGGCTGAACCGCCTGCGGCGAAACGGACCATTCCCCGCCCGACCCAGGCCGCCTCGACTTCTGCCGCGTCCACCGGTCCCTCGGCGGGTGCGGAAGGCGGCATGCCCGAGTTCCCTAGAGAAGAGCCCGGCCAACGGACCCGTTTTGTGTTTCACGTGGCGGGCTGGGCGCTACAAACCGGATGGATATATTTCAAGCGGCTACCCAAGTGGGTGAGGATCCTGGCCTATGCATGGCTTGGGGTCGTGCTGCTGTCCAAAGGGTGCGTTTCGGGCCATCACGCGTCTTCCGACCTGTCGTCCGCCGATGCAAAGAAAATAAAAGCCATTGCCGAGCAATACAAAGGCAGTGCAAACAAGGCCGATGTGGCGAAATTGGGGACGCAAATCGCTCACGACTTCTCGGATGAGAAGGACGGCAAGCCGCGCCACAGCTCGCTCTTGGCAATCCCGTTTGCGGCATCGGCAGGCGATGTAACGGGAGGGAAGCTCGCGGATGAGACCTTTGCGCAAGTCTACGGGCGCGTGGTGGTCTCGCACCGCGGCCAGGTAGGCATGGAACCGCTCAGCTCCCACGACCTGTCGCTTGCCTTGGATCACGCTCGCGAGCTGCATTCGCTTTACGTCCTTTGGGGGACGTTGGACGGTGAAGGCGCGGCTCAGGTGCTTACGGTCAAGATTATCGAGGTCGAGGATGGATCGGTGGAATGGTCCAAATCCTATCCAGTGGTCGGCGCAGACCCCGCGAAGATCGCGGCGGACGTGGATTCCCATGTCCCGTCTCTCGACGATAATTAGGAGGCCCCTCTGAAGCGAATTCTCGCCGCCGTGGCTGGCGCCGCCGCAATGCTCGCGGCCGCCGCGGCATCGGCTGAACCGCCCACGGGCCCCACGGCGCATAGCGTATCTTTCGATTCCTATAGTTTTCTGATCGATGGTAAACGGACCTATGTATGGTCCGGCGAGTTTCATCCCTTTCGTCTGCCGAGTCCCGCGCTGTGGAAAGATGTTTTCCAAAAGATGAAGGCGGCCGGCTTCAATACCGCGTCGATTTATTTCTCCTGGGGCTATCACTCCGCTCGCGAGGGTGAATACGATTTCTCGGGGGTTCGCGACATGGATCGCGTGCTCGACGCTGCTCGCGATGCCGGCGTGTATGTGATCGCCCGTCCGGGTCCTTACATCAACGCGGAGGTGGACAGCGGCGGCTTTCCACTCTGGCTCACCACGAAGGTTGTGCGCAATCGCAGCGCGGATCCTGAGTATCTTCGTTACGCGGATGAGTGGCTGACTCAAATCGACCGCATCATTGCCCGGCATCAATGGGTGAACGGCCGTGGAACCGTGATCGCTTACCAGGTGGAGAACGAATACTACTCCCCGTCGGATGAAGGCCGTGCCTACATGGAGCACCTCGAATCGAAAGCGCGAGCCGACGGCATTTCGGTGCCGTTCGTCGGCAACCACAACGGCACCTTCTTGACGGGCAGAGGAGCGGTCGCGGTCAGCGGATGGGATTACTACCCGCAGGGCTTCGATTGTTCGAATCCCGGCGTTTGGAAGCCGGCGCCCGACATGTCACGCATACGCGCCCCCGGTCAGCCGCTGTTCACGGCTGAATTTCAAGGCGGTGCCTTCGATCCTTGGGGTGGGCCTGGGTATGCCAAGTGCGCGGAGCTCATCAACGATCACTTTGCGAATGTTTTCTACAAAGAGAATCTTGGCGCGGGCGCCACAGCACAGAACTTCTACATGCTCTATGGCGGTACGTCATGGGGCTGGCAGGCCATCCCGCAGAACTATACCTCGTATGACTATGGCGCCGCCATTACGGAGGCGCGCCAGTTCGAACCTAAGTATTATGAGGATAAGCGCCTGGGATATTTCATCGCGAGTATAGCGCCGCTGCTCAAAACCGAGCCGGCGCCATCCGCCACGACCGATGATCCCGGGGTTATCGATGTCGCGCGGGCCAATCCCGATACCGGTACTCAGTTCCATCTCGTTCGCCACGGTGACACCACCTCCATGGCGGCTGCGGCCGTGCATATTGCATTGACCATTGAGGGAGAACGCATTTGGGTGCCGCAGCGGCCCGGCACGGCACTCACGTTGGGCGGCCGTGAGAGCAAGTTATTGGTCGCCAATTATTCCTTCGGCGCGCAGAGACTCAAGTATTCAACGTCCGAATTGATGACCAGCGCCACGATCGGGGGCCGCGACATCCTGGTCCTTTACGGCAATGCTGACAGCCCGGGCGAGACCGCGTTGAGTATTGAAGGCCATCGGGATGTGCGGGTGCTCCAAGGTGCCGTGGATGTTGAGCGTGGACGCGGTGAGCTCAGGCTTAATTACCTCCATTCGGGTGTCGCCAGGGTGATGGTGACCGGAGGTAAGCGGCCGCTGCTCCTGCTTATCGCGGATAGAGACGCGACGATGCGCATTTGGCGGCAAGAAACTCCCCAAGGTGCGGTATTGATGATCGGCTCGCATTTGCTGCGTACCGCCGCTGTGGACCATGGGGCCTTGAGGTTGACGGGAGACGGCGACGAGGACCCCGCCGCAGAGATATTCGCCCCGGCGGTGAGCTCGCTTGCTTGGAATGGTGTCGTATTGCGGCGGCATTCGGAGGCCGACGGTGCCTTCAGCGTCGCGCTGCCGTCTCCGGTGCCGGTGGCCTTGCCCAAGCTCGATAGCTGGCGCCGTCGCAATGGCGCGCCAGAGATCGCAAAGGCTTTCGACGATAGTGCGTGGCGCGTGACTGACCTGACCCAGTCCGCCAGCATCACCTCGCCGCTGTCCAAGCCCATCCTGCTGGCGGATGACTATGGATTCCACACTGGGAACACGTGGTATCGCGCGCACTTCAGCGGTGAGGGTAGGGCGCTTACCGGGCTGCGGCTTCGCGTGCAAAGCGGCGGCGATGCGGGCGCGTTTTCGGTGTGGCTCAATGGGCATTTTCTGGGCAGCGTCATGCGCAGTGAGGAGGGGGCATTCGGCTTTCCCGACTCCCTGATCGAGCGCGGCGACAATGTGGTGTCCATCCTCACCGTCAACATGGGTCACGAAGAAGAGTACAACTCCCGGGGTGAAAATCGGACGGGCCGGGGCATCGTCTATGCGGCGCCCGTGGGTGCGCCGGCCACGGCGTTGTCATGGCGCATACAAGGCCGGCGCGGGGGAGAAGTCTCCGATGCGATACGGGGCCCCTATAATGAAGGCGGGCTGTATGGCGAGCGGGAGGGATGGCCGACCTCCGAAGGCCGCGAGCCACAATGGATTGCCGCGAGTCTACCGGCGTCCAATCGAACTCCGGGCGTCACGTGGTACCGCACGGATGTCACGTTGAGTCTCCCGAAGGATCAAGATACGTCTCTCGGCATCCAAATCAATGATCCGCCGGGACGCCGCTATCGTGCCATTCTCTTCGTCAACGGATGGCATATGGGCAATTACGTATCGGACCTGGGCCCCCAGCATAGCTTTCCGATTCCGGAGGGCGTCATCCATGCACAAGGGTCCAATGCCATTATGTTGGCAGTGTGGAAGACCGACGAATCCGAAGGGGATCTGGGCGAGGTGTCACTGGTCAATTATGGCAGTTACAAGTCCGATATAGGCGCATCGGAGCGTCACTGAGGGGCCGCCGGCGATGACTCCGCACCTGAAGCAGCTACAGCACAAAATGCGAGAGGCGCAGGAGCTCTTCGGAAGCGGGCGGCTGGATGAAGCCTTGATGTGCATCGATCAAGCCCTCGCCATCGATCCCGACAATGCGGTGCTCCACGCCAATCGTGGCATCGCCCTCGTGGCCCTATGCCGCCTCCCGGAGGCTTTGGCGAGCTTCGATAAAGCCGTCGGCCTCAAGTCCGACTATGCCGAGGCCTACTTCGGTCGCGCCGTAGCTCGGCTGCTCAGCGGCGATTTCGCACGAGGATGGGTGGACTTCGAATGGCGTTGGAAGAGGACTAACGGTCCGGCCGGCCTCCAGCGCAGAGAATTCGCGCAGCCGTTGTGGCTCGGCGAAAGCTCTCTTGTCGGGAAGACCCTGTTGGTTCATGCCGAAATAGGCCTCGGTGATACCTTGCAGTTTTGCCGCTATGTCACGCCGTTGGCGCAGCTGGGTGCCACGGTCATCTTGCAGGTCCAGTCGCCCTTGGTTGCACTCCTTGCCGATCTGCATGGGGTGTCGCGTGTGGTGACCGAAGGCGAGCCTTTGCCTGCGCTCGACTATCACTGTCCGTTATTGAGCTTGCCGCTGGCGTTCAAAACGGAACTGGAGACCATTCCCGCCTACCGCAAATATCTGCACGCCGATCCCGACAAGGTCGCGCGGTGGAAAACCCGCATGGGCGATGTCACCGGGCGTCGCGTCGGCTTGGTTTGGCACGGCGATCCGAACAATCCCGATGACCGCCATCGCAGCATGGCTTTGAGCGACTTGCTGCACCAGCTGCCCGTCGATTGTCGGTATTACAGTTTGCAAAAGAATTTGACTGAATCTGAAAAGCGCGTATTCCACGCGCATCCGACAGCGTCATGTCTCGCCGAGGAATTGGATCTCACGGAGACGGCGGCGGTATGCGAATGCCTGGATCTCGTGATCAGCGTCGACACCAGTGTGGCGCATTTAAGCGCTGCGCTTGGGAAAGCGACCTGGATACTATTGCCGTTCAGCCCAGACTGCCGCTGGCTCTTGAGCCGTGCGGATAGTCCCTGGTACCCCAGCGTGAAACTCTATCGGCAAGAGAGCATCGGCGATTGGCGCGGTGTCCTGACGCGGGTGGCAGGCGATTTGAAGGATAGAGTTTTATAAGGGAGGGGCCAAGACGACGCGTTTAACAACGCGCCGATCAGTGGGTGCGAGGCCCCTCTGACGATTGCTACCTGGCCAACACGAGATAGGTGATGGTGACTAGGCCCATGGCGACGAGCAATACGTTGTGGCCCCAGCGGGCGACGAGTCCAAGCATAAAAATCTCCGATAACTTCAAATGATTCAAATTGGCGCGTTGTTACAACGGCATGCACCATTATCGACGGATGGCGTGAAAAGTTAAATCGCGCCCCATTTTGGGGATTTGCATAAAATCCATAATAATTAGGTAGTTAGCGGGGCACATGAGGCTTTTTCACCGGCAGGTGAAAACTTATCGTGGCGATCGTCCTACAGAGGGGTAACGCACTAGCATAGTGCAATCACGCTACGGAGCCCCCCGCAGGCCTTGCCGGGCCCCCTATCGCTCTAGAAACCGGCGGACGGGCCGATAAGAAAGGAAGCCCTCATCAAGGAGGGGTCGCCGTACGTCATTTTTCCCTAGAGCGATTGTCAATGAGACAGGCAAAGTCAGAATGTCTGGCGGCAGCGTCAATTTAGCGCCTTTTCCGCCGCCAGGGGCAGCGCGCGGCGTGTCCAGATGGCTTACGGTGATCTTCCTCCTATGTTGGAACGTTGCTCGCGCCTTAAACCCCTCGCTGACCCCCAGCCAATACGTTCTCGATAACTGGCAAATTCCAGAAGGCCTGCCGCAGACTTCCGCACAGGCACTCGCCCGAACACCGGACGGCTTTCTGTGGGTTGGCACGCAGGAAGGCCTTGCACGTTTCGACGGCGCAAAGTTCACGACATTCGATACGGAGAATGAACCGGCACTCCCGAACAAGATCATCTCGGTGCTGTTCGTCGACAGCGCAGGTCGCTTGTGGATTGGGACGCGCTCGGGCCTCGCGATTTTCGAGAACGGTCGCTTCAGTCGATTCGACAGGGTTCCGGGCCTTCAGCACGCCTATGTTCGGGCCATTGCGCAGGGACAAAGCGGTCGGTTGTGGATAGGGACGGAGGGCGGCCTATACGAAATCGGCGGCGGTCGGCAATTGAACTTCGACTCGTCCAACGGGCTCGAGGACAGCCGCATCCGAGCGTTGCACGAAGACGCCGATGGAGTGCTGTGGGTGGGGGAAGTGAACGCTCTGCAGAGCTTCGAGGGCGACCGGTTCGACACCATCTCTTTCGGCGCAATCTCTGAAACGGTGTCGGCCATGCACGAGGATGCGGACGGGACATTGTGGCTGGGAACCGAGGGTGGGGCGCTGTACCGCCGATCCCATCGCCAACTCGAGGTTGTGGCCAAGCCGGGTGAATTAGGTTCCGTCGTGCGCGACTTGACCCGCGATCGAGACGGCAACTTGTGGATCGCGACGCACGGAGCGGGCTTGGTGCGCTGGCGGGATGGCGTACGGTCGGCCTTGACCACCAATCAGTTTCAAGGCGGCGATATGCGCGCCGTGCTGCAAGACCCCGAAGGAAGCCTGTGGATCGGCAGTTACGGTGCCGGCCTGTTGCGCCTACGCGATGGCCGCTTCGTCTCCGCCGGTGAGCCGGAAGGATTGGTGGGCAATTTGGTCTGGACCGTCATCCCCCGCAAGGCGGGCGGCGTCTGGGTCGGTACGGACGGCGGGGTCAGCAGTTATGTCGATGGACGTTTCTCTCATAAGCCGGCGCCCAAAGGTTTCGAGACGGTGCGCGTGCGCTCGGTGCTCGAGACGCGCGACGGCGTATTGTGGGTCGGCACGGATGGTAAGGGCGCATACCGCTCCGATGCGCAGGGTTTGGAGGTGTACAACCGAGATAAGGGTCTCGCGGGCCAAAACGTCTATGCCTTGCTGGAGGACCGCACGGGCCGCA
>Ga0302310_10003949_pt1 | contig 11308 bp, 7 predicted proteins | sample III_Palsa_N1_2_FD_200451 | JGI IMG/M metagenome (GOLD analysis project Ga0302310, IMG submission 200451) | Peat permafrost microbial communities from Stordalen Mire near Abisko, Sweden - III_Palsa_N1_2 | ecosystem: Environmental > Terrestrial > Soil > Palsa > Peat permafrost | place: Sweden... | reverse complement strand
CGCTCACCAGGTAAACGAAGAAGAACTGCGCCGGCCCGATCAGCCAGGACATCAAGGCCCAGGCGGACAGCAGCACGAGGTTGTTCATCGTCATGTGCCAATACTGCCTGGAGGATGCCCAGTAGCGGGTCTCGAACCCTGCAGCATGCGCCCGCAAGGAAATATCCGGCTGCCTGATCTTGCCGCGCACCACATGCCGCACCAAGGCGGCCGTGCCCTTCATCCAGGTGAAGCGGGGATTGAAAATCAGGTAGAGAAAGCCGCCGAACGGCGCGAGGCAGATGCTGCGTCCACACACATAGGTCCACTGCTGCCAGCGCGACAGCAGGTCATATTCGCCCACCGACAGGATCGCCAGCGGCCCGCGGTATTTGGCCCAGTTGCCGTTGGTCGAATGGTGGTAGTTGTGATGCTGCGCCCAGACGAATTGCGGCATGCCCGACAACACGCCCAGGCCGAAGCCAAGCACCTGGTTCAACTTGGAGTTGCGGAACAGGCTGCCGTGGCCGCAATCGTGCATCAGCACGAAGACGCGCAACAGGAACAGGCTCATCAGCAGGGTCGTGACGGCCGTGATGCCCATCCATTCATCACCCAGCAGATCGCCGCGCGATGCAACATACCACAGCGCCGCAACCGGCAACAGCGTGGTCAGAACCTGCCAGGCGCCCCTGAGGTTATTGGGCTTGGCATATTGGGAAACGATGCTGCGCTTTTGCTGCTTGATTGCGGCGAGGGCCGGCACAAAAATGACTCCACCGCCTGCTGGCGGGTCGAATGAATCGGCAATGCGTCAGGGCAAGATCGATGCATCCATGCTTGCGCCTACTTGGGACTGCCGCGACCCCCGAGCACAAGAGCATGACCACACGAGTCCCTCACACGCCTCGTCATCCTGTTGCTGGCTTGGACATCTTACGTCAATCGAAGAGCACGTCCGGCGAACTCACGCTGTGACAGCACCGTGCCCGACCTGAGAAGACGACGAGCAACGGCCCCCGCAAGGCGTGAGCCTATGTAAAGTCAGCGTACAGGGAGCGCCATCAAACGTATGTACGGTATCGCACATAGCTCATTTACGGGCCATACCGGCTTGTTTCCATTGCCTATCCGAGTTCGGCTGTGCGGCCGCCCTTGCGACAACATGCCCCTTCAGGCAGGTTCAGGGAATTGCCGGATTCGATGCTTAAGTCCAGATCATGAGATCCCACTCAAGGGCAAAAAATATTTTTCAGGGCCCCATCATTTCGCCCCTATTCATGCGTCCGCGCGCGAATCAGCGGATATCGTGACCCGCCACGCGGATGCTCAAGCCGACCTGATGCCGTTGTCACATTGGCTTTTGGTCATGTTTTCCAGCCCCTTCTTATCAGCACACGCCCTAATCATGGGGATGCGAATGGGGATGCGCATGCGGCGCGGGGGTTGGAACCATGTGAATCTTGCCGTTGCGCACGCCGCGTTCGGCAATCAGCGCCTGGGCCTGGGCCGCCACCGCATTGCCCGAGCCCCTCAACACCGTAACTTCCATGCACTGGCTCTCGTCGAGATGTATGTGCAGGGTGGATACCGTCATATCGTGATGCCGGTGCTGCTGGCGAGTCAGCCGCCGGCCCAGTTCGCGTTCGTGATGGTCGTAGACATAAGCCACGCTGGCCACGCAATGCGGCATCTTCTTCTGCTCGAGGGATTCCTCGGCCAGGCGTTCACGCAGTAGATCGCGAACCGCCTCGGAGCGGTTGCTGTAGCCTCGGCGGCGGATCCAGGCATTGAACAGGTCCGCGAGTTCGTCTTCCAGAGAAATGGTCAGGCGCTGCATGTCCCGGGCACTCCAGCTTGATCGCAAATGCTTTTAACAGGTTCCGGCGCTGTGGCAGCACCGGCACGGCCATCAGAAGAATCCAAATTTCTTGCTCACCGTCAAGCGTGCCGAGAGCGGCTCCAGCGGATGGATATGCCTATCGGCCCGGCCATCCGGGTATTCGGAGATTTCCGATTTCAAGCGATCCACATAAGTGAATTCCGCCGCGTTCCGCTTGGTGTTGAGCAAGTTGTAGACGCCGACGGATGTACTCCAGCCTTGCACGAAGGCGTAGGTGACATCCATGTTGAACTCTCCAAAACCCTTGCCGTCCAGTTCGCCCGCCGTTGTCAGGCCCTTGGTGACTGCGTAGGCGCAGTTGGGTGCCGGCGTGTTCGGGTTTGGACCGGAGTTCGGGAAATCATGTTGTACCGCCGAGTCGTCGCAAGCTCCCGACGCCAGCGGGAAGTTGCCGAGATAGCGATATTCGAGGCCGCCGCTCCAGGGGCCGAGATTTTCGAGGTAGACCGCCAGCGATCCTGTCGCCAGTGGCGCATCGGTGATATAGGTTCCAAGGTGTCCGGTGCCATCGTCGAACGGATGCCTGAATCGGGTATGGTCGCCCGAATAGCTGCCGTAGAGTTCCAGCCAGCGGCGGATCTTGTAGGTGACGTTGAGCTCATAACCGTTACGCCGGCTCGGCGGTCCGGGGGAGTCCGCGCCGATGTCGGGATCGATAATGGTCTCGGATTGCTGGTCGAGGTTGTAGAAGGCCAGCGTGAAAGTCAGATTTTTTTGTACCTCCGCCCGCATTCCGACCTCTTCGCCCACCAGGCTGGCCAGCAGCGGCGTAACGGGCAGGTTCAAGGCCGGGACCCTGGTCTGGTTGACGCCGCGCAGATCGGCACTGTGAAAGCCGCGGCCGGCACTGACGTAGAACTCAAGCTTGCTCATCGGGTCGAAAATCAGGCTGCCCTTGGGTTGCGGCAGGGTGCGGCTGGATTTTCCGGCGTTGCTGTACGCTCCCGTCGGACTGGCCTCGTGCACGGCCGCCTGGAGATCGGTATCCAGTCCGCGCGCATATTCCTCGCGGAAGCCCAGCACGCTGCGAAACCACGGCGTCCAGTGCGTCGTCGCCTGCAGATAAGCCGCCGTGGTCAGCAGCAATACCTGATCGCGGTTGGTGAACGAGGCGGGATCATTGCCCGAGAATGCCGGCAAGGGGGCGCGATCCGCCGACGAGTTCCTGCCGACGGTGAGTTCGTCGTAGCGCGTCAATGCGCCGAAAAGAATTTCATTGTCGATCGAAAAGAGCTTTGCCGGCAACACATAACTCGCCTCGCCGCCCGTCGCGTTGCGGAATTCGAACTGCTCTTCCTGATCGCCATCGACCGGGTCGAAGAGGTAATGAGTGAAGTTGTTGTACAGATGCAGCTCGTTGTGGAAATAAAAGGCGTTGGCCACGAACTGACCGGAGCCCAGGGCCTGGTGATACTGGTATGAAAGGTTGCCGCGGTTGGCGCGGACGCCATCCGAGGGATCGAGCGAGCCGAAACGGTCGGGCACCAGACCCTCGCCGATGGCGCGGACCGGTATATCGGTGGTGTTGGTCGATAGGCCATGATAGAAGGTGCCGGTCAGGGAATATCCCCGCTCCTCGTCACCGTGGCTGTAGCGGAGGGCCAGGTTCTCTTTGCGCTGATCGTCGGGAACATCGAAGGGACCATCGTAGTGCTGCAACTCCACCGCCGCGAGCAGATTGCCGCCGGCCAGCGGCCGCGTGGTGCTGGCGAACAGGCGCTGGAAGTTGAATATTCCGGTGGTGACCAGCACCTGATCGGGGATCGTATCCACATAGCTCAGGTGTACTGACCCGACGCCGCCGAAGTCGCCCACGTCGGCGTGGTAAGTGCCCTTGGTATAGCTCAGCCCGCCCGCCAGCTCGGGTATCAGGATGTTCAGATCGGTAAATCCCTGGCCATGCGCATGGGTGGGCTCATTGATAGGCACGCCGTCGATGAAGGTGGCCAGGTCGGTGCCGTGATCGAGGTTGTAACCGCGCAACAGGTACTGGTTGGCCTTGCCCTCGCCGCTGTGTATGGTCACGATCAATCCTGGAACGGTTTCGAGCAACTGGCCTGGGCGATAAGCCGGCGTCAGCTCGAGTTCTTCCTTGGTGACTACGCCGTCGCTGGCGGTCTGGGCGGTTCCCAGCAGGTCGAGACGCCTGGCGGTGACCGTAACCTCCGTCAGGGGCGTAACCTTTGATTTCTTCCAGGCGGAGGAAGCATGCGGGACTTCCGCCGCGGCCTGGCTTGACGTAGACGCGGACCATGCCGGCCTTGCCTCCTGGGCCGCCACCGGCCAGATGGAAATGGCGGCGATGGCCACTGCGAACAATGTCGCGGACTGCGTGGGAGTGACCTTCCCATTAGCCCGCTTCTGCATTGAACGCGCTTCACATTGCAAATGCTTGATGATGGCGCTCCCAATGGATCGTTGGCGGATATCGGTTACGACTTATTGCGTGAGTCAGCAGGAGCGCCTGCAGTCCTGGAATTTGCAGTTCACCAGGAGAGTGATGCAGTGAAATGCCTCGTAAGACGATTTCACAATACTTCTTACGGCGATGAGCCACTTCCGGATGCGCCATTGACAAACGACGCATTGATTTTCTTGCCATGAAGCATGTCCCTGCCGGACGATGCGCAAGTCCTGCGCATGACGCAGCCCAAATCCGACGGCCTTGCGGGGTGGCGTCGCGGGCATCCATCGGGCGCGCTCACAACACCGATGATCCCGCGTCTGTTCGGTACCGAACATAACTCGTATCTCGGCGGGACAATTTCACTGCCATGCGCAGCCGATTCAGGAAATATATCGGGCGCCTTGTCAACACCCGCATCCGTTCCGCCACCGGGTGCGTATCAGCGGTGCAGTTCACGGATTTCCACTGAGGAGAGTGACATGGAAGCGAGAAAAATTCTCGCGGTAGGGGCGGCTGCGCTAGTGGTTTTTTCAGCGCATGCATCGAGCCACCGCGAAGCGCCGTTTGTAGCCCAGCACCCCGCAATCGATGGTACGGACTTTTACCTGTTCGACAGCTACGATCCCGCCCGTAGCGGCTTTGTCACCATACTCGCCAACTACGATCCGCTGCAGGATTCCTACGGCGGCCCCAACTATTTCGCACTCGATCCGGACGCACTGTACGAGATCAACATCGACAACAACGGCGATGCGGTCGAGGACATCACCTTCCAGTTCCGCTTCCAGAACGCCTTCCAGAACCTGACTGTCCCCACCGGCACCACGGCCGCCCCGCTCAGCCTGGCGATTCCGCTGGTCACCCTGCCGCCGAGCAACAGCACCACGCCGACCCTGAACCGTGTCGAGACTTACACGGCAGCCGTGGTTCGCGGCGGCAGCCGCACGGGAACGGCGATGCCGATCACTAACGTGAGCAACAATGCAGCGGTCTTCACCAAGCCGGTCGACAATATCGGCAACAAGTCCATCCCCGACTATCCCGACTACGCCAAGCAGTACATCTACAGCGTCAACATCCCGGGCTGCGCTACGCCCGCCAACGTGTTCGTCGGCCAGCGCGCCGAGGGCTTCGTGGTCAACCTGGGCGAAGTGTTCGATCTGGTGAACCTCAATCCCCTGGGCAAGACCACCGGCAATCCCAATACCATCGGCAACAAGAACATCACCACCATCGCCATGGAAGTGCCGATCGCTTGCCTGACCGCGGACAGCCTGCCGGCGAGCAGCACCAAGAGCCCGGTGATCGGCGGCTGGACTGTATCCAGCCTGCATCAGGCCCGCGTGCAGAATCCGAATCCGCAGGGTCCGGTGACCGGCAGCAATGCCAACGGCGGGTCCGCGGCCGGCCCTGAAGCAGCCGGCGGCGCCTGGACCCAGGTATCGCGCCTGGGCTCCCCGCTGGTGAACGAACTGGTCATCGGCATCACCGATAAGGACAAGTTCAACGCCAGTCAGCCGAAGAACGACGCGCAGTTCGCAAAATACGTGACCAATCCGACCTTGCCGGTATTGCTCAATGCCTTGTTCGGCAAGGCGGCGCTGGTACCTCCGGTGCCTCGCAACGATCTGGTGGAGGCATTCCTGACCGGCGTTCCCGGCGTCAACTCGCCGGCCAACGTGGTGGCCTCGGAAGAGTTGCGCTTGAACGTGGCCATCCCGCCGACGGCGGCGGCGGCGCAGAACAATCTCGGTGCCCTGCAATGCTTTACCAATGCCGGCGCGCTGAGCACCAGCAATCCGGGCTGCGATCCGGCGGGCTTTCCGAACGGCCGGCGCCCCGGCGACGATGTGGTCGACATCGCCTTGCGCGTTGCCGAGGGCGGCCTGCTCGGAGCCAACGATCCGAACCAGCAGTCCAACGGCTCGCATCCGGCTTATACCGACGGCGTTTCGGCCACCGCGGCCAGTTACGGCACGACCTTCCCCTACCTGAACTCGCCGCTGCCCGGCTCCCCGAACGGTATGAACGGCTTCCCGGCCGACGCGAACTAAGGGGAAACAGCCATGCGCAAATACCTGTGTCTGGTACCGCTCGCCGTGCTGGCACTGACGGCGTGCGACGACAACAACATCAGCGTCAGCTCCAACGGCGGCAGTAGCGGTGGCAGCAGCAGCAGCGGCAGCAGTTCTGGCGGCGGCGCGAGCAGCCAGGAACTGTCCGCCTTCGTGCTCAGCCTGTTCGCTTCCGACACCACGCCTACGGCCTTGCCCACCGATCTCACCACCGTAACGCTGGTGGATACGCCGGCAACGGAAGCCACCGCCTACGATAGCCTGTTCGCTCCATCCAGCAGCAGTAGCAGCTCGGGCGGCTGATTCAGGGCCCGATCCAGGGCCCGGCCGCAATCGGCAGCTGTAGTCAGCCGTGATGGTGAATTGAAGAGCCCCGCTTCGGCGGGGCTTTTTGTGTATTACATCCGTTTCAGTCGCGGATTTCAGTCCGGGGTCAGGAAGCCCAGGCCCGGAATGAGGATGTCGAAGACCCGCTCCACCAGCCACAGGCTCGCCACGGTAACGATGGCCAGGGACCCCCAGCGCAACACGCCGATGCGATAGAAGCGGCTGCGCCGCACCAGATAGGCCAGGGGGATCAGCGGCAGCACCACCGATTCCTGCCCGATCTCCACGCCCACGTTGAAGCCGCCCAGCGAGGCCAGCATGGCCATGGGCGGCAGTTGCAGACCCGCAAGAGCGCTGGCGAAACCCAGCCCGTGAATGAAGCCGAAGGCGAAGGCCACCAGCCAGATGCGGTTGGTGACCACCGGATAGATATTGTTGAGCGCCGCCACGATCACCGACAGGGCGATGCCCGATTCCACCAGGCGGCTCGGCAGGCTGACGATGCCCAGCACCGACAGGCTCAGGGTGACGGAGTGCGACACGGTGAACGCCGATACCACCTTGATCAATTCCCACAGCGCCGGCCACAGGCTGGGCACCGGCTGCCAGCGGCTGGCCGACCAGACATGCTCACCCGGCTGCAGGGGACCTTGCTTGCGTATCAGCACGGCCGGCAGCAGCAGGGACATGATGAACAGCAGGTGATCCGGACCGGTCCAGATATGCCAGACCCCGTCGATCACGAAGCTCTTGAACTGCTGCCAGCGATCGGGCTGGCGCAGATCCAGGCTGGCGGTGGGGCCGGTTGGGCCGAGCACGGCGCCGACGGTTTGCCCCGCCGCATGGATGGTGACGATGCCGCGGTGATAGGGGTCGAGATCCTCGAACAGGTGGTAAACCACGGTGAGCCGGTTGGGGATTTCCTTGTCGCACACCGCGTTGAACAGGATCACGGCATAGCCGCCATCGGTATGCTCGGCCGCCATCTGTCCGACCGGCTGCAGCTCGCAGCGCAGGCCGTCGCCCTTGATCACCAGCCGGTCCAGCGCATAGCGCTCGATGGCGCCGCGCTGCGCCTTGACCTCACCCCAGGTGATGGCACCATCGCGGTTGGCATCGATGCCGATGGCGAAATCCAGATCGCGCAGGGCGATGTCCCACTGCCCTTTCAGCACCTGCGCATTGGCGGGATCGGGGCTGAGCGTCAGGTAGGAGTCGCTTTCCTTGTGGGCCGCGGCAGTCAGCGGCAGCAAGCCGGCCAGCAGCAGCAAAACCGGAGCCAATGCCGCGCGCATCTTCATCGGCCCGCTCCCGGCGCCGCCGGCGCGGCTGCCGAAGTTGCCGCGACTGCCGGCAGGGCCTTGCGCATCGCCGCCGCCAACTGGTCGACATGGGGTTCGCGCAGTCCGGTCCTGTCGATAAAGTCCAGCACCGGCCGGGCCGCCTCGGACTGGCCCGCAAACAAGGCCGCCTGCAGCAGGATGCGCGCATCCTGCGGCGCCTTCTGCACGCTCCAGTTCTGCTGCGCCAGGCTCAGCGCCGAGGCGGGGTCGCGCTGCACCGCCAGGGCGAACAGCGCTTCCTCGCGGCGGTACAGATAACTGCCGCGCTCGTCGGTGGCGGCGAAGCGCGCGGCCATCTGCGCGGCGTCGGCCGCCGCCTGCGGCAGGTGCTGCATCTGCTCCGCCATGCACAGTCGCAGGAACGAGGTATCGGACTGGGTGTAGTCCTTGAGCAGCTCCGCCGCTTCCCGCGGCCGGCTATGGTCCAGCAGGAAATCGGCGTAGTCGGCCAGCAGGAAATTGTCGCCCGCACTCAGTTGCAAGGCGGACCGGTAATGCACTTCGGCCTGGGCATCATCGCCGCTATAGAGCGCGGCATCGGCCAGCAGCCCCTGCGCCCAGGACTGTATCGCCGGCGCTTCGCCCGGCTCGGCCTGCAGCAGTGTTTGTATGGTTTGATAGCCTTCCCGCGGATGGCCGGTGACGGCATTGAGCGCGCCGAGGCAGGCCCCGGCGACCAGCGCGTCGCTGCCGCCGATCAGGTGGGCGCAGGCGCGGCGCGAGGTGTCCATGTCGCCCTGCACCTGGGCCACGGTGGCCAGTGTCAGCCAAGCCTGCGCGTTGTCGCGGTCGCGGCCGAGAATCCGCAGCAGCTCGGCTTTCGACTCGGCAAACAGGTGGCGGCTTTGCAGGATGGTGGCGTCGATCAGCAGCGCCGCAAGCGGCGGCGGCGACTGCTTCAGCCAGGGATCGATCACCGCCGCGGCGCGGCCCAGGTAGCGGGCGTCGCCGGTGCCGCGGGCGTAATCCAGATAGGCGATGGACAGCGCCGCGGCCTTGCCCGGATCGCCGGGATTCTTTTCCCATTGCGCGCGCAGGGTATTGAACTGGCGTACGCGCGGATCGACCGCGGTCGGCACCTGTTGCAGTACTGTATCGTCTCCGGCTGGGATATAGGGCGTCCCGGGCTCAGCAAGGCACCGCCCGGCGACGAAGGCCAGGCAAAGAATCAGCATTCGGCTCATCTGGCCATTACGGGGCAGGCGTGGATACAGACGCAGGACGCTGCGGCGGTTCGATCACCCCGAATCGAAGCAGCCGACGATGGCACATCGACCCTTCTTTAATATATCATAAGATATATTTTTCAATATACAAAGGCACATCTTCGTGACCACCTCCCCTCCCGCGAGCGCCGCCGCTGCGGCCGGCAGTGCGAATTTTTCGGGCTATCAGAAGTTTGTCGTGGCCGTTCTGGCCTTCCTGCAATTCACCATCGTGCTCGATTTCATGCTGCTGGCGCCTCTGGGCGCGATCGTCATCCCCGCCCTGAAGATCACGCCCTCGCAATTCGGACTGGTGGTTTCGGCTTATGCGTTCAGTGCCGGCGCGTCGGGCATACTCGCGGCGGGATTTGCCGACCGCTTCGACCGGAAAAAGCTGCTGCTGGTCTTCTATTGCGGCTTCGTTGCCGGCACCCTGCTCTGCGGCCTGGCTTCGGACTACCGCCTGCTGCTGCTGGCGCGGATGATCACCGGCACCTTCGCCGGCGTGGTCGGATCCGCTTCCATGGCCATCGTCACCGATCTGTTTCCGCTGCAGATGCGCGGCCGCGTGATGGGGCTGATGCAGACGGCGTTCGGGGCGAGCAGCGTACTGGGCATTCCGCTAGCCTTGCTCCTCTCCAACCGCTGGGGTTGGAACGCGCCTTTCTTCATGATCGTCGGCGTGTGCGCCGTAATCGGCGTGGTGATCCGGATTTACCTGCGTCCGGTCGACGGGCATCTGCAGCTCCATTCCGAGCGCAATCCATTTCAGCACCTGGTACATACCGTATCCACCCGCTCCTACCTGCTGGGCTTCGCCACCACCGGCCTGCTCAGCGTGGGCGGCTTCATGCTGATGCCCTTCATGAGCGTCTTCATGGTGCACAACCTGGGGCTGCCGGTCAGCGACCTGCCGCTGATCTACATGATCACCGGCGTTTTCTCCATCTTCGCCGGGCCGCTGATCGGCCGCGCCAGCGATGCGCTCGGCAAATACCGGGTATTCAGCTTCGGCTGCGCCATGACCATCCTGATGGTGCTGATCTACACGCATCTGCACGCCATTCCGCTATGGGTGCTGGTGACGGTGATGGTGCTGCTGCAGATCGGCATCTTCTCGCGCATGATCACGGCGTCCGCGCTGATGTCGGCCATTCCGAAACCGGCCGATCGCGGCGCCTACATGTCGATCAGTTCCTCGCTGCAGCAGATGGCCGGCGGCCTTGCCGCCGTGATCGCTGGCCTGATCGTGGTGCAGGCGCCCGAAGGCACCCTGCTGCGCTTCGATACGCTGGGCTACGTGCTGGTCTGCACCACCCTGGTGTCGCTGACGCTGATGTACTTCATCAACCGCAGGGTCAGCCGCGCGGCCTCGACTTGATCCACAGGTACAGCGGCACGCCGGTGAGAATCAGGGCGGTGCCGGCCAGCGAATTGCGCAGATTGCTGGCATAGGTGTAGACCAGCACCGCGCCGGCGGCGAGCACGAACAGCGCCGGCACCAGCGGATAACCCGGCATGCGATACGGCGAGGGCGCTTCCCCGGCACGGCGGCGGAACACGAAGACGGTGCTGGCGGCCAGCATGTAGATCAGCCATTCGGCGAAGATCGCCAGCTCGAACAGGGCCTGGAAGCGGCCGCTGAACAGCAGCAGCGCCGTGGCCAGCAGGCCCTGCACGATCAGCGAGGTGGAGGGGCTGCGGAAGCGCGGATGCACCGCCGCCATGCCGCGGAAGAACAGGCCGTCGCGGGCGGCGGCGTAGGGAATGCGGGCGCCGGAGAGCACGGTGCCGTTGAGCGTGACCAGCATGCTCAGCGCCATCGCCGCGGACACCAGGCCGGCGCCGAGCGGCCCGGCGCTGCGCAGCATCGCCTCCACCGCCGGCCGCGGCGAAGCCGCCATGTCCGCCGGCGGCAGCACGTAGAGGATGGCGGCATTGGTCGCCATGTACAGCACCGCGACGATGAGCACGCCGAGTACCAGCGCCAGCGGCAGGGTGCGCTGCGGATTCTTCACCTCGCCGGCGGCCATGTTGAGATCGTTCCAGCCGTCGTAGGCCCACAGCGT